>Ga0075108_10000173_pt1 | contig 39084 bp, 59 predicted proteins | sample AntAceMetag02UK1_FD_69797 | JGI IMG/M metagenome (GOLD analysis project Ga0075108, IMG submission 69797) | Saline lake microbial communities from Ace Lake, Antarctica - Antarctic Ace Lake Metagenome 02UK1 | ecosystem: Environmental > Aquatic > Non-marine Saline and Alkaline > Saline | place...
CAAGATTTTGCAGTAAGCACAGATGCACATTGGGCCGATCCTAATCCTGCAGATATAACTGATGCAATAAATAGACTTGCTGCTGCAATATATGCGCTTAACGGTAATACAGGAATTTAAAGCAAGAATAGCATTATACATAGAATAGAAACAGATAATAGAATATTTCAAAGTATAAATTTATTAAAGAGATTAAACTATATAGGAATTGGATTAAGTACATTTGCAGTACTACATGTTTTTATGAAGTTATTTGGCGTCTGGAATTTTTAAACTTACAATAATTATGTATCCATTTTTTTACTTCTACGACTTAGGCTTTGATGCAAATAAAATTTTAGAATTTGCAAATAGTATTCCAGATGGTGAGTGGATTGGTCCGCATATTGGTAATTACGATCCTGCAGTTCCTATTACTGAACATTTAGCAGACGGTAAACTATGGACTGCTAATGCACAACAGACTGATTTTTTTCAATGTGACGAAATTGTAAAATTGTCAAAATACTTTAGTAGAGGTAATAATCCTTTGCATAGAGGAATGATGATTAAAAAAAGTATTAACGGATTTAGATCTCCATTTCATCCGTTAATGCAAAATCAAGAGTTTGATAAAAAGAATGGTACAGTAAGAACTTTTGATGTTATTGTTCCTATACAAGGTGGTTTTAAAGAAAGTCCGTTAGAAGCAATTGATACAAAAACTAACGAACATTACGTACTAGAGCCTAAAGGCTTAGCCTTTATGGTTCCTAACGATCCTAGTTGGCACTTCAGTTGGTGTGAAACTGTTTATGATTACAGATATACGTTGCACCTTCGAGGCGTGATGCCTGTGACATACGATGTTATGAAACGACTATATCACAAAGATGTCTAGATTCTTTTTAGAAGTATTGGATTTTAAATATCCCAAAGCGCAGTTGTTTGAATACCAAGCATCTATAAAAGATTGGGCACCAAATGTACATTACTCTAAAAAAGGCATTGATACTGCTGCTGATTCAAAATGGTTTGACTATTATCCGGATCAAGACAATAATCACCTAATCAAAGAAGTTACTGAAAATATCAATATTAAATTGGACGGAGGAGCATACAAGTTCGTAAAAACGCTAGCCGGCGGTATATTGCCGTTTCATATAGATCCTCAACGTGAATGCGTGTTAATGTTGCCGTTAACGGACAATAATGCAGGTCTGCAATGGAAAATAGGTAACACTATTGTGTGTACACATATCTATAAGGGACCTGCAGTAATAAATGCAAAAATACTGCACGGTGTTCCTACTAATGATAAAGATAGATTATTCTTACAAGCAACCATTCCTTGTACATGGAATTACTTAATAAACAACTATCAACATATCTTTAATATATGAGAGTTGAAAAAGAAAAAACCGCAATTATTAATCTATTTTCAGAACCCGTAAGTTTTGAAAATATCGTTTCTGCTGATTACATAAAATTTTTAAAATCAGACTTTGTTAACAGACAAGACAAGATACACAAAAATACAGGTCCTATTACTATTAATATAGATTTAACTGAGCCGCAATATACGCCACTTATGAAACTAGTCAATCGGCTAGTTGGTGATGTTGGCATTACTGCGGCTTTTTTCTTTTACACAAATCGGCCGCATATTATACATAACGATGATACTTATGAATTACCAAAAGTGTATAAAGGTATTACTATTCCTTTAGAGTATGAAGGAGGTACAGAGTATCCTAGTTTATGTTTCTTCCATCAATACTATTTAGAAGGACCTTCTAAGTTCTTTAATGGCGGTGTAGATTTTCCAGAACATTACAACAAACATGTCGAAGAATACAGTCAAGTTCAAAATACCAGTAATGCAGGTATTCCAGAAGTAGTCAGAATAAAATATCTGTCGCATCTTAAAAAAGAATGGTTAGACGGACTAACTTTCGATAGAGCATTGCCATGGAAGCCGGGTAATGCACTGGTATTTGACAGTGTTAGGCTTCATTGTGCCAGTAACTTTCTACAGCAGGGCATAAAGTCTAAACTAGGCGTCAGTATCTTTACCAAACTCAATGACGATGCAACAGATGTGAAATAACTTTAGCAACATTTTCGTTGTCAAAAGGTATATTCATGATCAAGTGTATACTGTTGTCAACCCAACTGATTGTTCTGTGAGTTTTACGAGTATTGATGTAATAGACACGCCCGGGCTCTATCTGTAGTTTCTTATCATCCATCCACCAATCGTAATCTAACGGTGCTACATTTTCTAAAAACACAGCAAGGCGGAATACTTCTCTAGGCATACCAGGATGATCACGATGCGGAACAAAATGCCCTCCTTGATTAGACTTGACTAAGAATGATCTTCCTAAGTTAGGAAACTCATTCAACATCCAATTAAGACTATGACATTTATTGTAGACTTCAGTTGGTTGAGAAAATTCTAATTCGCTTACTCTTCGGCGTTCTCTAGCAACTGCTTCTGCTAGACTAGGCACGCCACGATGATCCTGCCCAAACATGTTTGTAAGTGTTAGACCTTTGCGAGGATTTGATCTCCCCGGCCGGGGTAAGTAATCTTGCCAGTCATTATCAAACTGTGCAATTTCTTTTTTAAAATCTTCTACGTTTATTTTCCAGTCTAGCGGCTCAAAATCTCCTAGTTGCAAGAGCGCCATTTCTAATGCTAAATTATCTTGAGATACTTGGCTTGCATCAAATTGCGGAGGTTGGCCGCTTATACCATTCGGAACTATCATAATTTTCCTGTGTCTATTTTGTTCAATTGTTCAAATGCCCACGAACGCTCGTTGCACTGAAAACATTTCCCGCATCTTCCGTTAACCATTTCTGTGCAGGTGTGAGTAAGGTCCATTAATGCTTCTTGATTGTTCTCGAACATTAACTCAACAATATCAGTTTTGTGCAAATGCAGGAACGGAAACTGCATCTTAGGTACTTGATAATCAGGAGCAGGCCTGTTAGGTTTTGTCCAATTTGTATCTCCAAAAGGTTCTGGAGGATTCTGATTTAGCCCGCTAAACAACATTTGGATTTTAAGATATTTTCTAAACACTTCTCCTACTCCTAATGTACCCTGCATCCTGTGATGAACATCGGGGTTACCTACTAATATAGTTTTGGGAATGTTTATCTCAAATTGCTCATTAAAATATTCAATAATAGGATTTACATATTTGTAAGACTCGTCGTGTTTGAGTATACTAAAAGGTTGTATACTTAGATTAATATTTTTTTCTTTAGCGTCCAGTAAAACAAAATACAGAACCATAGCACTATCAATGCCTCCAGACAACATTATTCCGTAATTTGTGTCTTTATTAACACTGATATCAATACTAGTGTTATCTACTTTAGATCGAATCTTCATGACTATATTTAATGTAGTACCGTTAGCCGGATATTTTTTTAATCAATTCTTTTTTATATTCTTTAACCATTCTCATTCTTTTTAATACCATTTGTTGCCAAGGCATGTCTTTAACTTGCATGTTCATTAATTCTTTAAGAGAATATCCATAAGAAAGTAATGCCTCAATCATCCAAGATCCTGGATGATTATCTCTATACATTCCTATATCATTAAATTCCTGCGACAATTGGTATGCTTGTTTATAGGTCATAATATCCGAAGTCCAGTGTTCGCCTTCCAATACATAACCGTATTTTTCGTGCTCTTTATCAAACGCAGACTGATAATGCCCTTTGGTGCTAATTGTTAAAGGCCACCAACTATCACAAAGATCTTTTCCTTTGTTCCTAAACCATTTGAACACTTCTCTAACATGTTCTTCAGTTTCCCCTGGTAGTCCTATGATCATAGAACATGTTATAGATACTTCTTCATTCCAGTGTTCGTAATAAAGATCTATTAAAAATTGTTTTAACTTGTCCGAGTGCATGCCTTTTCCAATTGCTTTAGCAGCACCGTGATGTAAAGATTCAATGCCGAATACTACAGAATTTAAACCCATTTCTTTTAATAATAATATTTGCTCTCTATGTCGATGCAACAAATCTACTCTTAAATAACAAACAAAACCTATTTTAAAACTTAAAGATGTAAAAACTTTATGAAGCGCCGTTATCTTATCAGTCGAATCATTGAATGTGTCGTCTGTAAAAAAGTAATTAGTAACACCAAATTTCTCATAATTATATTCTAATTCTTCTTTGAGTAAATCGTAGTTTCTAATATAATCGTTCTTCTTTTTTCCATTAAGTGGATAAGAACAAAATTTACATTTAAATATACACCCTCTACCAATTTCTATAGGTAGAGTTTCACCTTTTAAAATAATGTCATTAACGGTATATCTATGATTTAAATTTTCAATGTCAAAATAAGATAAATCTCCGTTTACAATTTCTTGATGTTTAATTGTAGGATGAATAGCCTTAGGCCTTTTATGTTGCAATATTTCTAGATATTCTACAACTGACTGTTCAGAATATCCATGAAATACTGCATCAAATGTTAAGTTACCTGCTGCCTGCCAACTATTTGCTCCGCCTGCAATAATTTTTATATTAGAATTAAATGCTTTTACTGTATTAAAAACAGCATATAACTTTTCATCTATTACTACATCACCACGAAGATTGGATCCTGCATTAACACTTAGTTTAGGATCTTTGTCTTTGTCTATTGTAGAGTAAAATGTTGTAGATATCCCAATTGCTAGCAATTCACTAGATAACAGTTTAGTTATAACATCTACTAGTTCTTCTTCATTAAAGAAATCTGTAAAGTCAATTACTTGAACTGTATAACCATTTTCTCTGCAATGATGCGCAACTTGATAGGCACCGATGCTTCTTTGCCAAACAGAGCCTCTTGTATTTGTTAATAAAATTAAATTAGGTTTTGATTGTATTATCATCTATTTTAAAAAATTTATTAATAACCCAGGCTGCAGGATCAAATTCTCCAGGCGTGTGTGCTTGACTAATATCGTATGGTCTTGAATGATGATTATTGTGTAAACCTTCACCTAATAAAAACCAATGAATAAATTTGTTATTGTAACTGGTATCTTCACTATTATAGTTACGATAACTGCCAATGCAAGGAGTATGGTTAAAGTAATTAACTAATGCTCCGTGAAATAAATTCCAACCAATTGGTTGCATAATAAAAAACAGACAAAACTGCCAGCCACCTATCAGTAATGCTGCTAAAAATATTAAAGACCACAATTGATAATAATGAGTGTGTATAAACATAATAGTCGGATCTCTCATTAGATCTTTTGGAAGTGTTCTAACTTCTTTGGTATCAGTCCACCATTTAATATCTTTAATTGCCCATGTGCCTGTTATAGATCTCCATTTACTTTCGTGCGGACTATGTAAATCTTTTTCTTTATCGGCATATCTGTGATGATGACGATGATGTATTGTCCAAGTAAACGGACTACCCACTCCTGCAAGAACTGTAATCCAAGCAAGAAACTTATGTCTCTTAGGACCAGTTTTGTATCCTCTATGACTAAAATATCTATGTAATCCTATATTGTTTGTAAAAAACCAAAGGACTCTAAAATAAATGTAAGAAATTAACCAGTATCCCCATTCAGCGCTATACACAGTGTAACCAAGAGTACCAATTAGACCAACTACTCCTAACAACCACATAAATCTGTATTTAAACATTGAATCTATTTTCATATTTGTCCTTTATGATTTTATCATTAAAAATTTTTCTATTATCCTACCAACAAAATCAAATTCTTTTCCTGTACTATAAGTATAACTTTTAGGATATTTGTGATGATTGTTATGATGTCCGATACCTGTTAATAAATTCATGATAGAACTATTAGTAGCAACAGTTTCTGAAAATTTTACATGACCTACTAATTTACCGTGATTAAGTATATTAACAGCACTTGTAGCAAGATACCACATCGCAGCACCGCTAACAATAAAATAAAATAGATATGGACTTAATAAAAAACTTACGACCCAAACAAATGTCCACATAATCCAATAATACTTGTTTTCAAACACAAAATATTTCCAACCAGGACTTCTCATTAAATCTACAACTAAATTTTTTTTATATTCTTGAGGAAACAATCCTAATAATATTTTCCACCAAGCATGATGTAAGGGACTGTGAGGATCTTTAGGACCGTCTTCAAATGCATGATGATGCCTATGAACAGTTACCCAACTTAAAATTGCTCCCTGGCCAGCAAGAAAAGCAAATACTCTTAAGATTTTTTCTTTTAACGGTGTAGTGTTATAACTTTTATGTGTATAGTACCTATGAATTGATGCTTCGCTAAAACATCCAAAGACATAAAGTGCAGGAATTGCTAGCAATAACCACCAAGATTGAAAATAAAATAACGAAGATATAAAAAGTATGTGATTGCCCCACACAACGTAGAGAGTTTGATTATAGGAGTTCATACTTCTATTTATTAGTTAGTTGATATTAACTTTTACTTTTTAAAAAATAAAATTATTCGATAAGACAAATCAAAATTATTTCCTCCAGTATTGGACTCAGTAGGAGTAGTGTGATGATTTTTGTGGTTCCCTTCTCCTAAAGTTATTAAAGAAAGAAATTTATTATTAGATCCTCCTTTATATTGATGTCCAAAAATGTTTAATATACAAACATTTGCCCAACAAAATGCTCCAGGGGCTACTACTAATGTTATAGCCCAAATCGGACTAACAACTATTGTTAGTAACAAAAATACTATTATTGCAATCAACAAATAGTATTTGTGTATAAATCTGTGTATTGGATCTTTGATTAATTCTTTTGCAAGAGAAGACTGAACTTTAACTTTATTAAAAAATGGAAAATATATTTTCCACCACGGCAAAAAAAACGGACTATGAGGATCTCTTTCAGTGTCAACATATGCATGGTGTTGACGATGTACAGCGGTTCTGCTTATAGTTGATCCAGTAAATGTAAAAATACCTAAAAATGACGCAACTAGTTCGTACCATCTAGGACATTTCCAACTCCTATGACTTAGAAATCTATGATACACAGGAACACTAGAAAATAATATTAATAAAAATGCAACTAATAAGGAAGAAGCAAATTGTAAAAAAGATCCTGCTATTAATACATATAAAACAGATAGATGAGAAATTATAGTTAGCAGTAAAAATTTCTTTGAGGTTAATTCCCAATTTATGTTTATGGTGTACATAAAAATATAGAATGATGAGAATATACTCCGTCTAGTATAGTAGTGTTAGGAATAGATTTGAGAATAAATTCTTTTTTGTAAAATGTTTCTAACCATTCACAATCGTCGATATTAGTAGCAGACTGATCAATAATTATGTTTTCTCTGTTAATAAGATACAACGATTTATTAAATTTTATGTTAGAAAATGCAGGCTCTTGATTTAAATTTATATTAAAACAATTTTTTAAAAAATTTAAATAACCGTTAAAATGTATATCTTCCCATAGAGAAAAAACAATAATTCCATTAGGTGCTAATATTGTTTTCATATAGTCTATTATTCTAATAATTTCGTTAAAATCGCAATGAGTAAATACCCCGTATGCAATTATTATTTCTGGCTTATTTTTAACTCTGAATGGCTCGTTAGTATCACCAGTAGGATTAAATGTAGAGTTATATCCGTTATAATGCGTCCATGTCGCACTAGGATGTAAATTTTTTGCAATCTCTAAAGAATTGTGATTTATATCAACACCCGTATATTTGGTAGGATTTATTTTTCCATCGGATGTTGTTAATAAATGTCCGACATTACAACCAAAGTCAAGTATTTCTTTTTTATACCATTTGGGATCTATCTTAGAAATTCTATCGTTAATTACTTCAAATACATCTTGATTTGCAGGCTGTATATAATTTCTATATTTTTGATTTCCTAATTCAGGATGACGTTGTATTCTTGCTAGCATCTATAATTTTCATTTCAGTTTCAAATATATTACCGTTTTGTCGATACTTGTTATCTAAAGAACATTTAATAATTGCTATAGGTCGAGCCCATGTTTTATTTAATACTAAATTGTCATGCAGTTGAAAATTAGATCGAGCATTCGGTAATAGCAATTCTTCTACATCTTTCCTGTATCTACTGCCCAATTGAGTTTGACTTAGCAAATCATGGTTATTTTCTTGTATTTTAGCGTAGGCCTTGCCTAACGTCCTTACATAATACCAATTATAATACCCTAACGCTTCCATCTTTTCTAAAATAAAGTCAGTTATATATGATATAGGATTAGCGGGATTAGAGAAATCATATCGATTTATTATCCCCGACTTTATATGTAATCCGCCTATAGAGTAAAACGGCATTTTCTCCCAGATGTTAAATCTTAATGTTCCGTATAATTCATTATCGATAAAGGCTCCTACTATTGTAGTATTGCTATCAGTGTTGGTGGGAATTTTATTAACCAACGATACTTTTTCTCTCATTAGCATATTAGTAGAAGACCATAACTCTTCTACTAGTTTATATTCTTCTACAGTTTTAATAATTCGTATGTTATACAAATCAACTCTTTTCCACCACTACTATATGCGAGTGTTCTAACATATACACAGTTCTTAATAATTCATAATTCGGAACAGGTGCAAAATTTATTGCATTATTTAATTGTTCTTCACTTTCAAATACTGTAGTTCTAGTAAATGTTAAGTTGTCTTCAGATATTTCTATGTTGACCGAAATCATAATATTTGTGTCAATTAATTGTTGTTCGTAAGCAGGCAACCAACTTTTGACTTCAGGTAAATTAAACCAAAACTCTGATGACTCATCTTCTCTTATTATTTGTTGTTTAACTGTAAGCATTTTATCCTATCCCTTTTATATTATTTATGATGTATATTGACCCTATGAAATAACCTTTCTTCGTCGCTATTTAAATTTAGACCTGTTCTTTTATGCATTAAATTCCAATTATCATATATTATAAGATCAGTTTCTTCCCATTGGTGTGTATAGACAAGTTCTTTTTTGTTAGATATAATTTTATGTATATTACCTAAAACTTTATAATTATCTACTGGAATGTCGTTAATAAAAGTTTGTTTAATCCAGGCATGTTTGCTAGATTTTTTTGAAACAAAATAATTGCTTCTGAGCGATTTTACATTAGTAACTACATGTTCTTTTATATACGGTAGTGTTATATCAGGTTCGTCAATGCCATTTTGATGCCAACTTTGCAAAGTAACTGTTATATTATTATATAGAAGTAATTCTTGATTAGTTGGATTTATCAAATCTAATCTTAAATTTACCCAAGATGTTAACCCGTCAAATGGATTTGGATTTTTTATGTTGTATAGAGATCTCCAGGGATATGATTTTTCTCCCCAATGAGGAATGTCAACATGCCACGGCATTTCAACATTTCCTAATTTGCTTAGTTTGTTACTAAATTTTGTAATACATTTTGTTTTATCATTGGTATCAAAATAAAAGGGTATTTCATTACTATGAACATATTCAGCAGGAGCCCATGGATTACCAAATTTAGAAACTAAATCATAGTACTCATTATTAGAAATATTTCCTAAACCTTTAAACAAAATTAAATCTCTTTCATAGCCTAACTTTGTCCAAAAATTAGATTCTATAGACAACACTTCGTCTATGTTTGCGTAAACAATTGTGCCCCAGCCCGGATTAATATTAATAAATTTCATAGTCGATTTCTAATATCCTGTTTAAATTTACCGTCAATTCTTATGGAAAAACTAAATCGTTCACTAGGATCAGTACCGTGATAGTCCATTTCATTAAACCATAAAAAATGTTTGGAAGTATCTGGATAGAATTTTTCCTTGGTCTCCGAATCCATTACATATATTTTTTTGTAATCAGGATTAGTTTTAAACCATATAAAGTCATCATTAGGACGATTGAGATTGTCCAATGTTGAATCAAAATGAGGAACTGTTTGGTTATTGGGCTCTGTCATAAAAATCATTATTCTTCCTATGCTTTCGAAAGGCATAGATTCTATAAAAGATACTAGGGAAGGAAAATTTTTACTGTCTTCAGTCCATTCGCAATCTTCACTAACAGATTTATTATTCATTCTGGTTCGTTCGACGGCTTTGTTTAACCTTAAAAAACATGTCCAAAAGGGATGCAATCCCGGAGTAGTACATAAGAAATATTTTAATTTAGTTTCAGTATCAAATTCTGAAATTGATTTATACAATTCTTTTTGATAATCTGTTAAATTAACCTCTCTTATATAATTTGCAATTTCTTTATCATTCCAGTCAGGATGTACGCCTACTGAAACAAATCTTTTAACCCACTTAGATTTGGCTAGTCCCAGACTAACGTCAGCATGTAACTTTTCCATGTCGATTTCAGGAACAAAATCGTCTAGGTATAAGAAAGGAGATTTATTTTTTCCTAATCCTTTAATCATGATGATCCTTCATAGGAGTGTTAATTATGCAATTTTCTTTATTTTTTGACATTGATAAAAATTTTTTGTAATTTATAGTTGCCCACTCTTTGGATACTGAAGGGAAAGGTTTCCATTTTTGAGCAGAAAATCCTGCAGAAAATATTCCGTTTTTTAATATATCCATTTCTTCGACCGGCCAATCTTTATTAGATTCTAGTAAATTTTCTACAGTGACTAAATCTTTCCACACCTCTATATAATCTATACTAGAATTTTTAGAATTATAAACTTTTACTCTCCATATTAAATTTCCGTTTTCTGAAGATTCGTAAAAAATTTTATTATGTATATCCCACTGCGTTTGAAACGATGCAGTTAGCAATCTAACATTGATACCTTTATCATTTCCGCCAGTAAAATAATTTTTTATAAAATTGTCATTGTCATATCTATGCGTCATCCATATATACCTTAATGCATACTGACCATTAAAATTAGGGATTACTAAAGGAATAGATTGTTTACTGGTGTCCAACTTACTCGATGGCGTTGAAATAATTAACATTAAGTATTTACTATAAATATTTTTATGCTGATCAAAAAAATAAATGATGTACCTTTACAGATGCTCAATGATGCAGTATCAGAGATTGATAAAATAAATTGGGATAGTATTGACGATGGAAGATCAAAAAGAACTATTGCATTTGCATCAAGTAAGACTATTCAAATAAGAATACATAAACAGCCTAAACAATTATATAGTAATGTGCATGATTGGGGCAATATTGTAGAAACTGAAAATCATCCTATTCATTTTAAAATTTTTCCAAATGTGATCAATTTAGCAAACTGGGTTCTAGACAAAGTTAGCGGAAAAACATTAGGTAGAGTGTTTGTGGCAAAATTAAATCCACAGGGTATTATTCATCCTCACATAGATTCCGGAAAATACTTTGAGGTACATTCTAGGTTTCACATACCTGTATGTACAACTAGTAATGCAGTTTTTTTAGAAAATTTAAATGACACTGAAAATAGTGAGCATATGGAAAAGAACTGCCTATACCAACTAAACAACTCTGTATTACATGGATTTAAAAATGATTGCAGGGAATCGAGAATTCATTTAATCATTGATATTGATTTAGATCGCATTAATAATTCTAAAAATTTTGAATACAACTAAAATTTTTAACTTTGAGAGATTGATAAATTGTTTCTAACTCTGGAAAATTTTCAAATTTAGTTTGTATAATAATTCTAGGGTTAACACCATTGCATTTAAAACTATGAAATTTATCCACATTCAGTACATACACATCTCCAGATTTTACTCTTAGTTCGTCAACAAATTTTACTGATTCGTAATTAACTATGTGTGTATTCCTAGAAATTCCGTATTTTTTAGATAAGTTATTGGTACTTATTGTGGAAGAAATATTGTTAATATACTCTTCGTCATACCATCTAACCCAATCATCATTGTTACAAGATATAGCAATATTTAATGCACTTTTGCATTTTGTTCCGTCTTTATGAATAGTAAATCCGTGCCCTGGGTCAGAATAAAATGCTTTCTGAATTATCTTTGTATAACTGTTTTCTCGAGACTGAACCTTTAGTTCAGTATTCTCAAAAATTTCTAAAAATTTACTATGTAAAAACTCATCAAAATGTATCCATTGATAATGTAAATTAGGGACTTTTCTCTTTAATATTTCTTCCCTAAAAAAATCAACAACATTATCTGGTAGTTTTCCTAATAGATGATAATTCATATCGGTAACTCTAGTAATTTTACTATTTCGGGGAATTTTGTTTTCCAGTCAGTGTTTCTATTCTTATCTAAATAATTCATAAAATTGACAAAATCTTTAACTGCTGCGGGTCTATAATGTTGTTCACCTAATTTATTTTTTAAATGATTGATGATCATTTCGGCCTTGCTAGATTTATCAATATTTTCGGTATAGTAATCGATCAGTTTTAATTTTGCTGAATCAGGTAGAGAAGCAACCGCATGTTTAGCAGGACCTTCTAAGAATCTTAAATGGAAAGGTACGCCTATAGACTTAGCCCATTCTTCACTTTTGATAATTTCGTATGCTGTGGCAATTTGAAAACAAGTACTAACTGACAATAATCTAATTTTTCCATTAGATTCTTTTTCATATTCTTTTAATTTTTCTATGTTGGCTACAAATTTTTTCCATGTTCCGCCAAACCTTATAATTTCGTATTGATCCTCAATAGCATCCATGCTTCCTCGGATATCAACACGTTTAAAATACTTCCATCGATCTGCTATTTTATTGTTAATTGCACTGCAATTACTGTCATACTCTAACCATATATCCTTAGCATATCCTGATTCGATTAGTTTATCTAACATAATATCGTGGGCAGGAGTTACCATTGGTTCTCCGCCTGTGATATAGATATGTTTAAGATAAGGCATCATTGTTTCAAATTTAGGCCACCAGCGGGGGTCTTCAAACCATTGAAGTTCAGTAGGTTGTATCCATTTACCAGTTTTAGTATCTTTATGAATAGTAACAGGATTGCCGCTGCCGAATTTATTAGTGTTATTGTAAGGTAACCACTCGTCATACCATAAATTGCTGTATATAGGACTACACATAATACATTTTTGATTGCACAGATTTCCAAATCTAATATCTAAACTGTTTGGCATCCAATCAACTGTTCCATCGGCTTGTGCTTTTTCTGTAAAATTTTGTTCAGTAACTACATCAGAATTTTCCATTTGCATCAAATATATACGTCTACTTTTATTAGGGTGCTTGCGATCGAACCCTGTAACTATTTCTCTATTTTCACAGCAATCGCAATGCGGACTCCATGCGTCAGAATCTGATATGTTGAGCAATCTAACTTGTTTATGTTTATCAGAATTCATGATATCTTTAATATCATGAGTAAGTATATGCATTACTTTACCATCTTTATCTCTTGCTCGTTGCATATCTAACTGAGGTTTAGTATTAGTACCTATTGAGCATAATCTGATATACCCGTCAGGTAATATATGTAGTCCATTCCATACTGTTTTACAAAACATGATTATTTTCCTTGTATATCAAATACCATTAATATAAGATCGTCAGTGCTATTATTTTCGTAATAGTGTAATTGCTTATGATCAAAAAAATAAAAATAGCCAGGCTTTGTTTCAAATTGCTTATTTTTTATTAATTGAATAATACTACTATTTCCAGTTAAATAAAATTGATAACGCTTAATATTATCCCAATATAGAGATCCGGCATCACAATGTTCGTAAATTTTGCCCCCCGGTTTTAAAACAGTTACGTATGCTTTACTTGATGGTAATTCGCTATTAATTTTATTTTTTAAAAAAGAAAATAGGTCGTATGTAAAAGGCAGTATATTTTTATTAGTTAAAAAAACCGATTTACATTCTCTTAGTGGTCCAGATTCTAAATATACGCTGTTATACGAATGTGGGTTGAAACATTCTTTTTTAAGATTAATTTCATTTAGACTATCAGAAAAGATTTCAAAAGGAATTACATCTAACAACTCTGTTAAATTTTCGGAATCTGCGTAACTTTTATGTGTATTCCATTTGTTGGTATTCATTCAACTATTTATTTTAACATTTGTACTTGCTAAATATTTGCATGAATGCTCCGTTAGAATTTTATTGGAAAAATATAGACATTGAGAACTACAACAATATCATACACGAAATGCGTAACAACATGAATTATCGATTGTTAAATGATAATAAAGCCGGACTGTATCATTATGATCTCGATAAATTTTATCAAAATTGTACTCTTTTTACCAATTGGGTTAGAAACAAATCTTTAACAATAAAAAGAATTGCAATAATTAAAATGCTACCAGGAAGAAAACAAGATATACACAGGGATTTTTTAGAAGATCCAAATAATACTTACGGATTAAATTTAAACTTACATAACTGTGTAAACAATTATACTCAAATGTTTGATTTAATTGACATTAATTTGACTACTCCAGTGTCGTACGGTCCTAATGGAAAGCCATTTTATTCATATATAGAGTCTCAATGCAAAGAAGTTACTCGATACAATTTAGAAAAACCAGTGTTACTAGATTTAAATAAACTTCATAGGGTAGTTAATTTAACTGAAGATATAAGACTAAGTGTTTCATTTAGGTTTATGTCAAAACCTGAATTATAATTTTTCCAAAATACTGTTATCTTCTACGATAATATTTTTAAACATATCAACAGCATCTTTCCAGTTGACCATCGGATGTTCCATTCTTAAACTGACTGCATACCTTGTAGTTGTAGACTTTAATCTCGCACGATGAGGAACTGCTGCATTAAATAATACCGGTCCTTGATGATGTATATATGTTTCTTTTGCTATATTACTAGTTTTTAAAATAGTATGTGGGCGTCGCTGTTCATTTAAGCAATGGGTTACTGTTTCAATATCTTCAAAATTCCAATAATCGTACAACGCAGGAGAACCAAAATTCCAATTTATTCCCCAACATTCTTCAGGCTTGTCGGGTCGATAATTTCCTAAGTCAATATGTATACCACCACTTGACGGCTTATAAAAACAATGGCAACTTGAAAAGTTAATGTTAAATGATGTCAAAAAACTTTCTTTAAATATTTTTTTAGCATTAGTATAAAATAAATACTTTTCAGTACGATTAGTTGGAACACGAGTTGATATAAAATCTAATATATTAATATCGTCATTTACAATTGATTCAAACTTTGGTAATTTTAGAGCGTAACAAAAATTCATATAAGTATTTAATATATTATTATGCTTCCGTTTCATTATATCGATAAAGATTTTAATTTTGTATATAACATTATACAGAACTATTTTCCTATGAGATTTGAAAATAAGTATAATTATGACATTCCAATTGATAAAAAATTCAAATTTGAATTTTTAAATTTTTTTCCAAATTTAATTCCCCGGCAGGTTATAGTATTTGCTCGACCTGCCGGCTCTGTACAAAAAATACACATCGATCGAGTATCTAAATGTGCGTTAAATTTGCCATTAATTAATAGTCATACTAGTTATATGTATTTTTATTCAGGAATTTTTACTAAAAAATTTATCGATGCTGATATTTTAACAGATAGAACAAATTTATTAGATTGGACCTTGGGTCCTTTCGAACTAGCGAAATGTAAAATTTCTCAACCTGCGTTAGTTAAAACAGATATACCCCATAATGTAATACATGATGACACCGGAGATAGAGCCATTATTTCTATAAGATTTGAATGCAATCCAAGTTTTTCTACAGTTAAACAGATACTATGTTAAATTTAAAAAATGATATCCCAGGATGGATGAGTACTAATGACTTATATGTTCTTGCTAAAATAGCATCATTAGTTCCTAATAATACAAACATTTTAGAAATAGGGTCATTTCTTGGAAGATCTACCTATACCATATTTTTAAATAAACCGTTAGATGTTTCAATGACTGTTGTAGATACTTTTAAAATATGTAGAGGATATTATTTAGATAATTCTGATCTCTTAATAGATGACCCAAATTGTTCAATAGATAAACTTAATAAGTCGATAGAAGTATCTAGAAAAGAAAACTCATGGAGGGCTGGGTTTGAATCGTGTATTGGAAAAGAAATCTATGATCAATTAGAAGTACATATTACAGATAGTAAAAATTTTACTGTTAATAAAAAATATAGTCTTGTATTTTTAGACGGAAGCCATGCGTTTGATGATGTTATTTACGATTTAATAAAATATAATGACACTGAGACTCTTTTAGTTGGCGATGATTTTGGAAGAAAACATCATGGAGTTGCTAGTGCATTAAGTGTATTCGGTCATATTTCAAAGAGATCTCTAGTAGTTTTAGGAGGTACTAAAATTTGGATATCAATACCTATTTCAGGCTACTGGAATACTAATTTAAATTTATTAAATAATTTATAATAAAAATTTAAAAATCTTAGTAGGATCCCATTCCCACCACTTTCCACTAGTGCCTGATCCGAAGTCAAAGTTTCTCGGTTTAGCATGATGATTGTTGTGCCACCCTTGTCCCCATGCAAGATATCCTAGTATAAAGTTATTATGTGAATTATCGGTCGTTTCAAAGTTTCGGTACCCTATACCTGCTTTACTATGTCCAAATACATTAACTAAGTTATCTTGCAATAGTCCTATAAAAGTAACAAGGCAAAATGCAGTAAGAGATAATTTCCAATCAATAAGCGCAACAATGGCAGGAACTCCCCACAGCAATTTTAAATGGTTTTTATGAAACCATAAATGGTTAGGTTTTCTTAATAAATCTACAGCGTATTTCATATTAATGTAACTGGTAGTTTCTGTAATTCTATGATACCAACCTACAAATGCTTGATATTTTCCATACACTACTGGGCTGTGAATATCTTGTTCTTTGTCTGCATACGGATGATGATATCCCCTGTGTAATGCTACCCAAAATATACTAGCACCCTGGCCAGCAAACACAGCAAAAAATAAAAGAATATTTTCTTTCCATGGAGGCAATTTATGTGTCCGATGGCTAAAGACCCTATGGTAGCCAACTGCTATACCTAGACCACAACAAAGTATCCACATTACAAATGTCGACCACAGATAGTAAAGAGGAATTATTCCTAATGATAGCAATACAATTGTACTAATTCCTAAGATTATTGCAGGAAGAAATTGAAACCAAAATGATTTAGAAATGTTGTTAAGAATTTTCATATTTTTCCAAATTTTGGTAACGTTTCTCTTAGAGACTGTTTTAAAAAGTTACATCTTACAGTTGTGTCTACTGGAATTAATACACGCTTAAAAAGTATTTCCCAATGATTAATGTAATAAGGCTTTGTTTTAGCAGGAATAATGCACTCGTCTACATAGTCATATCGATCTATGTTATATTTATTCCATGTAAATTTGCGAAGAAGTCTCGAATGTTTTGAATTAACTAACGTAAAAAATTTATATCGACCGGCTTGTTCGTTTACTTCAATTACTTTATCTAATATGTCTTTTAATAATTGATTATTTCCGCTACTTCTATAAATTGTAAAATACCAACTAGGGTCATCTTCGATTTCGCAGTAACTAATAAGTGCGTCAACATTTTCAGTTTCCGGATTAATGTACCCATACGCATGAAATGAATCTAGATCGCTAAGATAGTTATCGCAGAAAATTTCATAAGATCGTTCTTGAAATGAAACATCGTTTTTAGATGCGCTAAACTCTAAGGCATTAACTCCCATGTGATTCTGTTTGGTAAAAAATAAATTTTTAACTGCATTTACATGTGTAGAATTTAGTTTAATTATCATGTATTCCCCTGCAATTGTTGAATTAACTTGTTAATTTCAATTCCATCTAAACTAGGAACTAATTTTTTAATAGTGTGGTGTTTAAATTTATTATAAACTTCACCGTTAAAACCTAGCAATCTTTCAAAGCCGTGAGTTTTAATTCTAGATCGAATTTCGGGAAATAATTCTTTTAAAATTGCATTTTTAGAACTAACAGATGCTACTTTATGATTAGAAGAATTGACTAACTCTTGTATCTGATAGTCTTCTAGATAGTACAACATCATTTCAGGTGTATAACTAAACCACTCATTTACTAACGGTATCTTAAATTTTTCGCTGAACCGCATGGCACTAGCATCTTCGTTTTCTCTAAAACAATGATACCAGTATACTCCTTTCTTGCTAACAGATTTTCTAAGCATTTGCTCGCCGCCCATCACTGCCGGAAACCCTAATTTCTTAATGTGATAATAGACCATTAGGTACGTTATTTGTGTACAATCTATTTCTTTTGAAAAAGATTCTGCTTCACCAGATCTATAAAATTCTTTTACATCAAACTCAATAACATCGAGGTCTAGATTTAAATGTTTAGCAAGATCAATTGCTTCTAAAACATCAGGAGAATTATAGTTATCTTTAAATTTAATAGTTACACATTTAGGTTTAAACCCTATCTCTAAAAAATTTCTAGCAACAATTTCACTATCAGTTCCTCCACTTAGAAAAACAATTAGGTCTTTGCCGTACTCATTTAATACAGTGTCTGCTGTTCTTGTTAATTCGTCTCTCCAAGAACTTAAACGGTAATGATCTTTATCTATTGTACCCGTGAAGACTTCATATTTTTCTAACCCAGATTTGCGGTATCCAAATTTTCTACCACCTATTGTGTAATAGAGATGGTTGTTTAAGGTATAATTCATTCCATTAGATTAATCAGTTGGCCTGCTGTTAATACAGCAGTAGTCGGGTCCTTTGCAATTTTTCCAGTCTTGTCTTCGTAGTATAATTGCAATTCGACTATATCTAAACTGTCAAGCCCTAGGTCTAACAAATTAGTAGTTTCTGTTAGAGTAAAATTATCATTATTTCCTTTTAGGCTAACAATGGCTTCTTTTAAAAATGCTAGTTTTTCTTGGGTATTCATTTTATTTTTGGTATTCTGCAATATATTGCGGTGTATTATTTACCGACATAGATCCTATAGGTTTAAATTTTTTATAAATCTCCGGCCAGGAGTTAAAAATTCCTGCAGATTTTCCATTTGACAGTTTAACTAACGCATTGTATATAGATTTATTGTAATCATTGCAGGTTATCCACAATTTCTCATAGCCAGTCGACTCTTCAAAAATTTTAGGTAAAAAGTATTCTGCCATTAAGTATTTGGTTCTATATTTTGGAAGAATATATGCCCTAGTTAGCACTAATGCGGTATTATCTGTATAGTGGTTCCATCCCGCACTTCCTACATAATTTCCATCTTCTTCTAATACATAATAACTTCCGTTAATGTATCTGTTGTTTTTTAAAATGTAAAATAAATTTGCTGGGTCTTGGTTAAACTCTGGATGATAATTTGGTGCAAGATCTTGCTCCGGAATATTAGATAATCCTTTTACAAGAATATCTACTACATATTTGTTAGATAAATCATGTATTGTGTGTACAATCATTAGCACTCCATGTTCTAAAATGTTGCTTAGATTCTTCTAAATTTTCATAACTTGGAACAGTCAGCATTTCCGCCTGCCCACGATCTTGCGACCATGATTCTTCCCAAACAGATTCGTTTAGTTTCCAATCTTCTTCTTTTGTAATATCCATATATTTAAAAACGTGTACTCGAGTTTCAATATCTGAAACTAATTCAGTTACTGTAATAAACATACTACCATCCTGCCACTCTATCATAGTACCAGGGTAAACAGCCAGCCATGCTGCACCATAAACTTCGTCTTTGCGAACAAGTTGTAGGCTACCCCAATCATAGTAATGCCATTGTACTTCAGTAATTCTATCAAATCCTAGCCGATTGTAAACACCTGCATGAACTGTTTCTATATGATCAACATCAAGAAATATGTCCATAATATGATTAGCATTGGCATTTACTGTGTCTACTCTGTATTCCATCAATTTCATATTGGATAAGTCTAACCAATTTAAATGAGTTGATATAATATTGTCAGTAAACAACATGCCTAAAAATTCGTACACTGGGAATGTAGATAAACTTTTTTTATTTTGACAATAGTGAGTAGTACGTCCAGATGCAATGGGTGTACCATCTAATTCAAAACTCCAGTTGTGATAAGGACATACTCTAATGTCATTATCTCCAGAAAACTTGCTTATAATACTACCTTGATGCGGGCAGACATTGCTTACTAGTTGATAACCATTTTGATTAACCAGTACCTGCCGATTTTTTAATTGTGCTATAGGAGTGTAGGTGTTATTCCGTAAATCGTTTGTGTGTGCTAAAAACATCGTATTTTTGACCAATCAAAATTCCAATTTGTATCTAAAGATTCGTACAATACCCATTGTGGAGTATCTTGTATATTTACAGCAAAAGGTATTTCGTTGATGTTAGAATGAAACAAGTGACGAGGTTGCCGTTCAAACATCCTTTGCTTAGACTCACCTAACCTAGATCTAGAAAATGTTTTCATCAAGTTTTTGTTGTATTTGTTAAAACAGATTGCCACTTGCTTTATACCTCGCTCTTTACTCCATTGTTTATGTGCTGGCAAAATATATTCTTTGGCTAACATACTATTTCTATAGTCTTTATCTATCCATAATCTAGTACCTGCTAGCGCAATATGTCTACTAAATTCACTTTGATAAACTCCTGCGCAGGCAACAATATCATCATTATGGTACAGGATAGAAAATTCGCCGGCCGTTCCATTAAATCTAGTTGTATTTTTTAATATGTATGGCAGGGATTGTTCGACGTTCCCCCACATGTTAACATGTGCAGACTGAGCAGTGTCTAATGCTGCTCGCTGACAAAATTCCCAAAATAGGGTTGTATCTTGTAAAGTGTGAAATGATCTTAGGCTGTAATGATTCACGATAAATATTTATAGTAACATATTATATCATGAAAAACTTATTTGCCAGTAGCACTCACGGTGCCCAATTATTTTTATTATTATCAGCAATAGCCAGTATTGCAGGTATGTTGACGTTTGGTATTACAACTAATGCTGTATTATTAACTACATTAGGCTACTTCTGTTACGGATGTTTAGGTGTTGTTGTTACATTTCATCGAGGCCTTACCCACGAAAGTTATCAAACACATCCACGTATTACTGAAATTTTTGCCTTGTTAGGATGCCTAGGCGGCACAGGTAGTCCATTAGCATGGGTAGCAATACACATCAACCATCATTTAAAAAGTGACAAGCCCGGTGATCCGCACAGTCCTAGACATAAAGGATTTAAAATCTTTGCCTTAGATTATGAAAATCAAATTAGCAAAAGCACCAAGTGGCGTATGCGGTCTATTATTACTAATCCTTATTATCAGTTCTTGCATAGATATTACTTTTTAATCTTTTTAAGTTGGTCATTGATCTTGTATATAATAGGCGGAGTGTGGTTAGTAGTATACCTTCATTTATTGCCTGCTACTATAACTGCCCTAATGAGTAACATTGTAAACTATGTAGGACATAAACCAAACTTAGTAGGCGGATTTAGAACTTATAATCTAACAGATGATAGTACTAACAATTGGATATGGGCCATTCCCAGTTGGGGTGAGTCTTGGCACAACAATCATCACAGGTATCCTCGACATTACAGCCTAGGTCGAAAGTGGTGGCAACTAGATATCAGTGCATGGGTAATTAAGATGATCAAAATATGAAAGAATTTTACAAAAAATTCATAATTCCAAATTACAATTCAGTGGTAAAAGAATTAATAGGAGCAATTGAACATGACTTCATTAGAGATACTAAGGTAAATTCTTGGATTTATCCAGTAGATCAAGTATTAGAGAAATGTCCTCATTTAAATGAATTTCTAAAACCTCGATTAAAAAAACCGTTAGAGCAAATAAAATACTATTGTACTCCATCGAAAAGATTTTTAGGTGCTCATGTAGACGGAGCCACTGTTAAAGTACCGTTTGGTATGAATATACCATTAATGAATACCAAAGATACTTCACAGTTATGGTTTAACTGTCCGCCAGAAAATACTATGACAAGAACTATATCAAGATCAATATTACGGGATGAAGAAGGTTTTTTATCAGAGGTGCATGTACCTAAAGATCCTACAATAATGCCAGTTATTAAAACACTAGAACTAGACACTCCTGCTATTACTAAAACAGACATTATGCATTCAGTGTCAAACCCTACTAACAATACAAGGTTAATTGTTGTACTAAGATGGAATTTATCAGAGATAGATTATTCCGAACCTGAAGATGTTATAGACTTAGAGGATTTGTATGTTTAAATCTAGCAGCATTAATGTTTTATTAATTCAACTGTGCTCGATAATAGTTTCCGGGTTAGGCATATACACCTATACATTAGGACTAATTGAAATATCAACAATTCTAACTTTTTATTTCTTATACTGCGGAATTGGAGTAGGTATGATGCTGCATCGGTTTTACTCTCATAAAAGTTTTGAATTTAAATCAACAATTATTCAAAAATTGTTTACTGTAATTACGGTACTTGCCGGAAGAGGCAGTCCTATAGGTTGGGTTTATGTACACAGGCATCATCATGCTTATTCAGACACTGAGAAAGATCCTCATGCTCCTAATAATATATTAATGCTATTACCACATAAAACAAAAGTCGAAAAAGTCAATCTCCGACTTGTAAAAGATCTTCTCGATAAAGAAAACATTATTATCAATGATTGGTATATGCTAATTCATATTGTGGTTGTATTAATATTAACAATTGTTAATCCTTGGTTAACTGTATTTGTTTGGGCGTTACCTGTGTGTATTACTGCAACTATGATGGATGTGTCAACATATTACAATCATACATTGGGTTATAAAAATTTTGTCACTAAAGATAGCAGCAAGAACAATTGGTTATTCGGATATTTTATGTTCGGAGAAGGATGGCACAACAACCACCATTCAAATCCTAAAAGTGTTACTACCAAAATAAAATGGTGGGAACTTGATCTTATAAGTTGGATTATAAGGTTGACAAAAGAAACAAAAGTGTTATAATAAATTATGGTCGTGAGCGGAATTGGCAGACCTCCCGCTATGCTCACAGCATAGGTCAGGGGAAGGGGCAAAGAACATAGTTCGTAGTCCTTGTAGGTTCGAAACCTACCGACCATACCAAAGGTTAATATGATAAGAACAGAAATATCTAATATCGATCACGAAAAATATATATATCGAACTGATCTAAAGTTTGCTGACGAATTTTGTCAGCATAACCGCAGAACAATTAGTGGAGATAATCAAGAATGCCGGCACTAGGTAAGAACAATTGGCTGTCATATAACTTTAGTGGCGAACCGTATCGAAAAAATAATATCTCTAATTTATCAATAACTTTTAATAATTCTGCTTGTTCTTTTACAATTTTTGATCGTGCATGTAAAAATGTAGCACAGGAATTGTTTGAATTGTATAAACATCAACGCATATATGTGGCAATGAGTGGCGGTTGCGATAGTGAAACAGTTGCTGACTCTTTTTATCGAGAAAAAATTCCATTCACTCCGATTATTAATGAATTTTATTATGCTGGTTTAGAAACTTCGTATGCCGATACCTGGTGGGCTAAACGTTGGTGTAAATCACGGAATATAGTCCCTTACATCAACAAAATTAACTTGCGTGATTTTAAAGATACTGTATTGCCTATTGCAGAAAAAATAAAGGCAAGAAAATTGTTTTCTATTCAAAACATTTTACTAGCAGACATTGTCAAGGCTAATGATGGCGTTTTGATAAACGGACAGGCTTTTATCGAATATTATCCAGAGGCCACATTAGATTATCTTAAAGACATACTGCATGATCCTGCATTTGAAAATAACAAGTCAGGATGGTTACTTCACGAAGATGATTTTTACATTGACATGCACGATCCTGGCTATCATCCTTACAACTTTTTAAGTTGGACGCCGGAGATTGCATTATCATATATTAAATGTAGAGATATGCAGTTGAACTCCGAAGACAACAAATTTCGAATAATGAAATGCAGTCCTCGACCTAAACTTGCTGCACCTGACATAGTATGGACATTTCTAGGTGATGCCCAGAAAGAATTAAAAAACAAATACGGCAATAGTGAAGTTTGTTTTTTAGGCAACCACGACACTGTTATAGATAAATTAGAAAACAACACAAGAGCATTATGAGTGACACATTTAACAATTATGTCCAATGGGCATGGAAACGTAAATCAGAACTAACTAAAATTATTTTTGAAAGAACTAACGGTGAAGTTATTCAAGGTCCGTTCAAAGGGATGAAGATATTGCCTAAATGGGCGTGGGGAGACGGGGATACTGCTGGCAAATTGTTAGGACTATACGAGTGCGAACTATTCGAATACGTTAACGATGCGGTAAGTAAAACACCTGATGTAGTTATTAATGTAGGATGCGCTGAAGGATTTTATGGTATTGGTTTAGGAAAAATAACCGATAGTCAAGTAGTGCTAGTTGATGTATCAAAAGACCTTATTAACATTGCTAGAGAAAATGCACGAGTTAACGGCGTAAACAAAATTCAATTTACTAACCAAAGTTCAATTGAAACTTTAAACAGTTATCTAAACAGATATAAAAAACCGTTTATATTTATGGACTGTGAAGGGTTCGAAGAAGAACTATTAATACCTGAATTTATGCCTGGACTAGTTAACGCTTCTCTTATTGTGGAAACACATGATTGTTTCAGGCCAAATATAACAGCAAGGATTGTAGAAAGATTCTTGCCAACACACAACATTGTTTATATACAGCAAGGTTCAAAAAATCCCTACATAGATATCATTGCTGACCTAAGTGATTATGATAAAGTATTACTGTGTTGCGAAGGCAGACCGCAAACAAGTTCTTGGGTTTACATGGTTCCGAAAAATGCAGTATAAAATATATACAGAACCGTTTACACATATTATAATAGAAGACCTATTTGGAAGTTATCTTAATTCAGAGATACTAAAAGAATCGCAATCGCTTATACCTATAATGAAACCTGGAAAAGTTTCATTAGGAAATAACAACGATGTGTCTGCTGATCTAAAAAATAACAGCAACATTTGGTTATTTGATTTTTATAAAAAATATCCTAATAGACCAAATATTGCCAGACTATTTGAACGAGGTTTATGGAATGATAATATTAAAAACGTTTTCAAATCCATAAATGATTCTTTGTTTAGGAGCATTTTGTACACTGACAACAGTCAATTGTTGTTAAGCAGATACGACAAAGGCGATTACTACAATTGGCACAGAGACTATAACGACACTCTTACAATGAACTACATGTTTGCAACTGATCCTCATACATTTAAGGGCGGAGATTTTATTTTAGGCTCCTGGGATGAAAAAGTTGAAAAAGTTAGAATACCGTTTAAAAATAACTCTCTAGTAATTTTTCCTAGCAGAGTATGGCATATGGTCATACCTATTACTAAATCTAACGGCAAGTTGTCTGATTCTAGATTCACTTTCCAATATTGGACAAAATTAAAACATCTTGTTGATGCTTGATTTCATGAATAGCATTTGCTATAATATACATACTTAAATAAAACACTATGTCAAAAATATACGATTGCTTTACATTCTACAATGAGTTCGACATTTTAGAATTGCGTTTACAAGAACACTGGGACCATGTTGATAAATTTGTGATTGCAGAAGCAAACACTACTCATCAAGGAAACCCTAAAGAATTCCTACTTGAACAAAATTGGAATAGATTTAAACCCTATGCTGACAAAATTGTCCATATCAAAGTAGACGATATGCCTCAACATTCTAATGCATGGGTACCTGAAAACTTTCAAAGAAATGCATTGGCAAGAGGACTTATAGATGCTGATGCTGAAGATCTAATACTTGTCAGCGATGTTGATGAAATGATTAGAGATCAAGCATTTGAATACATGAAAGAATCAGATCACGATTTGTTTGCAACAAGAATTCCCTTGTTCTATTTCAAATTAAACTACATGATGCATCAACCAAGCACTACACTAATTGGTGCTATTGGTGTTCGTAGAAAATTTCTACAAACTCCCCAAAAAGTGCGAGACATGGGGGTAGGTCTAATGCAAAGACCTTGGAATTATAACGACGGGCGGCAATGCAGCATTCCTCATGCTGGTTGGCATTTTAGTTACTTTGGCAATGATGAGCATGTAAAGAATAAGATTAAAAACTTTGCACATCGAGAAACCAATAACGATTACATTTTAGACCAAGTCAATCTCGAAGATATTTTTAAAAACAAACGAGGACTTGATGCTAATAATAAAACTGAAAAGTTTGAAATTGTCGAAATAGACGAGTATTTCCCTAATACAATTGTTAACAATTTAGAAAAGTATTCAGAATTTATTATCCCTAACGCAGAAGCAACCGTGTTAGACTTTTTACCAACAGAATAACTATGTCAGAACAAAAATTTAGATTTCACCTCCTTGGATTACCACATACTGTATCTAGTAAAGAATACAATGCATGTGCTTACACGCAAAAAGTTGTCAAGTTTGCTAAGATGATGAAGGCACGAGGCCATTACATCATTCATTACGGACACGAAGACAGTGACCTAGACTGTCATGAACATGTGACTGTATCAACTAATAAAGATTTAGAAATTGCCTACGGTACATACGACTGGCGCAAGAACTTCTTTAAGTTTGATACCAACGATCATGCTTACCAAACATTTTATAAAAATGCTATTCGAGAAATTGAACTTCGTAAACAACCTAAAGATTTTCTTTTGCCATTTTGGGGATCAGGAGTTCGTGCAATTTGTGATGCACACAACGATATGATTGTTGTAGAACCCGGTATTGGTTATGCAGGTGGCCATTGGGCACGATGGAAAATTTTTGAATCTTACGCAATTATGCATGCCTATTTCGGACTAACTAGTGTAGGTACTTGTAATCAAGATTGGTATAACGCTGTAATTCCCAACTACTTTGATCTAGACGATTTCGAATATGCTCCTGAAGAAAAAGAAGATTACTTTTTGTATCTAGGTAGAGTATACGAAGGCAAAGGCACACACATTGCTATTGAAGTTACTCGAGAAATTGGTGCTAAACTAAAAATTGCTGGGCAGAACAACCTAACATCAATGGGCTACAAAGAAACTCCGGAGCACGTTGAGTTTATTGGATATGCTGACGTGTCCACTCGAAAACGGCTAATGAGTCGAGCCAAAGGTGCGTTTGCTGCCAGTCTTTATACGGAGCCATTCGGCGGCGTACAAATTGAAATGTTGTTAAGCGGAACTCCTACTATCACAACTGACTGGGGTTCATTTAGTGAGAACAATATTCACGGTGTAACTGGTTATCGTGCTAGAACATGGGATCAGTTTATCTATGCCGCTGAGAACATTGACAAAATTAAACCAGAAAACTGCCGTAAGTTTGGAGAAAACTTTAGCCTAGAACGTGTTGCTCCTATGTATGAAGAATACTTTCAGATGGTATATGATGTATATGACGGCAAAGGTTGGTATGCTCGACATCCAGAGAGAAACAATATGGATTGGCTTGCTAGAAATCATCCAGGACTATCATTATGAAAAGAGTGGTATTCTATTTTGAACCTAACTGGGCATTTGGTACTGTACACTACGAACTGATAAAGTATCTTTGGAAATACGGATTTAACTGTCAATTATTACCATGGAACAAAAGTTATACTCGAGGAGAGATGGAGGAATTAAACAGCACCACTGATCTGTTTGTGACTACACCGCATGGTTGGAGATTTTTAGGATACAATTACGGTACAGTAGCACCACAAAATTGTGCTATTATAAGTCATGCTAAATTAGATATGACCGAACTTATTCATCATCACGGATATAAAGACTTTGATAAGTTTTACAAATACGGCGCAGTTAGTCAATGGCTAGTTGATTTGAGTAAAGAGTTAGGTATTAAGCGATCGGCAGAATTAACTCCAGTGGCTATTAATTATGATACTTTTAGAAGTCCTGTTAACGACAGTTTAAAGGTAGTAGGCTATTGCGGTAGTTTTCATAAGCGTGAAGAATTTAACGATGACATGGTGCAATCATCTCTAGCACAACCTAAGTATCATAAACGTGGTTGGTTAGTAGAAGAAGCAGTAAAAAGAGCAGGATTAGAGTTTAGAGTTGCCCAACCGTATCATAACAGTTTTGTAACCATGCCTGGATTCTACAGAAATGTAGATGCAGTAGTTGCTGCAAGTACAGAAGAAGGTGCTGGTCTTCCTGTAATGGAAGCAGGCGCAGCCGGTAAGTTAGTTGTTAGTACTGCTGTAGGACATTGGAATACCAGGGTAGGCGATGCGGGCGGCCATGCTGTACCGGTAGCAGAAGAAGAATTCCTAGAAAAAACTGTAGAAATTTTAAGTTATTACAAAGCAAATCCTGAAAAATACAAGGCTAAATGTTTAGAAATACAACAGCATGCAAAATCGTACGATTGGGAACATGTTATTGAAAAATGGGTTAACTTTTTATCATAATTATCTACTATTTTAAATAGTTGTTGTAAGGCATAACTATAATAAAATAGAGACAAAAATGTCCAAAATGTTTGATTGGTCTACAGTAGACCGAAATTTGTTAGCATCCATGATTAAAATGGCAGAACCTACAGTAGTAGGTGTACCATTACTACCGATTGAATTTAGTAAAAAATTAAAACAGATATTTAAATTTTTTGATCTTCCTGTTAATATTAAATCAATATACCACATAAAAACTAAATTAGATATGGTTTGGATTGGAGGAATATATGAGTCTGATAGGGACGAACAATCTAAAAAATCAATAACAATTATTACTCAATATAATCAAAAAGGCCGTAAAATAAAAATAAGCAAACTTATGTTCAAAAGAATGTGTTACACTGTAGCAGATACTATTTTACATGAAGTTATACATACAAGACAATATAGAAGACGCAATCACAAAGTTATTCCGGGATACTACAGTACAGCCAATTCAGGCAAAAAACAAATAGAACAAACATACCTTGGACACCCTGATGAAATTGATGCATATAGTTTTAATATTGCTTGTGAATTAAATGATAGATTTAAAAATAATGATAAATTAATAGTAGACTATTTGAACACTGACTTAACCGACAACCGCTTAACAAAAGATACGTACAAAATGTATCTTAAAGCATTTGATTATAACTACAAACACACAGTCATTAGAAAATTAAAAAAGAAGATAACATATTATCTTCTAAACGCCCGAGAAATCGGAAAACCCTACAAAACAAATGATTGGTTAAAGAAGTGAAAAAAACTAAAATAAAAAAATTCAACTGCTGTCCAAAACTTAACAACCCAGTAGATATTCCTACAAGGAAAGAAGTGTTAGAAATAATGGAGGAACTGAGAGACGAAATTGTAAATCAATTTTTAACCACTGACGAGTTAGTAGGCAAGTATGGAATGTTTATAGGTACTCGATTTAATGTGGATGTCAAACATGCAGCATCTGCACAAGTTGAACCTAACGACATCGAATTAAATGGATACTATGATGGAGGATTAGATGAGTTCGGTGATATTCCGATCGAACTATATCTTATTACAAATCCAATGTTGGAGATTTCATTAATAGACAATAAACAATTTGATTTAATTTCGAGAAAAATTGCAGATACTCTTAGTCATGAAGTTATTCATATGAAGCAATATCGTGCAAGAGATTTCTTAGAAGTTGAAACAGTCGGTTATTCTGATTACGAGGACGAAGACGAAGATGAAGAAAATAGATACTATCTTAGCAGTCCTGATGAAATTAACGCTTATGCATATAACATTGCCAACGAATTATTGGATCATCACTCATTTCCTGTCGCATTAGAAAAACTCAATAGACTATCTGCCATTGAGATAGCAGACAGTGTTAATCTTTGGGCATATGTTCAAGCATTTGAAAAAGATGTTAACCATCCTGTTATTCGTAAACTTGTTAAACAAGTTTACAAAAGTGTAGTTGACTTATCCAAAAAGCATTGACAAAACCAGTTTGATCGTGTACACTTAGTACATGATCAAACGTATCTTACTAATATCCGTTATTATTTCATTGTTTGGGTGTGCTTCTAATACAGAAGTTATATCCGAATATCGTGCCAGTTTAGTTCCAGTAGATTGCTTAAATCGAAAAAATATTACAGATTGGTTAACCAGACAGGCAGTAGTTTCCCAAGATAAAGGTTTAAATCCTGATGCTATCAAGTACAAACTTTGGCAAGTTCGTTCTAGTTGCCAGTCTTATTAGCCTATCCTCTGCTCATGCATTTGAAGGTCATTTAAAATATCGTCATGAAATTTTAAGTTTAGTTCCGGATTGTAAGATTGCAGATCAGCAACTGAATTGGCTCTATAGTTTAAAACCTACTCGATCAGAAATATCTGATGCAAGAAACAGTATATTTTTTATAGGCGGATTTTCAAAATATTTTCGAGAAAACAAAGATATTGCCAATGGCACTATCAAGTGGGCTGTGAATGAAAAAATTAGAGAAATTATGATTCAATGCACAAATTAATATTGTTACTGCTAGTAGCCTCTGGCTTTGCATCTGCACAAGAGTGTAAGATGAAAGAAACTATCCGTTCTAAAGAACGAGTGGTTGTAGAAATGATTCGAGATGTAAAGGCTGAAATTTTCCCGCATGGCAACAAACAATTGCGATGCAGTGTACAGTTAGAAGGATGGGCTGATGGAAATTGGCACATGACTTCTGGTGATTTTATTTGGAGTGGTAATTACTCCAGGACGCAAGCCTGCAAGGCCGCAGTCGAATTGGCAAAAAAGAACTTGCAAAATGCTTTAAAATCTAGTACAATAGAAAATGAGAGTGTAATTATTTGTGAAGAACCCTGGCCAAGAGAACAACCTATACTAAATCCAAAAGTAGGGACTATTCTTGACAGCATTAAAGGTTTTAGAATACATCCGCAACATCCTAAACCATTTTATCATAATGGTGAAGAATGTCGGTGGTATTTAGAAACTGGATGGAACGGAAAAGATATTACGCAATTTAACGGAATTGTCTGCAGATATGGTCCTAAATGGATTGTAGTTGATAAATTTTAACACACAGAAAGATATATGACTAATTTTATTATCGGGTTATTAACAGGCATTGTACTGTCAACAGTAGGAGCCAGTGGAGTTGCAACATGGATTGATAAAGGTATTGATAGTACCAAGACTGTTATTCAGGAGAATGTAAAATGAAAAAACTTTTAGTAATCGCTAGTGCAGTTGCGTTAACTGCCTGTTCATCTATGACTGAACTTAAAACAGAGTCTTTGAGTAAAAAGACAGTACCTTCTTGGTATTTGGATCATGTAGATACAGGATCTGAAAAATCTACATGGTATAAGCCGTGGGATCAACAAGGTATGTATTATGCAGTTGCAGAAGATGTTAGTCCGTCAATGGAGTTTGCTATGAAAAAAGCAACACTCAAAGCCAAAGCAAAAATTGCTGATCGAGTTAACGGCGAAATGAACAACCGTAGTACAATTAAAATTGACGAATACGGAATGATTGATGCTCCGATTGCACGAGCACAGGCACAGGATGTAATTGTTAATCTAATTGCAGAAAGTGTTGTTCGTACTTACGGTGTTGAAAAGAAAATGATTATCTATAATCCAGAAGCACGAAATTTTAGAGCATTTGTAATGCTTAAAATTAGTCAAAAGGATGTAGCGGCTATTGCGGCAACTTACGATCAAAACAAACAAGTAAAACTAAACAGTCGTGTGGCCGGGCAAAGTTTAGAAGAAACAACCAAAGAAGTGCTAGATCAAGTACAACGATAGTCAATATCTTGCGCTTTAGGGCGCAAGATCGTATAATTATAAGAAACCATAACAGGACACTATGAAACAAAAACCCAAATTTAATGTAAAGCCAGCGGCTGCGGCGGTGAAACCGGCAGCACAAACACAGACTCCTGCACAAGGAAAAACACCCAGCATTATGATTGCTGTTCCGGCAATGGAAATGGTTAATGCAGAATTTGCACAGCATTTAGCAATGGCGGCGGCAAACCTAGTTGCCAACGGTATTAAGATTAATTGTGCATTTAACATTGGATCAGTTATTACTATTGCTCGTAGAAACTTAACCGATATATTCCTTAAGAGTGATTTTGATTATATATGGTGGGTTGACAGCGACATGAAGTTTCCGATTGACGCTCCGATTCGTTTGCTAAAACGTAACAAAGCATTAGTAGGTGCAAATTATCGCAGACGACGTTTTCCTAATCCTAGCTTTACAGGTATGATGGGAAGTAGCGGACAATTTAAAGAGTTCGAAACTCGAGACGACAGTCCCCCTATGGAACTAATTGATGTTCTACCGCATGGCATGGTACTAGCACATCGTTCAGTTTATGAAGCAATTCCTCAACCTCATTACCTACAAGAATATATTCCAGAATTAAACCTCGAAATCGGAGAAGACATTTACTTCTGTCAGAAAGCCCAAAAGGCGGGATTTGAAGTTTGGTGTGATCAAGAATTGAGTAGAGAAGTTGCGCATATTGGAATTTTCCACTTTAACTATAATCTTAGTGTTCCTAAGTAAGAAAGGCGAACTATGTTCGAAAGCATTGAACTACGTAAAGTAGAAAACGGCATCATCATTGTTATTCGTGATGAAGAGAATGATGAGAAAGAATATGTATACGATACAACTCGTAAAGCATTAAAATTTGTAAAAGATATGCTTGAAGCAAAAGATGCGAGGGTAGTTTGAAACATATTTTAGTCACAGGCGGCAGCGGCTACGTTGGTAGTCATGTTGCTAAAATGCTATTTGAACATGGATATCATCCTGTAGTGTTCGATCTTGCAGTCAAACAACGTCCGTGGTCTAATTTAGGGTGGACTGCGGTTCCCGGTGACATAAACAACCCGTATTCTTTAAAAACACTATTCGAAAAGTTTGAGTTTGATGCTGTAATACATCTTGCGGCAGCATCTGAGGTCGGCGCAAGTGTTACAGAACCGTTGCGCTATTATCAAAATAATGTTGGAGGTACTGCATCAGTATTAGATGCATGTGCTAAGTTTAGTGTAAAGAAATTTATCTTTAGTTCTACAAGTTCGGTATACGGTCAAGTAAATCCTAACGATCTTCCTACCAAAGAAACTCATCCAAAAAATCCTGCAACTAGTTACGGAGCAAGTAAACTAGCAGTCGAATACATGTTGCGTGATGCTGATGTTGCTCATAACATCAAATATGTTTCATTGCGTTATTTTAATGCAAGCGGTGCAGCACCTGATGGCAGTCTAGGAGAATTTAGAGTAAAACCTACTCATCTTATTCCTAGTATACAGCAAGTATATGACGGAGACACAGAAGTGTTTACAGTTAACGGAGTAGATTATCCTACTCCGGATGGTACTGCTGTACGAGACTTTACTCATGTTTGGGATATTGCTGCTGCACATGTTAAATCGTTAGAATATTTGTCTAACGGAAACTCTAGTGATGTGTTTAACATTGGTGGCGGTAGTGGAAAAAGTGTAGCCGAAGTCTTAGCAGAGTATCAAAAGCAGATGGACGAATCTATTATTGTACAAGCGAGTGAGAGAAGACCGGGCGATATCCCCATGAATTATGCAGATATTACAAAGGCAAAAACTGTGCTAGGATGGGAACCAAAAATAAGTGATACAGCATCGATTGTAAGAGATGCTATTAAATGGGCCAGGAGTGAACAATATCAGAATTGTAGGAACACTCTTCGAAAGAATACAGTGTAATTACTATGAAAAAAGAATATAACATTAAAGATACAGTTTGGATTGCACTAGGCGAAAGCAAACTAATAGAAGGGCGTGTCGTTGAAATTATTGACTTGGTACATTTAAATGAGGGTTGGGATTCAAATCGAGAATTGTATATCATTGAAATTAAAACAGGTATTGATGATGTATATGAGGTAAGAGATTGGAATCAAATTAGTTCATCTGCTCAAGGTCCCTTAAACATGTATAAGACAATACGGAATGAAATTATTAAAAATAATAGATATCTTAAAAAAGTTGGGTTAAACATCCCTATTCATCCTGTAGTTGAAGAGTTTCTTGAAGACATCAAAGACTTGCCTGCTAAAAAACAAAATTTCCGAAAAAGAAAACCCAAGAATGACTGATCCTTGGATTGCTATCTTAACAGCAATTGAACCAGAATATAAAAAGTTAGCAGCAATGCCAGTAAAAGAACCTACTATTAAACCACGTATCTGGAAAAGTAATCGAGGATGGTTTGTTTCATTAGAGGAAGTTTGGCCGGACGAAGTTATTGAAGTTGACAACGCCGATATGCTCGATAACAGAATTCGTTGGGCTTCTGCACAGTTAGCAACTTGGCCGGCTTGCTCAAGACAGGCATATGATATGTGGCTTTTTAAACAAAAATTAGATGCTGAAAAATTTATAACAATCTTTTCAATACAATGGCCAAACTAAATTATAAGGCAATTGACAACAAAGTCTACACCTATCATACTATAATAGTTCATACATTTTTAGTAGGAGATGTCGAAGAACCTCAACTATATGCAGCAGAACCTATTTGGAATTGGCAACAAACAGAAGCAGGAAAGTTTGTTATAAAACATGCTGAAGAACAACCTGTATTCCATAGTCAAATAGATTATCAAAGTTATGGTTATAAATATGCAATATCTGCCGTTTTAGAAGAAAAGAAATTATCTGAATATTATCTTAAATTTGGTAAACCTGCTTACTTGATTATTAACTAAAAAGAGTATATAATAAAGCATGAAACAAACAATTTGGCACAGCAATACATGTTTAGTTAAACAGGCTAACTCTAATAAAGTAGTAGAAGCCGAAGTTATGGACTTTAATCAAAGTAGAAACATGGTGGTTGTACTTAATAAATCGGTAAAATTACCAATGGCGTGGAACGGACATCAATACGAAGGTCGAATGGCTGGAATAGATTTTGTCAGTGACGGACCTGATATTCGAAAAAGTCAAGGTACAATTAGAGGTTAATATGGCACAGCACAGTAATTATTGGTCATGCACAAAATTTGCCGACGTTATCCGTGGAACACCTAAACTGTCAGTGGGTACATCAGACGAGTGGGAAGATTGGCGTAAGGCAGCGCAGTCAGTTAGCGGTATCCGTTACTGGATCGCTGAGGAAGGTCTGGGCATGGTTCAAGACTTTGTTACTTGGCCAGTGCGTAAGATCTATGATATAAAGTACTACGTTAACAATCGCTGGGTATCTAGGACACATAGTCTTACTGCTCATCCTCGTGATATCAAACCTGGACAGTGGCAAGATGTGGGTAATAGGTTTCTTCTATGCTTGTTTAACGAACTAGTAGACTTTGTTGAAGTTGAAAAAGCATGGAGTCATGTTGCTTGGGGTGGCAAGGAAGTCCGTGAAAAATATAATCCCCCTTTCTGGGCAACTGGATGGTTCCGTTGGCGCACATGGCGTAGTGCCGAAGCAGGACTAGATCATCTTGCTTGGGAAATGAGTTTAACTGCTGACGATAGTTGGGGCATGAAAGAAGGCGACAAAGGTTTTGGAGAACCAACATTACAGGCAAAAAACGCTATAGAAATTTTTGATCTTTATACTTGGTGGACTACTACATATCGCAACCGTCCTGATCCACATGAAGTTAGCGGCTGGACTGAGTATTGTGAAAAAACACGAGAGATAAATGATGGTAGACTGTTTGGAAGCAAAACGACACCCGAACTTAAGAAACTAAGCAACAGGGCTCACAAGGCATTACAGAAAATTGAAAAACAATACGAGTACGAGGAAGAACAAATGATGGTTCGTCTTATTAAAATTCGCAACAGTCTTTGGACTTAATAGGAAATTAACATGGCTACTTTAGAAGAAAAGCAAGAATTGATCGAAACTATCAAGCATCCTATTCGTTATTACCGATTGATGCTTTGGGGATATGGTGGAGAAAATGCTTATATTAAACTAGATAAGGCTACATACGAGTATTGGAAAAAACGTGAACAAGACGGCGACGAAACTCTTCTAACATACATGCTGGACGAGGATCGTGAAGAAGTAACCGATGTTCCTCCAGAACACGATTTTATGGGAGATCCAGACGATTTAGCGGGAACAAGATATTCTTGGCACGATGCTCCTAATGAGATTGTTCATCAGTGGGGTGTTGACTATTTCAGTGCTAGACTAACTGTTACCGAAGTTGAATCAGAGGAATACAATTCCAAACCTGTCGAAGATGCTGTAGACGGCGTTGAACTGAGCAATTTTGTAGATGAGCATGAAATCGAATGGGTCAGCGGAGACTATCCGGCAAAAGAAGCAGATTATATGTTACAATTTTACAGTTCAGAAAAAGGCACCTTCTTTGAAGCAATCTTTGCAACCAATGGTAGATTTGATCCGAAAAAATTAAAAGTATATTCTACAGAACATTTTAACGGTGATGACACTATTAACAATATTGAATACAATGGCGAGAGTTTAGAAAATCAAGGTGGAGACACTAACGGTAAAGGGTATACTGTCAGTACGTGGTCTAACTTAAAAGGAAATTAAAATGGAAGTTCAACCTAAAGATACAAGCAAGGGACATTTTTATGTTAGCCTGGCAAAGAGTGCTATTCGTATTTTTGCAGGATATGCATTGATTGGCGGCAACTTAATGTTAGCAGGTGCGTTGATCATTGCAGCCGAAGTGTTAGGCGTTGTAGAAGAGTTGGTATAATGTACAACTACAAAACAATTTATAAAGAAGTAGCCGTTGATATTAGTTATTTTGATACCGAATACCTGGTTGAGGAATTGGAGAGCGGAGGCTCTGCTGTATTCGAGTACGGCAACGGTAAAGAACAACTGTTAGCAATCTATGAGAAGCGTAGACTGGGACAAGACTATCAAGCAGAGTTAGATAAGTTGATTTACACAGGGCTGGGTAAGATTTTATGAAACCGAGTCAGAGTATTGATCGGCACACTTTTCAAAAGGAAAGGTATATCCACCGCATGGAAAAGTCGGGCGAAGAACCCGGTCAAGCCTATCTTGACATGTTTGAGCAGGCAATCGAAGATGCTAAGAACATGTGGAGTGATCCCAAGCGTAAAATAAACAACATGGAATGGGATCTAGTAACCACTGACTGGATTTTAGAAAAAGTTCGAGGCGATAATGTCTATGCTCAACACCTCTATGCGGCGATATGCAACAATGATTTCCAAAAGTTGGATACCTGGCCTATCCTAAAGAATGAGAAATGTTCTTATAGTTGGAGGTATGCCGGTGGCATTGTGGCAGATATGCAACAAAAGGGCGACTACATTGATTGGTACTGTTCGGGTATCCGAAACAGACATCCAGATGATTTGGATATATCTACTTTATCCGAGGATCAACTAAAGTTCCAAAAAGAACAAGATGCGTATGTTAGTGAAAGCATTGTCACTGACGAAATTCGAGCAGATTTAAAAAAATTAGGGTGGATTGTTTTAGACAATCCTGACGATAACTTTTAATTTGATAAAACCGCTCTTGACACGGCCCTAATTTGGCTGTATAATATAACTATACTAAAACGCAAAGGCGCAACAAATGGTTACTAAACTTCAAAAAGAATCTATTGCTATCCGACAAAACAAAGGTCGTGATATGAGTCCAAAATGGGACGATGCTGTTAATTGGACAAGTGAACAGTTTACTCGTAATTACTACATGGCTATGGATTTTTATCGGTTAGAGAAGTCTAACAAAGACCTAAAACCTGTTGTTATCCATTGGATGAGTGCCAATGGATATAGCAAAAAAGATATAGCAGACTTTAAACGTACTAAAGATAATCGTTGCGGATTAACAATGGGTTCAATTGTGGCCTGTCTAATTCGTGGTATGCCAGAAAGCCATCCTGGGTTTAACAATAACAATAATTCAGTAGATTGGCTTCGCAAGCAAATTGCTATAGTTATTGAAGAAGGTAAAAGCGATATAGACGAAGAAGCAGTTACAGAGAATAAAAAAGAAGAAAAGGCTACAATGCCTGTCATCACTATACAAGATCGTCTACGTGAGGCTGCTAGCGGAATGAGTGAAGAATTAGATGCGGCTATTGACAGTTGGATTACTGATCCAGAAGCATTTAATCCAAAAGAATTTAAAGTTGTAAGTCTTCTTAAAGGTAAAGGTGCCAAATCTGTACATACAAGGTTTATTAAAAGTTACTTTACTAGAAGTCATTCGGAGTTAACAGAACTTGCTAGTGGTAATGCTGACGAACAATTGCGTGAAGCATACAAACACGTTAGCCGTAAGAATATCAAAAAAATGATTGATTTCTATGATAGCATTATGTCTGCATGCGAACAGATTACCGCAGAGCAAAAAGTTCTTAAAAAGCCTCGTGCTAAAAAAGTAAAGCCTGCAGAGCAGTTGGTTGCTAAACTAAAATTCCTAATTAAGGATGATAAGTTAGGAATTGTATCAGTGCCGCCAGCAGGATTAATTGGTGCTCAAAGTGCTGTTACTTACAACGTCAAAACTCGTAAGTTAGGTGTGTACATAAGTAAAAGTTCTGCAGGACTAAACGTTAAAGGCACATCGTTCATAGATTTTAGTGATAAAAGTTTCCAAAAGACTTTGCGTAAACCTGCTGATCAAATTAAAGAATTTAAGGATCAAAATACTGCCAAGCGTGTGGAAACCTGGTTTGGTAAAATTAAAAGTGTAGAAACTAAACTTAATGGACGCATGAGTGCTGATATTGTAATTCTAAAAGTGTTTAAATAAGATGAAAAACGATAAACAAATTGTAATCAATATATATCATGGAGGATTTAGTATTAGTTCCGATGCCGAAGCAGAATACTGCCGTCTAGCAAACATCACTGATCCAGAATGGAATTCACGCACCATTGCTCGGGATGACCCTATATTAGTACAGATAGTAAAAAACATGGGCGAAGGCGCAGACGGCATCTACTCTAGTCTAAAG
>Ga0075108_10000175_pt1 | contig 39023 bp, 35 predicted proteins | sample AntAceMetag02UK1_FD_69797 | JGI IMG/M metagenome (GOLD analysis project Ga0075108, IMG submission 69797) | Saline lake microbial communities from Ace Lake, Antarctica - Antarctic Ace Lake Metagenome 02UK1 | ecosystem: Environmental > Aquatic > Non-marine Saline and Alkaline > Saline | place...
GATAAGGTCACCTACCGAAATAGGGAAACTTGAAATATGTAGCCCTCGAACCGATGAAACTGAAAAAACCGAACGAAAAGTGGCCTAAACGGAGTGGACTCAATTTTCAACAATTAGAAACTAAGGCTCCCTTTCGGAGTAGACGTAGTATTGATACTATGAAGTTGAATTTCTTCTCAAAAGCTGTTTACATCATTGCAGTACTTTTCATATTGTCTTCTTGTAAGAACGAATCAAAGAAGTTAGAAAAGGTAGCGGTAGAACCGGTAATAGCGGAAAAAGTGGTAACTCCGCTAATAGTAAGTCCACCAGAAAACAGCACAGCTCCCGACGGAATGGTCTGGGTAGCCGGCGGAACTTTTTTACAAGGTGCCGTGCCACAGGATAAGGGCGCTATGGACCACGAGAAACCGGCTATTGAAGTCGCCGTAGATGGATTTTTTATGGATATTACAGAGGTTACCAATGCGCAGTTCTCCAAATTTGTGGCAGCAACGGGATACGTGACTACGGCGGAACGGGAAATAGATTGGGAGGAAATGAAAAAACAAGTGCCCGAAGGCACCCAAAAGCCCCACGATTCCATTTTACAGCCCGGATCGTTGACCTTTAAAAAGACAAAGTCCTCCGTACCCAATTTGTTTGATTTTTCCCAATGGTGGAAATGGACAATTGGTGCCAGTTGGCAACGTCCGAACGGGCCCAAAAGCGATATTAAGGGAGAGGATACCTATCCCGTGGTACAGGTATCCTTTGAGGATGCCATGGCCTACTGCGAATGGGCAGGAAGGCGTTTGCCAACGGAGGCCGAATGGGAACTGGCCGCAAGGGCTGGAAGGTATGGCACCACCTATTTTTGGGGCGATGATGTTACCGTTCTTGGCAAACAGGCGAACACGTGGGAAGGGGAATTTCCGGTAGCGAACACCAAAGTAGACGGTTTTGAACTACGAGCACCTGTAAAATCCTATCCGCCTAATGGGTATGGATTGTACGATATGGCCGGAAATGTTTGGGAGTGGACAAGCGATTGGTACAATACCAATTATTATAAGGAGAGTGCGGCATCGAACGTAGCCATTAGAAATCCACAAGGAGCGGCAACGCCTTACACGGCCAATAATCCCTATGCGCAGGAGAAAATAATAAAGGGAGGTTCCTTTCTATGTAGCGCTTCGTATTGCGCCAGCTATCGGGTTTCGGCTAAAATGGGCTCTAGCACGGATTCGTCCTTGGAGCACACGGGATTCAGGACGGTGGCAACGGCGGACATGCTCAAACAACCCTAACTGTGACCTTGCTCCAAAAACTCAAGCCAAAGAGGGAAAGAGTTAAAAAGTTAAAAAGTTAAAAATTTCAGATGAAGCTAGTTTTTAAACAACTGTAAATCAATTTTTTAAAAATTATTATGAAGCTTTTTTTAAATTAAAAACTAAAGCTGCTTTTCGGAGTGGACTCAACTGTTATATTTTTAACAATGTAGCTAAAAACTTTTGATAACTTCGCTGTAAGTTTTTTAATCAAAAACCTACTTTTGTATATATAAATCGATTGAAAATCAAAGCATATGTCTGATACGATAGAACGACTAAAAACATTGATCATAGGTTCAGGGCCTGCGGGGTATACCGCGGCTATTTACGCGGCGCGGGCCGACTTGAAGCCGGTCATGTATACTGGAATGGAGCCAGGAGGACAACTGACAACGACTACCGAAGTGGATAACTTCCCGGGATATCCCGATGGGATAGACGGTCCGACCATGATGGTACAATTGCAACAGCAAGCCGAACGTTTTGGTACGGAGGTGCGCATAGGCATGGTTACGGCGTGTGAACTGAGCACCGAAGTCGGCGGCATCCATAAGGTAACGGTTGACAACGGAAAAGTTATTGAAGCAGAAACCATTATAATTTCTACGGGAGCTACTGCAAAGTATTTGGGTATTCCTAGTGAGCAACGTTTAAGAGGCGGTGGCGTTTCTGCCTGTGCGGTGTGCGACGGATTTTTCTATAAAGGTCAGGATGTAGCCATTGTGGGAGCAGGGGATACGGCAGCGGAAGAAGCTTCTTATTTGGCAAAGATTTGTAGAAAGGTTACGATGTTGGTAAGAAAGGACAAAATGAGAGCCTCAAAAGCCATGCAGCACCGTGTAAATAGCCTTAAGAATATAGAGGTGCGCTATAATACCGAAATAGATGAGGTGTTGGGCGAGCAGGTTGTAGAAGGTTTGCGAATGATAAACAACGAAACAGGTAAAAAAGAGGAGATTGAAATTACAGGACTGTTTATAGCAATTGGTCATAAACCAAATACCGATATTTTTAAGGGTCAGCTGGATATGGACGAAACCGGTTATTTGATAACAGAAGGAAAATCGACCAAAACAAATCTTCCGGGCGTTTTCGCTTCAGGCGATGCTCAGGATAAGGAATACAGACAAGCGGTAACTGCTGCAGGTACCGGTTGTATGGCCGCCTTGGATGCAGAACGCTACTTGGCCGATATAGGTTCCGTAGAAGAAGCGGTCGCGGGCAGCTATAATTTATAGGTATTGGTTTTCTGATGAGTTTAAAAAAAATGCGGCCTTTTGGCCGCATTTTTTATGGTGCGTGGTCAGTTATTAATCTATCCTGAGATAATTCTCGGAAAAGGAACGGTTGCCTTCGTCGTCCCGTGTTATTTGACTGTAAGTGTCTTCATCCAAAATGAGCTCGAACTCAAATACCTGAACGGTATCCCGGATCCCCATCATGGTAGCGGATCCAAACTCCAGTTGTTCACTGAGCATATCATCGGTAAGGCTATAAGAGCCATAACCGAACCATTCCGCAGGGTCGTCCGGAGAGTAGCGCGTCCACATCACTTTTCCCTTACTATAAATTTTAATTTGGCGGTACCCGTTTACGTTCTGCAGAGTATCCGATACACCGGATTCATCGTAGTTGTAACGGTTAATTAGTTCCCAAGTTCCTTCTAAAGAGGAATTCGTAGCTGTCCGTAGCTTTGAGGAGGTCATACTGGTTATAGATACCAATAGTAACATCGAAAAAGCCAATCCAAATAGTTTTTTCATGGCTTACTATATTTAGTGATTATTAATAAGTTAAAAATTACAAAATTTATTATTAGGTTCATAATTATTCATATAAATTTTTCTGATTATTTAAAATTTAGGTGTTTACGGTACTTATTTAGTAATGATTTTTTGGATGATAAAACCTGCTAGCCGACAGGCAGGTTTTTTTCTTTCAAATTTTTCATGGAGATGGTGGTGGGACATTCTAATTAATTTAGGTACCCTACCTAAACAGTTTGCCACCTCGTTGCAATTCTTGCCCATCGCTTCAATTTTCTATAAGCTCTTCGATAGGGCTATAAAAATTCAAACACAAACCTGCCTGCCGTAGCTGCCGTGCAACCACAAATATTGATTTTTGAAAACTAAAAATTTTTGCCGGAGGGTTTGTCCAAGTACTGCTTTGCCGTAAAGCATCATAAACCAAGCATTGCGTCAGCAAGTTTGTGGGTCAAACCCCTATTTCTTCCGCAAAGCGGAATTCATTCTCCCTCCCGATAATTATTGGGATTAAAAGGGGAGAGCAGATAAAATGAAAGTTTTGGCAATAAATCACAATACAAAAAGATATGGGTACACCTTAGCTGCCGTAGGCATGGTACAAATATAAAATACGGACCGAAAATGGCTTTACGCTTTTTTTAACTAACACCGGGCACTGAGCACCAAACACCGAACATTTTACTTCTCACGTCTCAAATCCAGAATCTTCAATAGACCGAACGCTATTCAAAATAGCACTCAAATTCAATATGTCATCCTTCGTATGCGCGGCGGATAGTATTATCCTGCTCATGACATTGGCGTTTTCGTTGGGGTAGTTGAAATGGGTTACGATTATCTTGTGCTGCAACAGGCCATCAGTCAGTTTTTGGTTTTGATAGGAAAATGTGGGATGTCCCTCCATATAGGTAAAATCGGTCAACTGATTTGTTTGTTCATGGAAGAGGTTGAGGTTTTGGTTTAGAAGAGCTCTTCGTTCCTCATAAATATCCTGTGCTTGTAAAAACGTTGCCATGGCAGCGGGACTAGCCGGACTGGCACCACCAAAGAACACGGTGTTTTCCATGCTTTCTATGTCCTGTTTACTCCCAAAAACAGCACCTGCCTGTATGCCGAATCCTTTTCCCAAGGAACAGCACATAAATAATTGTTTTGCACCCAGTTTTTGAAGGTACTTAAAGACACCGTTTCCGTTTTGCCCTACGATACCGATTCCGTGGGAGTCATCTACAACTAGAATAATCTTGGATAAGGGTAGATTTTTGAGCGATTCAAAATTCGGATAATTTATGCCTGAAAAATCGATACTATCCAGAAACAGCACCGGCGTAGCGGAATCTTCGTATTTCAACTGTTTAGTTATGGCCGTATGCAGCTTGGCATAACTATCGTAATTTTTGTTTCTCTTGGTAAATAGTGCGGAATGTGTGTTGGGCGCATAGAAGCGTTTGTACTTTTTGTTTTTGAGGAACTGTACCAAAAACTGACCTGCCAAGTACCCTGAGGACATTGTAAGACAGGCCTCGCTACCTACCAAGTTTGCCAATACCTGTTCTGCCTCTTCAAAAACCGTAAAGCGCACATTGGACTTTCTTGACGCGCCATAATTGGTGCCGTAATGTTCTATATTTTCAATGAAAACATCCTGAAAGGGTTTATAATCCTGTAAACCCAAATAGGCCGTACCGCCAAAATAGGCAAATAAAGTACCGGAAATAGTTACGGTGCGGCTGGGGAAAGAATCGATATAATGGGTCATTCAAAAAGGCTTACACCGCTTCCGGCGAGTTTAGGGAATACCACCGTACCATCTGCCAGAATACGTACTCCGTTGGCAATATCTTCCTTTAGGAGCATGGCACCGTCCATATCTACATAATCTAACTGGGGCAATAATTGCGCAATGGCCGAAATTCCCACGGTAGATTCCGTCATACAGCCCACCATTACTTTAAGTCCCAATTCCTTTCCTTTTTTGATCATGCGCAGGGCAGGGGTAAGTCCGCCACACTTGGTTAGTTTAATGTTGATACCGCTAAAGTGCAGTCCGCATTTTTCTACATCGGTTTCTACAATGCAACTTTCATCGGCTATAACGGGCAGCACGCTCCTGTGCATTACTTTTTCCATGCCTTCCCAATCGTCCGCTTTTAAAGGCTGTTCCAAAAATTCCACACCCAAGGTTTTCAATAATGGCGCGTTCTTAATGGTTTCCGCAGCCGTCCAGGCGCAGTTGGCATCGATACGAAAAACGGCATCGGTATGTTTTCTCAGTTCGCGTATAATCGCTACGTCATTATCCGTCCCCAATTTTATTTTGTAGATTGGCCATGGCGTTTCCTTCATTTTTTCGACCATTTTTTCAATAGGAGCAATGCCTATAGTGTAGTTCGTAGTAGGGTAGTGGTCGGTATTAGTTCCCCAAATTTCGTACAAGGGTTTGTTTTGGAGTTTCCCATACAAATCATGTGCGGCCAAATCTAAAGCGCAAATGGCAAAATTGCTCAAGCCCTTGGAAACCAAAAAAGCGTGAAGCACTTCTGGCTTCGTAAAATTATAATTTTCAAGTTGGGCCCGTATGGCTTCGATTTCCGCCATCATGCTTTCCACCGTAATCTTATAATAGGGATTGGAGGTCGCCTCTCCAAAGCCGGTTTTTCCGTCCAGGGTAATACCAACAACCAAGCTGTTCTGAAAATCGTGGGATTCCCTACTAATACTAAAGGTATGCCTTAAGGGGAGGATATATTTTTTTAGGATTATTTTCATAGGCTAAATATAAATATTAGCTGGATATTTTAAACCCAAAAACCCACCAATTTCTTAGAGGGTTTTAGTTTTGGTCAATTGATGAATAAACCTACCTAATATTTACTGACATTCCCCGAAACCGATTTGTTCTTGGTTACCTCTGCATCGCCGGAATAGGAAATGTTTCCTCCACTGCTGGCATCTGCGGTAAGGGACTTGGACACGTTTATGTTAATATTGGCTCCGCTGCTCGCTTCTGCGCGGCAGGCCTCTGTCATTAGGTTTTTACCCCTGATATTGGCGCCGCTGCTACCGTCTACATACACCTCTCTCGCGCTACCGGAAACGTCGATATTGGCGCCGCTGCTGGCATCTATTTCCAGTTCATCAGCAGTAGCTTCTACGTTAAGGTGGGCACCGCTACTGGCATCTAGTATCAGATTGCTGGCCGTAATTTGGTTTTGGGCCGTTAAATGGGCGCCGCTAGAGCTCAATAGGCTGGTAACTTCCGGAAGCGAAACGAAAACCTTTTTTGTGGCACGACCAATGTTTTCAATGGCATGTACCTTCAATTTTCCGTTCTTGATTTCGGTGCCTATTAGGTCGATTATGTTGTCGTCCGCTTCTATAGATATAGAAAAATCGGTATCCTGTGTCACAAAGACTTCAATACCTTCGGAGGCATGGACTTCGGTAAAATCGCCCGTGATGTCCCTACTTTCTTCTACTACCGTTCCGCTACCTTTCTTTCCGCTTCCAAAATCCCCGATATTGATGTCAAATCCGCAGGAGGATAAAAATACTGCGAGTACTAATGCAATGGCAATTCTTATTAGTGTTGTCATGATTGTTGTTTTTTCACCCTGCCCCGAAATTTCGGGATTTTCAGGGTCTGATTAATGATAGATTGTTTTTAGATTGATGTAAATTTCTCTTTTTAGTAAGGTGCACACCAATTTTTATGACCCAACTGTGCTATTTGTAGCCTCAATTGTAAGTTTCCTACTTCGGAAAATTGGCCTATTCACATTACACAAAGCTTTGATTTGATGCGCTCTGAGCTCTACGCTCGTCGCACTTAAAGCCCAAAGCGCAAAGCGATATATGCATAGCAACAAACTAACGAATGCTATCCGCATCCTTCTCATCCGCATTTATCCTAATCCCGTTCTCATCCAACTTCATTTTAAAGGACTCCCCGTTATCCTTCACATCGATATTTATACCGTTTTCATTGATGATGATTTTACCCTTTTCACCGTTGTCATTGATATTGATGTCTATGCCGTTTTCGTCGATGTTGATGCGGTTGTTGTCTCCATCTTCATAATCCTTATCATCCGGACAATCCAAACAGTCCAGTTCCCCGTCCGATGCCATTCTCCACGTATGGTCTTCCAATCCATCGCCCGAGCGATCCGTATCCGCACGCATTACCCAGCTTCTTGCGGCACCATGGTCATAGCTAAGAATGGTTCCCACAGGGATAAAAATGTTGATGCGCACCTCTTGGTCGTTAAATTTGCTAGCGCCACTCATGGTAAGGAAATTATTTAGATTCAGGATATTTCCTTCCACTACGTAATTATAGCGAATGCGTTCTGCCGTTTCCTTTGCATTTTTGAAAGAACCGCCGTTTGCTTCTCTACGCACTTCGATCCGGAAAATACTGTCCTTGGATTTTTTGAGGTTAAAACGGACGTCCTCCGAAACCAACAGCTTGTCACCATTGTCATCATGAGCAATAATCATATTGCCCATGTGCATGACGTTGTTACGGTCGTGGCCGGAAGTAAGCAGATTTATTTGTATTGTGTCTTTTGGGTTGGCTATGAAGAGTTCGCTTTCGCTAGTAGTACTTCCGGAATAGGCATGTGAAGCCGCTTCTCGTATTCCAAAAACAATCAGTAGGATAATAGATAAGAGCCAAAGCCCCAAAAGACTGAACTTGGCAATACTCCCGATCGATTTTAAGTTGCCCACCAAAATCTTAAGACCTAGATATAGCAAGAAGAAAAATGGAATGCCTATGGCAAAAAAGGCCAAAAGGGAGACCACCCAGATAGGCAGACCACTAGAATTTAAGACGTGGTAAAAATCGACTCCCGGCACATGGAACATATCCAGAACGCCAACGGACAATAATCCAATAAAGAGTCCTATCAAGGTCGATGCACCAATGATTATGAGGAGGATACCAATCAATTTTCCGAATATCTTGAATAGGAATAGAATTATATCACCAACGGTATCAAAAAACGTTTCCCCTCCTTTTTTGACGGTATCTCCCATTTTTTCATAGTCGACACTTTTTACACGATCCGCAACGTCATCAAAACCCTCTTTTACTTTGCGCTCTATATTGCTGATGTTTACGGCCTCCCCGCGCATATCCAATTTCTGGGCGGTGGTTGTGGCTTGTGGGACAAGGATCCAAAGAAGACCGTATATCAATATAAAACCACCACTAGAACCAATGGTCAACAATACCCAGATAATACGTATCCAAAGGGGGTCTATACCTATGTAATGCCCTAGACCGGAGGAAATACCGGCAACAAATTTATGCTCTGTATCGCGGTATAGTTTTTTTGATTTTTTGTTGGCACGGGTTGCTTTTGAAATGGTAGGCTCATCTTCAAAAATATCCTCGTCCACCATATAATCTTCGGGTTGGCCCATGATAGCTATGACGGCATCCACTTCCTTTTCGGTAATGACCTGTCGTTCATTTACCAATTTTTCGTTGAAAAGTTCCGCGATCCGCGCTTCAATATCTGCAAGTATTTCATCGCTTCCGGCAGTATTGGCAAAGGAGCGTTTAACGGACTCCAGATACTTACGCATTTTGTTGTACGCCTCTTCATCTATGTGAAAGAGTGTATTTGCTAAATTTATATTGACTGTCTTGTTCATTTTTTAATGTTTTACCCTGAACTTGTTTTAGGGTCTAGTTTTATGGTTGTCTATTAACTTATTTATTCTTTGTAACCAAATTGGTTGCATTTCTCAATTCGTCCCAAGTGGTATCCAACTCCTTAAGAAACAGTTTTCCCGTTTCTGTAAGGGTATAATACTTACGCGGTGGTCCGGATGTGGATTCCTCCCAACGGTAGTTGAGCAGGCCCGCATTCTTCAATCGTGTCAGGAGCGGATAAATAGTGCCCTCTACCACTAGCATTTTTGCGTCTTTTAGCGTTTCCAGAATTTCGGAGGCATACTTGTCCTTTCCGTTAAGGATAGACAAAATGCAGTACTCCAATACTCCTTTTCGCATTTGCGCCTTTGTATTTTCTACATTCATAATTTCATTTTGCTTTGCATGCAGTTTCCGGTGCGTCCGGAGATTTGTTGTTTTTTCTGTAAGGGTCTGCATTAGTTAACTGTTCGTTTTCTTGTGCTGAACTCGTTTCAGCACCTCTGTCTGATATGCTTGTTCAGACTACATTGATTGATGAATAAACTCCAAAGGGTGTGATGAGTACCCGGTTTTGTGGTTTCAGGTTTTAAGTTGTAGGTTCAAGGATTCGGGATTTTAAGAATTTGTATTTGAGTTTGTCTTTTGTTTTTGAGTTTGAAACCTACTTAATAAACTTTATCGTCAAGGGATACTCGAACACTTCTCCCTCATTGGTCTTTATCGTAGCCAAAATGGTGTACACCACGTTTACTATAAATAAGGCGCCCTGCAAAAGCCCCGTTATTCCTAAAGGAACCAACCAAGATCCGAAGGCGAAATCGGTACTATCAAAATTGATGTTCAGGTTGTTGTAATTGTTTAGACTATGTAGGCCAAAAAAGTTAAAGTCGAAAATGTTCGGGAGAAAACCGATAAAAAAAGGAATGCTTATGATGCCTGCGATAATAGAGTAGAGCAATAGGCTAATTTGAAAGTTTAGCGCCTGCTTACCGTTGTAGTCTACAAATTCGTACTCCTTTTTATTGGCAGTCCATAGTACCAAGGGTATAATAAAATTTCCGAAAGGAAAGAAGAACTTGGAAAAGGTGCTGGCATGGATAAGGGCCGAAAGGTTACGCTCGTGTTTGGTTAAGGTTTCTGTCATGGCTCTTTCTTTTTTGATGGTTGATATGGTTCGTTTTAGATTATAACTATTGATTGCCCAATAACTTTCTATGCAAATATATGTCTAAAAAAAGGTACTATGCAAAACAAAGTACTAAATATTAACTTTAAATTAACAATTGAAGATTGAATTATTTTAAATACTTTTAGGAAAAATATAAAGTAGCATGGGAGTAACTCCGGTAAAATTGAACACGTTTGGCTTTTTTAAATTACCCTCGGCATGGTGGTGCGGCGTACGTTTAAAATACATCGATAAAAAGAAAGCGGTAGTGAGCGTAAAATACGGATGGCGGAATCAGAATCCGTTTAGATCCATGTTCTGGGCGGTGCAGGGCATGGCCGCAGAATTGGCTACGGGCGCTATGATGATAGACCAAATAGAAGATTGCGGACATAAAATATCCATGCTCGTGGCCAACAACAATGCCAATTTCTCCAAAAAGGCGACGGGTAGGATTACATTTAGCTGTGAAGATGGACATCTAATAAAGGATGCGTTGGACAAAACAATAGCCACAGGCGAAGGACAGTCGATTTGGATGAAGTCCGTTGGTGTAAATGAAGACGGGGTAGTGGTGTCTACTTTTAACTTTGAGTGGACGGTTAGGTTGAAGCAGTAAATAGTAGAAAGTAAAAAGTAAGCGGTAACAAGTTGCAGTTTGCAGAATTTTAAAATGATACACAGAGTTAAAGACATACGCAGCATGCTGGTTTCTTACGCTGGGTTCTTGAAATTTGACTGGAAATACTTTTGATGAATTTGACATTCCAACCTTGGTGGAATCTCATAGATACCTAATAAATTTATGCTTGGTTGTAACAAAATTGAATTTTCACCAACTAATATATAGCAAATAACCAATAATCATCAATTAAACAGATTCCCGCCGAGGCTTGTGCTGAGCGCAGCCGATGTGCGGGAATGAAAAAAAATTCACTTATTATGAACGCACACGAGATAGACTACCACATTTACGGAGAAGAAATGCAATACGTTGAAATAGAACTGGATCCCCAAGAAGCTGTTGTGGCGGAGGCAGGCAGTTTTATGATGATGGATTCCGATATTCAGATGAATACCATCTTTGGAGACGGATCTAACCAGGATACTAGTGTTCTAGGGAAGATTTTTTCTGCGGGAAAACGAATGTTGACCGGTGAAAGTCTTTTTATGACCGCATTCCTAAATGTAGGTCAAGTTAAAAAGCAGGTAAGTTTCGCCGCGCCCTATCCTGGAAAGATACTGGCCATTGACCTATCCGAAAAAAACGGAAAATTCATCTGTCAGAAAGATGCATTCCTATGCGCGGCAAAAGGGGTTTCTATAGGTATTGAATTCTCTAAAAAACTAGGTCGCGGACTCTTTGGTGGGGAAGGCTTTATCATGCAGAAATTGGAAGGCGACGGAATGGCCTTCGTTCATGCGGGAGGTACCTTGGCAAAAAAAGTTTTGGTAGCAGGCGAAGTATTAAGAGTAGACACCGGTTGTATTGTTGGTTTTTCGCAAACGGTAGATTATGATATCGAATTTGTAGGGGGAATCAGGAATACCGTTTTTGGCGGGGAAGGCTTGTTCTTTGCCACACTCCGTGGCCCCGGAACTGTATATATTCAATCACTTCCGTTCAGTAGGTTGGCCGGCCGTGTATTAGCTTCTATTCCAAGGGGTGGAAAGGACAAGGGCGAAGGTAGTTTGCTTGGAGGATTGGGAGATATTATTGGCGGGGATAGGAGGTTTTAAAGTTCAAGTTCAAGTGTCAAGTTCAAGTTCAATATGGACGTGTTTACGTGATAATTGTTGTGCTAATTTTCTCAAATTAAAGTCTTTGCGAAACCCCATTCAATGATTTGAAAAACGGATGCATTGATGTGTTTATATAGTGCAGATTTAAAGTAGCTACGGCTCCTCCCCTCATTTTCGAGGGGAGGAGGATTCCGACCCTTTCGGGAGAAAGATGGAGGGGTATGTTCGAGGTTTGATAATTTTCAAGCATAGCGTAGTTTCCAATAGCGAGCTGCAGTAATAATAGTTGAAAATGTGATTTAAATATTTGATTTTCATAATACTACGAAAGAACGTCATTGTAGGCACGAAGCAATCTTTTGAAAGGGGTTAAAAGCTTGAATAATTCTTTGAACTTCAAATGAACAGTTTGCATCGTTGCGAAAAAGCGCCTCGCAAAGACGTTTTTTTCAATTTCTCCGTTGGGTCAGGTAGTTAAAAACTTCAAACCTTTAACTTTGCATGTCTACCGTCTAATATCTAACGTCTATCGTCTATTTCCTATGGATTTCAAAAATCAAAACAACTTCCTAAAAACCCTTCAAAAAAACAACAGCAAAGAATGGATGGACGCCAATCGGAAATGGTACACCGAAGTCCGTGATGATTTTATTAGGTGGTTGGATGGTATGAACACAAAACTGGCTGCCCTTGATGATGAATATTATGATACGCCTGGTAAAAAGGGAATCAATCGCATCAATAATAACTTGATGTTTCATCCCAATAAATCCATTTACAAAGACCATTTTGGTGCGGGACTGGACAAACGCCCCAATACGGGGGACTTCTATATCGAAATCGGAATTGAACGTTGCATGTTCGCAGGAGGACTTTGGCGTCCGGATCCCAAACGTTTGCGAAGTATTCGCGATGCCATTGATTATGACGGGGAAGAATTTAAGCACATCTTACATAAGAAATCTTTCAAAAAAACCTTTGGTGGACTTTGGGAGGATGTGCGATTAACGAATTCGCCAAAAGGATTTTCAAATGATCATCCGCATATCGATTTACTGCGGAACAAAACCTTTGCGGTGGCTTCGGAGTTTTCTACAAATGTGGTATTTCAAGATGATTTTGAGGCAAAGGTTATTTCGGCCTATATGGAAATGCTTCCGTTTAGAAGGTATTTGAACCATGCTTTAACGGTTTGATTTTTTTCTTAGGTTGATATAACGTATAACCTTATCGATTCTAATTATGCAACCACCCCTTTCTTTCGCAAGCGAAATTCATTCCCCTCCTTGAAAAAGGAAGGGAGCTGCAATACATGCTGAAGTATCGTATAATAGAGAAATTTAGCTTACTCCAACCCATCAGAAGCACGCAATAACCGCGCACTCAAATCTGGATCGGCCATATCCTTGTCCAAGGGAAACATGGGGCGTTTGATGTTTTTGTAGCCCAAGCGTTCCAAATCCTGGTCTACGCCACCAGGCGTTTGTGCCATGATCCAATCGCCACGCATGTCGTACAGTTCGGGAACCAAATAGCCTATTTTTACGACTACGATGTCCGATTCACGGGGATTCAGATCTAAATCGGTAAAATCTGCTTCTTGGTGGTAGGGTTTGCGTTGTTTGGTTACGATAACGCTGATACTACCAATTTTCACCACAACTTCTACCTTGGCATCGCGGTCGCCTTCCCTAATAGCCGTAACGGTGCCTTCTAGTTTCAGCGGAGGGGCAAAACGGTCATCTTCCTGAGCACCTGCCATGGCCGATACTTTTCCGCCCACCCCTACTTTTAAGGCTGCTTCAATAAGTTCAGGGCCCGGAATGGAGGCATAAATTAATGAAGGGCCGTTTTCCGATTTGAATTCGGGTCGCGCTAAAAGTTCCCTGAGCGTCCAAGTAACATCCCCTGCGCCACCGGCCGTTGGATTGTCGCCCATATCACTTATCATATATGGTTTTTTGTCGCTTGCGAGAGCCATTTTCAGGCTTTCGTCCAAGGTGGCCACAGGAGCTACAAATTCAAATTCATGGCGGACATCCCAGTAGGCCTTTGCTAAATCCTCTGCGGCTTTGGTCACTTGTTCCTTATCATCTCCTACTGCCATTACCACACCATGGTTGCGGGCTTCGTCCGCCCAAGGGTAGCCCATCCAAATAGCGGCATCGATGACACCCTCCTGTTGTTCGAAAGCAGGGATTTTGGCATACAAACTTTTCCCCGGTTCAATGCGGGTACTTGTTTTTTCTCCAGGTAATAAAATAGGAACAGGAATCCAAGCCTTGAATTTAGGCTTGCCTTTTCCACTTTCCAAACGGTCCAACAAATTGGTGATTGCGCGTGCTTTAGATTCCAAGGCATCTTCATGGGGCGCCATACGGTAACAGGTAATCAGGTCGGAATGTTCTGCTAAGGCTTCGGTCACATTGCCGTGCAAATCCATAGAAGTGGATACTAAAACATCGGTTCCGATGACCTCACGTATTCTCTTGATCAAATCGCCCTCGGCATCTTCCAAACCTACAACGCTCATGGCGCCGTGTATGTCAAAAAAGAGTCCGTCATACGGCGCGTTTTCTTTTAGCATTTTCAGTGTTTTTTCTACCATGGATTCGTATGCTTCTCGCGTTACGATTCCGCCGGGAAGTGATTTCCCCAAAAGCGTAGGTACCCATTCCGCACGCTTACGGATGTCCGTTCCTTCATCATAAAAGGGATACCTCCCAAAAATGGAATCGCCAATAAGCGCATGAAAAGCTTCCTCATGCGTCTGCGCAGGGGAAAAGGTGCTGGATTCTATACCAATACCGGCAATAGCTATTTTGGGTAATTTGGTTTCTTCCGGTTTGTCGGTTTTGGATTTACATCCCAATAAAACAAGGATAGTTAGAACGAGGGTGCCGATGATTTTTTTCAAAACGATATGATTTTTACGGTTGTTTATTAACTTTTTAAGTTTGATGGGCATAAAAATATAATACATCAACAGATAAATATAAGGTCAATTTTAAGATTAAAAAAGATAGTAGGCTTTCATTTTTCAACGATTACTTACCTTTAGAATAAAAATTAGAAATAAATGGCCAACTATAATATAGATGCAAAAAAGGAAACTACGTATGACGCCATTGTCATAGGTTCCGGAATTAGTGGTGGTTGGGCCGCAAAAGAACTATGTGAAAAGGGACTAAAAACCTTGGTGCTGGAGCGCGGACCTATCGTAGAACATATCGTAGATTACCCTACTATGAACTTGGATCCTTGGGATACCGAACTTAGGGGCGGACTTACCCCTGAACAGCAAAAAAAACATTACAAAGCGATCCGTTCCGGTTGGATTGGTACGGATACCGAGCATTTTTGGGCAGATGATGAAGCAAATCCGTACACAGAGAAAAAGCCATTTTTATGGTTACGTGGACACCAAATGGGCGGCCGATCCTTATTATGGGGAAAACAGACCTACCGTTGGAGCGATCTCGATTTTGAAGCGAATGCCAAAGATGGGCACGGGGTAGATTGGCCGATGCGCTATAAAGATATTGAACCATGGTACACCTACGTGGAAAAATATGCGGGAATAAGCGGTGAGCCTTTGGGACTTCCGCAATTGCCGGACAGCCATTTTTTGCCTCCCATGGAAATGAACTGTGTGGAGAAGCATGTCAAAAATCGGATAGAAAAAGAATTCAAGGGGCGAAACATGATCATTGGCCGCTGTGCGCATTTGACGGTTCCGCACAACGGGCGTGGGCAGTGCCAAAATCGTAACAGGTGTAGCCGTGGGTGTCCGTTCGGGGCCTATTTTAGTAGTAACTCGGTCACTTTGCCGGCGGCACATGCCACGGGTAATTTAACCATAAGGCCTTATTCCATTGTGCAATCCCTGATTTATGATGATGCCAAGGGAAAGGCCGCGGGCGTTCGTATTATTGATGCGGAAACCAATGAGGATATTGAATATTCTGCCAAAATTATTTTCTGTAATGCCTCTACCTTAAGTTCTACGCAGATATTGTTGAATTCCAAATCTGACCGATTTGAAAATGGATTGGGCAATGACAGCGGCGAACTGGGCCATAATTTAATGGACCATACCTATCGTGTCGGAGCCATGGGAACCGTAGCAGGTTTTGATAACAAGTATTATAAGGGAAGACGGCCTAATGGCATCTATATTCCCCGCTATTGGAACATAAACGAAGAAACTAAAACAGATAAATTTGTGCGTGGCTTTGGTTATCAGGGTAGTGGTGGTAGAGTTGGAAACCCTGCTAATACAGAAGATTTCGGAGCCGATTTTAAGGATAGCATCCTAAAACCTGGTCCGTGGGAATTTTTCATCACAGGTTTTGCGGAGTGTCTCCCTTACCATGATAATCAAGTCAGTTTAAATAACGAGGTTTTGGATAAATGGGGACAACCCACTTTAACTATTGATGCCGAATTTAAGGAAAACGAAAAAGCGATCAACAAACAGATTCAGGAGGATGCGGTAGAAATGCTTGAAAAAGCGGGACTAAATGACATTATTGGTTTCGACAATGAACATTCCCCCGGTTGGGGCGTTCATGAAATGGGTACGGCCAGAATGGGACGTGATCCTAAAACTTCGGTCTTGAACGAATTTAACCAGGTGCATGCCGCGAAAAATGTGTTTGTGACGGATGGTGCGTGTATGACATCATCGTCTTGTGTGAATCCCAGTCTGACTTATATGGCCATTACGGCACGGGCGGCCGATCACGCCATTTCCGAATTGAAAAAAAGAAATATCTAAACCATGGATAGAAGAAAAGCACTTAAAAAAACGGGATTATTGGCAGGGGCGGCCTTGGCCACTCCCTCCTTATTTTCATTACTGCAATCCTGTAAAGAAGAAACCCGATTAACCTGGCAGCCCGAGTTTTTTACCGAGGACGAAGCCAAAACCATTGGAGCTTTGGTAGATATGATTTTGCCAACAACCGATACGCCGGGAGCTTTGGATGTAAAAGCGGATGTTTTTATTGACAAGGTCATCGCCCAAACCTACAATACCGAAGGACAAGAAAATATGCGCAAGGATATTGCGGCCTTCAATATTGCTTGTCAAGAAAACTACGGCGATAGCTTCATCAATTTGAACGAAACCAAAAGAGCTGAAGTACTTAAAGCTGCCGAGAAAACCTCAGGTAAGTTCAATCCGGGAATTTGGGGAAAAACCATTGGTGAACAGGAACCCATTGGGTTTTACCGCTCCATGAAATCCATGGCGATTTGGGCCTATATGACCTCGGAGGATATTGGGGAGAATGTGCTAAATTATCTTCCGGTGCCGGGGAATTTTGAGGCGTGTATTCCTGTTTCCGAGGTGGGGAATAGGTGGAGTTTGGGCTGATTCTGAATCTTATTTGTTCTTCTCCCACTTCACCGGACTAACATCATCATGATCCAACACCCTAAGTGCATCACGATCAATCCTCATGACCAACTGGCAAGCGGGATCTGGGCATACGACTCGGGCATCGGTTTCCATCCAGTCCGCAGGGTGGTTCTTTCGCTGTTTGGTGGGCAATAGGGGAATGGTACTTTGCAGCGCATATAGGCAGAAGTCAGACTTTTCGGGCATGGAAAGCTTTCCGCCTTTTAAATAAAATTTATCCCCAATAGTCATAGTACAGGTGCAGTTTCCGTTGATTTGTTCTACCATAACGGTTAAATCATAGAGTTCAAATTGGTCTTCTCTCAAATCTTTATTCTTCTCCATCGGTTTTTAGTTTTGTTCTTCCCCAGCCAAAAAGCAAGGTAATCAATGCCATGAGGAGCAATCCCCAAGACATGAAATTATATAATCCTACTTCTATGGGACTCACGGCAGGAATATCAAATTCCGAACCTGTATTGGTCATGTTCGCCATGAGGATTACAGGAATAAAATAGGGCAGCAAAAAGGGAAAGGTACAGGCGATCAAACTTAATATATTCGCCCGCCTCATCTTTGAAATACCCATTTGTTCGCCAGTTTTCTTTGTAAAATCCGTTACCATTAAAATGGCTACGATGCTATGGGTCGTCAATAAAACCGCCATGCTCATGACGGCGGCGATCCATCCTTCGGCCTGTTTTTCAGTTTTAGATCTGGTGGCGGCGAAGTCCACCAGTTGGTCCATGAGTCCGCTTGCCTTTAGCGTGGCCACTAAGCCCATCAATAATATCGTGAAAATACTAAGTCCTACGGCTCGGTTTATACCATCTATGATGAAACTTTTGGCGGCAAAGTTTTCCAGATCCAACGAGAGAACCTCCGTTAGCGGTAGCAAGCCTAAAATCAGACCTAGGACAGTCCCGAATACCAATCCGAACAGCAATCCGTGTAACAAATGCTTTCCCTTTAAAAAAAGATAAATGATAATCGCCGGCACGAATAACATGGGCAGTCCCTTTGGATTTCCCAGATCTTTAGATAGGTCTATAGCGATTTCGGAAACATTAAGGTAGGCAACAAAAAAATAGCCCACCAAGGCCAATAGCGCGGCAGGAACTACGTATTTCAAGCGACTTTTTATAGTTTTCCCGATTTCGGCATCTTGACTCAAAGCACTTGCAATGGTGGTGTCCGATATCGGTGCTATGAAATCCCCGAACGTGGCACCACCAATGATGGCGCCCGCCAAGGCCGGCAAGTGTGCGCCCAGAATACCACCGGTAGGGTAGAGCAGGGGACTGCAGATCAAGATGGTCGCAAAGCTGGAACCTGTAGAGAGTGAAACAACGCAGCAAATTAGAAAGGTGGCCACTACGACACCGGTACCCGTGAGCTGTACTTGGTTAGAAAGCCAGATCAAGGCTTCTACAAACCCGGTGAGGGTCATAAGAATACCTATGATAGAGGCCAAGATCCAAGCCGTGATCATGATCATCACTATTTTTTGCGACATGCCCGAAATGACCGTTTCGGAAAAGGCGGTGCGGTCTTTACATAAGATCAGACCCAAGGCCAAGCCCAGAATCAATACCGGCCAAAAGCCGCGTTCATCTGGTGCGCCGGAAAGAGCAATCGTAATGACTCCGGCTATGAAGACCAAAAAAGGAAACAATGCCCCCAAGGCACCGCCATAATAGTCCAGTTTAGGGACTTGCTGTGATTCTTCCAGTTTCAAGATTAGTCGTCGTTGAGGTTATATTTCATGATGGAACCGTGTTTTCCGGTCTTATCCCGTTCCAATTCGTAAAAAGGGCCGTTGGGGCCTTTTCGTTGGCTCAGGATGGCTTCGATTTTGTTGAGGTCATCGGCATCCAAGATAAAATTATCCAATTTCTGCAAGCTTTCAAGATGGTTTCTGTTTCGGGCGCCAACGATGATACCCGCTACCATAGGTTTTTGGAGCGTGTATTTGCCGGCAACTTCGGCAATGCCAACCCCGTATTTATTTCCTATTTCATGGAGTATTTTTAAGGCTTGTTGAAACAGATCGTATCCTCCGAATTCATCTATGATGAGTCGGTATTTGGTCAGGGAACGGTTTTCGTAGGGTGGAACCGGATCTGTAGCTCCCAAATAGCGGTCGCTTAAAAAGCCTCCGGCCACCGTGCCGTAGCAGAGATAGGGTATATTGTGCTCTTTTGCCATTGCGGTCATATTTGTTTCCACGCGCTGGTCCAAAACCGAATATTGTACTTGGTTGGAAGCTATGTTCAATCCGGTGTCCAGCATTTCCTGAATGCGTTGGGTATCGAAATTGGTAACACCCAAAAAGCGGATTTTTCCACTTTTCTGGAGTTCGGAAAGATGCACGGCAGTTTCTAGATATTTTGGGAACTGGTAATCCCACCAGGCGAATTGCACTAGGTCTAGCTGTTCCGCGCCCAATCTTTTTAGGGAACGGTCGATAATGCGTTCGGTATCGGCTTTCGTCAAGCTTGCCAAGGCATTATAATCCGGTACGTATTTTGTATGGATTTGAATAGATTCCAGCGCTCCGTCACGGAACTCATCTTGATATTTTTTTCGGAATTTCCCGATCAACTCTTCCACGCCCGTATAAATATCGGCACAGTCAAAGGTGGTAATGCCCGCTTCCACAAAATGGCGCATGTCTTCCAAGGCTTGGTCTTCAGAAATAGTTCCGTGGCCGCCGGCCAAGTGCCAACCACCTTTTACGACTCTTGAAATGGAGTAACCGGGCTGTAATTCTATTCGCTGCATATTTTTTTTAAATTGATGTGTTGTTCCATTTTTTTGTTTCGTTTTTATCATTTTTTATAGCCAAGCCTGCTCGCCGAAGGAGGGAGCCAAGAGCCAAGAAACAGCGACAAGAGACTTCAAATTATGGGGTCTTGGTTCTTGAATCTTGCCGCGACAGCGGTGTCTGTGCGCTTTACCATGTTTAATTTCACTTGTTTGGTTTGCTATTTTCAAATATCCCATAAAATTCATCAATAGGAATCGGTCCGGCTTTCATAATCGTATCCATAAAAAATTTCAAATCGAACTGTTCGCCCAGACGTTGTTTTTCAACAGCAAGTAGTTCTGTGAACTGTGCGCCGCCCAAGTAGTAGGAGGTAATCTGAATGGGAGAATCCATGATGCGCCCCCAAAGGCTTTTGGCGAATTGTGGCGCCAATAAGGACGTTTCCGTTGAGAATTGCATTACCTGATTTTCATCCCAACTGTTGCAATGCACTTGTGCCGAGGTGTAGGCGCGATTTGCATTTTCCAACCGCTTTCGCAAATGGGCCAAAAGTGTTAGGTGGTTTCCTGCTTCCCAACCGGCATCGAGCAAAACCTTTTCGGTAAAGGTGGCCCATCCTTCTATATAAATGCCATAGGGAAACAAAAGGCGAATTGGGTGCGGTGTTTCCCGACTGATTTTCAACTGCATATAATGCCCCGGATACAGTTCATGTATCACGATCATACGATTGAACGGCTTGTTGAAAGATGCCCAAAAATCGATTTGTTCCTGCTTGGGAAGTGTTTCGGGAATGGATGGTAAATTTAACGTCGTCATCGGGTTTGGGTCAAAAGGTGGAGCACTCGCCACCCAGCCGATTTGTGCTGCTGCTCCGGCACTTTCAGGAGCAGTTTGAATTTTTAAGGTATTGTTCTTGGGCAAGGTGGCAATATCCTTTTCCATGATGAATTCTACAGCTTCATCGGCCAATGTTCCCCAAAATTGTAGATAGTCGGTAGCGTTCAGGGGAGCATCTTTTTCCATATCGGCCAAGGCCATTTCAATAATGTCCAGATCGTTTTTTGGAAGATTTTTGCCGGGATAGGTTTCTGAAATATATTCCTTGGAAACCTCGGCCATCAAACCTTTTACGGTCTGTATCTCCTGCAAGGCCATTTCAGCCAATTGCTTGGAAGTCAAATTACTATCCGTATAAAAAGCTAGCCTCCGGTTGTATTCTAGCCGACCGAGAAGGGCCTCCGATTCATTGGTATTTTTTTGAAGTGTAGTTTCGCCGAACGCTTTTAGGGCGTCAATACTTTGGATAGCTTTTAATACATTGTCATCGAAGTCATCGCAGGTTTTTAGAATGCCGCTCGCTTCAAGTTTTTCCTTCAACTCTTTTTGTAGATAGTCGCGGGTTTCCTTCAAGTCCGACACCCCTTTTTCCAAATCCTTTTTTGATACTTTTTCAAGATTCGTCCGTGCGGCTTCGGCCAGATTCGTTATCGCTTGGAGGCGATCGCAAAGCAATTTTGATTTTTCATTTCCAAGAAGGTAATCGGCCTTTAAAAGAGTAGGTAGGGCATTTGAAATCAGGTCGGAATAAAGACCAAGGGATTTCGTATGTTCCAATAGTGTTTTCCATTTATCTACTTCCGACTGTGCCTGAACACGCACTAACCTACCGTCGATAGCATCAATACTCGCATCTGTTTTGGCTAACTCCAGTAAGATGCTTTCATTGAATTTCAACCACTTTGCAATAGCCTCCTCCGAACGGTTTTCATAGTTAAAAACGGAAGTTCGCATGCCTTCGTTCAATGCTTGGGACGGGTAGAATTTTTTCCATTCTAAAATATAGTTGTCGCCGAGGTTTTGGGCATAGGCCGATGCGCAGAAAAAAAGAAGGAATAGCCAAAGGCCGAAAATAGATTTCATATGAGGTTGGTTCTAGTCAAAAAAGAGAAAGATAGTAATTAATGTGGAAATTATACCTTGAGAGTTTTTAACTTTGTCCCGTGAAAAATGGTAAGATAAAAAACATTGAAAAAAGGGTGCTATCGGACGATTGGTATACTCTTAACAAGTATAGTTTTGAATACCACAGGGAAGATGGCACATGGGAGACCCAACACCGGGAGGCCTATGATTGTGGAGATGGAGCGGCAATTCTCCTGTTTAATAGGGATAAGAAAACCGTGCTTTTAACCCGACAATTCCGCATGCCGACCTATACCAATGGCAACGATGATGGCATGATGATCGAAGTTTGTGCCGGACTCTTGGATGGACTATATCCCGAGGAATGTATAAAAAAAGAGGTCTTGGAAGAAACGGGATATCTAATAAATACCGTAGACCAAGTTATGGTTACCTATATGTGTCCTGGTTCGGTAACCCAAAAATTATACTTGTTCCTGGCCGAATACGACCAAACCATGAAAATTGACGATGGTGGTGGCGCCGCAGATGAAACCGAAAATATAGAAGTGTTGGAATATGATTTTGAGGAGTCCCTGAACATGATTTCTAAAGGGGCCATCAAGGATGTAAAAAGTATTACACTTCTTCAGTATGCCGCCTTAACAGGTGTTTTTTCTGATTAGATATATTCTGTTATTCTTATATGTTTCTCTCGACCAATTAGGATATCCAGCAAAATCAAAAAATAGGATTAGGTGGTGGGTGTCATTGGTGTACCGAGGCGGTTTTTCAATCGCTCAAAGGCGTTAGTACCGTAGTGCAGGGTTTTATTTCTTCCAACGGAGAAAACGTGTCCCTTTCAGAGGCGGTCATTGTTCATTTCGATGCCGAACAGATTCCGCTAAAGGATGTAATCGCCGTACATCTGTATACTCATAAAAGTACTTCACAACACTCCATGCGGGGAAAATACCGTTCCGCGATCTATACATTTCCAGAAAATGATATTAGGTTGATAGATACTTTTATAGCCCAGCTACAGGCCAATTTTGAAAAGAAACTCATTACGCAAATATTGCCCTTTTGTGATTTTAAACCTTCCGAGGCGCAATTTCAAAACTACTACCTAAAGAATCCGGAAAAGCCTTTCTGCAAGACTCATATTGAGCCTAAATTACGTTTGTTGTTGGATAAATTTTCCGTGCTCGTAAAAAGCTAATTATCAAGTTCAAGAGTCAAGTTAAAAAACGATTTCTGAGACTTAGGTTGTGTGATTCTACTGTTGAGTATGGTTTATTGATGAAAAAGTGAAAAGTGGTGAGTAAAAAAAGTAATGAGTAATAAGTAAAAAGTAATATGTAAAAAAGTGAAAAGGTGAAAAAGTGAAAAAGTAATATGTAAAAAAGTGAGAAGTGAAAAGTTGAAAGAGTGAGAAAGTGTGACTATCAGTTCCAAATAAACAGCATTTTTAAACCCTAAACAACAGAAACCTGAAACAACGGAACCCTGCAGCCACAGAAACCTACAACCTGCCCGACGACCTTAAACCTGAGACCTTGAACCTTAAACCATGTCTTGAACCTTGAAACCCTAAACCATAGAAACCTGAAACCTGAAACCCCCTTCATCAATACCTATCCCGAATCTCCTCAAAAATAGTTTCCATATGCTTCTTAACTTCCGAGCTTGGCTGGGTAAAATGATTGTTCATAAAACTGAATATTAGTGTTTTGTCTGATTTTGTTAGTAAATAACCGCTTAAGCAATAGTTATTTCCCAAGCTTCCGGATTTTGCATACAGATAAGGTTGGGTCGCATTGCCATACCAATCGGTCAAAGTCCCAGAAATACCACCGGCAGGGAATAGTTGAAACAAGCGCTCCTTAGGAACTTCTTCCAATAGTTCGTTTAACACATATACTATGGACTGGGGGGTAAACAGGTTGTAACGCGATAGTCCTGATCCATCGACCCATCTCGGTTTTTGCGGTAGGTCGGGAAGATGGTTTTTTAAAACGTACTCGCGTGCCAGCTCGCTATTTAAAGTGTCTTGCCAAACCGATGCCGAAAGTATAAGTAGTTGCTCTGCTATAAAATTATCGCTTTCTACCATTAATCGCCTGTAAAGCGAATCGGTTTCCATGCCGTACAGGATTTTCTTTGCTAAAGCAGGGAACTGTTTGGCTATCGCTATAGGTTTCTCCAATAGCGCTTCTAGGAGCCTAAGCGTAGTAGTGGGACTGGTTTTGTAGGGGACTTCTAGGGTATCGGTTCGTATTGGGTCAAAATAAAATATATTTTTATTTTCTTCCCTGTTTACGCTATTGGAGACCGTTACAACACTATCCTGAAAATAGGCTGGGGCAACCTTTACACCTTCTTTATTTGATATAGAAACCACATTGCCGTATAGGGGAAATGCATTGCGTTCTGGAGAGTAGTACCAATGAAAATCGTCCCAAGACCAGCCAGGGCCAAACCGGTCTTCTGGAAAATTGTTGGCTACGAATGCCAAATGGGTATGCTGTTTTAAAAAATGATAGGCCGTGCTATCCTTTAAATAAGGGTGCAGAAATGAAGGGTCACCGCTGCCTTCAAAATAAAGGGTATCATTTTGTGCTGCATACTTTAGGGAAGGTACCTGTTTTGGTAGGGCCTGCATTGCCGTGTACAATGTAAAGATTTTGGTATTGCTCGCAGGTGTAAAATATTTGGAACTGTTTAGATTGTAGAGAGTATCTTTTGTTTCCGCATCTATAATCAAAAGCCCGGTAAACTGGTTGTCGTAAAAGGGCCCTTTAAGAGATGCGTCTATACTTTTACCTATCGTTTGTTTTGTTGATGTACATCCAAAACAAAACAGTGTAAAACAGATTATTGCGATAATTTTCCTCATGTGATTTAAACTTTTAAGCTGTAAAATTAAAGGTATCCTTGAATTTTAACATTTCTATCCCTCTTTTAACATTTTTATACAATATTATTCAATGTTATATGTTTAACTTCACTTAACAACTAATTTATAAACCAAAGTACAATAATGGCAAATTCAATGCTTGAGTACAGCAAGACAGTACTGAGAAAAGTAAGTTTCGATGTGAAATTATTTTGTAAGGAACTAAAAAAGGCAATTGCCCTTTTACTGCCCGAAGAGGCTGAAGAACTAAAACGCTGGTTGGAACAGTTCATAACGGACAAACCAGAATTACAACAAAGTTTAATTTATTTGAATTCATAACTAAAAGCCACTGAAAAGTGGCTTTTTTATTTGCCTACAGGACTGATAATCTTTACGTCCTGAAAAGCTATAGCACCTTTTACCACCGAAGTAATAACGTTTTTGAGCGCTTCGGTAATTTGTATTTTCAACTCATTTTTGTGGTATATCATACTTACTTCGCGCGCAGGGGAGGGTTCTTTAAAATATTTAAGGTTTTTCTTGTTTTCCGGGCTTAGTTCCATGCCGTTCAAGTAGGGGAGAAGGGTCATTCCCAAACCTTCGTTGGATAGGTTGACCAAGGTCTCAAAACTTCCGCTCTGTAATTTAAAATGTTCCGCTGCCAATTTTTCAGGTGCTTTGCACAGGTTTAGTACGCCTTCCCTAAAACAATGGCCATCTTGGAGCAGGAGGATATCGGAAATCTCCAAATCCTCTACTGTTAATTCCTTTATGCCCCTTAATCTATGATCAACCGGAATATAGCCAACAAAAGGTTCATAATATAAGGGTCTTTCCTTTAGATATTCTATTTCCAGAGGTGTGGCGGCTATAGCGGCGTCTAAATGGCCATCTTGAATGTTTTTAATGATAGCGTCGGTATTCTGCTCTTTAATGATCAGGTTTACCTTAGGATATTTGTTGATGAACGTTTTCAAGAACATGGGCAAGAGCGTAGGCATTACCGTGGGAATGATTCCTAATGTGAAATTTCCGCCAATAAATCCTTTATCCTGATCTACGATGTCCTTTATCCGCCCCGCTTCATTTACTATATTTTTTGCCTGTTCCACTATTTTCTTTCCTACCTCGGTAATGGATATGGGCTTTTTACTTCGGTCAAAAATCAATATATCCAACTCATCTTCAAGCTTTTGAACTTGCATGCTTAACGTGGGTTGGGTAACAAAGCTTTTTTCGGCGGCCAAAGTAAAGTTTTTGTATTCCGCAACGGCTAGGACATATTGTAATTGGGTAATGGTCATGAGTATTTTTTTGTACTACTAAATTATGAAAACAATCATTAAAACCTATGATAATCGTCATATTTATCTATAACTCTTATAATGACCCAAGTCTTTAAAACAAAAAAGCTCCCGGTAAAGAAGCTTTTTGTGCTTGTTTGACCATCTTTTTTTAAAAGCGTATCCTAAATTCCATATCCTCATCGGCCACCTCAAATTTAGAATTTCCAAAACTTGGAGGGCCAAAAGTAGTTTCGCCAGAAGTTGCGTAGTTTTCAATGGGCATGCCGCTGCTGTCAAAGTCTATACGGTTGTTTTCATTTGTGTCATGTAGCAAGAGTAGGGCATAGCTGCCTTTTTGTACCATAGGAAAGGTTAGGGTTACCTCACCTTTCTCCGCATCCATTTCTTGGTTGCCAATTCCCTGTCCCTTCATAAAAGTTTCTGCCGTATGCAATGCTCCTTGAATTTTCCCTTTATCAGAGAGGACATTTTCAATAATTACGGTAATGGTTACACCTTCGTTTTCCTGTGCGGTAGCTGTTAAACCGCTAAATAATACGCCTAAAATAAGTCCAATTGTTTTCATACTGTTTTTTGATTATTAGTTTATCGTTGGGACAAATCTCCATGAAAACTCTTGCTGCTTAAAAAAGTATTTACCGAACTGTGGAAACTGGGGAGCGAACTGTTTTTTTGGGAAAAGTTTTAGCTGTATGCTATGAACGGTTCCCATACTTTTCATCAACTTATAAGAATAGGATACCTAGTAAGATAATGATGTGCGCTAGTGGCGGGATTAGAGTCCCGGCCACCTTAAAAGTATCCAGCCTAAAATACCCACCCGCTGACCAAGTTATCTCCCCGCTTCGGCAAAACGGAACCACCCCTCTTAAAACAAGAGGGGAGCTTTTGGTAGCGTACCTATCAATAAATGATAGCAAATGAGAAAGGTTTTTCCTTTTAGTCAATAGCGAGTTGTTCCGCTTGTGTGGTGGTAAGGAATTTATTCTTCCCTCATAATCTATCGCGACTAAAGGGTAGTCTAAACTAGACTCATCATAAACCGGTTCAGTTTACAAAAGGGGTTTGTACACCCTGACGGCCGTGAAGCGGATTTCCTCTTTCTTTCTTTCTTGCCTCTTGCCTCTTGATTCTTATCTCTTGATTCTTATCTCTTGATTCTTGATTCTTGCCTCTTGACACTTGTCTTACATCTCAAGTCTCACGTCTCAAATCTAATTCTTATGACTCCCATCGCAATAAGGAGGATTACTTGTTTTTTTACAGGTACATAAAAAGGCCGACTTGTCCTCTTCTACACTAAAGCCTAAGGAAGGTGGCATATTATGTGCCCTATGTGCGCCATCGCAAAAGGGTTGGTTGGCGCTATGGCTGCAGGTACACCATGCATATCGTTTGTCTTTTTCTAAATCTACTTGAATAGGAGAATATTTTACATCACTCATTTTTCTTATTTTTTGACAAATTAAGCGAAAGTAGCGACAACTAAAACCAAGGGATTCAATTTTTAATCAGTCCAAATAATTTGGCCAGTTTAAGGGATAGGTTTCGGAGGGTATTGAAACCATAGAGAAGTGCATTTTCGGTTTGGATTCTGCCTGCATTCAAATAAGAACTGACCGATAGTTTAATGCTTGCCTTCTTGTCCTCATAGCGCAGCGCGAGATAGGAGCAAAGCACCATAAAGACTATGGCACCAGTGACCGCAATGATAGGATTTACCGAATGGTGGAAGAACCCATACAGTCCAAGACCCGTAAAACTTCCGTAGAGAATAATGAAATGAATAACGTAAATAGACAAGGTACTCTGTCCCAGCCGTAATACCGTTTTGTTGGTTAACAGGCTTCTAAACAGCATAAACAGGGCAAAGACCAAAAGTACGTCCCCAAGTCTAATGAAGAGATAGTTGTTAAAAAATATAGCTTCAAAGAGTTGAATGTCCGTTGCCTCGGAAATGGCCAGAAAAGCATCGGAGGAATAGAAAATGAGTAAAGAGCCTACTCCAAGACAAATGGCCATTGCCGTTGGGTATAGGAATTTGCTATCCTTATATCTGTTGAAAAGTACCGCTGCAAAACTTCCAAAAGTAGCGTAGCCGAACCATGGTAAAATGGTAAATATAGAGCCATTGGCTTTAGTGAGGTAGTTGGCTATCCATTGGGGCAGTAAATGAAAATTAGCATTCTTGAACCAAGGTTCAAAGATGAAAAGTGCCATGGTCGTGGCCACTAAAAAAGTAGGCAGCAACCATTTTTTATGGTTCGCCGTTAAGACGTAGATGCCAATAATACCTAGGATAGATAGACCTATACAATGCAAAACATCGACCAAATAAAAAGAACTGTAGACTTCCCCTTTGAATAGACCAAAAAGGTTCAAACGAAGCAGGTAGCCAATAACCAACAATTCAAGACCGCGTCTAATACCTTTTTTAACCCTTGGGTTGTCCCATCCGGTTTCAGGGGCTTTGATCAATAAATAGGTAAAGATGAAACCGGAAACGGTAAAGAATACGGGTGCCGTGATGCCCCTAAAATATTTCCAAAAACTGAAAATGAGGTTATTATCGTCGCGGAATGCGTTGTCCAGAAGTCCGTCTATAAAGTGACCTTGCAGCATCATAAGAATGGCCCACGCACGTATGGCATCAACAAAATATAACCTTGTATTTTTGATGTTCACTTTGGTCATTCTATCGCTATATACTTCAATACTAGTAGGTTTGGACGTTTGTCGCGGCAAAATTAGATAAAATACTGGTAACTCAATGATATTTGGGGTATTTTCGTGATTGAAAAAAATTAGCTATATGTCATATATTTTAGGCTTCGCAGGAAGCAACTCATCAACTTCCATAAATTACAAATTGGTGCGCTATACGGCTTCCTTGATCAACCAACAGGAAATACGGCTATTGGATATGGCCAACTATCCGTTCCCTATGTACTGCGAGGATTATGAGAAGGAAAATGGATTTTCCAATTCGCTTGTTGAATTCAAGGAGGATATTAAAAAAGCTTCGGGTATTATTTTATCGGTTAACGAACACAACAGTAATCCATCGGCCTATTTTAAAAATCTAATCGATTGGTTGTCCAGGGTCGATCGGGATTTCATTAGGGAACAAAAGGTGTTGTTGATGGCTACATCCGGCGGAAAACGCGGTGCCCAAAGTTCTTTGGTAATAAGTGAAAAATTACTTTTGCGCTTTGGTGCCGAAATAACGGCAACATTTTCTTTACCCCGTTTTTCCGATAATTTTGACATGGAAAAAGGTATTTTAGATGCCCAATTGGCATCCGAACATTCGGAAAAGTTACAGGCCTTTTTAGATTCAATACGCTAGTAGTTGAGAAATACTGTTCGTTTTACCGTTACCGATATCCAAGATTTTAAGGATAATCTCTTGGAATGGTCGCGCCAATATGATGAAGTGGCTTGGTTGGATAGTAACGGGCATAAAAGCAAGTATAGCTCGTTTGATGGGCTTTTGGCCGTTGACGGATTAACAGGAATTTCTACCGATGCCCGGCACGGATTCGCCGATTTGGCCGAATACCAATCCAAAGTCAACGACTGGATTTTTGGCTACCTCTCCTACGACCTTAAAAATGATACCGAGTTCTTGTCCTCCAAAAATTTTGATGGTTTGGAATTTCCCGAGCTTTACTTTTTTCAACCCAAAAAAATAATACGGATACAGGGTATGGAAGTCGATTTCATCTATTTGTACATGGTGGCCGATGAAATTCCGACCGATTTTGAAATACTATCCAAGGGAATAGTACAACAAGCGGATGTTAAAGCTTCCGATCGCGATGTCCATATTAAAATGCGGATTTTTAAGGATGAATATTTTTCTAAGGTCAACCAGATGTTGGGACACATTCACAAAGGCGATATCTACGAGGCCAACTTTTGTCAGGAGTTTTATGCCGAAGATTTAAATATCGATACAGTAAAGACCTACAAAAAGCTAAATGCCATTTCCAAACCGCCTTTTGCTACGTATCTAAAACTGTTCGATAAGTATTTACTATGCGCCAGTCCGGAACGATACTTAAAAAAAACCGGTTCAAAAGTCATTTCCCAACCCATTAAAGGAACCGCACCACGTTCTTTGGACAAGGAAACCGACGCCCGCCTAATCCAAGAATTACAAACCGATGAAAAGGAGCGTTCGGAAAATATAATGATCGTGGATTTGGTGCGCAACGACCTTTCTAAAAGCGCGCAGAAGGGCAGCGTTGATGTGGAGGAATTATGTAAAGTCTATTCGTTCAAGCAAGTGCATCAAATGATTTCGACGGTAACGGCAACAGTTGCCGAAGACACGGACCCGATTACATTACTCAGGGAAACCTTTCCCATGGGCAGTATGACTGGAGCGCCAAAAGTTTCCGCCATGAAAACTATAGAGGCCCTGGAATCCTTTAAGCGCGGATTGTATAGTGGGGCAGTAGGCTATTTTACCCCCGACGCCGATTTTGATTTCAACGTCGTTATCCGCAGTATTCTCTATAACGAAACCAAGCACTATGTGTCCTATGGCGTGGGAAGTGCCATTACGGCGAAGTCGGTTCCCGACAAGGAATATCAGGAATGTTTGTTGAAAGCCAAGGCGATGCGGCAGGTGTTGGAGGAGTAGGGTTTGAGGATTTTTTCTGCTGATTTAGCGCTGCGACTATTGGCTTTCTATGGAAAAACCTTGTAAATATCATTTCTTTTTACAAATCGCGCCAACTCTACAGAGTCGAATTCCTTATAAATACCCATTCTGTAGTCGCCAATCCGTATCCGATAAGCACCAGCATAGCCCTGCATTTTTTTTACGTTCTTAACGTCTCTCAAGGAAGTTGCCGATTTTAATTCCAAAATAAGCAGTTCCACTTTAAGAGCCGTTTCAGGGTCTTTGATCTTTTGAATATCATTTAAAAAGCTTTTGAGAAAGACTATTTTCATCGCTTACGGTGCAGCTCTTTTAGTACCTCTTCTTCGCTAACTGTATCGCTTCTGTCTGCTTGTTGCATAAGCAAAAGCAGCCCTAAATCTTCTTTTTCTTCGTCCGTCAGCTTGCCTAGGCGCTCTTTCTCTTTCTGTTCTATAAAAAAGGTGACAGCACGTTCCATGAGACCCTTTACCGTCATTCCCTCAAAAGCAGAAAGAATTTTTAGTTTGGTAAGGGTTTTTTCATCAATATCTATATTTTTTCTCATGTTTTACTTATTTATACAAGTATACATAAAGTACACGATGTATACAATATATATTATCATGGATCATGGGTATTTATGCTCCATCCGTACTAATGATCCTTTCTACAAAAACAAGTGGTAAAATTTCATCTCATCCCAGATTCCCCTTTTATTTTAATATCTCTTCAATCGTGTTTGCAACAGATTGCCACGTCGCAATAACTATAGCTAATCACATCAATCTAAGGTTCGCTCCTCCCAAACTCGCCTGCCGCAGGTAAGGACAACCAATGTAGCTCCACTCATTACTTTTTACTTATTACTTTTCACTCATTACTTTTTACTCAATACTCAATACTCATTACAGCCAACGGCCTACCGCCAACTGCAACTGCCTACTAAACAAGTACAAGTGTCAAGTACAAGTTGTCTTCTGTCTCAAATCTAACTTCTCAAATCTAATATCTCACGTCTTCTAAAAATCCTACCTTTGCCAAATGCTCACCGATTTTAAATCCCATATCGCCTCACATTTCCCTTCGTTGTTGAAAAACAGGGTGTTACTTGCTTGTAGCGGCGGTCTGGATAGTGTGGTGCTGTCGCATCTTTGTTATGCTTCGGGAATCGATTTTGCCATTGCACATTGTAATTTTAGACTACGGGGCGCGGAAAGTGATGCCGATGAAGCATTTGTGCAGCAATTGGCAAGGCAACTAGGGGCAGCATATTTCGTTGCCCATTTTGATACGCTGGGCTATGTAAACCAACATAAGGTTTCTGTGCAAATGGCGGCTCGGGAACTCAGATATGCTTGGTTTGATGAGCTATTAGAAGAGAATAGTTTTGAAAAAGTACTAACGGCGCATCACTTGGACGATAATCTGGAAACCTTTTTAATCAATCTATCCAGAGGTACGGGAATAGACGGACTCACAGGAATACCCGAGGAGACGGAGACCATGGCGCGCCCACTTTTAAAGTACTCCCGAGCCGAGCTGTTGGCCTACGCAAAATCCAACGGATTGCAATGGCGCGAGGATGCCAGTAATGCGGATGCAAAGTACCTACGGAACAAAATCCGTTTGGAATTGGTTCCTGTATTAAAGGAAATCCATCCCAACTTTTTGCAAAATTTCCAAAAGAGTACCGCGTATTTGGGTCAGTCTGCTGCCATCGCCAAAGATCGGATAGCACAATTGAAACAAGCCTTATTTACGCAGGAGAACGGATTGTTGAAAATATCCCTTGCGCAATTAAAGGTATTAAGTCCCTTGGAGGGCTACCTGTACGGACTTTTTCAAGAATACGGTTTCACGGAATGGGAAAATCTGAGGGATTTGTTGGATGCCATGAGCGGTAAATGCATCGAATCCAATACGCACAGATTGTTGAAGGATAGGGATTTCTTATGGCTTTTGCCTTTGGAAATAGAAGGGAAAGAGTCTGACACCTACACCATATCGCTAGAAGATAAAAGCATAACAAAACCTATCACGTTGGAATTTTCAGAGGTCATCGAAAGAAATGAAAACGCATCAGCTATAATTTATGTTGATAAAACTGCGTTAAAGTATCCGTTACAGGTAAGGAAATGGGAGAAAGGCGACTATTTTTACCCCTTGGGTTTACAAGGGAAAAAAAAATTGGCGAAATTCTTTAAGGATGAAAAAGTTCCCGTAGCCCTTAAAGAAAGGCAATGGCTCTTATGTTCTGGTAAGGATATCGTTTGGATTATAGGAAAAAGGTCGGATGAGCGTTTTAAAGTGCAGACCGATACCAAGGCTATTTTAAGAATTGAAGTGAAATTATGAGAATAGTACTACTATCCTTTTTGTTTTTTGTTTTGCCGTTTTTAGGCCTTTCCCAAGACGATGAAAACCCCGTCATCTGGGAAACCGATGTACGGCAAATCTCCGATACGGAGTACGAATTGATTGTAAAAGGTCGGATTTTTGAAGGCTGGCACGTCTATTCCCAGTTTACGGCAGAAGGTGGTGCGTTGCCCAGTGATTTCAAGTATAAAGAAGTGGGCACGGACTACGAACTCGTTGGTACTACCAAAGAAAGTAACACGCTAACCGAATTCAGCGAAATTTTTGAAGTAGATGAAACCTTTTTTAAGGAGGAGGCCGTTTTTACCCAAAAGATAAAACTGCTAAATCCCGATGTTTCCCAAATAAAGGTCAATCTGTTTTATCAGGTCTGCAAAGAGGTCTGTATTCCTGCCGATATTGATTTTGTTTTCTCGTTGAATGGCGAGGCCGTAGTAAATGAAACGGTAACGATAGACGACCGTAGCAAGACACTATCCGCAGGTTTAAAATTGAATCTGAAAAACAAGGAACTGCTCACTCAGGGACAGGAAAACATTGGCGCGAGCACCAGTTTATGGGTCATTTTTGCACTAGGTTTCTTAGGCGGACTCATTGCGCTATTGACCCCATGTGTCTTTCCCATGATTCCGCTAACGGTTTCCTTCTTTACCAAACATTCACATAAGAAATCCAAAGGCATCGCAAATGCGCTTTTGTACGGCTTTTTCATTGTATTGATTTACTTTTTGTTGAGTCTACCCTTCCATTTATTCGATTCCGTAGATTCACAAATACTGAATACCATTGCCACCAACGTCTGGCTGAATTTGGCCTTTTTTGCCATTTTCGTATTCTTTGCCTTTTCCTTTTTCGGCTATTATGAATTGACATTACCCAGTTCGTGGGCCAATAAAATGGATGCTGCCTCCTCAAAGGTGGGCGGCGCTTTGGGTATCTTTTTTATGGCCGTAACGCTTGCCATTGTTTCCTTTTCCTGTACCGGACCTATTTTAGGAGGTCTGTTGGGCGGAACCACTTTAGCGGAAGGCGATGTAGCCATTAATCTTACCGCAGGTATGACAGGATTCGGTGTGGCGCTGGCCTTGCCATTTGGCTTGTTCGCCTTGTTTCCGGCGTGGTTGAATTCCCTACCAAAATCCGGTGGATGGATGACCACGGTAAAAGTAGTACTTGGATTTTTAGAGTTGGGACTCGCCCTAAAATTCCTTTCCAATGCCGATTTGGTAGGACATTGGGGTATTTTGAAAAGGGAGGTGTTCCTAGGAATTTGGATCATATTAGGATTACTTATGACTCTCTATTTATTTGGTGTTTTACGTTTTCCGCATGATGGGCCAAAGTCAAAATTGAGCTTGGGCAGAAAGATAACGGGCATTTTAAGTGCGGTTTTCACAATATATCTAATTCTTGGGGTTAGCAATGTGACCAACCTTAAATTATTGAGCGGTTTTCCACCGCCGGAATTCTATAGTATTTTTGAGAAAGAAAGCGATTGCCCACTCGGTATAGATTGCTTTAAGGACTTTGAAACCGGCTTGGCATATGCTAAGGAAAATAATAAACCCATTTTATTGGATTTTACCGGATGGGCCTGTGTAAATTGCAGAAAAATGGAGGAGAATGTGTGGAGCGAACCGGATATCTTTCCGATTTTAAAGAACGACTATGTCCTTATTTCCCTTTATGTCGATGACCGAAAAGAACTCCCAGAAGCCCAACAGTTCGATTTTCAGTATGACTCCGGTCGTGTAAAACGCATCGAGAATATTGCTCAGAAATGGGGGACCTTTCAGGATATCAATTTCAATGCCGTTTCCCAACCCTTTTATGTGTTGCTTTCGCCAGATTTGGAGGTGTTGAATACATCCATTCAAAACAGTGATGCGGATACGTATCGCTTATGGCTTTTAGAGGGACTTAAAAATTTCAATAAGTAATCCACAGAATAGGGCTTTAGCAAGGTTTAATTAATAAAATACAGGGCTACACGGTTTTTTTTAATAAAATTAATTATACCTTGGGATTAAAATTCCCCCATATAACGTGTATGAAAATTCTAAAAAAATTCGGACTCATTTTACTGGCGTTGGTTGTGCTACTAGCCATCTCAGCCACCATTTTTGTTCAAACCCACAAACCAGATTATTCGGGCAGTAAAACCTTACCGCAGTTAGAAAATGAGGTGCAAGTCTATTACGATACCTATGGGATTCCACATATTTACGGCGAAACAGAAAAAGATGCGTTCAGGACATTGGGCTACGTGCATGCCCAAGACCGACTTTGGCAGATGGAGCTGTTGCGAAGAATAGGTAGTGGCGGACTATCAGAAGTATTTGGTGCCGATTTGCTTGGAACCGATAAATTCTTCCTTGCCTTAGGAATCGATGATGCTTCGGCGGTAACCGTTTCCAAATTGGACAAGAATAAAGAAGCGGTGCAAGTGGCACAGGCCTATTTGGATGGTGTGAACCAATTTATTGCCGAAGGGCCAACGCCTGTTGAATTTTACTTGACCGGTATCGATAAAACTGACTTTACCTTAAAGGACATGTACAACACCATGGGGTATATGGCATTTAGTTTCGCTATGGCACACAAGACCGATCCTTTATTGACCAATATTAAGGATAAATTAGGCGCAGCTTATTTGGAGGATTTGGAAATCGATTCTGCTACAGATTTGGAATGGATCAAGAATTATCCGCCCACAGCTTCAGATTCCGTTCAAAACACCATAACCGCTTTGGTTTCCGACGCACTTGGCAAACTAAACCTTCCCATGTTCGAGGGCAGTAATAGTTGGGTTTTGGCACCGGAAAAAACTAAAAATGGAAAAGTAATTTTCACGAACGATCCTCATATTGGCTTTGCACAACCATCTGTTTGGTATGAAGCGCACATGGAGACACCAACCTATTCCAAATATGGCTATCACATGGCCGGTATTCCCTTTCCCGTTCTGGGCCACGACCGAAATTTGGCCTATGGGATGACCATGTTCGAGAATGACGATGTAGATTTTTACTACGAGGAAAATAATCCTTCCAACAAAAATCAATACAAAACGGCAACAGGTTGGGCATCCTACGAAATCATCAATAAAACCATAAAAGTAAAAGATGCGGATGACGTTTCTTTTTCCTTTAGAAAATCGGTTCATGGGCCGATCTTAAATGGGATTGCAGAACAAGTAACCGGAGAACGTCCCATATCCATGTCCTGGGTGTACACCCAAATGGAAAACGAGGTCATCGATGCATTTTATGGTATTAGTCAAGCTCAGAACCTAGAAGAGTTTTATACTGCTTTGCCTAAAATACATGCGCCCGGTCTTAATATTATGTATGGCGATGCCCAAGGAAATGTTGGTTGGTTCGCCAGTGCCCAGCTCTATGAAATACCGGATGGTGTAAACACAAAATTAGTTTTTGAACCTAATACAGGTTTACCGCTGGATAAAAAACTTTTGGACTTCTCCCAAAATCCGCAGGCGGTAAATCCGCCTTGGAATTATGTCTACTCCGCCAATAATCAGCCCGATTCCATTGCGGGCATGTTATATCCCGGATATTATTTGCCAGAAAATAGGGGCAAACGCATCGTTAAGCTGTTAGACCCAAAAAACGACTGGGACATAGCTAGTGTATGCGAAATGCTATTAGATGATACTTCCTCCGTAAATCCCTCCATAGCAAGTGATTTGGTGAAGCGAATAGACATAGCTGCATTGACTCAGGAGCAGCTCAAACTATTGGATGAGTTGAATACATGGCAAGGCGATTATCCATTGGAGAGCATAGCGGGGACGGTTTATACAAGATGGGAGTATTTTTTGTTGGAAAGTACATTCAAAGATGAATTGGGCGAAACTTTATTCGAGCAGTTTTTGGGTACACATTTCCACAAACGCTTGATCGCGCCCATGGCAGGCAAGGAGAATTCCGTCTGGTGGGACAATATCAATACACCAGAAATCAAGGAAACAGCTAATACTATAGTCCAAGATGCATTTCAAAAGGCCGTTTCCTCTTTGGAAACCGATTTTGGAAGTGACAGTTCCAAATGGACATGGGATAAAGTACATACCTTGGAACATCCGCATCCGATCGGCCAAGTGGAAGCCTTGAAATCATTCTTTAATGTAGGACCTTTTCCTGTGCACGGTACAAGGGAGGTCATCAATAATATGTATTTCAATTATGATGGTACGGGAATGTATAAAACAAGTTCTGGACCATCAACGCGTAGGGTCATCGATTTCTCCGATGTGGAAAACAGCGTCAGCATTCTACCAACAGGACAATCCGGCAATCCGTTTAGCAAACATTATAAAGATCAGGCCCAGTTATTCGTAGATGGGAAGTTCCGTAAAATGATGATGAACAAAGAAGAGATCCAAAACTCCCCAGAAATCCTTATTTTTAGTCCAAAGGAATAAAATATGCTTGCAAAGGTTTATGGGAGTGCCGTGTTTGGGGTGGAAGCCACTACGATCACCGTAGAAGTGAATATTGACAAAGGTATAGGCTACCACCTCGTAGGCCTGCCCGATAATGCCATTAAGGAAAGTAACTATAGGATTGCTGCCGCACTGCAAAACAATGGCTACAAGATTCCGGTAAAGAAACTAACTATAAATATGGCACCGGCCGACCTCCGCAAAGAGGGTTCCGCATACGACCTTACCTTGGCCTTGGGCATTTTGGCTTCCTCCGGTCAGATACAATCAGAGGATATCGAGAAATACATTATCATGGGCGAACTATCCTTGGACGGTAGTTTGCAGCCTATAAAAGGTGCCCTTCCTATAGCCATTAAGGCACAGGAAGAAGGCTTTGTCGGTTTTATTCTACCTAGTCAGAATGCGAAAGAAGCCGCCATTGTTTCCAATTTAAAGGTGTACGGCGTAGATAATATCAAACAGGTATTGGAATTTTTTGATCAAGGCATCCCTTTGGAACAGACCATTATAGATACCCGTGCCGAATTCTATAAAAATTTGGATTTCCCCGAGTTCGATTTTTCCGATGTAAAAGGGCAGGAGAGCATTAAACGCTGTATGGAAATTGCAGCTGCTGGCGGACATAATATTATTTTGATCGGTCCTCCTGGTGCCGGTAAAACTATGCTGGCAAAGCGGCTACCATCTATCTTACCGCCCATGACCCTGCACGAGGCCTTGGAAACCACCAAAATACATAGTGTCGTAGGCAAAATAAAAAATATGGGATTAATGAGCCAGCGCCCGTTTCGTAGTCCCCATCATACGATTTCAGATGTCGCCCTGGTAGGTGGAGGGTCCTATCCGCAACCCGGGGAAATATCGCTCTCGCACAACGGCGTATTATTTTTGGACGAACTGCCCGAATTTAAAAGAGGGGTTTTGGAGGTCCTGCGCCAACCCTTGGAAGATCGTGAAGTAACCATTTCAAGAGCACGGTTTACCGTAACCTATCCCAGTAGTTTTATGTTGGTAGCAAGCATGAACCCAAGTCCCGGAGGCTATTTTAATGACCCTGATGCTCCGGTAACTTCCTCACCGGCAGAGATGCAGCGCTATTTAAGTAAAATATCTGGACCATTGTTGGATCGCATCGATATTCACATAGAAGTAACGCCCGTACCTTTTGAAAAACTGTCAGAAGATAGAAAAGGGGAGGGTAGCGTGGATATTAGAAAACGAGTAACGGCAGCGCGGGAACTACAGACCAAACGCTTTGAGGAGCTGGAAAACGTGCATTACAATGCCCAGATGAACACTAAACAAATCCGTGAATATTGCCGACTGGACGAACCTTCAAAAATATTATTGAAAACTGCTATGGAGCGATTGAATCTTTCTGCACGCGCCTATGACCGTATCTTAAAAGTGGCCAGAACCATTGCAGATTTAGCCAATGAAGAAAAGCTGGACGGAAATCATATTGGAGAAGCAATCCAATACAGATCGCTTGATAGAGAGGGGTGGTTGGGGTAGTTTGAAGTACGACATTAGGAGTCCGAATGTCGAATTTAAATTTGAAATTTTTAATTGC
>Ga0075108_10000185_pt1 | contig 37847 bp, 36 predicted proteins | sample AntAceMetag02UK1_FD_69797 | JGI IMG/M metagenome (GOLD analysis project Ga0075108, IMG submission 69797) | Saline lake microbial communities from Ace Lake, Antarctica - Antarctic Ace Lake Metagenome 02UK1 | ecosystem: Environmental > Aquatic > Non-marine Saline and Alkaline > Saline | place...
TTGTTCCCGAACGGATAAGGTCACCTACCGAAATAGGGAAACTTGAAATATGTAGCCCTCGAACCGATGAAACTGAAAAAACCGAACGAAAAGTGGCCTAAACGGAGTGGACTCAATTTTCAAAGGTTCTCTAAATTTTTGATGAGACAACACTAGTTTAAAACCCCGAATACCAGAGCGCCAAAAACTAGGTCAATAATCACTATCTTGGTACTATGAATCTCCAATCTGAATTACATAAGGCATCCCTTTTCCAAAATCTGGAACTCTTGGCGCAACAGGTCGTAGAGGGTTTTATTAGTGGCATACACAAGAGTCCGTTTCATGGATTCTCGGCAGAATTTGCCGAACATAAGATCTATAACCAAGGCGAGAGCACCAAACATGTGGACTGGAAACTTTTTGCAAAGACAGACAAACTCTTTACCAAACGCTACGAGGAAGAGACCAACCTCAGGTGCCACATGATCTTGGACAATTCCGCCTCCATGTACTACCCTCAAGTAAAACTTGGATTGGAAAATTTAAACAAGATAGGTTTCGGGGTCTTGGCCATCGCCGCCCTGATGAACGTGCTAAAAAAACAGCGGGACGCCGTTGGGCTGAGCATATATTCGGACACCTACAATTACTACGCTACGGAAAAAGGAAGCGAACGCCATTTTCAAATGTTGCTGGCCAAACTCAATGAGATAAGCTTGGAAACCCAACCACCCAAGGAAACTGCCACCTACACCTATCTGCACCAGATTGCCGAGAAAATAAAACGGCGCAGTCTTATCTTTCTGTTTACGGATATGTTCCAGACCCAAACATCCGACGAGGAACTCTTTGATGCCCTACGGCATTTAAAATACAACAAACACGAAGTAGTGCTCTTTCATCTACTGGACAAAGAACATGAGCTACATTTTAATTTTGACAATACACCAAAACGCTACGTAGACGTAGAAACAGGAGAACATCTAGACCTATATGCCGATAACATAAAGGAAGCGTATAAAGAAGGCATAACCAACTACCTTGAGGAGATAAAACTGAAATGCGCCCAATACCGAATCAATTATGTAGACATTGATGTAAAAGGCGATTTCTCTACCCTGCTGAATACCTTTTTAACGGAGCGCAGCAAATTTCTTTAATGAAGTAAAGTTTTAAATGAAAATGTTTGCCCAATTGAATAAACACCATATATTTGCACACGCTAAACGCCACGGTCTGGTAGTTCAGTTGGTTAGAATACCTGCCTGTCACGCAGGGGGTCGCGGGTTCGAGTCCCGTCCAGACCGCTTCAAAAGTCCCTGATAATCAGGGACTTTTCTTTTTTTTGAGATGTTTTTAAATTTACGATTTGTCGATTAATAAACTATTTATAAACAATTCTGGCAGATTTGAAATTCCTAAGAGGTGCCTCAATAAATAGTTGAAAATCACTTGCCCTTTATATAGCCAAGAGCCATGAATTAGCACAATATCTTAGAAACTAGTGATACAAGTTACTTAGATTCAACTAATAAACGCAACAGCTTACTGTTGTGTTTATTAGTTGAATCTAAGACATAAGAAATATTAATATTTTTTATAGGAGATATTAATACAAGATTTTTTTTCTTCTGCGTTATTTATAGATTAACTTAATTGAGATTTATGAAAAATACAGGATTATGGAAAGTAGCAACACTTGTAATGGCAGTTGTCTTTTTTATGGCATGTGATAAAGATGATGACTCCTCTGTAAGTATAACAGTAAACGGCACTTTGCTGGTGGGAGACCGATCGGATTTTAATGGCGATCTTGATGCCAGTTTTACGGGTAAAGAAGGTACCGTATCACGTTCCTTTATTTGGAACAACAACCTCAACACGGCAGACTTCAATGCAGACATCACGGCTACTTCAAAAGGATCCTTTCGCATGACCGTGGAGGATTCCGAAGGAAGTGTAGTACTTGACCGTACCATCGATGGCGGTACCGAACCTGATACTATAGGTGGTGTTACTTCATCAGGGGCTTCTGGAATATGGACCGTGACCATTAAAGTAACTAGCTTTACCGGTAATGGTAGTTTTTCAATGAGTGAAGGGGATTAATCCTACTATAATAATCAACGTTAACCCTGCCAGATTTCCTAGCGGGGTTTTTATTTTTAGCCACGGTTTTGAACGCCATATAACAAAGAAGCCGATAGCGAATAGGGCATAATTTGTAAAATTTAATGGCTTAGGCTTATTTCCCAAGTCCGCCAATCCTTTTGGATTTGGCTTTAAAATGAAAAAGATAAAAACAAAGCTTTGGCTAATAGCGCAGAGGGATACTAATCGTTTCGTTACCTACCCTACTTGCAATGGCCCAAGCGTTAATTCAATAGTTGATCCGTCCTTTAAAACGAACGTATTATAGAACTATATTCAGTATTTAAAAGTTCAATCAAACCTAATTCTATTTCATTAAACTTTCTTGAAGCCTTAGTTAATAAGCTAGTCTTTGGGATAGTCTGAAATAAAAATACAGGGTTTCATCAAAAAAAGTGCGATTATTTCCGATTGTCCTCTTTTCTCCCTTTTGTCAACGCACCAGACTATCATCAGAACAGCGGTGATAATTAATAATGACTTTCCAATCGCTTCTGATTTTTTCTTAATATGGTTTCAAACTCCCACCGCCAAAATCGGTTTCCTTTACTGCCAGCTGCGGCCACCATTCGCGGTTGAAGCAATATGTATTTCGATATCTCCTTGAATAACTACCATCGACTTGTAGAATACCATGGATTAAGAAATTTAACTTCTTTGATTTTATTATTTTTTTCATCAAAATTCACCTATCATACTCTCAGATACATCGATAAACCTTTGAAAAGAATGCTGACACTCGGTATTCTTCAGATGTTTTAAGTTTTTTTATATGCCTGGAAATTGGCGCTGGCCATTTCCCTTGAAATCACTTGGTAGTTTCGTATTCAAACCTTCTAGTGTCCCTACCGTTGTATGACTCCATAATTATATCCTAACATCGAGATATTTTACCGGCACTATTTTTTTTACCATTAATACTGATCCAGATCATTTTCTAAAAATGCATTAGTCTTTATTTTTATAGGGTATACATAATATCCGATCATTAGACTTTAAATCTTACTTCAATGGCCTATCTAAAAAGAAGTTCAAGCGTGGCAATCGTAATTTTCCTTATTATTTTCTTGACTTCTTGCCAACCGCCGGTGGTGTTCGGGGAACCACAACCATCTGGCATAGCATCCCTAGCCCATATTCCAAAAGAATATCAAGGTATCTATTGGTGTCAAGCGGATAGTGCTACGATATATATAGATGATAAGGCATTTATAAAAAGAAAGGAATATTTTATAAAATTGACACGTTCCGAAATAGACTCAAACGAAAATCTCATGATTCTGGGAGGCAGGATGTTCGTGTCCGATTTAGAAGGCGATTTCCCAATGCAGGAAAAGGGAGATACGATTACGACTACAATCGTTATAAGAGACACCATTTTTTCCATTGGAAAAGAGCAATTGGTAAAACCTTTTAAAGGTCACTTGATTATGAACATCAAATTGGACGATAACGCCTGGGTGGTTTCCGTGGCCTCATTAAAGGCAAACGGATTACTCTCCATTGCGCGGGCAGACTTCCCTGAAAATCTCTCTAGTTTAGGTGCCATAACCCCTTTTAAAACTCTGCCGGAAGGCAATGAACGCAATACCCAGATTTATATAACCCCTACTAAGGAGCAATTTGATCAGCTATTGCAAAAGGGGATATTGTTTCAAGGTTCGTGCTCGGAATTTGAGCGGATTATTCCCTTGCAGCCTAGAAACTATTAAAACACTATCGCAATTCTTGCACTACATTTTGGGAATAGAGAACCCTAATAGACCCCTTTAGTTGGGAGATTAGCGTTCTGCTGGGTTTTTTGCTGATACACAGAATTAAATTTCTCTTTACCATAGAATAATGCAAGGACAAGCGAAGTGTTCTGCTAAGCCTATTATTTTTCATACTGATATAGGTCATTTGCCATTTCTACCTGCAGATGTATTTTCGAGTCAGAATTGTAGGATTGATTAACTAAATTACAACATTATGTCACTAATGAGATTTAGAAGAAGACCTTTTGAAAATCTATAAATCAAAGATTTTTTTGACATGGATAATTTCTTTGAAAATAGATGGACGAAGAACATGTTACCTGAGAGTTTTTGGAATGGAAAAGCGGCAGAACCGGCATTGAACATCAAGGAAAATGATGATAATTTCGAAATCGAACTGGCTGCTCCTGGCTTCGCTAAAAAGGATTTTGAGATTACTATCGATGACGGATGTCTAAACATTTCTGCAGAAAAGGAACAATTAGATGAGAATAACGAAGAAAATTTCACTACAAGGGAATTCAGTTGTAGTTCTTTTCAACGCTCCCTGCAATTGCCCGAAAGCATAAAGGACGAAGATATCAAGGCCAAATATAACGATGGTATTTTGAGCTTTAAGCTCGCCAAAAAAGAGGAGTCCAAAAAGTTACCGCCTAAAAAGATAGAGATTGCCTAAACCCCTTACTGTCCAAAAATGCCCTCGTGCCGTTACCAAAATGCGTCCATGTAAATAGGTTTGGTTCGGGGGCATTTCTATTGTTATCAGCTCCCACCCCTTTTTTTAATTCCGAAACCTCATTTTAGTCATTCCGATGTAGTCGCTAAGCTTACCGAAGTGCAGGCGGAATCCCTCGCACAGTCGCTCTGCCGTCTCGATAAAGAGATTCTTGCCGTTAGTGAACTAAAGGAGTCCGATTGTTATTCCCTAGTACGCGGAATCTGTGCAACAATGTACCCAAAAATGTCTTTTTCTTTTCGAATAATTACATGTAAGTGCTATCTATGTCAAGAATCAACGCATCCCTAAGGGTTCAGCCGGCAGCAAGAGTGTACTTTTCAAAGTACCGTTCTTTTTCAAGGCCTCTTTGGCGGCATCATATCCCACTTTAAAAATCGTATCCTTATCATTCATAGAAAAGGTATTATAATTGGTAAGGTCTTTTGGGGAAATAATGAGGTCGCAATCTACAAATTTCTCCAAAGAATCCTTTGCCATGCGTATTTTATAGGCACGCTCCATAATGGTAAAGGAATGTTTAAGGTCTGTGATCTTTACTTTTTCAAATGGGTTTACGTAAACCCCTACCATTTGGTCACAGTACCTTTTTATAAGGTCGGAAGGAAAATTGTTTAAAATGCCCCCATCGGAGTAATAACCATTCTTGATCTTTACCGGGGCAAAAATGCCGGGAAAGGCCGCAGATGCCAAAATAGGGCGTATGAGCTCTCCTTGGTGGAATACTTTTAACGTACCGTCTAACATGTTGGTCGCTGTGGTGTAGAGCGGTATTTTTAGGGATTCAAAAGAATCATTGGGCAATAGTTCCTTAAAACGACCGTAGAACTTCTCCGCATCGACAAAGCCAGGTTTACTTCGCGCATACTTGTCAATACTAAAAATTTCTACGGTTTTAAAAAAGTCCAATATTTCTTTCCACGTAATACCGGCCGCATATAATGCCCCAACGATCGCACCTGCACTGGTGCCGGCAATATGGGTAGGGTAAATACCCCTTTCTTCTAACGCCTTGATCGCCCCGATATGTGCCATGCCGCGAACCCCACCACCGGAAAGTACCAGCCCTATGTTCATATTTTGTGATTTTGACTCAAAAATACCGCTTAGCTTTAGCACAGGGTATGACCGTGGTCAGTCCGCTAAAATTCCGCCCTCTTTATGTCATTCCGAAGTGGTCGCTGAGCTTGCCGAAATGCAGGAGGAAAACCCACAACACGGGCATCAGGTGTTGTAAGAAACAGATTCCCAGCACGTTCCGTAAAGTGTGACTGCCCTCTTGGTTTGACAATCAATAAAATTAATAATTACGAAAAATAGGATAATTCGTATCCAACTTTTAAACCTTTACCGAACTCAAACTCAAACTCAAACTCAAACTCAAACTCAAACTCAAACCCAAACCCAAACCCAAACCCAAACCCAAATCCCCCACATGACCAATATCATTTTTTACCATCCTACACAATTATACATTTGGGAAAAAGGTACATGGACGCTTTTACTTCCTATCTCTTCGATAAAGAATCGTGGCTGGCTTACATTTTACTGCCTTCCATTGCCATTGTTATCGGACTTTTTGTCGCTTGGTCCAGTTCGGCAATTTTAGGGTGGTACAATAAAAAACGCCCTTCCGTACTAAAGGAACAATTGCTGCAAGGGTTTAAAAAACCCTTGTACTTCTTTATCCCCTTTTTGTTCCTTCGGCCCCTAATATCCTATTTTGAACTGGGTACCTTTTGGGAAAAGGTATTGGAGGGATGTATCATTATTTGCCTGGCATGGTTGTTTATCGCCCTGTTATATGCGGTGGTCGATGTGGTAAAGCAAAAATTCAGCATTGAAGTAGGTAGCTATCATAAGGCCAGCGAACGCAAGGCCTTGACCCAGTTGCGATTTCTAAAAAGTATTGGGCTCGTCATTATCCTAACCATTGCGGGCGCCTCTATTTTGTGGAATTTTCCCGGGGCTCGGCAACTGGGCAATACCATTCTGACCTCGGCAGGTGTTCTGGGCATTATCATCGGGGTCGCGGCGCAAAAATCGATCGCCAATTTAATCGTGGGGTTTCAGTTGGCATTTACACAGGCCTTGAAAATCGATGACGAAGTGGACATCGAAGGGGAGTTTGGCAGCGTGGAGGACATAACCCTCACCTATGTGGTCATCAAAACATGGGATTGGAGACGGCTGGTGCTTCCCTTGAATTATTTTAACGAGAAACCTTACATCAATTGGACCTTCAATTCGCGCCCGGTGATCGCAAGCGTTTTTTTCTATGTGGATTATACCTTTCCCGTACAAGACCTGCGGGATAAGTTCAAGGAAATTTTAAATGACGAACCCTTTTGGGACAAGCACATCGCCGACCTCGAAGTTACCGATACCGACGACCGTACCATGAAAATAAGGGCATCTTTCAGCGTTCGAAATGCCACACATGCGTGGAAGCTGCGTTGCAAGGTCAGGGAAGATCTTGTGGCCTTTATACAGAAAAAGTACCCCGATGCCCTACCAAAATTACGCCGTATGGATGCCGAGGAAGTGTAAATGAAACGTATATTGGAAAATAAAATAGAGAAAATAGAGAAAATAGAGAAAATAGAGAAGAGAGAAGGGAAAATAGAGAAGAGAGTAAAAGAGTTAGGATTGGAGAGTTATGAGTTATGAGAGCTGTTTAAAAATGGGTCGTCCCCTTGTTATCCTGAGATCCTCCTCAAAATTTTGAAAAACCACGAGATTGACATTGTAGTTGAGGGTTTAAAATAAGGATATGTGGCTGCTCCCCTTTTTTCACTTGTCTCCGACCTTTTTCGGGAGGAAGACGGTGGGGTGCTTTAGTGATGCGATACCTGGTTTTATTCCTAAATACCCAAGAGCGGACTACAAGAATCAGGTATGAAGTTAAAATACTTATTATTTCATTTTTTAAAAAAGTATACAATTAGGTCAATGATGGCTTAGGAGAAGGGCAAGGGGAAGTGCCGAATGCGGAGGGGTTTCTTCGGAAGATAAAAATTTGAAGCGGACTGAATTTTTAGGAGCGGGCTCGAATCATACTGACTATAGAAACCCACGCAACAGACATCGGGTACTAAAGGAAACAGATTCCAAGTACCATGGAATTACAAGAACCATGCTTTTTGTTATTCAGAGCGCAGCGAAGAATCCCACCCAATGACAATGGGGTATCGGAGGAAGCACATACCTCATTCTCGGAACGAAAAGCAAAAAAATAGTAATAATTCCCGAAATTAGTATCCAAAGAAAAAGTACCCACTAGAAAATACCAACCCATGAACGATGCAACGCCCAACGATACTTTTTTTAAATCCATATTCGAAGCCTCCGTTGAGGGCATTTTGGTCGTTGATGTAAATGGCATTATAAAATTGGCAAATGCCGCGAGCGAAGGGTTGTTCGGGTATGGGCAGGGCCAACTTTTGGGAATACTTATAGACACGCTCTTCCCTAAAAAATTCGGGAAAACATATCGTGGGGATGAACGACCAAATAAATCAAAGTCAGGAAAACCCAAGCTTGATAAAGAAATGGATGTTTTGGGACGGTACAGGGATGGTAAAGAATTCAGGATAGATATTACTACTACCTTCAATAATTTCATGGGTGAGTCCGTAATGGTTGTTTTTGTGAAGGATGCTACCGGAAGAAATAGCGATGTTGCCCTGTTGGAAAAGTCGAACGCCGTACTGGTCGAGGTCAACCGGAAATACAGCACCTTGATCGGCAACCTTCGGGGTATCGTCTATCGCTGCCAGAACGATGGCAATTGGGCGATGGAATATATTAGTGCGGGCTGTGAACGAATTACCGGCTATACCCAGCAAGAGTTCTTGGCGGGCAAAGTTCATTTTTCGCAAATTATCTTAAAAGAAGACCGTGAGGGGGTACGCAAAGAAACCCAACAAGCAATTCTAGAGAAAAACCCGTACAGCCTAGCTTTTAGGATACGTGACAAAAATGGAACTATAAAGTATATGCAGGAACTGGGCCAGGGCATCTTTGATAAGGATGGCAATTTGGAGGCTTTGGAAGGTTTTATTACCGATATCAGCCCTCAAAAGGAGACCGAATTGGAGCTGCTGGCCAACGAGGCCAAGAACAAGGCCTTACTCGAGGCCATACCGGATATGATGTTCATTCTCGACTATGAGGGTACCTATCTCGATTATTTTACTCCCGTTGCCCATAAATTATGGATGTCCCCCGAAGATTTTATCGGAAAGAATGTAAGGGATGTATTGCCCCCCGATGTTTTTTTAACAGTAAAAAGGACCATGGACAAGGCCGTTCTCGGAAAAAAATTGGAGGTGGTGGAATATAGCCAGAACACAAAAAATGTGGAGCAGTTTTATGAAGCACGTATCGTTCCGCTGAACCAACATGGGCTGTTGATCGTGGTACGCGATATTACCGAGGCCAAACAGGCCGTTACCACCCTAAAAAAGGAAAAAAAACGCTTGCAACAATATTTGGAGACTGCGGCCTCTTTGTTCGTGGTCATCGATACGGATCATAGGGTGCTTCTCATCAACAAAAAGGCTACCGAGGTTTTGGGCTATCAAACCGATGAGATCATCGGAATGAATTGGTTTGAGCTGGCCATCCCTAAGAGCGAAAGAAAAGAAATGGCCGCCATGTTCGATAATATACTTCAAGGAAAAATACCCTTTAAGGACTATTTTGAGAACCATATCCTGACCAAGGATAAACAAAACAGATTGATCCAATGGCGCAATTCCATTATAACGGACCAAACGGGAAAACCCACGGCATCCTTAAGTTCTGGTATCGATATTACGGAGCAAAGTTGGGCCGAAAAAGAACTTTTGGAAAGCCACGCGAAGAACGCCGCCTTGTTACAGGCCATACCCGACACCATTCTCTCCCTCGATGCCAAGGGCAATTACTTGGATGTCTATACCCAAGAACCAGATCGCTGGCTTTTGCCCAAAGAAGACATTATTGGTGGGAATATGAAAGATTGGTTGAGTCCAACAAACTTCGATAAAATTAAAATGGCCATAGATAGTGCCATAGCCCATAAAGAAACGCACATCGTTGAATATGAGATGGAACGCATCAACGGAATGCGGCAGTACGAAACCCGGGTGGTTTATTTAAACGAAAATAAGGTTTTGGCCATCGCAAGGGACATTACGCAAAGGAAAATAACGGAACAGGAACTGCGAGAAAGCGAGGCAAGGAACAAGGCTGTTTTTGAAGCCTTGCCCGACCTTCTTTTTATGATCGATGAAAAGGGTACATATATCGATGTACATTCGCCCGATCCTTCGTTACTTATGGCACCTAAAGAAACCTTGATCGGCACGAAAATGGCCGATTACCTGCCCAAGCAACTTTGTGAAAATGTTATGGACGCCTTTCAAAAAAGCAAGGAGACCGGCATGCCCCAAATTTTGGAGTTTCAAATTCCTATCAACAAAAATCCCAGATATTTTGAGTCCCGTATAGTATCAGTAAATGATAACCGTTTTTTGATGCTTTCCAGGGATATTCACGAGCGTAAACGAGTAGAGAACATACTTTTTGCTAGAAATAGGGCCTTGGCATCGGCCGGTAACGGAATTTTGATCACCGATGCCAAGTTGCCCGATCGTCCTATTATTTATGCGAACAAGGCTTTTTATGATATGACAGGGTACGGTAGCGGTGAAGTTTTGGGAAAAAATTGTCGTTTTTTACAGAATGACGATCGTGATCAAGAAGTGATCATTACTATGGCGAAGACTATTCAAAAAGGCGAACCCTGCCAAGTGACATTGCGAAACTATAAAAAGGACGGGACCCTGTTCTGGAACGAGCTTACCATCACTCCGGTGCATAACGACGAAGGTGAATTGACCCACTTTATAGGCGTACAGAACGATGTGACCGACCGAAAGAACGGGGAGACCCTAAAGGACCATATCCGAAAAACCTTGGAGATGATGGCGCAACAAAAACCGCTTAAAAGTATTGGAAAGGAGATTGTTAAAGCTTCCGAATCAAATATCGAAGGCGGCCTGGCCTTTATTTTAAAACTGGATTCTAAAAAGAAAACCTTACACCAATTGGTCGCCCCTGGTTTGCCCAAACGGTTCATTGGGGCCGTTGATGGCATGCGTATTGGCCTTGATAAAGGACCCTGCGCAAGTGCGGCCTTCCATAAAAAGGCGGTCGTGGTTGCCGATTTGGAAAAAGATGGGCGGTGGAAAGGATTTATAGCCTTGGCGCTTAAAGACGGACTCCGGGCCTGTTGGTCCTACCCTATTCTTTCTTCCGATAAACAAGTGTTGGGTCTATTTACTATATATCATAAAACCGAAAAAACGCCCACCCGGGCACAAAAAGAGATCATTGCAGATCTCGTACAGCTTACCAGCGTAGCCCTTGAGCAGGACCGTATTGGGGAAGAATTGAAAAAAAGCAGATGGCTCCTAGAGGATTACGCCAAAGAATTAGAGCAAAAAGTTACCGAGCGCACCAATGAACTGAAGTCCACCGTAAGACAACTGGTCGAGACCAATATGAAACTCAAGGATCAGGTGCTGGATACCATGGCAGCCGAAAATAAGGCATTGGAGAGCCAGGCCATGTTTACGGCCATATCAAAGAACTTCCCCAAAGGCATCATCACCGTGTTCAATACCGATTATGAGATCGTGTATATTGATGGGGGCGAAATACAACGATTGGGTTTTGATAAGGGGCAGTTGGAGGGACTGTGCATAAATGATATCGATATCCTTTCACAAAAACGCATCGATCGGATCAAGACCGATATAAAAAAAACCCTCGAAGGCCAACAGCTCTCTTTTGAGATGAAATTCAGGAACAAGACCTATGCCGTGAACACCTCTCCTTTGGCGGCGGGAAACATTGAAGTGCAATGGGCACTTTTCGTCTACAACGACGTCAGTAAACAAAAACAGGCCGAAGACGATATTCGCAGCGCATTGGTGCGCGAGCAGGAACTCAATGTGCTAAAATCGAGGTTCATTTCCATGGCCTCCCACGAGTTCCGTACACCCTTGAGCGCTATAAGCACCTCGGCAATTTTAATCGGTAAACAGCATGCGCCCGACAAGGTGCAACGGCGCGAAAAGTATGTGGAACAGATACAGAAGAACGTGCGCAACCTGGTAACGATCCTTAACGATTTCCTATCCTTGGGCAGGTTGGAAGAAGGCAAGGTAAGGCCCAAGCCCGAAGCATTTGATTTTGTGGAGTTTACGAACCACTTGGTCAATGATATGGAACCCAACCGAAAACGCGGCCAAAATATAAAGGTTTCTGCGGATCAGGAGTCCATCGAAGTATATTTGGATACAAAAATGATGCAGCACATCTTGACCAACTTGTTGAGCAACGCCATCAAATATTCGGGGGAGGGCGAAGAGATTTCCGTTTCGCTAAAAAATAGCAATAAAATCGTTAGGCTCCAAGTTTCGGATCAGGGTATCGGTATTCCCAAAGAAGAGCAGGCCAATCTTTTCGAACGTTTTTTCAGGGCGGAAAACAGTACCAATATAGAAGGCACAGGACTGGGACTCCACATCGTAAAACAATACACCGAGCTTATGGGCGGGCAAGTCGGTTTTAAAAGTGAAGAGGGCAGGGGAGCGACTTTTTGGGTGGAGTTTGAAGTCCCCTAGCCCCCAAAAGGGGGAATTATTTTTGGAGGAAAAGAGCCAAGAAGCAACAAGCAAGACAGAAAAATAGAAAAGGGAATATCGAAATGAGTAGAAAGAGTGGAATAACACTAAATACTAAATACACTTACCATGAAAAAAATACTATTGATTGAAGACAATAAAGACGTACGCGACAATACGGCGGACATCTTGGAGCTTTCAAATTATGAAGTGGCCACCGCAGAAAACGGAAGGGTAGGGGTAGTAAAAGCCACGACCTTTAAACCAGATATCATCTTATGCGACATCATGATGCCGCTAATGGACGGGTACGAAGTATTGGATATGTTGGGCAAAGAAAGCGCTACGGCGGGTATTCCCTTTATATTTCTTACCGCAAAATCCGAAAAGAACGATTTTAGAAAAGGGATGACCTTGGGGGCAGATGATTACCTGACCAAACCATTTGAGGAAAAGGATCTTTTGGAGGCTATTGAAAGTCGGTTAAAAAAGAATAATTTTCTAAGGAAGGAGTTCGCAAAAAATATAGCGGGCATTAACGATTTTTTTGAAGAGGCGTCACAGTATATGAATCTCGATACCATTTCACGGGATTATCGCACAAAATCCTACAAAAAAAAGGATTTTATTTTTATGGAAGGTGATGCGGCGCACACCTTATTTTTTGTAGAAAGTGGCACTGTTAAGACCTACAAAGCCACGGAATCCGGGAAGGAATTTGTTACAGGAATTCATAGGGCGGGCGATTTTATGGGGCAATTATCGCTTATGAACCATAGGGCAAGCTATTTGGAAAGCGCAACCGTCATGGAGGACGCGGAAATATATCATATTCCCAAGTCAGATTTCACCCCACTCCTGTACGGTAACAAAGAGGTCTCCCATAAGTTTATGGACATGATTTCGAACAATCTTGTCGAGATGCAGGAGCAACTGGTTACCATGGCCTATTCCAGCGTTCGCCAACGCGTGGCCAAAGCTTTACTAAGCTTGCATAAGAAGGGTGTGATCAAAGATCCACCAGAGGAAGGCACCGACGTGCCGCGAGAGGATTTTGCCGGAATGATAGGCACCGCGACCGAGACCGCCATCCGTACCTTGTCCGAATTTAAGGAAGAAGGGCTCATTACCATGGGCCGTGCCAGGAAGATACTTATTTCGGATAAAGAAAGGTTACAGCAGATTGCGGATGCGGGGTAACAATTTGTCATTCCCTCGCTTCTAGTTTGTCGTTCCTATGTGGTTGCTGAGCTTGCCGAAGTGCAGAAGTAATTTGTTGGGCGGAGCCGCAGGGCGGCTGTGCGTGGGATTCTTCGCGCAGCCTGTCTTGAGCGCGGCCAGAGGATCTGAATGACATAATGGGGTTTTGGTTGTCATTCCTTTTTTTTGTGGTTCCAACACCCGAAACAAGCTACCTCTGAAAGATATTTTTCATTTTTGTGATCGCAAAGGTCAATAATACGGTCTGTAATTTGCCCCTGAAGCCTCCCATGAGTTGAAGGGGATTCAGTGCTGCCTTAGTCCTGTTAACATGTAACTTGATGCTTTCCCTATCTATGTCGCGCTTAAGTTGTAATAGCCGAAGCCGGTCATCGATTTCCTTAAAGGAACTATAGCCATTTTCCATATCAATCAAAATAAAGTTTGGAGAATTTTCGCAGCAAGGGCTTGTTTAGCCTTTCCCGAAAAATAGAACAAAAAATGCCCGTGAGTACATAGAAGGTACCCACGATGATAAATCCGAGATAATCGTCTTCCAAGATTTTGCCAATTGCGTAGGAAGCGGCAAACGACAAAATGAATAATGCCAAAAGTGCAATGGCACCCACGAGCACAATTTGGGCGGTTGACGTGATCATACCCATTAAAATCTTAAAAATCTTAAGTTTCAGGTATTCCTCGCTATGTTCAAAATAGGACTTTACGTCGGCCTCCGCCTCTGTAAAGTCCTTCTTTAGTGCTTCTAATGCCATGGAAGGTTATTTCTGTAGTTGGGCGTTCTTCTTTTTAAGGTCTTCCAACTTGCGCTCCAAGGTGGCAATGATGTCATCGGCCTTGTAGCTCATATTCGAAATCGCCTCGTCCAGTTTTCGGTCGAATTTATCTTTCTGTTCGCTCGCCGATTTTGTGAGCTCTTCCTTGGCATGGTGCATGCGTTCGGTAAGGTCGTGTGTGGCATCCACCGCCTTGTCCCTGATCTTTTGGCGGGTCTCGATGCCCTTGTCGGGTGCGTAAAGAATTCCGATTCCCGCTCCAATGGCGGCCCCTGTTAAAAGCGCTAATAAAACATTTCCGCTATCGTTTGACATGATTTTAAACTATTTAAGTGAGTATTAATTTTAGGGCTAAAGTAGGGTTGGGGAAATAAGTTTGAAATGACTTGGATCAGTTACCGACTATTTTCTTAGGGTTCTTTTTGGTTCCTATTTGATTTGTAATTAATGCTATTCATAAACTTTTTTAAAAGCGGTGCTACTTATTCAACAAGTCAATAGTGATACCCAAAGGATGCATAATGACCCTGATCATTTTAAGTCTATTCCTTGTTTGTTAGCTTGCAATGAGTTTATGGGAACATATCAACCTAAAAACAAGTTGAAAGTTTCGAATGTAATCGAAGTTATTGGGTATGAAAAATAATAGTATTAAAGAAGCACAGAAACAAAAGGATGTATTTTCAAAGGTTTTTTTGCAATTATCACATTTAGAAAGGGCTATTTCTTGGTTTACCGAAAATTCGGGGCTAAGTGTCCAACTTACCATTCTCGTGAAGTTGGACCAATCCTATCTTGTGGATGGCATTGAAATGGAGGAAAGGAAGGCTGACCTAAAAACCTATTGGAAAAACCTCATGGGACAAGAAATCGAATTTGGATTTTTCCATAACAGGGAAATTGGTACCATTTTTATCGCCGGTCCCCTTTCCGAATTATTTCTTCATGATATAGATGGGAAAAAACTAGGTGCCTTAAGTGAAGGGCCTTACGGTATTTTTAGGGGCTTGGGTATCAGTGATGCGGAAGCGAACCGCTATTTGAAACAGTTGAACGAAGGGCATTATCTTTTATTGGCCCGTGGAAACGAACTGGACTATTATACTATAGATCGTATGCTGGATGACCTGAAAAGCACTGGGTAACCTACGCTCTAATGTCTAAAATTTCTCAAAATAACAGCACTATTGGTTATAACGTCCATTATGTATAAAACCTGAGTTTATACGGTTATTTGTAGGCTACAACACTACAATTGCAAATAAGGCAATCAAAAATATGCTATTGTTTTTCTACTTATTTAGCATAAAAGTGAGCCATACCATCTAACAGAAACAGGCATGGCAATCTAAAAAATCTTAACAAAGCCTTGCTGTCTTTCGTAAATTGGGCTACAACTGACCTATATCATTTTCTGGTAGCATACAAGATTGCATTTTTACATCATCTAGATAAAAGAATTTTCATGGAACATAAAATGGATTACAAAAGTCAAAAGGAGATTCACATTTTTGTGGAAAGTACCTATTCCGATCTTCAAAAATTACGGAAGGAGAAGAAAAAATCCGATTTCAACGAACTATTGCTAAAGGATCTGCCACAGGTAAAACGGTATATCACCAAGCGTTTGAACAGGGCACTATCAAAAGGGAACCTACCTGCTGGAAAATACAGTCCCGATGATTTTTTGGACCAACTTTTCATAGAGGTGCATGACCATTTCGATGAGGTTAAAAACAATAAGGATTTATACCCATGGCTGTTCAAAAAAACAGACGCATTGCTAGAGGATACGATTGTTGACGAGGAGTTCAACGCCGTTTTTTTTGAGAATATAGATGATTTTTCAAAACCTGAATGGGACGAAATGGAGGAAAAGTTCAGTACCGATGGCGATGGCGATTTAATGATGATTGAGGAATTGGACGATAGTTCGTACAACCACAACGATTATGTGCTAAACCATGTCTTTGTAGAGAACGATAACAACCAGATGATTACCAAACTAGATGAGAAATTGGGGCGGGAAAATGTTAGAATGCACGCCAATATGGTACTTCACCATTTACCCTTGCCTATGCGAACAGTTTTTGAACTGGCCACACAGTATCATTTTGACATAGAGGAAATTGCAATAATCCGTGGCCAAAGCCTTGCCGAAGTACAACAACTTTTAGAGAACGCCCGAAAAAGTCTCGAAGTCAGCTTTCTTAATAGGTATTTTGAATAAAAACCTTATGATCACTTGATTCTACCATTATTTCTATGCGTACGAAATGTAATTCATTAAACTTGCCGGCAGGCAGGCGAAAGGAGGTAAGACGTGGTATTTTTTAGTTCAAATATTTTATAATCGGTTGCTTGGTCTTTTTAAAGCAAGCGTTTTTTAGTCCTATGACCTATGCCCATAAGTCCCAAGTCCGTTAAGTTTATGGGTTCATTTTTATAACACCTCCCTTCTGGGATACTGCCCTAAGGTTAATTTAATCCTTTAGCTTACTTCGTTTATCCCACTTCACGAGTTCGTACCATAGAACGGAGAGAAATCCTGCACCTGTGGAAATTAAGAGCTGGTTCCCGCTCAGGGGACTAAATTTAAAAAATGTTGTCAATGTTGGTACAAAAAGCAATAGCGCGGTTATCCCGAGCGTGATGGCTATAATCAACGGTACCAGATTGTTCTTGTATTTTAATGTGGTAAGAATGGAATACCGAAACGAGCGGTTGACCAAGGTTAGGACAATATTTGCCGAAATCAAGGCCACAAATACCATGGTGCGCGTCGTAGCTTCATCAAAGCCCTGTTGCACGGCATATTGGTAGGTGCCCAAGGTGCCCACGGTAATCATTAATCCCTGTATCACACTTGTGGTCAGTTCTTTCCAACTAAAAAAAGTGGCTGTTATAGGTCGTGGTTCTTGTAACATGGAGTCGTTTTCCATGGGTTCGTTCTCGTAGATGATGCTACAGGTAGGCCCCATGATGAGTTCTAAAAAAATGACATGAACGGGCGTAAATATATTCGGGAATGCCCAGCCCAGTGCCAAGGGAACAACCACCGTAAGGATGATGGGAATATGGATGGAAATAATATATTGGATCGCCTTTTTTAGATTGGTATAGATGCGCCGGCCCATGGCCACTGCATCTACCATACTAGAAAGATCGTCTTCCAACAAAATTATAGACGCGGCCTCTTTGGCGATTTCGGTGCCCTTTTTCCCCATGGCAATACCAATATGTGCTGCCTTTAGCGCAGGCGCATCGTTTACACCGTCTCCCGTCATGGCCACGATTTCATTATTCGCCTTCAGGGCGTTGATAATTCTAAGTTTGGCTTCGGGAAACATGCGGGTAAAAACATTGGTGGTCTGTACCCGTTCTTGTAGTTCGGTCTCTGTCAACGACATAAGTTCGTCACCGGAAATACTTTTTTCATAACCACGAAAACCTATTTCCTGTGCAATTGCGGCGGTGGTAGCGGCATTGTCTCCCGTAACGATCTTGACTTTGATTCCTGCCTTTTGAAAAGCATCGAAAACGGATTTGATGTTCTTTTTGGGCGGGTCGTAAAAGGCGACGATTCCTTTGAAATGGAACTGAAAATCCTGTTGTGTTTTTGGATAGTCCGTTCCTTTAAAATCGCTCTCCCCAACGCCCAAAACTCGGTAACCTTCTATGGTAATCTCATGAATAGCTTTTTGGATCTGCTCCTTTTGATTTTCAGAAAGGTCGGAAACTGCGAGTAAGGCTTCCGGCGCACCTTTGGCGGCAATGATGCGGTTTCCTGCCGCATTTTCAAAAAGATGGGTCATCATGGGAGGCTTCCCGCCCAAGGGATATTCGTGCACCATCTTATAATCTGGCCGTTCGTCCTTTGCCGCTGTTTTTTGGTATGCGCCGTGCAGGGCAATTTCCATGGCATCGAAGGGAATGGGTTCGCTGGCCCACATGGCGATTTCTATCAGATTCTTTTCGGCAGCGTCCAACGGATTTTTGGTATCCGTTATTTTTAGGGAGGATAAAGTAAACAGTTTTGCCAGCGACATCTTATTCTCCGTAATGGTCCCCGTTTTGTCCGAACAGATAACGGTGGCACTACCCAAACTTTCTACCGTTTTCATCTGTTTAACGATGACACCCATTTTTAGCAACCGGTACGACCCTAAGGCCATAAAGGTGGTAAAGGCCACGGGGATTTCTTCGGGCAGAATACTCATGGCCAAGGTAAGTGCTTTGAGCAAGCTGTCGAGAACGTCGCGTGAGCTATAAAAATTGATGCCCCAGACAACCACAAAAACAATGGCACCCAAAACCACCATTTTCTTCACAAAACTATAAATCTGGCGCTCTAAAGGTGTTTTTTCTTCTTGTATGTCCTCTAGACTTTTGCCTATTTTGCCTAGTTCGGTTAGGTTTCCAATGGCGGTCACGGCGGCAATTGCGAGTCCGCTTGCTACTGTGGTACCTTTATAGATGGTGTTGTCCTGTTTCTCGGCATCTTTATAAACGGATAGCGATTCTCCCGTGAGAAAGGATTCATTGACCGAAAAGTCATTGGAGTGGATAATTATGCCATCTGCAGAAATAGTGGTGCCTTCCTCTACCATTAAACTATCGCCTACGACCACTTCTTCGCTGTTGATTTCCATTACCTCCCCATTGCGTATCACCTTACATTTGGGCTGGGTAAATTGCTTTAGTTTTTCAAGCGCATTACGGCTGCGCCCGTCTTGATATAATGAAATCGCGGATACCAGCACAACGGCCGCTACCAGAAAAATGCCGTCCCCGATTCCTCCGCTGATGAAATAGATGGCCGAGGCAACCAATAAAAGCAGCACCATAGGTTCTTTGGCCAAGCTTTTTAGTGCATGGAAAAATCCCAGTTGTTGTTTTACCTCTAAGGTGTTTCTTCCATGCGCTTTTCTGGCGCTATTTACCCCTTCGGAGGACAGTCCTTTAATGTTGAAGTTTTCTACGGACATTTATTTGTGGCTGTTTTTTCGTAGACTAGTTAGATATATCGTAAACGACACTTTCACAAAGGAAAAGAGAATAACGGTCAAAATAGTCAAAATTAGGTTGATAAACTTGGTTTTTTGGTTTCCACGCTTGTTTGCCGTTTCTTTAATCGGCATTAAAATCAAGAGTTGTGTTGGCACGTAGCATCACAAAAAGGAGGTTTTTATTCTGCTGCCGAACGCTTGTTCATCTTTTTAAGGTCAAAGGCCAAAAACATTCGGAATAGGTGCGACACCAAAATAAAGATACTAAATACTTAAGGTAACATAGCTTCCCATAGGGGTTAGAACTACCCAAAAACCGGCAAAGAGAAACAGGATACCCAATAATAGTGAAATCCCTAGTTTTTTTACGCTCTATTCCATTGTTATAGTAAATGTTGCAGCCATGATTTTTAGATTTTTGGGTTATTACTCCACGTTGTTCTTAAAAATATCTTTTAATGCGGTACCGAGTTCGTCCAAATCATGTTTCAACTCCCGGTCAAAAGACTTTTGCTTTTCCTGGGCCTCTTCGTTTAACTCGGTCAGGTTTTCCTTGAACTTTTTGCTGCGTTCGGCCAATTTTTCTTTAAGTTCTTTGTTCTTCTGTTCCAATTTGTCCAGTTCCGCACTTAATTTTTCGCTGTCTTTTTTGGCGGACATGGCAATGTTTTCGCGCAGTTCCTTGATTTGCGTTTCGGTATTGGCTATAATTTCTTCAGATTCGCTTTGGAATTCTTTCCAATTCGTATCCACATAGGCCTTGTTTTCTTCCCTTGCGTTGCTTGCCGCTTGTTTTAGGTCCTCGCCCGCTTCGTCCATATGTTCACTGGCAGATTTCATATTTTTTTTAGTGGCTTCGCCGCAAGCAGTAAGCATAAATGCGGCCAGTAGGCCTGATACAATCCAAATTCTTTTTGTTGTTTTCACTTTTTCGATATTTAGGGTTCTTTCTTCCTTTTGATGTACCATAATAACCGTACTCTTTTTCAATAGGATATGCCAAAACTAAACATAGTGTTTTGGGTTGAACATGACCTAAGTCAGGGACGTGAAGTTTGTAAGGAATACAGGTGAAAAGAAAATCTTTCGACCAGAAAATATTGATAAATTGAGGTGTTTACCCTATAAATTTTGAGTTTGCTCCGAAAACGCAAGTCAAGAAGGGAAAGAGTTAAAAAGTTAAAAATTTCCGATTCCACGATTTTTCAAATATGCGTAAATTAATATTTTAAAAATTCAATTTTTACCGATCATAAGCTAAAACCCCTTTTCGGTGTGGGCTCAACTTTGGAAGATTAGCGTGTAAAATTGACTTTTAAAAGTGGATAATGAGAAGCTATAAGCAAACAAAAAAGGAATCAAAAAAATGACGGATTTGCGTAGCCATAAAAGTTAAACATACTTTTACCGGCATTTAGTGGCCTGCAATCAAAATATACAATACTCCAACTACAAGTACACTTCCAAAGATAACACCTACAAGTCTTCCCGTGGTCTTAGATCCTTTTAGGACGGCAACCCCCAATTTTATAACCGTATTGCTCAATGCGGCAGCGATGATTACGTTGGCGGCCAGTTGCAGTTTATCTCCTTCCAGCGCAAATTTTGCCATACTTATGGTAATGGCGGTAGTATCGGCAAGACCGGCAATAATAGAGGAATAATAGAGTCCGCTTTCGCCCAAATAGCTATTGCCATAAAATACCGCAAAAAGAATGATTACGTAAATCAATCCAAAACCCAGCGCATTCAAAATATTAAGCGGATTGCCCAATGGTATCGTGGTAGCGGCATTTTCAGTATCTTTTTTTATGAAGAGAATTGCAGGGATCAGACAAATTAAAGCGAGCAAAGTAAAGGGAACGATTAAATACAATACTATTTTGAAGTTGAAGATGTAGGCAAGCAGCAGCAGTCGGGGAAACATGACGGCGGATGCAATGACGATTCCCGCACTATATTCCTTTGATAATGTAGGATTTTCTTTTGTCCTTAGCGCATAGTTCCAGGTAACAGCGGTACTGGAAATCAATCCGCCCAAAATGGCCGTTAGTAAAATACCTTTTCTTGATCCCACGTACTTGACCAAAAAATAGCCGATAAAATTTAGAAAGGACACAATTACGATGATGGTACCAATGTCGAACGGATTCAATAGACCATTGGGCCCAAATTTCTTATTGGGTAAAAAAGGGAGTATCAACAAGGCGATAACGGCAAATTTGATAAAGGCGGAAAGCTCTTCGGATGTGATATTTTTAATGAAAGATTTAAAAGTGGTCTTCAGAGAAAGCAGGGTCACTATGATGACTGCTGTGGCCACAGCATCGCGATAGAGTTTTTCAGACACCATTAGACCTAAAACAAAGGTGGCGATCAAGGCCAGATTGGTGGTCGTGCCCGTCACGTTTTCCTGGCCTATTTTAGGAATGCGTTCTATACCCAAAAAAATGATAAAGGTACCCAAGCCAGTAATGACGATCCAAGGCGTAAATGTTTCGGTCATATTTCCCAGCATAAATCCTAGGATGGTAACAATGGGGAAAGTGCGAATACCGGCGAATCCCTTATCGATCTTTTGTTTGTCAAATTCGCGTTCCAGACCCAAGATCAGGCCAACTCCCGTACTGATCAAGAGACCAAGGAGATAGGGGTCTAGAAAATCGTTAAGGAGTTGGTTAAATTGCATTGCTACGCCTTAATTGTATTACATTCAGCTTTGTGCCTAATCGGTTACGTAAATTTATTCTATTTTATTGGCTAACCGGATATTATTTTAGAGGATTACGAGATAGGTATACTTCAAAAAGGGTTGTTATGCCATTATCTTTCTGCTTATTAATAGCAAACGTTTTTTCAACCCAAGCATCATCGGCCTATTCGGTCATAGGGAGCACCAGTAACGGAACTTTGGTGTGGAACGTTATATTTTTTATGACGTTTTCCCGCAAGAGACTTTGAAAATAACCATGTTTGGTGCGCAAAACGGAAATTATCCCTACTTCCGGGTTTTCTTGCCTAAACTGAAATAGGGTCGCGGCTATGGTATCTTGCATAGTGGCCTCCAAAAAGTTTACCTCAAGATTTCGCAAACCTTGTTCTAGGATGCCCTTGTTTTGTTTTTGGTCTTCATCCAGTTCTTTTTCGGTATGTACATGGAGTATCGTAACTCTGGAATCCCAAAGTTTTGACAGCTTAATCAATCCCACCAGTTCGGCAGGGTTGAACTTATGCTTATAATCACTCGCAAATAGGATTTCTTCCGGTAGATTATAATCGTAATCTTTTGGTATGGCAACAACGGGGCAGTAAACAAGGTGCCTGATCGCATCTACGGTGCTGCTTCCCAAAAATACATTGCCCAATGAGGAAGATCCTTTGGTGCCCATAAAAACAAAATCCGCCTGTTCATTGCTTACTGTTCTGTTTAATAGATTGATGAGCGAATCGTTTTCCAGTATGGTTTTGAAACTGTGCTTAGCGTTATTGTTGTTCGATGCTATGGTGCTTGCCAAACGTTTAAGGTCGTTTTTCGTCTGCAATTTATTGGTAGGTGCGGATGGTGCATCATGATAGGCATGTAGCAGAAAAAACGTACAATATTCTTTTTCCAATAGATAAACGGCATAATCTATGGCGTTCTGGGCATTACCAGAAAAATCGGTAGGCAAAAGGATTTTTAACATGGTCTTCGGTTTAATTTCCTAAAAGTAGCCAAAGGAGTTTTATAGGACTATGATTTTAGTCAGTTCCCGGCAAATCCAAAAAGGAGCTTTTTTTTTCTTCGGATAGAAAACAACTAAAATCACACCCATAGAAATTTTCGCTAAAATGACCTGCATCATTTTAAGGACATGTGCGATGTGCCATCTTTACGGTTCAATTAAAATCTGTACATCATGGCACTCAATTTTAATCAATATGCAACCGAAGGGAACACTTTTTTAAAGGAATACGCCAAAGAGATGAACCTACGAAAGGATACGGACAAGGCGGGACGCATCTTTACGGCCATTATGCAGGCGCTGCGCGATATTATCCCAACAGAGGAGTCCTTGCAACTTATGGCGCAACTGCCCATGTTTCTTAAGGGCGTTTATGTAAATGGATGGAGCATAAAAAAGCAAAAGCCAAAAATAAAACACATGGCGGAATTCGTAGAACTGGTTAAAAAGCACGATAATCCGGCGGCCGTGAACGATTTTGGCTATGATGATGACCTCGCCGAGCAGTACATCGACACCACGTTCATCTATTTAAGAAAGTATATCTCCCTAGGCGAAATGGAAGATATTCGAGACGGCTTGCCCAAGGATTTGAAAAGCATGATCTATTCAAATTTGATGTTCTGAAAGGGTAGTGGGCAGTTTGCAGTGGCCGTAGGCAGTACCTTTTGGTAAAAAGGAGGATTACGAGCGAATATTTTTTTAAAATACAAAATATGAGACGCGAAATTTAAAGGATAGGACTATTCGTGAAAATACGTGTCTAAATTGAAGTATTTGACATTTAAACATTTACCATAGTTGTCTTGAAACAGCAGAATATTATATGTAATGCATGCGCCTACTGCTAGTGCCAACTACCCACTTTTTCCCCCGGACTGACCTAAATCATTTTGGGAGAATCAGGCGTATTTTACTTTTGGACAAACTCAAAAAACATAAAAAATGAAACGTTTGTATGTATTGGTATTGCTTTTATCCTTGCCTTTTTTCGCTATTTCACAGTCATTGGATGAACTGAACAAGCCCATTATAGGAGAACTGGATGAAGTAACCACTTTTAGCGAAGGAGTGGCCGCCGTACGAAAAGGAGACCAATGGGGCTTCATAGATACGGAAGGAAAATTGGTCATTGATTTCAGGGGCGATCTCGTCTCCAACAAAGATGGGGACACTTCGCAATTGGGGGTGGAAGGCATTTCCCGTCCTCATTTCAAGGAAGGCCTTTGCCTTATCAAAGTTATGAACGAAGAAGGCATTCCGCGTTACGGGTTTATGGATAGTAAGGGTAAAACGGTAATTGAACCGGAATTTTTGAACCTAAGCCAATTTGAAAATGGCCTTGCGGTGGGCATTTATGAAAAAAGTACGCCTCGGGGGAAAAACCAGTTCCAATTGAACATCTATGACTATACTTTTACCGAGGTGGTGATCAACAAAGAGGGCGACATGCTGTGGCCCATTCAGGAAAGGCAAAATATAGTAATGTCAAAAAAGATGTACAAACTGCCAGAACTTCATGCTAAAATGCTGGCCAAAGATTTATTGGCGATCAAAGGAAAGGACAATAATTGGAAAGTCGTAAAACCGCAACTAAATAACAAATAGGAAGAACCCTCTGCGGTCGCTGAGCTTAGCAGAAGGGGGCGTAAAGCAATTACTATAAAACAGTGTCCTTCTTTACAGAATCAAGTTCAGCACAGAAAAAGGAATGGTACTTAATCAGATTTCCACCTTTACTGAAACCAGTTCAGCACAGGCTCGGGAATGACAATTAAATAGTTGACTTATGGAACGATTAAAGGATAAAGTGGCTATAATCACGGGTGGAGCTGGTGGCATTGGAAAAGCGACCGCCAAATTATTTTTGGAACAGGGTGCCAAAGTGGTCATAGTTGACCTGAACATTGAAATTTTGGAAAAGGCAGTAAAGGATTTGAACCATGAAAACCTGTCCTATTGCGTTGGGGATGTTTCCAAGGCCAAAGACGTTGAAAATTACGTTAAAAAGACCTTGGATGTTTATAAAAAAATTGATGTTTTCTTCAATAATGCAGGGATAGAGGGTAGGGTAAAACCCATTGCAGACTATCCCGACGACGTTTTCGACAAGGTGATCGCCGTGAATTTGAAAGGCGTTTGGCTAGGCTGCAAGCACGTCATCCCCAAAATGGAGGAGGGGGGAAGTGTTGTCATCACCTCCTCGGTCGCCGGATTGAAAGGTTTTGCCGGCTTAGGTGCTTATGTAGCCAGTAAACATGCCGCCGTAGGTATTATGAGGACTGCCGCGCTGGAGTTTGCCCCAAGAAAAATCAGAGTGAATACGGTACATCCGGCACCCGTAAACAATCGAATGATGAGAAGCATAGAAGGCGATAGCAATCCCGATAACCCAGGGGAAGTCAAAAAGATATTTGAGTCCTCCATTCCCCTAAATCGCTATGCAGAATCGGAAGAGATTGCTCAACTTATCTTGTTTTTGGCTTCGGATGAAAGCAGATATATTACGGGAAGTACCTATGTGATCGATGGGGGGATGTTAACTGCCTAAACTGAAAGACCTGTACAATGAAACTAAAGATTACAGTTATACTGTTGGTTTGCCTGGTCTGGAGTTGCAAGCAAAGACCGTAAACCGTAACACCAAAAGCGCAAGTGCCATTACCCGAGGAAATAGTGGCCAAACCTATGGCTCCCGCGTTGGTTGAACTTGCCAAATTCGCTGTTTTGACCCTATTGGATTTTACGGCTATGACCCAACACCTCTTTTTAAACAAATTGATCGAAGCGGCACTATCTCGACCATTGATACGGTTGAAGCCATAGACCTCTACAAAAAAATGATGAAACGTGAACAGGCCGTTTCGTTACCCATTTTTGAAATTAAAGGAACCGAAACTGTAATTTTGCCGCTTCAAGGCGTTGGTTTTGGCGGAGCCATTTGGGCCAAAGTATTGGTCGATAGAAAAGCGTTGGAAATCAAAAAAATAGAATTCGAACATAAAGCCGAATCGGATGGGTATGGTGCGGCCATGGCCGAATCATCATTTGAAAGACAGTTTGATGGGGTCAAAATTAACTTGGACGAGCATACTTTTTGGTTGCCCAAGGCTTTAGAAAAAGCAGTTGAAAACGGGGAAGTTATCGACGGTATTTCGGGGGCGACCACGACCAATGCGGCCGTTGTAGAAATGGTCAACTATGGGTTGCGGAGATATAAGCCCTACTTAGATCAAGACTGATTTTAAAACAATCCCTTAGCCTAAAGATTTTCAACCGCCTTCCTCAATTTACTCCTTACTTCATCGGCGATACCCGCCAAAGCTTCGTTCCCGACCCCCATCATCGAAACCACGGGATCTATGGCGGCCACTTCAATCAGTCCTTCCCTGGCTTCACGCACAATGACATTACAGGGCAGCATAGTGCCGATCTTGTCCTCGGCCTGAAGGGCTTTATAGGCGAAGCTAGGGCTGCATGCACCTAGAATTTTATAGTTTGGAAAATCGACATCCAATTTTTTCTTCAAGGTAGCTTTGATATCGATTTCGGTCAATATGCCAAAGCCCTCTTCCTTTAAGGTTTGGGTTATCCGTTTTACCGCTTTATCAAAGGTCGTATCGGTAAGGGTTTTGCTGAAATAGTAGTCCATTTTTTTGTAGTTTAATTAAATGACATAAAATAGACTCCAAAAATAGCGGAAGGTATTTTTGGCGCAAATGACCATTATCATTTCCTTGGCACATCAATCAAAAAAAATAGGAACAAAGTATAAAACGTGTTCAGTACAAAAAATTGTAAACGCTGATTATCCTCAATTTTTGTCATCCGGACGCACTAGGAATCCCAGGACAGATGCTCAGTTAAAAGATTCCCCTTTCACTTCGTCAAGCTCAGCGACCACTTCGGAATTACAAGAAGAAAACTAAGTACTTTGAATGTCAAGTAGGTCCAAAAACAGAAACGGGAGGGCTCAGCCCTCCCGTTCCCTTTGAAGTATTCGAAATTATTTTTGATTCAGACGCATCCTTGACCTTTTCAACTTAGAAATGGTATTGAGCGGTCTTCGCTAAAAATAAGGGCGAACCTTTCGGGTCTCTAAAAGATTTTGCAATCCTAAGCGACCTTTTCGTTATGTTTTTTATGGTCGCTAAGGCATTGTTGCTTAGAAACCTTTATTTTATTGGAAAAAACAGGAAGCCAAAACTTCCTGTTTTCCATAAAGAAATGAAATCCATTGTTACCTTCTAGCTACCTTTTACATTATCTTATCGCTAAAACGATATAACCGATGCATTTGGGTTTCAACTATATTCTTTTCTTTACTATAATCTGTACCGGTCTTACGATGGCACCGATCAATGCTTTAAAGAAACCGGAACATTTGCATGCTCCGGTTTCCAAGAAGACGTTATTCGATCTTATGACCACTTATACTGGCCTTTACTTGAATTTATTGCTAAATCCACTCAAGACTCAAAAGGTGTAAAAGATGTCTCAACGACTTCCTATTCTTCGGATTTTTATTTCCCTACAATTCAAAAACCCACATTACTTATTTTTCAAAGAATGATTTCTTCTTTCAATTATAACGCTAAAATAGGGTGAGATGATTAGGTTTAAAATGACCTAGGTCAGTTTGACAATATTTTTCGTAAAAAGAAACTAGGACACCGAAATGTCCTAGTTTCCTAAGAAGACGTTCTTCGACCCGATTTCCACTTATAAGGATACGTACTGCGGTAAATTGCTCAACCTTCTTCCATATTAAATCGTGCAAAAGGGTGTCTGTAACGGCTTCCTTTATCTTGGGGTCTTGTTTCCCCAAAAACGCGACCCAACCTACTTATTTTTTCAAAGAACTATAACTCGTTGAGTTATACGCCTAAAATAGGCAAGGAAGCTTAGCTTCAAAATGATCTAGATCAGTTTGGGTGTTTTTTTGATTTTTTAAGGGAATTATTTTTTATCCATTCATATAACTTGTCCGTATCCGCCTTTTTGCACAGTTGTGTGCCAGTATGCATGGTGGCTGCCGTTCCACAGGCCACGCCATATTTTACGGCATCACCCAAGGTTTTGCCTTGGGTAAGTCCCAGTACTATGCCCGCTATCATGCTATCGCCCGCTCCAATCGTACTTTTTTGGAGTACTGTAGGGGCTGTGATATATTCCATTTTATCTTTGGTGGCCAAAAACGCCCCTTTTGCACCCATGGAAACCACCAAGACCTCACACTTGTTTTCTTTCAGAAACCGTTGGGCCAATGTTTCCAGTTCTGTCGCAGAAATGGAAGAGACATAGAGTAAGTTACTAAACTCTCCCAAATTGGGCTTCATTAGAAATATGTTGGCCTTCATGCTTTGCAATAAGGCATCCCCAGAAGTATCCAAAATTAATTTGGCTTCTTTTTTGTCCGTTATTTTGGACACTTTTACGTAAAAATCCGATGGTATTCCAGGAGGCAATTTACCACTGGCCACCAGATAGTCGTCCTTTTCCAAAACCTCTTCCAAAACCTCCAATACTTGTCGCCATTCTTCATTTTTCACGGTCGGGCCCGGCACTCCAAAACGGTATTGCAAATTGGTGTTGGTATCGGTCACGGATAGGTTTTCCCGCGTCCACCCTTCTATTTCGACGACCATTTGTTCAATGTTCTCAGCGGATACCAATTGCTTCAAATGCCTGCCTATAGAACCGCCTGCGATATAAACGCATAGTGATTTGCCCCCTAATTGTTTTACGGCCCTTGAAACATTGATACCGCCACCCCCGGCGTAGTAGTTGGGCGCAGCGCAGCGCAATTTTTTATCGGGTACAATACCGCCCACGGAAGTATCCTTATCCAGCACGGGATTCATGGTAAGGGTTATGATTCTATTATGCATATTTCAGATTGTTTTTTCGATTGTTCTTTTTTTCAATTTTTGCTTTCCCGTAAGTTTCAGGGCATCATCGAACTCGTAACAAAAGGGAATTCCCGTTGGGACTTTAATATGCGGAACATCCTTATTTTTTATATGCTTTAAATGTGCCATCAGGGCCCTGAGGGAATGGCCGTGGGCGGAGACCAAAACGGTCTTCTGCCGGGCCAATTGGGGTACGATTGCCTCGTAGTAATAGTTGACGGCACGATGTTGGGTGTCTTTTAGGGATTCCGTTCTGGGCAACTGACTTTCATCCATGGTCTTGTAATTGCTATCGTATAAAAGATGCCGTATGTCTACCAGGGAAAGCGGCGGTGGCGGTGTATCATGGCCCCTTCGGATCGCCCAATAGGTTTCTTCCCCGACTTCTTGGAGTACTTCGTCCTTGTTTTTTCCCTGCCAGTCGCCGTAATGCCGTTCGTTTAGTTTCCAACTGTAAAGACAGTCAACGTGCATCATATCGGCTGCTTCCAATAGTATTCATGCCGTACGGATGGCCCGTTTGGGACAGGAGGAAAAACAGATATCGATTTCGAGATCGTTCGATTTTATGAGCTCTCCTGCTTTTTTGGCCTCTTCGATGCCTTCCGGGGCTAGGTCGATGTCCGTCCAACCGGTAAAAATGTTTACTACGTTCCATTGGCTTTTGCCGTGGCGTACCAATATCAATTTTCCCATATCTAAATAGGATCAGTAATCGTTAGTTCTCGATAGCTATCCTTGGTGGCTCCAAAAGTTCAAAAAACTGGTCGAGCTTGGGTAGGATAACGATTTCCGTTCTTCTGTTCTTTGCTCTTCCTTCCGCAGATTCGTTGGTGGTTTTGGGCAGATATTCCGAGCGGCCACCTGCGGTCATGCGCGAAGGCTGAACCCCGAATTTGGTCTGCATCAATCGTACGATGGAGGTTGCCCGTTTTACGCTCAAATCCCAATTATCTACCATGCATTCGTTGGAAATTGGCACGGAATCGGTATGGCCTTCCACCAGAATATCGAGTTCTTTATGGTCGTTGACAATCTTGGCAATCTTCCCAATAACTTCTTCCGCTCGGTCACTTATTTGGTAACTACCAGAACGGAACAACATCTTATCGGAAATGGAAACATAGACCACGCCTTTCTTGACTTCGATATTGATGTCCTCGTCGTTAAAATCATTCAAAGAACGTTTTAGGTTCATGACCAGGACAAGGTTGATGGAATCTTTTCGTTGCATCGATGTCGTCAGATCTTTGATGTACTTGTTCTGTTCGTTTAAAGCCTTTAAGGATTGTGTAATGCTCTCTGCGCCCGATTTGCTCACGATCGAAAGATCGGATAGCCGAGCCAGAAGGTCTGTGTTGGTGCTTTTGAAGTATTCCATTTGCTGTTCTAAGGATTTGGCACGGTTTTTCTCATTTGCCAAACTGTTTTCTAGTAAGTCAACTTCGTTTTTACTGTTGTTCAGATTGGTTTCGAAAAGATTCGCCCGGTCTTGCGCTGCGGTATATTTTTTCTGGCTTACACATGATGTCAAAAGGATTACAGATGCCAAGGCCGTTAATTTTATAATTTTCATGGTAGTTAAAATTTACAGTTCTTATTTCGATTTCAAGGACAAAGTAACGACCCGTAAGAGAGCTGTGGTATGATGTAGGTCATTCTGACGTGAATTTTTGGTATGGGTATTGGGGACTTGGTAGAAGTCGATCGGAAAAGTAGAAGTTTGCAGCGAATGGTATTTACAGCAATTTCTGTAAAAGCTTTTCCAATTCCAAAATAAACGGTATTTGCCCCGGAACTAATTTAAGTGTCGCATCCCTTAAGTCGAACCAAGCCGCTTTATCAATTTCAGTAACCAAGGCTTTCTTGCTGGATTTGGGAGGCCATTCCATTTCAAAATAATTGCTCTCGATTTCTGAAACATCAAAAGCTCCCTGCACCGCCCAAACATGAATGATTTTAACGCTTTTTTGTTTTTGGGATTTTAAGGGAATAAATTCTCCCTGTACTTTTAATCTGGTTTCTTCTTGTGTCTCACGAATGGCGGCTTCCAACAGATTTTCGCCAAGTTCGATCTCGCCTTTGGCAATCGACCATGTACCCAAGTCTTTTTTCGCCCAGTATGGCCCTCCAGGATGGACCAGTAGTACTTCGGTTTTGCCAGACTTTAATCGATATAACAAGATTTCCGCACTTTGTTTTGGCATAAATTCTTTTAAATGCTTAAGATTTATTTTCTGACGCTTGCATGATATTTTCCTTTTTAGGAATTAGGAATTTGTTTTTTGGAATTTGTTTTTTGGAATTTGTTGTTTAGAATTTAATGCCTCGCATACTCGCATAGAGGTAGTTCAATTACTGCTTTCCGCCATCCCGAAACTCACTAAACTTTCCTCGGCCTTGTTGATATTCTCGATACCCGCTATCAGCGCGTCTGCATTAAAGGAAAGGAAATGGAATCGATTCCTTTTTCCACCAAAAACTGCGCAAATTCGGGTAATCGCCGGGGGTCTGCCCGCAAAGTCCAATTTTGGTATGCGTTTTTTTGGCGGATGCAATGGCCATGGCAATCATCTTTTTGACCCCAGGGTCGTTGATGTCGAAAATGTCGCTCAAGAGTTCGGAATCGCGATCTACGCCCAAAGTCAATTGGGTCAGGTCATTGGAGCCGATGGAAAACCCATCGAAGAATTTAGCAAACTCCTCGGCCAAGATCACGTTGTTGGGTATTTCGATCATCATATACAATTCCAGTTCCTTTTTGCCTCGTTTCAGTCCGTTTTGTGCCATAATGTCGACTACTTTTTTCGCTTCTTTTAAGGTGCAGCAGAAGGAGATCATGATCTTTACGTTATCGAATCCCATATCCTCGCGTACCATTTTCATTGCCTTGCATTCCATTTCAAAGGCCTCCTGGTATTTGGGATGGTAGTAGCGCGATGCACCCCTGAACCCGATCATAGGGTTCGATTCTTCGGGTTCGAATTTGGTGCCGCCGATCAGGTTGGCATATTCGTTGGATTTAAAGTCGCTGGTGCGTACGATAACATCTTTGGGATAGAAGGCCGCAGCGATGGTCGCCACGCCCTCGGCCAAGTTATGTACAAAATAATCCGCCTTATCGGGATAGTGATGGGTCAATTTTTCTATTTTTTCCTTGACGGATGCATCCTTGAGCTTGTCGAAATGCCTTAAGGCCATGGGATGGATCTGAATGCTGTTGTTGATGACAAACTCCAACCGCATCAGTCCGACTCCTGCCGCAGGATAGAACGAAAATTTAAAGGCCTGATCGGGATCGGCCAAGATCAGCATAGGTTGGGTGTTTGGTTTTCCCAAGGATGAAATATCGATTTCTTTTTCGGCCCATTTTAAACGGCCATCATATACGATGCCCGTATCGCCATCGGCGCAGGAAATGGTCACTTCCTGTCCGTCTTTAATGACCTTTGTGGCATTCAAACTGCCCACAATGGCCGCCACGCCCACTTCACGGGCAACAATGGCCGCATGACTGGTGCGCCCGCCTTGATCGGTAATAATGCCCGCCGCTTTTTTAAGAATCGGATCCCAATCGGAATCGGTGCGTTCCGTAACAAGGATTTCGCCCTTTTGCAGTTTGTCGGATTCCTTCGGACTCTGCAGAATTCTTGCCTTTCCGGCGGATATTTTATTACCGAGGCCCATGCCCCTAGTAATTTCGGTGCCTTTTTCCAGCAAAGTATAGGTATTGATTATTAGTTTGTTGGTATTGGCACTCTGCACGGTTTCTGGCCGCGCCTGCACTATAAAAAGTTCGTTGGTCTGCCCGTCCTTGGCCCATTCAATGTCCATGGGGCGTTTATAGTGATCTTCTATAATTAAGGACCATTGGGCGAGTTGGATAACTTCGGCATCGGTCAGTACATAGTGCTCCTGTTTTTCTGGGGAAGTGTCCTAGTTTACAATACCGCTTCCCGTTTTATCGTAGACCATCGTTTTTTCCTTGCTGCCCAATTTTCGGGAAATGATCGGTTGACGGATGCCATTTTTCAAGCTTGGCTTGAACACGAAATATTCATCGGGATTGATGCTGCCCTGTACGATATTTTCTCCAAGGCCATAAATACTGGAAACGATCACCACTTGGTCGAAACCGCTATCTAAATCCAAGGTAAATTTACCCAAGAGGCCGCCAGATCCGAGCGGACCATCAACTGAATTCCGATGGAGAGTGCTACTTGGGTATGGTCAAAGCCGTTGTCCTCGCGATATTTTATGGCGCGATCCGTGAACAAGGAGGCATAGCACTTTTGACAGGCCTTGAGCAGTCCGTCCTTTCCCTTTACGTTCAGATAGGTCTCTTGCTGCCCTGCAAAACTGGCGTTGGGCAGATCTTCGGCGGTGGCACTACTGCGAACGGCCAACGAAAGTTCGCCCTTGTATTTTTTGGAAAGGGCATCATAGCCCGCTTTGACCGAATTTTTGATGTCCGATGGAAATTGAGCCTTTAAGATCAAATTTCTTGCCTTGGCGCCTGCGTCCCGCAAATTGGAGAAGTCCTTGGTATCCAAAAGGGCTAGTTCCTTGAAGAGTGCGTCCATGATATTTGCTTCCTCTAAAAACAGCCAATAGGCATCTGCGGTGGTCGCAAATCCGTCCGGCACCTGTACGCCTTTCGAGGTCAGTTTTTAGAACATTTCTCCCAAAGAAGCGTTTTTGCCGCCTACTATTGGTACATCGTTGATGTCTATTTCGTTGAAGTGTCTGATGTAGTTTTCCATTTCTTTCGTTTTTTAGGAGTCGCAAGGCCAAATTTCATAAGGTCGTTGGTTTTTTACAATGATTTTGGTCAGTCCTCCACTTTTGTGCCATCTGAAACAGCTTAAGAAAAAGTTTCCTTAATAATCGTAATGCCCTATCAAAAAGATACGCTCGTTTTTTGGGCAGTTTAAAATCTTGGAGTGGTACTCCTATTCCTAATTTAAAGGGTAATAGCGTATACATGGGCTCAGCTAGGTCTTGAGGTGAGCGGTCGCAACGAAAAGTTGTTTTCGAAACAGTACGAAGCGATTTTTTGCGATAGTGTACAGGAATGATGGAAGGTAAGGCTTGAAAACAAAGGGCCATAAGTCGGCAAGGATAATTTTTTGTTTTAAGGATTTTCTCTTTTGAAGTCGGTCTTAAGACGAACCTGCCCGGCAGACGTTGTGAAGACGAACCCAATTAAATAGCCCGACTTAGAACATACGGACTTAAGACATCCGATGATAAATGCATGCCCAGAAGGTAACTATTCATCCGTTACAAAAGTCCGACAATTTCTGCCCTCTTTTCCCTCCCGATAGGCATCGGGATCAAAGGGTGGGCGCCCAGAAATCCTCTTGGTTCCTTTTAGGGCTAGGGTAAAACAAGAGGATTTCTGGATAGGGTTGAATAGTTGTCCCAGAAGAACAAAAAGAACATAAGTGTTTGAATAGTAATAACTTGAACTAAAAAGTAATATGTTTTATGTCCTTTTGTCCTATATCAAGTTCAATGAACCCTATTTTGTAAGTACAACATAATGTTAGAACTTTAAAGGCAATAGATTATCCGAATTTTTTTCATTTCATTGTGGATTTTTCTTTCAAATGCTGTATATTTAATATCCAATAAGTTTTCCAACGTACTAACCTCCAATAGTTATGATATGGTGCAAATTCTGATCATTGAAGATGACATGAACATTCGCAGCAATACCGCCGAACTTTTGGAACTGGAAGGTTATGCTACACTTACCGCCGTAAATGGCAAGGATGGCCTGAACAAAATAGCCGGTTGTTCGCCCGACCTTATTCTTTGCGACTTGAGAATGCCTGAAATGGACGGTTTTTCGTTACTCGCCCATTTGGGAAAAAATCCGGAATGGAAACGTATTCCCTTTATTTTCTTTAGCGCAAAATCCGAAAAAATGGATGTTCAAAAAGGTTTTGCTGCCGGTGCCGATGACTATTTGGTAAAACCTTTTGAGCTTGTGGATCTATTGAACGCCATACAACAGTGTTTATTGAAGGGCAAGATTTCTTAGGGTATTCATTATTTCATTTTAACTATCATTCCCACGCTGGAGGAAGCTGTTGAACGTATCAATGGGAGTAGATGTAAGTGGGATTCTTCGTATAGCTTGTCTTCAGTACTTCGGCTAGGTTCAGAACAGACTTTGTCGAAAGGGAATCATAAATCGATACATAAAAACGATACTATTTCTTTTACCGATCTTGCCGCCTTGCAGACCTTTTCATAGGGCGGAACTGTTTATTTTTTACCTTCGGACGACTTGCCGGGCAAAGAAAGCTCCATGAGCGCGGTGTTTAGATAGTAATGTCCCCATGGCATTTTTATTTTTTAAGTAAAGCCCCCCAAACTGACCTAGGTCATTGCCAATAATTTGGATATTTTTTAAATTGAAAAGACTTAAAAAGGCGAAACAATCATGGAAGTTGAAATCAAAAAATACGGGTCTGAGGGGAGTAGGGACCTTGACAGAAAACCGGAAACCCAAAGGACACAGTTTGAAGTGGAAGGTCTTTCGCTACAGCATCTTTTTGAAAATAGTCTCAGGGGTTTGGCGCATTTGTTGCGCCGCGGATCATGTAGCTCGGCGACCCATTATGATTGTTTAATGAAAATAGATATTTCAGCGGCAGATCAAAAAACATTATTGGTCGATTTTTTGGCCCAAGTATTGAACATGACCCATAGCCACCAAGCAATTTTCTGTCGCATGCATGTGGAAGAATTCTCGGAACAAAAACTCGTGGCCAATCTTTTCGGTGTCTGGTTCGATAATTTCGATACAGAGATCAAGTCCATAATAGGGCATAAATGTTCGGTAGAACAAAACGAGGATTATTCCTGTAGCGGATGTATTGAGTTCGGGCTTTAACCAATTCCTTACCTTTTTGGAGCTATTCTAATAACCGTGCGGATTTTCAAGTGCCAAAATATATCATAATCATTTAGTTTTTTTCTTTCCCGGATTCCCAATGTCCTGTTTTTTCACGCCCAATGTTCTTTTTGTTAAAGCTCAATAAGGGTAAATGTCCTTCGCTCTTCATACGTTTTACAAGATTACCGTGTTGTAGATCTTTGATAAGACTATGGCCTTCGCGTTGTAGCATGGCGACCATATCGGGTTCTGTTTCTTGCACATAGTCTTGAAGGGCTTCGAACACCTCTTCCCCGTAGCAGGTCTCAAAATTCATTTTTTGGTAATCCACTTTGTGGCGCAGCATGTTCTGGAACCACTCCATTTGGTCTACGGCGGTCTTTTTGTCCTTGTCCGTAATATGCACCAAACGGATTTCAGCATCAAAAGGTTTTGCAAGGGCTGCCAGCTCTTCGATGGCAAAAATGTCGGAACCTTCAAAGTCGGAGGTATAGACGATACGTTGCAATCCGTTGTATTTGGTGTCCGGTGGAATGGCGAGTACAGGGCAATTCGCCCTTTCCATCAAGGCGATGGTTGTACTGCCAAGTAAAAATTTCCGTAGCGGACTATTGCCTCGGGCGCCAACCACTATCAGGTCGGTCCCCGTTTCTTTGGCCTTTTGGAGAATGCCTTCCCATATGGTCTCCTCTTCCACGATTTTTATCGAAATATTGAGTTTGTCGGGATCGTTGCCCAAATGCCGGGCACAGTATGCCTTTAGTTTTTCCTTGTCTTTAGCAAATGCCTTTACCTCCCTTCGCGAATACGTTAGGGATACGGTGCTCGCCCAGTTGATCGGTATATCGAACACATGCATAACCATCAACCGGGCATTGAGTCTTTTGCTCAGCCCGTAGGCATAATATAGGGCGGCTACCGAGTTTTCGGAATAATCTGTAGCGTATAGAATGGTATCCATTACGGTATGTTTTAAGTTATTGTATAAAGGTAAACGGGTATAGCATCAGGGAAAATGATACCCGTCAGTCCGGTCCAAATCCTTCACCTGATTTTGGTCATTTTGAGAATCACGCCACCGAACTACATTTGATAGTAAAGAATAAAACAAGCACCGTGATGAGCACAAAAAACAAGGACCCTGAGCTTGGTTCCAATAAAAATGACCCATGGGATGAATTTTATGTAATCGCGGAACATTGGCAATCCAACCTTCGTTTTTATCAAGACCACCTACGTTTTTTGCACCATTTGATCGATACGTATGATAGGTGGATCAGCAAGCCCGAAAACTTGGATATGGTCAGGAAACTACGTAAAGACCTATTCGCCCTGAATAAGCGGAACGAGGATCTTTTGGAAAAAACGGGGAAGCATTTAACGCAACTAGGCCGCATGGTGGAAGACCAAAATAAAAACGATATGGAAATCATCAAAAGAGAACAAGAACATCTGGAAGCCGAAATAACCGATTTGCTAAGATCTTTCCGTCAGAACCGGAAAGAAGTCTTTGCCCTGATCGATAGCGAAGAATTGGCCGGTAAGTTGAAACCTGGAAAAAAAAATACAATGAACGATTTAAGACCCCTATTGAAGGAAATTACGGATTTGACCACCAAAATAGGAACGGACTACCCCGAAGTGTATCAATTTATTAACGAGGAGCCCCTGACCTTGCCGGTGGTGCCGCACCCAGAAATGGGCGAAAAGCAATTAAAGGATTATCTGCATAGCCTACAACTAGTACTAAAGCATCATTTGGAAACGCATAAAAATAAAAGGCTCTAGTTTAAAATAGATATGATACTAATTACTTCTGATTTTCGGTCTTTTTTTTTCCCTTTAGGGCCGGGGCAAGAACAAAAGGCCGGAAATCGGATCATTCTTACCCTGACCCTAAAGGGAATAATCGGATGTTCTGATTTCTAGTAAACTAAAGACCCTATTTTTTTGATTTTAACAGAAATAACAACGCTAAACTAAACTAGAGCC
>Ga0075108_10000186_pt1 | contig 37637 bp, 28 predicted proteins | sample AntAceMetag02UK1_FD_69797 | JGI IMG/M metagenome (GOLD analysis project Ga0075108, IMG submission 69797) | Saline lake microbial communities from Ace Lake, Antarctica - Antarctic Ace Lake Metagenome 02UK1 | ecosystem: Environmental > Aquatic > Non-marine Saline and Alkaline > Saline | place...
CTCAAAGAACCGAACGATGAAGCCGGAAACCCAAGGAAAGATCCAAATGGCAAACAAATTCTGAACATGCTCAATTTAAGGGATTTCGTTTTTGAGGATGACGAATGGGTAGATGGCACTATTTACGATCCAAAATCTGGAAACACCTACTACAGCACCATTGAAATGGTAAACAAAGACAAACTTGAGGTACGCGGCTCGCTAGACCCCTTTGGCCTTGTTGGCCGAACGGATACATGGGTGCGAATGAAAACCAATTAATCCCACCTCATGACAAAATCCCTTTGGATACTCTTACTTACCTGTTGCATACTACCTTTATCCGTAATGGCGCAGGACGACCCACCTATGGAAGAGGAGGATGAAGATAGCTTTGTAGACTATTCCAACTTGGTGCAGACGATGGAGAACAAAGCTTTTGCTTCTTCACGTATCATAGGCCAGGTTCCCATAAAAGTTTTTTCATTAGGATATGATTTTCAAACGGCACATACCTTGGAACCAGAACCGTTTGTGCCCGGAGGAGCAGCCACAGAAAATGAAATAAACAGCGCACAGGGCGCACGTTTTTCCATTAATTATCCCGTGTTTTCAAAAAACTATTTTTTGTTGAATTTGGGGCTCAACTATGCCGAGACCAATTATTCCTTTACCAATCCTACCACCGCCGACAGCGACCCTTTAAGTCAGGCCTTGGACAATAATGGCTTGCGCACCTTGGGCTTTACCGCAACCGCATTTAAACCCCTGAACATAAAACGCTATTTGATACTTCAATTTGGAGCCAACCTCAACGGGGATTATTCCATTTCCAACATGCAGTCCCTTAAATATACACGTTATACAGCAGCAGCAATTTATGGCATAAAATCCAACGACAGAAAAATGTGGGGTCTTGGCGTGAGTAGGACCTATGTTGGCGGTGCCCTCAACTATTTGCCGGTATACTACATGCTGTACACGGCCAAGAATGAAAAATGGGGCTTGGAAATGTTGCTGCCTGCCCGTTTCCACTACCGTAGAACTATAAATTCGAAAAACATGTTTCTCGCCGGGTGGGAAATAGAGGGCAATACCTACCGGATCAGCAATGATGACAACATTTATAACCTCCCCTACAACGATATGGAACTTAGAAGATCGGAGTTACGATTTCGTATTAGTTGGGAGCATGCCATAACACCACAAATATGGCTTTCTACCCAAGCTGGGTATCGCTATAATTGGTCTTTTGATGTTGATCGGGGCGATTTCTTCCGTCCTTTTGGAGATGACACCCCATTTTTAGCAGAAACCAACTTTACCAACCCTGCCTACTTTAATATTTCTATAAATTGGGTGAGTCCGTAGATGGCTTTTTAGCAGACTGTATTTTTTAACGGTCGTTTTTATGTTTTTAAAAGCATGTAAAAATACACTTGGAAATGCCTATGTGTTCCTTATTTTATGTCTTCCGGCTTGCGCGTTTAAGCCACTCTTGGAAAACTAGTGGTTGTAATTATTTTTGTGGTAGCCGGGGAATATTTAGAAGTGCAAAACCTAGATAGTTGCTTAAAAGGGTGAGGTGCGGATTATTCAAAACCAAAACAAGTATGGAATCCAAATAATGACTGCCTTTTTTCTTAGGACATCGCCATGGTAACTTGTAAAAAAGTTATCAGGCTAAAGTTGGATAGTTTTTCTTTTGATTGGCTCTAGTTTAAAATGGCTATTATGGTTGAAATATCTGATTTTCGGCGTTTGAACCAGCTTGAAACATTCATAATATCAATTTTAACAAAAATAGCAACGCTAGATTAAACTAGAGCCTTTTGGTTTTTTTAGCGGTGGTAATTTTAAAGTAGTATGCAAGGTATAAAATTGGTTTTTACCTATTCGTACCTATAAAAGCACTCCCCGCCCCTTAGGACTTTATAGCCTTGGTTTGCCCTTTCCGCTTCGGCTACAAAATCGCTCACATTGGCAGTATTGAAGCTAAACATATCATAATGGCACGGAATGACTACTTTAGCGTTGATGGCTTCTGCAAGTTTAATAGCTTCAGATGCGTTGAGGTTGCCCGCTACTTTCCGTTCGGGTTTATCGCCGTTAATTGGTAGAAGTGCCACATCCACATTAAAGGGTTTTAATAAGTTGACCATTCCTTGAAACCATAAGGTATCCCCGCTATGATAGATAGCATACTTTCCAAACTGGATCACGTATCCCATAAACTTGCAATTACCATTTTCGTCACGCGCCAACTCGTTATGCTTTGCAGGGATGCCGGTAAAGGTAAAACCCTTTAGTGTAACCGAAACGCCATCGTTCATACCAATAGGGAAATCTATAGCGCATTGCACACGATTGGCCACAAATTCCCTATTTGCTTCCGGAACGATAAACTGGATGCCTGGGTTGTTTTTTAAAACAGGTATCAATGTCTCGGCATCCAAATGATCGGTATGGTTGTGACTAGAGGTTACTACGGATATTTTTTTCAACAATTCGGGTTTTAGCACCAGTTCGCCCATTCGGATATGCGGTTTTTCGGTCTCCGCATATTTTTTGGTCAAGGATTCCGAGAGGTATGGATCTATAAGCACCCGTTTGCCGCCCCATTGCAAGAGGTAGCCGCTTTGGCCCAACCACCATAAACGGAAGCCTTTTTTTTCGGAAAGGAAAGCGTCCATTTCCTCTACAAGCGCCTCGTTTTTCTTTAAAGCCTTAATCAAACCGCTCATAAGGTCTCTCGTACTTTTTTGGCTCCCGCGACCATATTAGCGAGTTTTTGCCGTGAGGCCCAGCGTGCGGTCTGGCTCAATCCGCAATCGGGGGCAACGGACAGTTTTTCGGCCGGCACATATTTGAGACATCGGTTTATTCTTTGCACTACGTCGGCTACCGACTCTATGTAATAATTTTTTACATCTATAATGCCTACGGCTACGTTCATCTTCTCGGCAAAAGGCGCCAGTAGTTCTATTTCCGAAAATTCCCGGTTGGCCATTTCTATATGAATTTCATCCACATCAAAATCCAAAAAATCGGGCAGCATCGGAGCTATGCTTCGGTAGCCTACCGGTCTTCCCTTAAAATTACCAAAACAGAGGTGGGTACTAAGGTTGCATTTTCCTTGTACGGTCTTTACGGTGCGGTTAAAAATATCTACAAAACGTTTGGTATCGGCCTTGTAGGCATAGCAGCTCATGGAAGGTTCGTCGACCGTAATTTCTGTACAACCGGCCGCCACCAAGGCTTCAAGTTCGTTGCGGACAATAGGCAACAAAGCTTCTGTAATTTCATAGCGGTCTTTATACGTACCGTTGGGCATTAATCTGCCCGATAGGGTATAGGGACCGGGAATACTTGCTTTTAAGATCGGGCCAGCGGGCGCCAATTTTTTCAAGCGTTCAAATTCCTTTACGGCACCTAGTCCGTTCGGAGCTTTCAAATCGCCTATGATATTATTTTTTCCTCTTTGATCGTGTGCTGCGGGGCCAAACTTACGTGTATCCGAGGGGTTATTCTCTATACCTTCTATAAAGCCGTAGAAAGAAAGGTTGAAATCTAGACGGGTCTGTTCGCCATCTGTAATAACGTCGAGCCCTGCGGCCACCTGATCATGAATAGCGGCGATAACGGCATCTTCAATGGCCTCCTCAATATCGGGAGTGCCAAATTTAGTTAGGTTCTGTGACGCGAATTCGAGCCATCCCGGAAAAGGGTAGCTGCCTATAACGGTGGTTCTAATGGGTATGTTGCTCATGAAATTGGTTTATGTGGTAGGTAAAGTCAAATCAAGGTCAGCTAAAATAACTAAAACGACTTGAACGGACAAGTGATAGCTATCTTCATTAATTTATGTTTTTCCGGCGTACTCTCTCGGGTACACCACTAGTTAAAAACTAGTAGTAGCGAAACGTGTGAAGGTGGTTAGGGATTCTTACTCCGGCTAAAGCAATACACTTACCGTACCGCGTGATGGGCGTTCATCCTGGTAGGGGCCTATAAAATTAAAAACCTAAGCTATGCCCAATTTGAAAAAGCCCTACAAGAGGATGAATTTTTTACACATAACTTAAAGCAGGATGCACCACTATGGCATATCCTGCTATTGATATCATTTCAAATACTAAATGCTTTTCTCAGAACATCATAACTCTTTTGAACCGCAGTTTCCGCATCTTCCTTTCCTTCCATTTCCAAAGACACATAGCCGCTAAAATTCGCGTTGCGCATTATTTTGGCAATACGGTCATAATCCAGGTCCAAATCGTAAACTTCGCCGCCGCCGTAGTATGTTTTTGCCTGAATAATAGTTGCAATAGGCATTAATCTTTCTAGTTGCGGATACGGGTCACCAACAAAATTCCCAGTATCAAGATTTAAGCCCATGGCAGGTGAGGACGACAACGCATTATAAATTTCCTCAAGATAATCGATATTCGAGGAAAGTCCCCAATGGTTCTCTAGACAAAGTGTAACACCCGCCTTTTCGGCTTCTATCAAACATTCTCCCATACTATCTATAACCCATTTAATGGCATCTTGATCCGTATAGCCATCAGCCGGTTTCTTAATTCCTGTCTTAAAATAATCCGGTGGTGTTTCACCAGCCCAGCTTCCCGTGTTCATTCGTATGGCAGGAATACCCATCTGGGTTGCCTGCTTGATACAATTTAGGGTATGCTGCACATCTTGCTTTCTTTTGGAAGCATCCGGTTCTACAAAGTTTTGATGGATGGACAAAAATGGAAGTGCCAATCCACTATCGAACGCCAGTCGTTTAAGTTTGTTCATATAGGGTACCGTTTCGTTTTCCATTTGGCGATGCAGAATTTCCACTCCGTCAAACCCGATGCGGGCGGCATTTTCTATAACTTTTTCTATGGGATATTTCTCCTCTTTAAAATGCCAATACGAATAGGTGGATACAATAAGGCGAATGGGCTGAACGGATACGGTTTCTTTCAACAGCTCCATTTTTGTATTGCCCCAGACCGATGGTGCAGCAACGGAAGCAGCGCCTAAAACAGCCGCATTCCTTAACCAATTTCTTCTGCCGGATTGGGAACTGTTTTCTTCTGATGGAGTTTTCATGAGTGTAGCTTTATAAGGTTAGTTAATTTAGTTAAGATGATCTCTTTACTAAATATAATCAATTCCCCCTACCTACCAAACTTCAACTTCTTCTCAATGGCCACGATCATTTCGTTGGCGATATCTTTTCCTGTGGCGTTTTCTATGCCTTCTAAGCCTGGGGATGAGTTTACTTCCAAAAGCAGGGGTCCTTTATGCGAACGGATAATATCTACACCGGCTACGGCCAAATCCAATATCTTGGCGGCTTTTACTGCCAGTTTTTTCTCTTCTGAGGTAATTTTTATGATAGATGCCGTGCCTCCTTGGTGGATATTGGCGCGGAACTCCCCTTTTTGCGCCTGCCGTTGCATGCTGGCAACTACTTTGCCGTTGATCACGAAACAACGGATATCCTGCCCGTTGGCCTCTTTGATAAACTCTTGCACCAGTATGTTCGTGTTCACGCTCTTAAAGGCGTTGATAACACTTTCCGCGGCCTTGTTGGTTTCCGCCAAAACAACCCCTTTTCCTTGGGTACTTTCCAAAAGCTTTATGATCAAGGGCGCACCGTTGACCATTTTGATAAGGTCCTTGGTGTCCATTGGGGATTTTGCAAAACCGGTAATAGGGATATGGATATCGTTCTTGGAGAATAATTGCGAGGCGAACAGCTTATCCCGCGATTGCGTTATGGCCTCCGATGAATTTTGGCAATAGGCACCTAAATATGTAAACTGCCTTATAAGCGCACAACCGTAAAAAGTGACCGAAGGTTTTATACGTGGAATGACGGCATCAAAATCGGTTAAAATTGCGCCGCCGCGGTAGCGTATTTCAGGAGAATGTGCGTCCAATTTCATATAGGCCAACTCCACATTTAAAAACTGGATTTCGTGGCCACGGGCCTCCGCGGCCTCCATTATGCGCATATTGCTGTATAAATTTGGATTACTGGCGAGAAGGGCAATTTTTAATCCTGTTTTCTGTTTTCTGAACGGGGCATAGCGTTCGTCGATCTCGACATCCGAGAATTGACGCGCGGCATAGTTGAGGGCAGGGTTTACGATATAGCGCTCGTTCAAAGCCTCGCGGCCCAAAAGCATCCGGAATTCCATGGTGTCACGGTTGGCCAAGGTCAACTCTATATCAAAAGTATCGCTCCCTATGGTAACGGGTGTTTTTATCACCAAACGTTCCTCGGAAATACCGGAGGAGCTCTTTACCATGCGCCGATCTATTAACCGTGCTTCGCATTCTATGGCAATACTCCTATTTTCCTGTAAGGGATTTACCTCGAACCTTACCCATTCTTGCGTGCCTTTGGAATATATCTTTAAATTGGTTGCTTGTATAGAGGAGGTTTTTGCTCCCGAGTCTACCCGGGCCTTAATTGCCGGTACGCCCAGCGTACTAAAAACACACCATTCTTCGCTTCCTATTACCTTTAAGTCTTTCAAATCTCAGTTTCTTTATTTCTTTCTAAGTTCAAAGATGTCTGTTCTTCGATCCTTTAGATTTCGTACAGCCCCGAACTGATTCAGCTCGCGCAACAAATCTATATCCACGTCGGCAATCAATATCATTTCTGTATTTGGGGTAGCTTCGGCTTTTATCCCATTGGTCGGGAAAGAAAAATCGCAAGGTGTGAATACCATGGATTGCGCGAACTGTATATCCATATTCTGCACGTTGGGCAAATTACCCACGCTTCCCGCAATGGCCACATAACATTCGTTTTCTATGGCCCTGGCCTGGGCACAATGCCGTACCCTGGAATAGCCGTTTTGTGTATCGGTCAGGAAGGGAATAAAAAGAATATCCATGCCTTCGTCCGCAAGTAAGCGACTTAGTTCCGGAAACTCGCAATCATAACAGATGAGAATACCGATCTTTCCGCAATCAGTGTCAAAGGCCTTTAATTCCGTACCTCCTTGCATGCCCCATACCTTGGCTTCATCTGGGGTGACATGTAGTTTTTCATAGCGTTCCATACTGCCATCGCGACGGCATAGGTAGCCAACATTATACAATCTGCCATCGATGATTTCGGGCATACTTCCCGTAATCACGTTAATGTTGTAGGAAATGGAAAACTCCGAAAACTTTTGTACAATAGCCTCGGTATGCTTTGCGAGTTCCCTAATAGCATCGGGGGTGGACAAATGGTTGTCCTTGGCCATTAACGGCGCATTAAAAAATTCGGGGAACAAGGCAAAATCTGAACGGTATCCGGATACGGCATCTATAAAATACTCGGCCTGCTGCAAAAGTTCTTCCAGATCCTTGTAAGGTCGCATTTGCCATTGTATGAGCCCTAAACGGATAATCTTTTTATTCGTAGCCGCTTTTTTGGAGGGTTTTTGATAATAGATGTTGTCCCATTCCATTAAAATGGCAAAATCGTTTGAGGCCGCATCCCCGGGCAAATACCCTTTCATCACTTTAGCGGGATGGAAATCGTTGCTGATCTGAAAATTAAGCACAGGATCCTGAATCTCTTTTCTGCGCACTTTGGCTATGTATTCCTTTGGGGTAAGTTCCTTGGCATAGCCATGATAATTTGGCATTCTTCCGCCAAAGACAATACTTTTCAGGTTCAATTTTTCGCAGAGCTCCTTACGATAATCATACAATCTTCTTCCCAAACGAAGTCCCCTGAACTGAGGTTTAATGAAAACATCTATACCGTAAAGCACATCGCCATACGTATTATGGGTGCTAAACGAATAGTTGCCCGTAACCTCCTCATAGGTATGGCTGTCATCGAACTTATCATAATCCACGATAATGGAAAGTGCCACGCCGGCCAATTGCCCATTGATCTTAATGACCACTTGGCCCTCGGGAAACTTCTGTATCAAGGAAGCGATATGGCTCTCTCTCCAATATGCATTGGGCATATTGGTATAGGCCGAAATCATGGCTATTTTTAGCTCCTGATAATCATCCAGGTCTAAAAACTTCAATTCAATATTCTCTATGTCCTCGATTTTCATTTGTGCTACTTAAGGTGCCTTCCGTTAGAACAAAAGGAATTACTGCCAAGATATATTGGTCTTTGTTTGTATACTCCTGCCAAATGAAAACCCGAGTTTTTGTCTCTTTCTTTTTCCCTTTGCCTGCGTTAAAATTCTAAAGCGTAGCTATGGCTATGCTTTAGAATTTTGCCTACGAAAAGAGAAAAATAAATTTGTCAAAATTTCCGCATTTTCATTAAGCATAAGTATATATGTAAGGAATTATATTGGACAATAGGTAATAGAGCTAGCAGATGGATTTTTTACGCAAACGCATGCTTTAATCTTCCCCCTCTTCGCTCTCCTCGCCTTCATCACCGTCTAACATATCTGGTTCTACTACGGCGGTTGGATCATCATCGGCAAAATCCTCATAATCGGATTCATCGTAATTCTCCATCGTATATTCTAGCTTTTCACTAATTTTTACCAAATACTTGGTGTCCGCGGTAAGCACCTCAACGGCCTCTATACGCTCTCCCTTGGCATTGCGGAACGATATAACGTCGCGGTCATCATACCCGTCCGGGTAGCGCTCAACGGTAAGCCTCAATACTTCTGGTGTCAATTTTTTAAAATCGACTATAACTTTTTTTAAATGTGCGTGTTTGTCCATAATTACATGTCTAAAAGATAAGCAAAAATTAATGGTGCCACAATCGTTGCATCACTTTCTATGATATATTTAGGGGTATTTATATCTAGTTTGCCCCATGTTATCTTTTCGTTGGGAACGGCACCGGAGTAGGATCCGTAACTTGTAGTGCTGTCGCTTATTTGGCAAAAATAGCTCCAAAAGGGTGTATCTGTACGTTCCATATCCTGATATAGCATAGGTACGACACAAATGGGGAAATCCCCTGCAATACCGCCACCTATCTGGAAGAACCCGATACCCTTATCGGAATTGTTGGTGTACCATTCTGCCAAAAAGGTCATGTATTCTATACCCGATTTCATGGTACTGGCCTGTAATTCGCCCTTTAATACATATGATGCAAAAATATTTCCCATGGTGCTATCTTCCCAACCGGGGCAGATAATGGGCAGGTTTTTCTCCGCGGCGGCGTACATCCAAGAATCCTTTACATCTATTTCGTAATGTTCCTCCAAAACTCCTGACAGCAACAACTTGTACATATATTCATGAGGCAAGTAACGCTCTCCACCAGCCTGTGCATCTTTCCAAATTTTTACGATATGCTTTTGTATCCTACGAAAAGCCTCCTCCTCCGGGATACAGGTATCCGTTACACGATTTAGGCCTTTTTCCAATAAATCCCACTCATCCTGTGGGGTAAGATCGCGGTAATTAGGTACTCTTTTGTAATGGGAATGTGCCACCAAGTTCATAATATCCTCCTCTAGGTTGGCACCGGTACAGGAAATTATCTGCACCTTATCCTGGCGGATCATCTCCGCAAAAATCTTGCCCAGTTCTGCGGTGCTCATTGCACCGGCCAGGGAAACCAACATCTTGGCACCATTTTCCAATTGTGCCTCATAGCCCTTTGCGGCATCTACCACAGCGGCAGCATTAAAGTGTAAGTAATATTTTTCAATAAAATTTGAGATTGCTCCCTTAGTCTTCGTCATCCTCGAATTTTGAATTGGTATTCGGTTTATAATCTACGTCGTACGTATTGTCATAATTTTCATCCGCACCTCGCCCCATAAATTTGTAGCTCAACATTTTATAGTACAACTTGGCTGCCAAAAAATCGGACGACCTATCGGTTTCCTTGGGGCAAAGCTCCACGATGTCAAAGCCTACCACATTTTTCTCTTGGAACACCGTCTTTAGAAAATCCAAGGTCTCGTACCAGAAGAGTCCGCCTGGTTCGGGAGTTCCGGTTGCCGGCAATATAGATGGATCCAGCGCATCTAGGTCAAAGGTAATAAAAACATTTTCGGTTAAAGACTGGATCACCTTATCCATCCAATATTCGTCGCTTACCATGTCATGGGCAAAAAAGGTCTTTTCTTCGTCCATAAAGGTTTTTTCTATGGCATCCATGGAGCGTATGCCCACCTGTACCAGGTTAGTGGTCTGGCTTGCCTCGTGCACTGCGCAGGCGTGGTTGTATTTGGTGCCGTTGTAAGATTCCCTCAAATCGGCATGAGCATCAATATGCAACACGGTAAGGTTGTCAAAACACTCGCTGAAAGCACGTATGGTACCTATAGAAATGGAGTGTTCCCCACCAAAAATGGTAACGAACTTGTTGCGCTTAATGAAGTCTTTGGTAATTTTATGCACGGCTTTTACCATAGCTTCCGGACTACTGTTTTCTGTAATCGGCGGAGCAAGGTGTATGCCTTGTTCGTACACCTCGGAATCTGTTTCTATATCGTACATTTCCATGTTCTCGGAAGCGGCCAAAAATGCCTTTGGGCCTTTATCCGCACCTTTTACCCATGTGCTTGTTCCGTCATAGGGAACAGGAATCAAAACCACCTTTGCGGTTTCCAATTGTGCGAATTCATCGGGGATACCGGCGTAATTCTTTGATGTGCTCATTGCAGTATTTGTTGTTTATTTTTTAATAATGATACTAAATCCTAAATTATCGACTTTTATCAAAACCACCTCGGGGATTGTAGTTAAAAATTAAATTTATATATTTTTATTGCTTTCTTCTACCATGATCTCCTCTTCCGTACCAACCTCATAACCCAATATCTCCAAAAGATCATCTGCCTTTTGTTGCGGGCTAAAGAGTTTAGTGGTCAAATTACCTTGCGCATCCCTATCTATTAAGATATGCTTGGGCTGGGGAATAAGGCAATGCTGCAATCCACCATAGCCACCTATGCTTTCCTGGTACGCCCCGGTATTAAAAAACCCGATGTACAAAGGTTTATCCCTTTTGTACCTAGGCAAATAAATAGCGTTCATGTTCTGTTCGCTGTTGTAATAATCATCGCTATCGCAGGTAAGTCCGCCCAAGAGCACTCGCTCGTACTCATCGTTCCAACGGTTTAAAGGCAGCATAATAAAACGTTTGTTTATGGCCCAAGTATCTGGCAGGGTGGTTATGAAAGAGGAATCTATCATGTTCCATTTTTCCCTATCGTTCTGTTGTTTTTGGTACAATATCTCATAAATGGCACCTCCGCTCTCCCCTACGGTAAAACTTCCGAATTCCGTAAAAATATTGGGCACGGCCACATCTGCCTCGGCACAGGTAATATTGATCTGGTTCAAAATCTCATCGATCATATATTGATAATCGAACTCGAACGCAAGGCTGTTCTTAATAGGGAAACCTCCGCCAATGTTAAGACTGTCCAAAGAAGGACAGATTTTTTTCAACCGCACATATACCTTTAAACATTTTGCCATCTCGTTCCAATAATACGCATTATCACGAATACCGGTATTGATAAAAAAATGGAGCATTTTTAGCTCTACCTTATCGTTATCCTTGATCTGGCTTTCGTAAAAAGGCACAATATTTTTATAGCCAATGCCCAATCTAGAGGTGTAGAACTCAAACTTGGGCTCCTCCTCGGAAGCGATACGTATGCCCACCTTATAGGTGTCGTTTATAACCTCGGAAAGCAGATCTATTTCCTCATAGTTATCTATGATAGGAATACAATTACGATGGCCGCCATTAATTAGCCGTCCTATATTCTCTATATATTGGGAACGCTTAAAACCATTACAGATGATGTAGGTATCATCCTTTAATTTACCGTCCGCCTTTAATTTTTCCATAATATTGATGTCAAAGGCCGATGATGTTTCCATATGTATATCGTTCTTCAACGCCTCATGCATCACATGCTGAAAATGGGAACTTTTGGTACAATAGCAGTAATGGTACTTTCCCTTGTACTTGTTCCTTTCCATACCAATGGCAAACCAGTCCTTGGCCCGTTTTATGTTTTCGGAAATCTTGGGCAAATACGTAAATTTAAGAGGACTGCCATATTTCTCCACAAGCTGCATTAAGGGTATGTTATGAAATTTTAAGTGGTCTCCGTCCAGTTGAAATTCCTCCTGAGGGAAAAAATAGGTTTGATCGATCAGATCAATGTATTTGGTGTTCATTTTTGAATATATGTTTTAAAAATTGAAAATCGATAAAAATAAGCTAGCGTACTAACGCTATGCATTAAGAAATTGATATGATTACGATTTTCAAATAAGAAACTTTTCTTCGGTAGTAGGAATAAAATGATAATCGTGCTGACTTTGCACAATAGTAGTATTGTAAGCATAAGTTAGCTTTAAAATTCGGTCGCTTATCTTATAAGCTGCCTTGCGGTATGACTTCCTAAATCCACAAAGCCCTAACATAGAAACACGGTACATGATGTTCAGCTAATGCCAATAAAACAAATCGTTTTGGTTCCAATTTGCGAAAACAAATGAAAACAAAAAATTTGAAAAAACAATATTTTCAAAAAATATTCTTAAAAATTAACGTTGAAAGCACCCTTTCCAATTCAACAGCTTGATTTTTAATATATTGATTTCATATATTTAGCCCGAATTTTACACTCACATCCTATGAAACTAGCTTTTTCCCTTGTTTGCTGTTCCTTTTTTTTGACAGCGTCGTCTATAAATGCCCAAATACCGCCCGGAGTCTACCTAACCGATGTAGAAAATGTGCGGCACGAAGTGAAAATAGGTGATGATTATTTCATCTATTCCGCCTATAAAACCAGTCCGCCGGAATTCATTAGAACACTTGGAGGTTTTGCCCAAGTGGAAAACACAGCTATTGGGCAACGGTTGATTGTTTTACTTGAATTTAACTCGGAATACGAACGCGATTCCACACGCCAACTTAGCATTCCCATAAGTCTGGCCAACCAAACCTTGCATCTGGATTGGTTTGACAAACTCAAACTTAAGCCCTTGGAAAACAAGGCCCAGGATCTAGATGGTGCATGGCTTTTTGCAACAAGGGGTCCGGACGAAGGACAGGAGCGCCGAGGCGAGGCCAATACCAGAAAAACGCTGAAGTACCTGCAAGACGGCCGTTTTCAATGGGTAGCCTACGATACGGATGGCTTTCAGTTTAGCGGTACCGGTGGCGGAAGTTACACCTCTAAAAATGGGAAATATACAGAAAATATCGACTATTTTTCGAGAGACAATTCAAGGGTCGGCGCGTCTTTGGGCTTTAATTATGAGTTAAAAGGAGACGACTGGCACCATACCGGAAACAATAGTAAAGGAGAGCCCTTGTACGAGATATGGAGCAGAAGACCCACTAAGAGCGAATAGCAGTGCTATTTTTTAGGGCAGCTAGAGAAAAAATTCTATTTTTGCGCCCTTATTTGGCTTAACTCCTTTTGAAATTGGCCTAAACCGAAATCTAGGGATACCTGAGTTTTTCAGGAAAAGGCCTTGAAATAATGAATATCGGTCTCGTAGTTCAACGGATAGAATAGAAGTTTCCTAAACTTTAGATGCAAGTTCGATTCTTGCCGAGATCACTTTTTTAAAAACTACCACAACAAAGTAAAAGATTTGACCCATTATTCAGGACACTAAACTAAGATGCAAGTTCCCCCGTATTCTAAAACTTGACACAAGGAAAGTACCGACTCACTTTATTTTGTTGCTTGTAAATGCATCCAATACTCCTTCTGGAAAGAAATTTGAATATCCATGAAGCCGGCAGTTCTCATCCACTCTAGTTGAACCAAATAATCTGTGGGTTTGTCAAAAGCTTCGTAATGGTTCATTAACCATGTCCATTTATTTTCATCTGAGAAGTTGTTGTTTACAAACACTTCCCATTGCCTCAGTAGCATTGTATGATCAGGATTCGTTTTACTGATCATAAGGTCACTATATGAAAATATTCCTCCCTTTTTTAAGGACATATGTATGTTCTTAAAAAGGGATTGTTTTTCGTTTTCATCGCAATGATGAAGACTAAATCCTGCAACAATTAGATCGTAATTTTCCTCTTCAAATAAAAAATCGTTGAAGTATTCATTGGCGTAAATAACATCATAGTCTTTTAAGTGACTGCGACATACTTGTATCATTTCGGCAGAGGCATCTACCAGCGTGTACGTCGCATCTGGGAAATACGGAATAAGTTGAGCTGTTATATTCCCATTACCACTACCAAGATCAAGAATAGATCTTGGGTTGAAATTAGCAGGAAAGTGATTTGTGAAACTTGCAATTAAGGCTAAATAATGCGGTACACAGCCAATCATATCATTGGTGTAATTCTTCGAAAAAACATTAAATTCTAGAGCTATGGTTTCTCCTATTTTCATCGTCGTATGTTTTTGTTTTTAGAAAGAATTTTATCATTGGTTATTGTGTTAGATTACCGCAAAAGTGCTTTTGTACACAAAGAAGTAAAGGGATAAGCAGTTTCGCATTAAACACAGGCCGTCCTGACCGTACTGGATCAACTCATTGTTTTTAAAACATCGTGTATCGAACTTTGGATTAATGTATCCAACCTACTTTATTTTTGGTGGCACCTAATTGATTTTTAAAACCAATTTACAAAAAAAGCAGGTGTATCCTTCTTTTTTTTGCAGTTGTAACAAGTAAAGCGCTACATGAGAATAATTCCTTGGTTAGCTGTAAATAAGTGCTTTAAAAAAATTGATCGGTTCTTTATTCAATAGTCTGGAGTATCCATTTAACGAGCATTCCAACGTCCAACTCGGCCTACCCTATCCTTGTAATTGAAAACCCCAACACAAACCCAAATCAATTTTAAAAGAACCATAGTGCCCTACCTCTAAATTACTTCCAAACATTTGCTATATTAGAACCCTAAATTAACACAACCAACCAAATGACACTCTCCCCTTGGGATATAGGAATCGTAATCGCCTACGTGGTGGGCGTTTTGGCGCTCGGCTTTTACCTTTCCAAAAAATCATCCAAAAATCTAGAATCCTATTTTTTAGGCGGCAACGAACTGCCATGGTATTATTTGGGACTCAGTAATGCCTCCGGCATGTTCGATATATCTGGCACCATGTGGTCCGTAGGTATTCTCTTTGTCTACGGATTAAAAAGCGCTTGGCTGCCATGGCTCTGGCCGGTTTGGAACCAAGTTTTTGTTTTCGTCTACCTCGCTATCTGGATGCGCCGTTCCAACGTAATGACAGGGGCGGAATGGATCACTTTTCGGTTTGGCGATGGTAGGGGAGCCAAACTCTCCCACATCATCATCGTTATTTTTGCGGTGGTCAGTGTGCTAGGGTTTATCGCCTATTTTTTTGAAGGCATTGGTAAATACTGCACCACCATCCTACCTTGGGATATGGCCTTTGACTTTCTTGGTTACGAGGTTTCCTCCGCCAGAAGTTATGCGCTTATTATTTGCGGACTTACCTCTTTATACACCGTAAAAGGGGGTATGCACAGCGTGGTGGCCACAGAGGTTATGCAGTTTGTGATCATGACCATTGCCTGTTTTGGTGTGGGCATCGTCGCCTATAATATGGTCACCGCAGAACAAATTGCCGCCGTAGTACCGGATACCTGGGACAAACTTTGGTTTGGGTGGAACCTGGACCTGGATTGGAGCAACTCCGCCTTTCCGCAAGTCAACAATAAAATCGATTCGGACGGGTTTGACCTTTTCGGGATTCTTTTCATATTGATGGTGCTTAAAGGTATTTTCGCCTCTATTGCCGGGCCTGTACCGAGCTATGACATGCAGCGCATCCTAGCGACCAGAACACCTGCCGAAGCAGCAAAAATGAGTTTCTTGACCGTCTGCGTGCTTTATATTCCACGCTATTTTATGATTATTGGTTTTGCCGTTTTGGCCTTGGTCTATCTTGGACCCGAATTGGCTGCTATGGGAGATTCGATGGATTTTGAACAAGTTCTGCCCATGGCCATCAACAAATTCCTGCCTGTGGGGCTTAAAGGCTTAATGCTGGCCGGTTTCTTGGCAGCGTTCATGGGAACATTTGCGGCCTTTGTAAATTCCGCCCCTGCATATATCGTAAACGATATCTATAAAAAATACATTAATCCGGGGGCACCCGACAAAAAGTTGGTGCAGTTGAGTATCATCTCTTCCTTGGTCTTGGTGATAGTGGGTATCGGTTTCGGGTTTAATGCCGGTTCGCTCAACAGCCTCATTCTTTGGCTCAGCTCATCATTATATGGTGGGTATGTGGCGGCCAATGTACTCAAATGGGTTTGGTGGCGCTTTACCGGTAACGGTTATTTCTGGGGAATGCTTTTTGGGTTGATTGCCTCCACGGTAAAATTTATCTTCTTTCCGCATTATGTCGATATTTTTGTGTTCCCCATCATTTTCGCATTCGCCCTGCTTGGGTGTATCTTTGGCACATTTATAGCACCACTTCCCAATCGGGAGCAGGTAAAAACCTTCTACAAGCAGACCAAACCTTGGGGTTTTTGGGGACCTATCAAGAAGGAAGTTATGGAGGAAGACCCTAGCTTTGTACCCAATATGGACTTTAAACGGGACAGCTTTAACGTGGTCATCGGTATTGTTTGGCAAATGGCGCAAGTGGTCATCCCAATGTATTTTATGTTGCGCCAAAACACCGAAATGGTAATCTGGAGTGCTATACTTATCTTAACCAGTGTACTTTTGAAAAAATATTGGTGGAACAATTTAGAAAAAGTCCCCCAGCACCCAAAGGGGGAGTAAGAAAAAGTTCAAGTGCAAGTTCAAAATATCTGGTTAAACCTTTTATTATAGAATGTTGACTTTGAACTATGTTGAAATGCGTTTGACGTTGAAACCCAAAAATTGAAACCTTTTTAATGCAAATAACAGGAACATTTATAGACGAAATAAGCCACGATATTCCCCATCAGAACTGGGGAGCAAAAGAATGGGATACCGACTTTGCCCACATGAAGGCCATGGGTATCGATACGGTTATTTTGATACGCTGTGGTTATCAACAATTCCTGACCTACCCTTCCGAATACCTTATTAAAGAACATAATTGCCTTGCACCTCCAGTAGATTTGGTAAAGTTGTATTTGGAATTGGCCGACAAACATGGTATGACCTTTTATTTTGGTACCTACGACAGTGGCATGTATTGGGAAACGGGCGATATGCGCCATGAAATAGACGTAAATCTCCAGGTAATAGAAGAAGTCTACAACACCTACGGACACTGTAAAAGTTTTGGCGGTTGGTACCTAAGCTTAGAACTGAGCCGAAAGACAAAAGGTGCCGTAGCCTCCATTGCTCAATTGGGCGATAAATGCAAAGCGGTAAGTAACGGCTTGCCTGTTTTGATATCCCCATGGATAGACGGCAAAAAAGCCGTGATGGCGGCATCTAATCAAATCACAAAAAATTCCGGTATCTCCTTAAAAGAACACGAGACGGAATGGGACGAAATCTTTAAGGGTATAAAAAACAGTATTGATATCGTTGCCTTCCAAGACGGCCATGTAGACTACAACGATTTGGAGGACTACCTAAAACTGAACAAAAGATTGGCAGACAAGCACGGACTGCAATCTTGGACGAATTCGGAATCATTTGATCGGGATATGCCCATCAAGTTTTTACCCATTAAATGGGAAAAATTATGGTTTAAATTGAAAGCGGCAAAACGCGCTGGATGCCAAAAAGCCATTACTTTTGAGTTTTCGCATTTTATGAGCCCGCAATCGGCCTATTTGCAAGCTGGGCATTTGTATAATAGGTATATGGAGAGCCACCTGGCCCCCGAAGGGGGAACTGAATAGGTGTTGTGTTGAAGTGAGACAAGTAAAAAGTATTGAGTACTGAGCAAAACTTAGGAGTTTCTGCCTAAAGGATAGCTCTATTAGATAAAAAATATGATTTTTTAACATGAAAAGAACTATTTTTTGAAAGGTTTTTATTGAATACCCGATGTGGTTCCCTCCCTAGGAGGGATTAAGGGAGGCCTTTTTGAAGAATGAAAGAAGTGTAAAACAAAAAAAATTCCTCCCAAAGTGCGGGAGTTTAAACGAATAAACAACAAGACAAATAGGATTCCCACCAAATCCTGTGCTTAGCGCAGGTGAAGTGCGGGAATAAAAACAATGAATAAACAATAAGACAAGTAGATTCCCGCCTACGCGGGAATTAAAAACACACATCATATACATTGAAAAACTACGCAGCACTATACAAAAACGAACTCCTAAACGAAGTACTTCCCTTTTGGGAAAATCATTCGTTAGATCGTGAATTTGGCGGATATTATACCTGCCTTACGCCAAAAGGGGAAGTCTACGACACCGACAAATTTATCTGGCTACAGGCACGACAGGTATGGATGTTCTCTACCTTATATCAGTTGGTGGAAAAAAAGCAAAATTGGAAAGACATCGCCAAACTTGGTGCCGATTTTCTTGAAAAATATGGACGGGATGCACATGGCGATTGGTATTTTTCCTTAAACCAAAAAGGACAGCCCTTGGTGCAACCCTACAATATATTTTCCGACTGTTTTGCCGCCATGGCCTTTGGTAAGTTATATGAGATAGACCCTCGAGAAAAATACGCGGAAATCGCCAAAACCACTTTTGAGCACATCCTTAAAAGACAGCATAATCCAAAAGGAAAGTACGACAAGTCCTACCCAGGTACCCGTGCCATGCAAAACTTTGCCCTGCCCATGATCTTGTGCAACCTTTCCTTGGAACTGGAGCCTTTGCTGGGTTCGGAGAAGGTTTCGGAAGTAACGGACAAGGTCATAGATTTGGTCATGAACACGTTTTATGACGAGACAAGCGGACTGGTGCTAGAAAACGTTTCAGACACAGGAGAATTCGTAGATAGCTTTGAAGGCCGCTTGTTGAATCCCGGTCACGCAATAGAAGCTATGTGGTTTATCATGAATCTGGGTATTCGTAAAAATGACAAAGCACTCATCGAAAAAGCGGAAAAAATAATGTTCCAACAACTGGAACATGGTTGGGACAACGAATATGGTGGTATTCTGTACTTTATGGATTGTAAGGGCCATCCGCCACAGCAGTTGGAGCACGACCAAAAATTATGGTGGGTACATTTAGAAACCTTGGTGGCCTTGGCTAAAACGTTTGCCTACAACCAAAACCCCAAAGCAGCCGAGTGGTTTAAAAAAGTACATGACTACACATGGACCCATTTTAGGGATACGGAAAACGGAGGGGAATGGTTCGGCTACCTCAACAGACAAGGCGAAGTGTCATTAAACTTGAAAGGTGGAAAATGGAAAGGCTGTTTTCATGTACCAAGAGCCTTATTGGAAGTTTGGAAAACACTGGAAAAAATATAGTTTCAAGTTGCACGAGTTTCAGGTTTCAGATTTATTCCACCTTGAACCTTAAACCAGAAACTTGAAACTCTTAAATAGATGAATATGTTCAAACACCTGCTTTTATTTTGCTTTGTATTGATAGGGCAACTCGCACTACCCCAATCCCAAAAAGGAATATGGCTTACGGATGTCGCAAGCAAGGCCTTGGACACAAAAGAGGGAATAGAGGAAGTGGTTGCCAGATGCAAAGCCTACGGACTAGAGCATATCTCTGTAGTGGTCTGGAACCGAGGATATACCCTTTACCCTAGTGCCGTTATGGAACAGGAATTTGGTAAAAAAGTGATGCCACGGTTTGCAGATCGGGATATGCTTCAGGAATTGATTGATGTTGCCCACGCAGAAGGCTTAAAAGTACACGCTTGGTTCGAGTTTGGATTTTCCAGCAGCTACCAAGAAGCCCATGGCGGACATATACTACAACAAAAACCGGAATGGAAAGCCATTGATAATGAAGGGAACTTGGTCTCTAAAAACGGTTTTCAATGGATGAACGCTTTTGACCCCGAAGTACAGGAATTTCTGCTCTCCCTAATTACAGAGGTAGTGGAAAACTATGACATTGATGGCATTCAGGGCGATGACCGCTTGCCTGCAAATCCGGCTACAGCTGGGTATGATGCCGGTACCCTTTCCATGTACAAACAGGAACACAACGGAAAAACGCCGCCCCAAGATTATAAAAATCCCGATTGGATAGATTGGCGTGCCCAAAAGCTAAACGTGTTCGCCAAAGAAATTTACGAAACCGTAAATTCCCTAAAACCGGAGGTTACCGTTACCATGGCACCCAGTATTTTTCCGTGGAGCAAAGAAGAATACCTACAGGATTGGCCCACTTGGGTAGAAAATGGCTGGGTAGATGTAATTATTCCCCAAGTCTATCGCTACAACAAAAAGGCTTATACAAGCACTTTGGATGCCAATCTCGAATTTATGCCTGCCGAAGAGCGGACAAATCTCGTTCCCGGTATCCTTTTAAGAGTGAACGACTATTCCCCTTCCAAACGCTTCTTAAAACGAATGATAAAAGCAAATCGCAATCGCGGATTGGACGGCGAAGTTTTTTTCTTCTACGAAGGATTGAAGCAACATGACGATTTTTTTAATAAATTATATTCCAAATTGAAATAACAATGCAAAAACTAACAAGCTTCATCCTTTTCTTATTTTGCGTTTCGATAAGTACCGCCCAAAACCAAGTAGATATCCTTATCATTGGCGGTGGTGCCGGTGGCATATCTGCAGCTATACAAGCCGCAAGAATGGGCGTAAAAGTACAGATTATAGAAGCTACGCCTTGGCTAGGTGGCATGTTGACCTCAGCGGGAGTCTCTGCCATAGACGGGAATCATGAAATGCCCTCGGGTATTTGGGGAGAATTCCGCCAAAAACTACGCAATCATTATGGCGGGGCAGCAGCATTGGCAACAGGCTGGGTAAGCCACACCCTATTTGAACCCTCCATAGGAAATAAATTCCTGCAAGAAATGGCTGCTATACCCAATTTGGATATCGCCTTTAATGCGGTGTATACCGATGTCAATAAACTTACTGAACTAAATTCAGCACAAGGATCTGATAGCTGGTCAGTCAACTACAAACAAAAAGGAAAAACCTATACCACAACTGCTAAAATACTGATCGATGCCACCGAAATCGGAGAGCTTTTACCGTTAGTGGGAGCCGATTTTAGACTAGGAATGGATGCCAAAAGCGATACTGGCGAAAAAGAAGCTCCGGAAACAGCCAATAACATCGTACAGGACTTGACGTATGTGCTGATCTTGGAGGACGTTGGCGGAGATTCCCGCCTTCGCGGGAATGACAGAAAAGGATTGGTTAAGAAACCGAAAAACTATAATCCCGACGTCTACGCATGTGCCTGTAAACGGGAAGATGGGGAAATGTTCGGCGGGGTTTCCGGTTGTGAACAAATGCTGAGTTACGGCAAACTACCCAATAATAAATACATGATGAACTGGCCTAATTGTGGGAACGATTTCTACCTGAACTGGCCCGAACTATCTGCAGCAGAACGACAGGAAAAACTAAAAGAGGCCAAGGATTTTACCCAAGGTTTTGTCTACTATATACAAAATGAACTGGGCTTTAAAAACTTTAGGGTGGCGCATGAATTCCCCACCAAGGACAATTTTCCCATGATTCCCTACGACCGTGAGGGCAGGAGGGCAAAAGGGAAAACCTTCCTCACGGTAGACCACATGGAGAGACTCTACGATTTCACTTTTTACAGAACAGGAATTGCTGTGGGCGACTACCCCATAGACCATCATCACGATAAGAATCCGGACACTCCGGAAATCGAATTTATCAATATAAAAGTGCCTAGCTACAATATTCCGTTGGGAAGTTTGGTGCCGCAAAGCGTGGAAAATTTTATCGTTGCGGAAAAAAACATCAGCGTATCCAACATCGTTAACGGCGCTACAAGACTACAACCTGTGGTGTTGGGCATAGGGCAGGCAGCAGGTGCTTTGGCGGCGACATCAATCCTAGAGAACAAAAAACCATCGGAAATATCCATCCGTCAGGTTCAAAATGCATTACTGAAAAGCAATGCCTACATCATGCCTTTTATCGATGTACAAAAAGAAGATGCGGCCTTTGCCGCCATGCAACGTATGGGTGCTACCGGAATAGTAAAAGGTTCCGGGGTGCCCTATAAATGGGCGAACCAAACATGGTTTTACCCCAACAGAACCGTGTCCGAATACGAATGGAAAACAGGACTTCTCCCCTACTTTCCTGAATTAGGAAATATCCCCGCTTCCGGTGCTGGAATTACCTTGACTTTTATAACTTCCATAGTGCAAATGATACAACCGGATTATCCTATTGCCAAAATACAAAAGCAATGGAACAATTGGGCCATCAGCCAAACTTTTGATGAAACATTGGAACTGAACAGGCGCACGGTCAGCATCCTTACCGACAAGTTACTGAACCCTTTTGCCGTGGAAATAGATTGGAACGGGAGGATTAAATAGTGGGTAGAGAAAAAGTGAGTAGTATGCAGTAGCAGTTGGCAGTGATTGGTCAAAGAGTAAAAAGAAATAAGTGAACTGTAAAAAATTGTCTTTGCGAGGACCGAACGCAGTATTTAAGTAATGTAAGAAAGCTGTTGAGACGTGGCCATCTGTTTGTTGTTAGTGGGTAATTTGTAGACGGTGGATGTTTTCAAATACAAATGTCAAATACAATTGAGGTCTATTAGTTCAAAATAGCGCACAACAAAAAGCCTAAGGCGTACAGCTTTTTTGAACTTGAACTTGACACTTGCTCTTGAACTTTGAAAGCCCTTACTCATACACCTCAACGATCATCTCTACCTCAACTGCCATGTTACCGGGCAGGGAACCCATGCCTACGGCAGCTCTGGCGTGCTTTCCGGCATCGCCAAAAACAGCGACCATAAGGTCGGAATAGCCATTGATGACCTTGGAATGATCGGTAAAGTCCGGCACTGCATTCACCATACCCTTTACTTTCACGATCCTTTTTACCTTGTTCAAATTCCCCAATTCAGCTTTTAGGACGGATAGTTGGTTGATGGCTGTTTCCCTTGCGGCGGCATACCCCTCTTCAATGGTCAGTTCTGCGCCCAATTTCCCCACAATGTTCTCGCCATTGGCCTGTTTGGGACCTTTCCCTGCCAAAAACACCAGGTTTCCAGCCCTTACGGCGTGCACATAATTGGCGACCGGCGTACCCTGATCGCGCAAAATAATATTCAAATCTTGAAGTTTAGCCTCTGGATTATAACCACTCGGGGCAGTTTCGGATACGGCAACCTTGCTTTTAGGTTGTATTTCCCGGTTTGCAGCAGGCCCACAGGACACCAAAAACAACAGCACCACACCTATCGAAAATTTATCCATGATATTTTTTTTGATTGATTTACAGACCCTTACGAACTGACAACAATAACAAAAATATGATAATATGTTAACGTTCGACTACTATGCATAGGATTTAGCTAAAAAACTATAAAAATAATTTCATTTTTACTAGATTAGCATTTGAACCAAAACAACTAAAATCAATAAGGGTATGGAAAATTCAAAAGTAGATGCGAACAGGCTGTTTTATGCCAGCTGTTTTGCATTAATAACTACGGCGTTCTCTTTCGCGATCGCGGCAGGAATACTAGATCAACTGAAAACAGAATTAGAATTGACCGCAAGTCAGGCAGGACTCATAGCCTCCATGTGGTTTTTGGGCTTTCCCATTTCTATGGTAATAGGTGGCCTTATCTACCATAAAGTAGGTGGTAAAGCCATTATGCAATTTGCGTTTTTTGCACATGCCGTTGGTATAATAATGCTTATTTATTCCGGCAACTATATACTTTTACTCATTGCCAACCTTCTGATAGGCTTAGGCAACGGTTGTACGGAAGCCGCCTGTAACCCAATGATTACGGACGCCTACAAAGGTATAAGGATGAGTACTATGATGAACCGTTTTCACATGTGGTTTCCCGGTGGTATAGCCGTTGGTAGTTTGTTATCAAGCTTCATGACCGATTTTGGAATCATAGGACAAAGCCAGATGTGGCTGCTGATGATTCCAACCTTAATTTACGCCTATTTATTTTTTGGACAGAATTGGCCAAAGGCTGTAATGCAAGAAGCTGCTACGCTGGGCGGTAATTTAAAAGCCATGGCGACCCCATTGTTTCTTTTTATTGGGATTTGTATGGCGCTGACCGCTATTTCTGAATTCGGACCAAATCAATGGGTAGGCTTGATCTTGGCCAAAAGTGGCGCACAACCCATGTTAGTTTTAGCATTGACTGCGGGATTAATGGCAGTAGCACGTTATTTTGGCGGCGATATGGTAGCACGGTTCGACCAAACCGGTGTTCTTTTAGGTTCGGCCATTTTGGCGACCATCGGTATTTACTTATTTAGCACACAGACCGGTGCTATGGCCTACGTGGCCGCAGTTATTTTTGCGCTCGGCATAGCTTATTTTTGGCCCAACATGCTTGGATTGGTAGCTACAAAAGCACCTAAAAGCGGGGCATTGGGATTATCCATCATCGGTGCCATAGGCATGTTTTCAACCTCTATTTTTCAACGGGTTATAGGCGGATGGATTGATACCGACAAGGCGGAAGCCGTGGCAGCAGGATTTACTGGGGACGAATTGGAATTGGTCTCCGGACAGGCAACCTTGCAAACAATGACAATTTTCCCGGCAATTTTAATCGTGCTGTTTACAATCCTGTATTTCTGGATGAAGAATAGAAAGAAAAGTGAAGTAGAAGTTGCTGTTACTGTTGCTTAAAGCCGGCTAGCTATAAAACCGAAGCTGAAATTTCATCTTTTGACCGGATATGTTTTCAGCTTCTTTTTTTAAAGTACGCATAAGCTTAGGCTATCTACCCTTAATTCTTACATAACTGTATTGGGTTACAAAGTGCTCTTTTTCCATAAATAAATGCTATTTAGGGGTATCCTCTTCCCGCTTACTAATGACGGAATTATCGCTAAAAAAATAGCCATGTTATGTAAGTCAATCATAAAGAATAGATTAAGCGCAATTAAAAATTCAGAAATGGTTTTGACACGAATATTTTGGAAATGAAACAATAAACGAGTTCGGCCTAGGATGTATAGACATGGATATGGGAAATAAGACCCAACCTCATTGCCTAGGAAAAAATACTAACGTAAAGTCCTGAATGTTGAAATTTGAAAAAAAAATCCTACGCCTTGTGTCATTTTGTCCTAAACCAAGTTCCAAAAACTGCAGGTCATTCCCATAAAAATAATGGTAGAACCTAAAAAATAAGAGATTGCACCCTTAAAGTCTATTTATCCCCTTTCCGGCCCTAAACTGTCAAAAATTATATGTCCTAGTTTTCCTTAACACTATGTTAAATAAATATTAAGCTTCCCTTGCATTGGAGTTTTACTTTAATTTTAGCGAACTGAAAATATAGCTTTTGGTGGGAATTGATTTTTTGGCAAAAAGTGTTTCAACCAACTTTGCCAATTTCCCTCTTACTCATGACTTCAACATTACGGTTAAAAACTACCTATGAAGATTAAACATATTGTATACCTTCTATTGTTTGTAGGTCTAGGCGCATTTATCACCTACAGAATCATGGCGAACAAGGATGTGGGGGAAACACCCACCAAACCCGGTGTTGAAATGTCTACCACCGTTACCGGCATGATACTGCGCCCACAAATTTTTAATGATAACATTTCGTTGTCCGGCACCTTGGAAGCCAATGAACAAATTGATTTACGCAGCGAGGTTTCGGGCGTGGTGGAACGCATCAATTTTAAGGAAGGTAGTGAAGTTTCCAAAGGTCAGGTACTTTTAACCATCAATGATATCGAATTACAGGCGCAACTTTCCAAGGTCAGTACGGCTCAAAAATTGGCCTCTGAAAATGAAAGACGGGCCAAATTGTTATTGGAGAAGCAGGCCATAAGTCAGGAAGAATACGATATTGCGAGTGCGGATTTTCAATCTGCAAGTGCGGAATCACAGCTTATTGCCGCCCAATTGTCCAAAACCATGGTACGCGCACCTTTTTCGGGCACCATTGGGTTGCGATCTATCTCCGAAGGTACCTATGTGACCCCCGCTACTCCTATCGCCATATTGGTGAATAGGAGCCAACTTAAAATAACGTTTTCCATACCTGAAAAATATGCTTCACAGGTGAGTGTCGGTACGCAATTTTCCTTTACCACATCCGATTCTCAAGGAGAACACAGTGCTAAAATATATGCGATAGAACCCGAAGTGGAGGTAGCTACCAGAACCTTAAAAATGAGGGCCATCGCAGAAAATTTTGAAGGTAAGTTATTCCCTGGCACCTATGCCAATGTAATGCTTCCCTTAGAAACCGTTACCGATGCCCTTTTGGTACCTTCCGAGGCCTTGATACCGGTACAGAACGGCAAAAAAATATTTATCTCAGAAAACGGTAAGGCCAAAGAGATAGATGTTCAGGTAGGCGCGCGAACTGGTAGTTCTGTGCGCGTGGTATCCGGTCTTCATGCCGGGGACACTATTCTTACCTACGGGGTTATGGCCTTGAAAGATGGCAGTCCGGTGAAAATCAATTTTGATGAACGAGAACTAATGAACGTCGAATAATGAACCTGTCCACCCTTAGCATAAAGCGCCCAGTGCTTACGATTGTTATGAACCTGAGTATCGTCCTTTTTGGGATTATAGGCTTTACCTATTTGGGCATTCGTGAATTTCCTTCTATTGATCCGGCGCAAGTATCTGTGCGTACCAACTATGCCGGTGCCAATGCGGACATTATTGAATCCCAGATCACAGAGCCACTTGAGAAGGCTATCAATTCCATAGACGGTATACGTAACATTACCTCTTCCAGTGTTCAGGGATCTAGCTCCATTAACATAGAGTTTAATCTGGACAAAGATCTGGAAGTCGCCGCTAACGATGTGCGGGACAAGGTGGCACAAGCAGCACGTAGTCTCCCAGAAGATTTGGATGCCCCTCCTGTGGTCTCTAAATCCGATGCGGACGCACAACGTATCCTTTCCATGACGGTGCAAAGCGATGGCAAGAACATTTTAGAGCTTTCCGATTATGCCGAGAATGTGCTTGCCCAGCGCATAGAGACCATTCCTGGCGTGAGCAGCGTGCAGATATGGGGACAGCGTAGGTACGCCATGCGCTTATGGATAGACCCTTTGAAACTGTCTTCGTACGGACTTACGGTTGCCGATGTTCGCCGATCACTTTTGGCGCAGAATGTGGAACTGCCCTCGGGGAAACTAACCGGGGACAACACCGAACTTACCGTAAAGACCATAGGGAACCTGAATACAGAGGAAGGCTTCAACAATATCATTATTATGGCTGAGGGCGGAAAGCTGGTGCGCTTAAGCGATATTGGGAAAGCTACCTTGGAGGCGGAGAATATGGAGACCAAAATGAGTGATTCCGGTCAGCCCATGGTCGCCATTGCCGTAATACCGCAACCGGGCAGCAACTATCTCGAAATTGCCGATGCTTTTTATATAGAATATGAAAAACTGAAAAAAGACCTTCCGGAAGGGTTTAAATTAAATGTGGTCATCGATGATACGGTTTTTGTGCGAAAAGCAGTGACCGAAGTCGCAGAGACCCTTTTGATTTCTATTATATTGGTGATTCTGGTCATTTATCTATTTTTTAGAAACTGGTCCATGGCGCTCCGCCCCCTAATCGATATTCCCGTTTCCTTGATCGCCACGTTTTTTATTATGTGGATGTTCGGTTTTTCCATAAATGTCCTTACCCTTTTGGCTATTGTACTGGCCACAGGTTTGGTCGTAGATGACGGTATTGTGGTCACGGAGAACATTTATAAAAAGGTAGAAGAGGGCATGAACCCAATTGAAGCGGCCATAAAAGGTTCGCAAGAAATATTCTTTGCGGTCATTTCCATATCCATTACATTGGCTGCGGTTTTCTTGCCCGTTATTTTCTTGGAAGGCTTCGTAGGCCGGCTGTTTAGGGAATTTGGCGTGGTATTGGGGTCCGCGGTATTGGTTTCTGCCTTTGTTTCGCTTACCCTAACCCCTATGTTGAATGCCTATATGATAAAGCCTGGCAAGCAAAAACAATCCAAGTTCTACCATTTTACAGAAAAGTACTTTAACCAAATGAACCAGGCCTATGCCGAGTCGCTTCGGGTGTTTATGGGCAAAAAATGGCTAAGCTTCCCTATTTTATTCGCCTGTATTGGCCTCATCGGTCTTTTTTACACCTTATTGCAAAAAGAGACCGCCCCTTATGAAGATCGCAGCTTTGTGTCCTTGAGCGTTACCGCACCGGAAGGTTCGTCCTATGACTATATGGATCGTTTAATGATAGATATAACAGCGCTAATAAATGATTCCATCCCAGAAAAAAAGGTTAGCCTTGTCATTACCTCCCCAAGTTTTGGCGGTTCCTCTGTAAACAACGGTAGGGTGTATATGGCTTTGGTGGAGCCTAACGAGCGAGAACGTTCGCAAAACGAGATTGCTACGGATTTGGGTCGATGGACGAAAGGATTTGTAGGTGGAAAGTCCAATGTTTCGGAAAAACCCACCATCTCGGTAAACAGGCGTGGTGGCCCGCCCATACAATTTATCATACAGGCGCTTAATTTTGAAAAACTACAGGAAAAAATTCCCTTATTTATGGAAGAGGCGGAAAAAAACCCTGCTTTTTCGTTCGTTGATGTCAACCTAAAATTTGATAAGCCGGAACTATACGTTAACATTGATCGGGAAAAAGCGGAAAGCTTGGGCGTTTCTGTATTGGATGTGGCACAGACCTTACAATTATCCTTGAGTGGACAGCGTTTCGGTTACTTTTTAATGAACGGAAAACAATATCAGGTTATTGGACAGTTTGATAAGGAAGATCGTAATGCACCAATGGACCTTACCTCCATTTTCGTAAAGAACAAGGATGGATTATTGATTCAACTGGATAATTTGGTGGAGACCACCGAACACAGCAGTCCGCCGCAGTTGTTCCACAATAACAGGTATATGTCCGCAACGGTATCGGCCAACCTCGCCCCGGGCAAGAGTATAAGTGACGGAATCGATGCCATGGAAGCCATAAAGGAGAACGTTTTGGATGAAACTTTTACTACCGATCTAGGCGGTGAGTCGCGCGATTTTGTGGAAAGTAGTTCCAATACCCTTTTCGCGTTTGGCCTCGCCCTGCTATTGATATTTTTGATTTTGGCCGCACAGTTTGAAAGTTTTATTGATCCCTTTATCATTATCCTAACTGTTCCCATGGCCGTTGCAGGAGCCATGTTCTCTCTTTGGCTCTTCGGGCAGACCTGGAATATCTTCAGTCAGATCGGAACCATAATGCTCATAGGTCTAGTGACCAAGAACGGTATTTTGATCGTAGAGTTCGCCAACCAATTACGGGAGCAGGGAGAAACCAAGTTCAATGCCGTTTTAAAGGCTTCGGAATCCCGATTGCGCCCCATTTTAATGACGAGCCTTACCATAGCGCTTGGCGCCTTGCCCATTGCCCTGTCCTTAGGCGCGGCATCAACAAGCCGTATTGGCATGGGCGTCGTAATTATCGGCGGTACTATGTTCTCTCTTATACTTACTTTATTCGTTATTCCTGCACTCTATATGTTGTGGTCCCGCGAAAAAGTACAGCGACCTGAATTTAAAGCGCTTGAAGCCTATTAAAATGAATTATAGTAAACTTATACCTTTTTCTTTTTTTCTAATTGTATTCCATTCTTTTGGTCAAGAAGTCCTTACCGTTCAAGATGCCGTTAAGACAGCTATTGAAAATAATTACCAAATCATTACAGCCGCCAATAATTTAAGGATCGATTCGGTTTCCGTGAGTCCGGGTTTTGCTGGAATGCTACCTAGCTTGGAAGCATCCATTACGGACAATAGAAGCGTTCAAAATCTTTCCCAAATACGATTGGACGGCACCGAGGTCGAACAGGATAACGCTAGAAACGATGTTTTAAATTATGGTGTGGCCATGGATTGGACTCTTTTTGATGGGTTACGAATGTTTGCCAACTATGAGCAATTGAAGGAGACCCAAAAATTGGGGGAAGCAGAATTGAAACAGGTTGTGTTGACCAAGGTTGGTGAGGTTATGATCATCTATTATGACCTTGTACAGCAACAGCAACAGCTTTCGGCCTTGGATAGTACCATACTAATTTCCAAGCAAAGGGTAGAGCTGGCACAAAACAGATTTTCGATTGGAAAAGCATCTAAATTGGAAGTGCTCAATGCACAGGTTGATTTAAACACTGACGAAACACTCATGCAACGCCAAAAGGAATTGTATGCGAACACAAAGATTCAATTGAACGAACAATTAGCGCGAGATTTGAAATTGGATTTTGAGGTAATACCTGAAATTTTCGTCGATGAAAGCCTTTTATTGCCAAATTTGGAATCAAATGTAGTCAAAAACAATCCCCTGCTGGATGCACAAATAATAGCTCAAAGAATTAGTGAACTACGGTTAAAACAAATAAGGGCCGCCAGATATCCCACAATTTTTGCTTCTACAGGATATAATTTTCGTAGTTCGGAGACGAGCCTTGGCTTTAATGTGAGTTCTAGATCACAAGGTTTTAATTATGGCTTTGGAGCCACCTTAAATCTTTTTGACGGATTCAATCAAAATAGAAATGAAAAAATAGGGAAGATAGAATTACAGAATGCCAAACTAGCGATTGAAGAACAGGAACAGGAATTGTTATCCATGCTCGGAACAACCTATCAAACGTATTTAACCAATGTTAGTCTTATTGAACTGGAAGGGAACAATGAATCCATTGCTAAAGAAAATTTGGACATAACAGTACAGAAATATCGAATTGGAATTATCCCCACAATTGAGTTTAGAACGGCCCAATTAAATTATATCACTGCCAAGGTCCGTTTTAGCAATGCTAAATTTCAAGCCAAACTATCTGAAATAATATTAAAACAATTGTCCGGAAATTTGATGATTTAATTTTCCTTTCCAACCTTTCGTTTTTGGGAATGCAGTTCGTACTTCTATCCCGTTGTAAAATGCACATCACTTTAGAAGTGGATGGATACGCGAAAACTCTGGTAAGAACCTTAGACCATACTTTTAATAGAAAGAAACGCTGCCATCATCTAGATATCGGGTCGGTACCGTGCATTCCAAATTGACAAACGAGCCGGTTTCATCTTAAAAGGGCGTTCAAATTATATTTTGGTGCTTTTTGCGGAGTATGCCCGAAGTTATGGGAGTACCCTAAGGTTTTTGACACCAATGTAACAACGTACCTTAAATGATAAGCCCAAGTGTCACTGAGCTTCTAGTGGCTCTTTGCTTCAATTTATTTCAAACAAAAGAAATCGAAGCGACGAATTCCTAGGCCATTTAACTACTGTTTTAAAATAGTCCCATACTGAAACGGTAGTTATTGTATTATGGTGCCCAAAACAAATGAACTAAGGTTTTGATAAAAATAGGTACCTTAAAAAGTAAGCCTCCTAATTTGGTTATCTTTGTCAAGATTTAAACAAGACCTATGATTCAATCCATGACAGGATTTGGGAAGTATGTAGTACAGCTTCCAACAAAAAAAATAACCGTAGAGATCAAATCGCTCAATAGCAAGAGCATCGACCTAAATGCGCGTATGCCTTCCAGTTACCGAGAAAAGGAACTGGAACTACGAAAGCTGATCGCCAATTCGTTGGAGCGCGGAAAAGTAGACTTTAGTTTGTACCTAGAGGGTACGGGAGACGAAACATCTGCCCAAGTAAACGAAACTGCCGTACGGCAGTACATGAAGCAATTAAAGACAATTGCCGACGGGGACGATCTTAAGTTGTTGGAAATGGCGCTCCGTTTCCCCGATGCCATGAAAACCGCCAAGGAGGATATAGACGAGGAAGAATATGTAGCGATCTTAGAGGCTTTGGACGGTGCCCTGGCTGAAATCAACACCTTCAGATCAGAGGAAGGTGCTGTTCTGGAAAAAGATTTTTTAGATAGAATAAAAATTTTAAAAAACTTATTGGCTCAAGTATTGGACATGGATCCGGATAGGCAGGCCACCATTCGCGAACGTTTGGAAAAAGCGGTACAGGATATAAAGGCCGATGTAGACGCCAACCGATTTGAGCAGGAGTTGATTTACTATTTGGAGAAATATGACATAACCGAGGAGAAAGTCCGTTTGGAAAATCACTTGGACTATTTTGAAAAAACCCTGAATTCCAGCGATAGCAACGGCAAAAAGTTAGGTTTTATTTCCCAAGAAATAGGCAGGGAAATCAATACCATAGGTTCCAAGGCCAATTTTGCCCCAATGCAGCAGTTAGTGGTGCAGATGAAGGACGAATTGGAAAAGATAAAGGAGCAGATGTTAAACGTGCTGTAAGCCTATTATAAACGTTTCGTATATCCTTTTATTGACAAGTTAAGGCCATGGCAAAAAAGGATTATGGGCAAGAACGATTACTTGTTTAACAATCATAAGGTAGAATAAAGAAATATAATTCAGTAAGAATGAAAGGTGGTAAACTCATTATATTTTCTGCACCGTCGGGCAGCGGCAAAACAACTATCGTAAGGCATCTCTTAGAACGGCCCGAACTTAATTTGGCATTTTCGGTCTCGGCAACGTCCAGACCTAGGCGGGGAAAGGAAAAAAACGGAGAGCACTACTACTTCATGTCGGTTTCCGAGTTCAAACAGCATATTAAGAACGATGATTTTCTGGAATGGGAAGAAGTATACCGGGATAATTTTTATGGCACGCTAAAGAGTGAGGTAGATCGATTATGGGCAAAAGGAAATAACGTTATTTTTGATATTGATGTCGTAGGCGGGTTGCGTATTAAAAAGAAGTTTCCCGAACAGACCTTGGCCGTGTTCGTAAAGCCGCCCAGTGTAGACGAACTTAAAATACGCTTAAAAAAACGGAGCACCGAAAGTGAGGACAGGATAAACATGCGCATCGCAAAAGCTTCTATAGAACTGGCCACAGCACCACAGTTCGATAAAATTATTAAGAACTATGACCTAGAGGTTGCCTTAAAAGAAGCCGAGCAATTGGTGGCCGATTTTGTAAAGGAATCAAATAAGGAAGTGTAATGAAAAAAGTAGGGCTTTACTTTGGGACCTTCAATCCCATTCACATAGGCCATATGATCATTGCGAACCATATGGTGGAGTTCTCCGATCTAGATGAGGTTTGGTTCGTGGTAACGCCCCAGAGTCCGTTTAAGACAAAAAAAACATTGTTGGACAACAACCACAGGTATCAAATGGTGCTGGAAGCCACTCAGGACTATCCAAAATTAAAGCCAAGCACTATTGAATTTGATCTTCCCCAGCCCAGCTATACCATAAACACCTTGGCACATTTATCCGAGAAATACCCCAAGGGCCACCAGTTCTGCCTTATCATGGGAGAGGACAATCTTAAGGGGTTTCACAAATGGAAGAATTACGAGACAATTTTGGAACACCACGAACTTTTTGTATATCCAAGAATTTCCGAAGAGGAAGTAGAACCGCGATTTAAAGACCATCCCCGCATTCACAAAGTTAACGCACCCATCATCGAAATTTCCTCTACTTTCATTAGAAGGGAGTATAAGAAGGGTAAGAATATACGCCCCTTATTGCCGGAAGCCGTTTGGAAGTATATGGATGAAATGAATTTTTATCGGTAAACCCTACTCCAATCCCTCAGCTTCGCTAAGCGTATCCGTTCCCAAGTAAGCATTATCTTTGTTGTAATACCATGCCCTTATTTTTGGCATTTTGATGTCGTTGACTTCCATAGTTTCGGTTAATAGGATGTATTCGCCATCATTTTTTGATTCGTCATGGTAAAATTGGTAGACTTCCAGGGCATACGTTTTTGGGTCAAAATAGAAATACCAGGTATCCTTTCCTACGGCTTCTTTATAATCTACCTTCAATACCAAATATTCCTTGCCCTTAAAGGCTTTCTTTTGGACAGTCTCATATATGTTGGTTCCCGCGTCCTTTAGTTTCATGGGGAGTCCATAGAGATATGTATAATAATCTTGCGTCATTTTAGCCCTATCACAGCTTATGCGCAGACTATCCCGTGCTGCTTTAGGAATCTCCGCGCTGCCGTTAAGCATCTGTGTACAATCCTCCTTATCAAGGGTAGAAATTATAGTATTGCCGTCTTTTTGTACCGTGGAGCTAAAGAATTGTGCTGGAAAATCGATCTGAATTTTTGTGCTGCGGTCGCTTGAATTTGGGGTAGCCATGGTAATGGTCAAAGCTCCTTTAAAGGAACTCCAATTCTTATTGGGGTCGTGGTATTGTATGGCCTTTACCAAAAGCGCATTGCCTGTGAGCTCTTGAGCACTAACGGAAAAACCGAGAGGCAGCACAAAAACGGTAAGAAGTACCCAAAGCAGGACTTTAGGTATTGGCATACTTATCATAGGTTTCTATCAAATTCATGGTCGCCTGAAGTAGATCTTTAGTTTCTAGAAGCAGGCTAAAATAGAGGGCGGTGTTTTTGGGACTGGACTCGTCTGCCCTGGTTCTTTCCACTTGTTTCGCTATTTTTTGGTCCAATTTTTCCAAAAGATCATTTTTACCCATTAATAAAGGGGTAAGTTGGTGAAATTTTTTTGATTCAAAAATGGTCTGTAGGTCGGCAAATAACAGTACAACATACTGTTCGGTTTCCTTGAGGTCCTTAATTTGGTTGAACCGGAGCTTTTTATGGTTATTGTTCACATGCTTGTAACTGGCCTTGGAAATATACTCCAAAGACTGTGTCATATCCTGTAAATAGCTCAAAGCCGTAATATAAAAGTTACTGGCGCCTACGCTGGATTCGTCCAGGTTCTTAATGAAATAAAAGATATTGTCGCGGAGTTCCTCTACTTCGTTATTTAATTTTGAAATACCTTTTTTTCCCTTTTTAAGACTGTCTATATCATGTTTTGCAAGTCCGTCTATACATTGGGTATAAACTTTATTCCCTCTTTTTATGGCAAGTGCAACATTGGTAGCGCTTTCCTCTATAAGATCGATAATGGTATTGCTTTCTGCCTTTTGAAGCTTCTCCTCAAGCTTGGTTTCCTTCAGCTTTTTGGTGTGGGACAGATAGTTTTTGCCAATGAGTGCAAACGCCAAGATCAAAAGGATGACAATAGCGATAAATCCGCCCAAGTAGATGATATAGGCAATGATCGCTGCCGCGGTAAAGGCGCTGAAGGCGGTAAAGAACCAGCCCCCAATAACATTTAGCACGCCCGCCACCCTGTAGACGGCACTTTCCGGACCCCAAGCCCTATCCGCAAGCGAACTTCCCATAGCAACCATAAAGGTTACATAGGTGGTAGATAGCGGCAGCTTCATAGAAGTAGCCATGGAAATGAGCACACTGGCCACCATTAGATTTACCGAGGCCCTTACCAAATCGAACGAAGGAAGGTCTTTTACCTTGCTTTTTGGAATATATACGTAAGGTTTTTCGAACTGTTTGTCAATTATTTTTTTTATACCTGATGGGACGAGTACCGAAAGACTTTCCGAACTTTTCATGCTCAGCTTTACGATCTGTCTTGATAAATAGTTGGGCTGAAACCGCTCATCGCCCTCGTCTTGTCTCGACAGGTCTACGCTGGTCTTTACCACATTTTTGGCTTTTGATGAAAACCACAAAGTAAGCACCATTACAATCCCGGAGGCCAATAACAAATAGGTCGGGGTCTGCACTGCGCTGGCCAAGCCCGCCATATTAAAGTCCGACGCCAAAATACCGGATTCCTGCCACCTCGTAAACGATTCCAATGCGGCCAAGGGCACGCCTATAAAATTAACCAGGTCGTTTCCGGCAAAGGCCATCGCCAATGCAAAGGTTCCCATGACAATAATGATGGTATAGATGTTCCAGTTGAACAATTTTGTTACCAAAAGGGATAATAAAGACCAAAACACAAAGTTGGACACTATAAAAAGTTCTGGTTGCGATGAAATAAATCCGATAACCTCTGGTGGGAGAATAGAGGTCCCATTTAATCCTTTTATCAATATGAAATAAATAATGGACGTAATGGCGAAACCTCCAAAAAGGGCACTTACCCACTTTGCTTTTTGCTCAAACTTAAAGGAAATGAGTACCCTGGATAAAAATTGCACCAAGGCGCCTATGGTAAACGCTATAACCACGGAGAGCAGTATGCCAAGAATAATTTCGGTAGCTTTTTCCGTGTTTATATAGTTGCCAAGTTCTGTTATATTGCCGTCTGCAGTATAAATTTTAACCATCGACATGGCCACGGCCGCGCCCAAGAGCTCAAAAACGATTGAAACCGTTGTGGATGTTGGCATACCCAGGGTATTGAAAAAATCCAATAGCAATATATCCGTGATCATTACGGCCATAAAAACGATCATGATTTCTGAAAACACGAACTGTTCTGGATTAAAAATCCCTTTTCGTGCCACTTCCATCATTCCGCTAGAGGATATGGCCCCAAAGGCGATACCGACACTCGCAACGATCATAATGGTCTTAAAGGGAACGGCTTTTGAGCCAATGGCAGAATTTAAAAAGTTGACTGCATCGTTGCTGACCCCAACCACTAGGTCGGTAACGGCCAATACCGCCAAGGCAGCTATCATGAAAAAGTAAATGTTATCTCCCATCACTATATAAATAAGGGCAAAAATGACATTATAATTTGTCGGTTAGGTTAAAATAAGGTTATCAAATCAAAAGAATACATGTCCCGTTTTTTGGACTTAACCCAATTTTGGTTGAAAGTACTAAATTCCTTTTTGAAATTAGCGTAGATGTGCTTTTAGCAGGTAAATGTGCCCTACTTTTTAGAGGCCCAGAGGTAAGAACCTACCGGTAGAATTTATTTTTTGAGCGAAGTATCGGCCATTTCTGCCAAAATAGGCTCTTTTTTGTCGCCTAGACCAGTTCCAAGGAAGGGAAGGGTTTTAGCCTTAAGTGAAGGAAGAAGTTCCAACCGTTCGCCCGCGCTTACCCTTACCAAAAGTTCTAAACGCTCATAGCCCAGGAAATCTATGTGTAGGATATAGGCGCCGGGGATAACATCGGTCAGTTCAAAATTACCGCTAAAATTGGTCTGGGTACTCCAATCCGTATCCCTTAATGCTACGTTTGCCATTAATAAGGGTTCGCTATAGCCTTCGGCGTCCAAGACTTTTCCGCTGATCACTGCATTTTCCTGCGCTTGGGCCAAGGAAAAAAATAAAACAAAAACGAACAGAATAAAATATTTCATTATCAATGATTAAACCCTTGCAAAGAAAATAAGACAAGGTTAAGTTAAGGTTATCCAAGGGTTATTTGTAGGTGTTCTAAAGGTTATCATTAGGTTTCTTTCTATTGAATACCTAGCAGTTTAGAAAAAGTATAACCGACAAAAATGTATCTTGCGGCACCTAAACAGAAGGCATGAACTGGGAGCAATTACTTTCTTTACGAAGACAAGGAGACACCAATAAAAGATTACGCAAAGAACAGGACGAAACCAGATTGGGTTTTGATGTAGATTACGACCGTATCATTTTTTCGTCCGCCTTTAGGAGCCTTCAGGATAAAACACAGGTAATTCCGCTCTCCAAAACAGATTTTGTACATACACGGTTAACGCATAGTTTGGAAGTCTCCGTGGTGGGGCGCAGTTTGGGACGTTTGGCAGGAAAAAAAATCTT
>Ga0075108_10000189_pt1 | contig 37403 bp, 25 predicted proteins | sample AntAceMetag02UK1_FD_69797 | JGI IMG/M metagenome (GOLD analysis project Ga0075108, IMG submission 69797) | Saline lake microbial communities from Ace Lake, Antarctica - Antarctic Ace Lake Metagenome 02UK1 | ecosystem: Environmental > Aquatic > Non-marine Saline and Alkaline > Saline | place...
CTCATTACTTCCAAAATAATAACCAATATCGAAAATTATGGGTTTTTGACCAACACTTATAACTTTAAATATCAACAGGTTGCATAAATTTGTATTGGTGCGAAACTTGAGTTATGTTAAAAGTTGTTAATTTCAAAATATGATAAAAATTTTAACACATATAAATCAATTTGGTATTCAACTACATTCAAAAATTGTGATTTCATAATCAAATTACCAAAGGAGCACCTTGGATAGCATATAGCGACTGGCAGTCAAATTTTGTTTCAATAGGTTATCCTTTTAAATCCTTTTGAGCACCTTTTTTTTGATGCCAATATTCATGTGTTTTAAAGGCCGCTAAGCAGTAAGCATCAGCATGCTGCGCTCGAAGGCTTTATGGCAGTCGATGCCGCACGTGTTATTGATTACCTTTATATTTCGATGCTGCCATACGAACTTTGGGGGTGTAGTGCCTTGTTACCCGAAGATTCCCAAAGAATGCTTACAACCGTATTTTCAAAATTTATGCATTCAATGGCAGGTTTATGTCGTGAAAGGCTATTGCACCTATAATTCGTTTTTGGTAATGTATATTCCAAATTGAATTGCGAATTATCTTGATGAATATGCCGCATAGGATTAGCTATTTTAGTCACTATCTCTTTCCCCAAACCAGAACGAACTCTAATCACGTAATAATACGTATTTAGGATTCTATCCTTTGTATGCATTTAAATTTTCAAATCTCAGGGAATATCATATTTCGATTGTTGCCTAGCCTCAGAACTGAATAAAAATCACTTTTAAGTTCATTAATTGGACAACTTTTAAAAACAAGTAACACGTGGTAGGTTATTTTGTAGAAATAGATAAGGCAGTAGAGTGTTTTAACTATTGTAATATACTATCTATATATATACCGATAAGATGCGTTCGCACATCGACCGATTTTTCTAAACCGTCTTCTGTTGACCTTACCTTCATAACACGGGAAGGGAATTCTGGCATATGGCATTTTATACAGTCGGTATAATCCGATAGGTTAGATGCTTCGTCAACCGTATGCAGGTTTAATGGTTGTTGATGACAGGTTAAGCACTTGGAATTAAAATATTGTGAATTATCCCTTTGATTTTTATGGGGATCATGGCAAGTAACACAGCTCATTTCAGCACTCTCTTTGAAGCATTTGCTGCTTACCAAAAGGCCATATTGATTGCCATGAACATCTAACTGGCTATTTGGTTTGCCCGAATTAAAATTTTTAGAATTTTCTTCTAAATTTTCACCGATAAGAAAAGAGAACGGATTTCCGGCTATTTGATTGGTACGAAGTCCCGCATGGCATTGCGCGCAGGCATCCATTTGTTGTTGACGGTTTAAGGTTTCTGCACGTACAATAGGATCAAAATCCAGTGTTTGTATGTTTCCGATGCGATAATCTACATGTTCTTGTGAAGGACCATGGCAGCGTTCACAATCTACACCGTACATAAACGAATTTTTATCATAAACGTTGGAGCTTCCTGAAAATTTCTCATTCTTGGCAAAAGTGACGTGACATTTGATGCAGTTGTCCATAACAGGTCTTTTAAAACCATAGTTTGGAAATCCAGGGCTGTTTATCCAACTATCTGTTAAGGAGAAATAAGAGGCTTGTAATTGGTAGAGCGAGTCCCCTTCAAATGTCAGATAGGATTGCCCTTTGACCCCAGAGCCGATAATAATATCCATTTTTGATTTCTCAATTTCTTTTCCGTGATATGTTTTTGTCGTTTGGTAACTGATGCCATCGTCTTGTGTCATTAAGACTTTTACCCCAGCCAAATTTATCTCATTCTCTTCATGACTAAAACTGCCAAGAATATTTTCGGAATCTGTAAGGGCGGAAGTATTATAATGTGCAGTGGAAATATGGGTTTTGTAAATGGATTCATGGCAGGGAATGCATGATTCTGATCCGGCAAATTTTTTGCCACTATAATGCACCGGCAATTCAACTTTCAAATACTCATATTCCGAGACGGAGATGTCGTTATAATAATTATAGACTAGATAACTCATTACTAGTAATCCCAAAAGGCAAATCCCAGATAGTAATTTTTTCAACACCTTGCAAAGTTAAGATAATCAGTTATAACTAAAACATTCAAATTACGATACTATAGAAATAGACGTTCTTTTTTTTGTTGAAAATAGGCCTTTTTATCATGCTTCGCTAAAAAGCAAAAATCGTTTTTATGCCATTTTTGTTAGTAATATCCAGATAAAAAATCCATTCTCTTTTTAAAGCCATCAGCATCCGCCTTAAAAGCTAAAGGCTCTAGTTTAATTTAGTGTTGCTTTTTCTATTAAAATCAAAAACAGTAGGGTTTTTAGTTTGCTAGAAATCAGAAAATCCGATTATTCCCTGTAGGGGCAGGGTAAGAATGATCGGATTTTCGGCCTTTTGTTCTTTCCCTGACCCTAAAGGGAGCAAAAAAAGGCCGAAAATCAGAAGTAATTAGTATCATATCTATTTTAAACTAGAGCCAAGCTAAACTATAAAGTTATACGAGCATGCCGTTAAAGCCGATTCCTTCTGCGTAACCCAATTCACAATTTATAGTACCTGGGGCAAATGTGGCTTCTTGCCAAATGTCTAACTAATCGATAGCCGCACTCCGATATTTCCAGCATGCTATTTTATTGATTTTCGGTCAAACCATTTGATTTCATTATATTTTTTTGTGGCTTGACTATTAAGCCTAGAGCTCATATAAATATAATAGTAAATTCTACTTTTGCCTCTGCTATATCTAGACTTTCTAGTCTACTGGCGATGAGCGAACAAACGTTTACCAGTCAAACCAACCTAATTGACTTGTTTTGTCCGTACAGGTAAAATTAGTCGGACTCATCTGCTTTTACGCCTTCAAATGTCATCTTTGTAACCTGAGTTCGATTAAAATAACGTGAGCTAACAGTCTTCGTTATTTGGTATTTAAGTTTTAGTTTAGTTGGGAGGAAGCTTAAGAGAATAAGACAGGTAACAAGGTTTTCCAGAAAATTTCCGTGCCATGAATGCTTTATCTGTTATGTCTACTTCGGTTCTAGCTTTATGGTTGCTATATCGGGTTACATTTTCATCTTAATGAGTATGACTCCACTAGCACCACGAGACCCATAGAATGAAGCATCGTCATCACGTAGAACCCTGACCGAAGCTACTTCCCTAGGAAAAATATACTCCATGGAACTTACAGGATTACCATCTACTATTATTAATGGTTCTTGAATACTTTGAACCGAATTAGGTGCTACTAACCTAATAGTAGTGCCGTTGACAACGGCTCCTGGTATCTCTGTCGCGATTAGTTGGTACATATTTAAATACTTGCTATAGTCCTTAGGCTCTTTTTTACTTCTTTTGACCTTTGTCTCGAAACCTAGTTCTTCCAGTTGCTCTTCAGAAACTATAGCTTCGCTTTCAGGAAAAACAATCAACATACCATCATCTCCTTCATAGTTTTTCGTTACGATGCCATAATTCCAAGAATATGCCGAAATGGTTTTATTGGAAGACTTTAAACCGATTCTGAATTGTCCCTTCTTGTTGGTTTTAACTTTTGTCTTCACTGAATCAAGATAAATTATTGCCTTTTTTACCGGTTTCTGTTCTGAGTTGAACACAGTACCATTGACCCATCGTATTTCTTGTTTTGCTTTTTGTGCATTAATTTGCGCTGAACAGCACATCATTAAAATAAAAGTTATAAAAATTCGCATCTTAGTATGTTTTAGTTAGTCTGTCTATTTTTTTACTAGATTAAGCTAATGATAAAAATCAATGAACACACCAAGTTAATGTTTTTTTATCTTCGTATCGATGGCGGACTTTAAATAAGCGAAGTTCCGCGTCATCCTTTCGGTTTTGAATTGGCACGATATTTTTTAGTTTGCCTTATGTTGTGAGCGCGTATTCATATCTGTTGTGGTCTTCTGTGAAATCAACAAAATTATATAATTATGACAGCTTTTTACTGTAGCCGTAAATTACGATTTGAAAAGACATAACCTTCTTTTTGCTTTTTATTGGCGGCTCTTCCAACCGTTTTTTTGTTTTACAATGTTGGCCTTTTCGATATTGTGTTTTTCGAAATACCCATAATTTCCAAGGTGAGTTAACATTTCATAAGGGCTACCATCAATTATGGTGACATTTGTCACCGTATTACTTTTCGGCTAGAGTTACAGTTTATAAATACCTTTTTGTCAGTTTAGGGTAGCCTAAAACAATGAATTATAATTAACTTATTTTCTAAGTTTTTAGTAAAGAACAGGTAATCCGTTCCGCCATCCTTTAATTTTAATTTTTTGCGGATGGTGGCTACACTATCGGGAAAGTTACGCGTGGTAATGTTCGCTTTTTTAAGGCCCAGTTGCTTTATTTCTTTTTTAGTGTAGTTCATTACTTTTTTTATTTCAAAGACACGACCCGGAAAATCCTGTTGTTCCATGGACGTGTATAGATGGGAATGTGTGTGTAATTTGCTAACATCCAGTCGGGTGCAAATCAGTTTAAAGGCGCCTGACTTCAGTAAAGCTGCGTTGGGTTCGTAGAGATACTTTTGCGGTTCTGACACTATTGGCACCGCAGATTTTTCTTCGGAAAGTAAAAATTCGAAAACCGCTTTTTTATCATTCCTAAGATTTACCGCGGTAATTGTAGGCTCTTCCTTAAAACCCTGTTCCAAGACCCATAGCACTTCCTTTACGTCATTGTCAACGGCAACAATATGTATCTGTTTTACATGCCGTAACTGAGTGGTACCTCTACTAAGGTCCAACAGCGGCCCGGTCTTTATGAGGATGTTGTCGGATTTTGAAAAAAACAGGTCTAAGGATAAGGTAATATCCGGTTCGCAATCCGATAGAAAATAAACCTTCTCCTTGGCATCTGTTCGTCTGGAGGGGTCTACATAGATCCAATCGAATTTTGATGCTGTTTCTTTTAAAAAGTCGATTCCATCGGCATGGATAATGGTAACATTGGAAACGCCCATACTTTTAAAGTTAGATCGGGCAATGGTGGAGAGTAGTTGGTTCTTTTCTACATGGTACACCTGTTTCACGTTCTTGCTAAAGGCATGTGCGTCTACACCAAAACCGGCGGTACTATCCACTAACGAATCCCCATTTACGATATTGGCCTTATAGGCAGCGGTTTGTTCGGATGACGTTTGGGAGATATTCAGTTTATTGGCATAATATATATTTTCCGAAGAAAACCAAGTGGGCAGCTTCTTTTTACTTTTGAGCTTTGCTTCGATCTGTTCCGTTAGTTCCTTTATCGTTACCTCATCGAACGGAGATTTCTGAAACAAAAGGGTAGGTATGTCCGTATGGAGATTTTCGCTAATGAACTCTTGGACATCGGTATGCAAAATGGCATCGTTCATGTCCGCTTCAGAGATTTCTGGTGATGGATCTAACGATTTTGTTATCGGCCAAAAACTCCTTTAAAATCACTTTAATAGCCGTATATCCCGGCACGGCTATAATCATGCCCACGACCCCGAACAGGAGGCCGGCAATAATAATGACCAAGAATATCTCCAAGGGATGCGATTTTACGCTATTGGAAAAGATAAAGGGCTGTGAAAAGAAGTTATCCACTAACTGACCAATGGCGAGGCCTATAAGCACATATCCGGTTTTTGGTAAAATTACCGTGCTAAAATCCGTTCCCAAATTGCTGGTCATGGTAAGTAGGATCATCAACACGCCACCAATGATAGGGCCTATGTATGGGATGACATTAAAAAGCGCACATAAAAAGGCGATGACAACGGCATTTTCTATCCCGACCACTAATAATACAATGGTATAGATGACGAAGAGAATAAAGATCTGAAGCAACAATCCCACAAAATAGCGGGAGAGTAGGCTATTTATCTTATTGATGGAATTAACAGTTCCTTTTTCCCTTGTCTTGGGAACGAAAATCAATAGTCCGTTTTGGAACAGCTTACTATCCTTTAAAAAGAAAAAAGAAATAAAAAGTATAGAAAAAAGGCCAATGCTCAAGCTACTTAATACGGCTAAAAAGGAATTCAATAAATTTGGAATAAAATTAAGGTTGAGTCCCTCAAGGATATTTCTTTCAATATTACTTTCCTGTATCACATTGCCAACAACGTTCGAGGATACCCCAAGATATTCGGTTATCTCCCTGTACAGGGTATTGATGCTTTTTTGGAGTTCATCAATATTCAAAAGCGATAGATTTTTACCCTGTTCTGTTATTAAGGGTACAAATAGCGCAAAAATACTGGCAATAAGCCCAACCATAAGTACCATGGCCAAGACGACGGCCAAAATATTCGGGAATTTCAACCGTTCCCTTAGAAAAAACACAATAGGCCTTCCTACTAGGGCGATTACCGCTGCAATTGCCAAATAGGCCAAAACAGATCTTATAACGAACAGGAAATATAGGATCAATACTATTCCAGTAAGGATGCCTAGGGCCCTGAGGATTCCGTTGGCGATGGTTTTGGGGGTCATGGTTTAATTTTTAAAAACGTAGGAAACAATATTGGCACCCATTTTTAAGGCTTGTTGGCGAATTTCCTCGGCATCGTTGTGCACGGCCGGGTCTTCCCACCCATCCCCAAGATCCGACTCAAAAGTAAACAAAAGTACCAAACGTTGCTCGTGAAAAATACCAAAGGCCTGGGGGCGTTGTCCGTCGTGTTCATGTATTTTTGGGAGTCCCTTTGGAAAACTGTATTCTTGCGAAAATATGGGATGGTCCGCACCAATTTCCTCCAAGGGTGTATTGGGAAACAGGGCTTCCAGCTGCTTGGTAACATAGGGTTTCATACCATAATTGTCATCAATATGTAAAAAACCACCGGAGAGCAGATAGCTTCTAAGATTCTCCAATTCTTCATTGGAAAACACAACGTTGCCGTGCCCTGTCATATGCAGGAACGGATATTGAAAAATAGCGGTACTGCCCGCTTCCACGGTTTGGGGTTTGTCGTTAATTCGCGTGCCAATGTTCGCATTGCAAAAGCGGATAAGATTGGGGAGGGCGGTTGGGTTTGAGTACCAGTCGCCACCACCATTGTATTTGAGAATGGCCATATCCTGCCCTTGGAGCTGCACAGCTAAAAAAAGGATACAAAAAGAAATGATAAACTTTAGTTGTTTCATGAAAAATAATCGGTATCAATTTCAAATTTACATAATATAGAAAGAAAAGAATAGTCCTTGTTAGATTGTTTGACTCGAGGCTAGGTTTTTGATGAAGGGACAGGGGAAAGGATGCAAGAAAAAAGAATCTGAAGAATAGAGGCAAAAAAATCCAAATTCCAATAATCAAGAGCGATAAAAAAAAAGGAAGTGTCAGGATCCCAACCCTTTTTCTATAGTTATAACCTTTCGGAACAGCTAACTATTCACCCGTTACCAAAGTCTGGCAATTTCTGCCCGCTATTCCCATCCCGATAGGTATCGGGACTAAAGCGTGGGAGGGCAGAAATCGTCTTGGTTTCCTTTAGGGTTAGGGTAAAAAATGAGGATTTCTGCCTAGGGGTGAATAGGTACCGGAACAGGCATTTGTTTGATTAAAATACTCCTTTTCAATTATTTAAAAATTAAATCTAACACTACGCTCTAACATCTAACATCTACCCTCCACCCTTTTTAACGGGACACCCCTTAGCTATCAACCATTATTGGTCAAAGCAACCGTAGTACAGGCGACAATAGCAGCGGTTTCTGTGCGTAGTCTGGTTTTCCCCATCGCTACTGGTAGGTAACCTCTGTTTTTGGCCATCTTAATTTCGTTTGGCGTAAAATCGCCTTCAGGGCCTATCAATACGGTGGTAGGGCGATCCGGGGCAATTACTCTTTTAAGTTCAAAACGCTCCGTATCCTCGCAATGTGCTATAAACAAAAGGCCTTCTTTGGGTTGTTCTAAAAATTCCTGTAATGTGATCAGGGGATGAATTATGGGAAGATATGCCTGAAAAGATTGCTTCATTGCGGATTGTATGACTTTTTCAAAACGTTCTACCTTGACCGATTTTCGCTCGGACCTATCACATAGTATGGGCGTTATTTCATGTACTCCAATTTCCGTGGCCTTTTCCAAGAACCACTCGTATCGGTCGTTCATTTTGGTAGGAGCCACCACCATGTGCAAGGTATGCCTGCTAGGATGTATTTTTTTAAATTTTGTAATCGCTACGGTACAGGCTTTGGGATTATCGTCCGTAATGGTCGCGAAAAGAAAAAGACCGCTTCCATTGGTCAGCTGAAGCTCGTCGCCCACTTTTTTGCGCAACACCTTTACCATGTGTTTGCTTTCAAAACCATCGAACGTAAAGTTTTTGGTTTCCTCTTTCAGTCCTGCGTTGTAAAATAACTGCATAGTCTTACTTTTAAATTAGTGTTGTCCGGTAAAGAATATAGACCTTCCCGAGTGTTCCACTTCCAACTTCGTACTTCCGACTTCCTGCTTCCGACTTCCTGCTTCCGACTTGATTTTCATTTTGGAAAAATCTCAAATCTCAATACTCAATACTATTAACTTCTAAATCGTATACCGCGCTTTTGCCGTAATGTCCTGCTCCGCAAAAATACCTTCCTTAAATTTTAGGTAGCCTACAATACCGATCATTGCGGCATTGTCCGTGCAATATTCGAATTTGGGAATATGTACGGTCCAGCCATGTTTTGTTTGGGCCTCCAATACCGCTTGTCGTATGCCTGAATTGGCCGAAACACCGCCACCAATGGCAATGGTCTTAATGCCTGTTTGCTTTACGGCTTTCTTAAGTTTTTTCATTAAAATGGTAACGATAGTGTACTGTATGGAAGCACAAATATCGGCAAGGTTTTCGGCAACAAAATCGGGATTTTCCTTGGTTTTACGTTGAACGAAATACAGAATATTTGTCTTCAGGCCGCTAAAACTGAAATCGAGCTCCTTTACATTGGGTATTGGAAATTCAAAAGCAAGCGGATTTCCTTGCCTTGCATAGCCGTCCAATAATGGCCCGCCGGGATAGGGCAATCCAAGAATTTTTGCACTTTTATCAAAGGCTTCACCAACGGCATCGTCTAGGGTTTGTCCCAGTACCTGCATATCAAAATAATCGTTTACCTTTAATATCTGTGTATGTCCTCCACTTATCGTCATGGCCAGAAAGGGAAACTTGGGCGATTGCATCTTTTCATCTTTTATAAAATGAGCCAAAATATGTGCTTGCATGTGGTTTACCTCGATCAACGGTATCCCTAAACCTAAGGCAAGCGACTTGGCAAAAGAGATACCCACCAAAAGGGAGCCCATAAGACCGGGTCCGCGTGTAAATGCAATGGCGGATAACTGTTTTTTAGCGATATTTGCCATGGCCAAGGCTTGAGCTACTACCGGGACAATATTTTGCTGGTGCGCACGGGAAGCTAGTTCCGGTACAACGCCTCCATATTGCTCATGAATTTCTTGGTTGGCCACCACGTTGCTTAGTACCACATTGTTCTTTAGAACGGCCGCCGAAGTGTCGTCACAGGAAGATTCTATGGAAAGGATGTAAATAGTTTCGTTTTCCAATGTGTTTGGAATAAAAGTTGAATGTCAAAGGTAAAACATAAAGCCCTATCAAAAAATTAAGGAAAATACTGTTCAGAATTGTGGTGGTTCTGTTGTTGATGGGTATTTTAGGCACCATGGTACTTTCTTTGCCTATTGTTCAGACCAAACTGGCAAAATACGCTACCAGCACCCTGAACAAAGAATTTGGCACCAACATCAATATAGACAAGTTGCGATTTTCCTTAATTACTTGGGATACTTCCCTCCACGGAATCTATATAGAAGATTATCAAAAAGATACTTTGTTCTATGTAGATGAGCTAAGGACTTCCGTGCTTAGTTTGGGTAAATTGGTAAAGGGCAGATTGGAATTTGGGGACATAAAGGTCAATAAGCTTCATTTTAAACTCAAAACCTATTTAGGCGAAAACACCACCAACATAAATGTCTTTGTAGATAAACTGGACGATAACAAGCCAAGGGTTCCGGGGACACCTCCATTTTTCTTTTCGTCGTCTTTTGTAGATATTAAGCAAAGTACCTTCCAGTATATAGATGAGAATTTGGAAACTCCGCAAGCATTGCTTTTTAGAAATCTCAATATTGAAGGCAGGGATTTACTCATTTTAGGCCCGGAAGTTTCAACGGAAATAGAAAATATGTCCTTTTTGAGCAAGAGGGGAATTGTGGTGGAGGATATGGCTACCAATTTTAAATACACTAGGGAACAGATGCGTTTTGATTCTCTTAAAATTAAGACCTCTTTATCCAAATTGGACGGTAATCTAGTTTTTAATTACAAACGGGAGGATTTTATCGATTTTTTGAACAAAGTGAATATAGTTGCCGATTTTCAGGAATCTACTGTTTCCTTTGATGAGATAAATTTATACTACAACGAATTCGGAAAAGGAAAAACGGCAACATTTTCTGCAAATATTAGTGGCGTACTCAATGATTTGAATACCGATGAGCTTTTTCTGTTTTCCGACAATACGGGAATTAGGGGGGATTTCAATTTCAAAAACCTTTTAAACAAGCAAGAGCCCTTTATCCTAGATGCCCGCATGAAGAACGTAACCAGTAATTACTTTCAATTAAATGCGCTATTGCCCAATCTTATCGGCAACTCCTTACCCTCCTCTTTTAGTAAATTGGGTCAGTTTACCATAAGGGGAAATGCGCTGATAACGGAAAGCTCTATAGATACAAAGGTAAACCTTAATACGGCCGTGGGAAGCAGTTATGCCGATGTGGTGCTGACCGATTTTAACAATATAGACAACGCCACGTACAAAGGCTTTATTTCTTTGATAGATTTTGATCTGGGCAACTTTGTGAACAGTACCGCCCTGGGTAAAGCTACGTTGGATTTTAACGTGGCCGGGAAAGGTTTTGTAAAGGAAAAATTAAATACCGTGGTATCCGGGCAAGTATATGCCATAGAGTTCAATAAATATACCTATACGGATTTAAAGGTGGCCGGAGTTTTAAAAGATCAGCTCTTTGATGGCTCCTTGAACAGTAATGACCCCAATATAAGGTTCGATTTTAAGGGATTGGCAGATTTTGGCAACGAACGTACCAACTTTAATTTTGATGCCAATGTGGCCTATGCCGATTTTAAAACGCTGAACTTTATAAACGATGAAGTATCCATTTTTAAGGGAAATGTAAGTATGGATATTAATGGCACCACCTTGGACGACCTTGTAGGTGATGTCAATTTTACCAGAACAAGTTACGAGAACATTAACGACGTCTATTATTTTGATGATTTCACTATCACCTCCTCCTTTGATGAGGAAGCCGTGAGAACCATAAACATAAATTCCCCTGATATTATTACCGGTTTTATGAGAGGTAATTTTAAGGTGAGGGAACTAGGCAAACTTGTACAGAATTCCTTAGGTAGTATCTATACCAATTATAGGCCTTTTGAAATTTCTGACGGGCAGGACCTTTCCTTTAATTTCAAGATTTATAATAAGATAGTGGATGTTTTTTTTCCGGAAATAAGTTTTGATCCCAATACCTATATCAAAGGAAAGATAGTGGCGGACGAGGGCGATTTTAAATTGAATTTTGAATCTCCCAGTATAGCCGCTTTTGGAAACAAAGCAGATAATATAGAAGTTAAAATAGACAACAAGAACCCCTTGTTCAATACCTACGTATCTGTAGGCGAATTAAACACACCGTACTACGATCTTAAAGATTTTAATCTCATAAATACGACATTAAAGGACACGCTGTTCTTTAGAACGGAATTTAAAGGAGGAAGTCAATTTAACGATACTTATAATCTCAACTTTTATCACACCTTCACCAAAGAGAATAAATCCGTTATTGGTTTAAAGACGTCAGATATCAATTTTAAGGGCAACAAATGGGTCTTGAACAAAGAGGGAGACTCTAAGAACAAGGTCATCATAAATCGTGCGTTGGATAGTATTACCATTCAGGAAATTGTGATGAACAATGAAGAAAGGGAGCAAATTAGACTTAGGGGCCAATTGGCGGATTCTACCTATAAAGACCTTCAATTACAGTTTAAAATCGTATCGCTGAACAAGATTACCCCTGTTATAGATAGCTTAAAGTTACAGGGAGAGGTGAACGGGAATCTTAATATTCTTCAGAAAGACGGTATTTATTTGCCCTCTTCTAGCCTCAATATCGCTAATTTCGGCATCAACGATACCCGCCTTGGCGATTTGGCCATTAGCATAGTGGGCAACAGGGATCTAACGGAGTTTCAGGTAAATTCGCAACTTACGGATGAAGGCATAGAAAAATTTGGCGTAATTGGAAAAATTGAGAATAAAGAGAAGATTCCAAAGGCCAACTTGGTCGCCAATTTCAGTAATTTTAATTTGGAACCGTTCAGTCCTTTGGGACAAGGTGTTATAGACAATATTAGGGGAGACATAGACGGCAGTGTCAACATTACCGGAGCTATAGACAATCCAAATTTCAACGGCGTTCTCACCCTCGATAACGCTGGTATTGCCGTACCCTATTTAAATGTTGATTATGGTTTTGGTTTACGATCAAGAGTCCGACTTTCTGACCAAACATTCAATTTTGAAAACATAGCATTAACAGATGTGGCAAAGGGCACCAAGGCAAGTTTGGATGGCACCATTACACATAGTTATTTTGATAATTGGGTGCTGAACCTAAATGTAGATACGAACGATAACCGCTTTCTAATTTTAAATACCGAATTTAAGGAAGGCGATCTGTATTACGGTACGGGATACCTGAACGGCACGGGCCGCATTTTTGGTCCCACTACCGCGCTAAATATCACCGTGGTCGGTGAAACGGCGAAGGGTACGTCCTTAAAAATACCATTGAGCGATGTGGCCAGTTTGGGCGATTATTCTTTTATAAATTTCACGGAGAAAAAAATAGTTAAGGCTATTTCGCAACCAAGAAATGTAAAGGATTATCAGGGCTTGGAGCTAGAGTTCGACCTAGATATTACCCCAGAAGCAGAAGTAGAGATCGTTACGGATACCAAAACGGGAAGTTCCTTAAAAGGGACCGGGGTTGGGATTATTCTTTTGCAGATCAATACCAATGGTAAGTTTGAGATGTATGGGGATTTTGTTGTAGTTACAGGGGAATTCAATTATAAATTTGGAGGTATAATCGATAAGAAATTTGATGTGAAGCCAGGTGGCACCATCCAATGGGACCAAAAACCCTTGGAAGCGGACCTGAATATGGAAGCCGTATATTCCATTAATGCCAATCCTGCGCCATTATTGGACAACCAATCGGTGACCAGAAGAATACCCACCGATGTGGTCATTAAACTAACGGGCGAACTTCAAAGTCCGGACATAGAATTTGGAATTGAATTTCCGGGAACCAACTCTGTGGCAAAATCCGAGCTGGAATACATATTACAAGATCCAACGGTAGAGGAAAAGAATGCGATATTTCTTCTCGCCCAAGGAACGTTTGCCAATGCCCAAAACGGCATAAACCAACAGGCCATTACCGGAAACCTGATCCAAAGTGCCTCGGGCATATTAAATTCTATCTTGGGAAGTAATAACGATAAGCTTAGTGTGGGGCTCTCTTATGAACAAGGACTTTTGGATCGTAATGCGGATATAGAGACGGATAACCGTATTGGGTTAACGGTGTCTACGCAGATAAGTGATCGGGTACTTTTTAATGGTAAAGTCGGGGTTCCTGTAGGTGGTACCAGCGAAAGCCTGGTTGCCGGTGATTTTGAAATTCAGCTCTTGCTAAATGAAGAAGGTACTTTAAGCGCCAAGTTCTTTAGTCGGCAGAGGGAAATTCAGGCTTTCTTGCCGGACCAACAAGGTTCTAGTCAAGGTGCCGGACTTTCTTATGAAGTCGATTTTGATACGTTTAGGGAGCTTTTTCTCAAAATCCTGAATAAGGAGCAAGCCCTTAATAAGGAAGTGCCCAAACCCACAAAAGCCCTACAGTCTGTAATGGGGAAGGATAGTTTGCTACAGTTTTATACCAAATCAAAATCCTTTTGACCACAGGCGGTGCTGTTTTCAATTGTTAATAAATCGCGGGATTCTATTAAATTTCGTTAAAAATGGGACTACGAAAACGTTATTGTCATAATTATCTGTATTGCGTTGCCTTTCCATTTCATTATTGCCACAACTTTTAGTACTTTCGTTGGCTTAAATTTTCCCATGTCTTCAAAAATTAGAAAAATAGGTGTATTGACGTCGGGAGGTGATTCTCCCGGTATGAACGCAGCAATAAGATCTGTTGTGCGTACCTGTGCGTACCTGAAATTAGATTGCGTAGGCATTTACAGAGGATACCAGGGAATGATAGAGGGCGATTTTAAGCCCATGGATGCCCGGAGTGTAAACAATATCATCAACAAAGGGGGAACCATATTAAAATCGGCGAGGTGTACAGAGTTTATGACCCCGGAAGGTAGAAAAAAGGCCCATTCCCAATTGGTTTCGGAAGGAATAGATGCGTTTGTGGTCATTGGTGGTGACGGTAGTTTTACCGGAGCGATGATTTTTAATAAGGAATTCAATTTTCCCGTAATAGGCATACCCGGAACGATAGATAACGATATTTTCGGCACGACATTTACCCTTGGTTTTGACACCGCTTTAAATACGGTTGTGGAGGCCATAGATAAAATTAGGGATACTGCGAGCTCTCACAATAGATTGTTCTTTGTCGAGGTCATGGGCAGGGATGTAGGCCATATCGCGCTAAATGCCGGTATTGGTGCAGGTGCCGAGGAAATTTTGATACCCGAGGAAAATTTAGGTTTAGATCGTTTGTTGGAATCCCTTAGAAGAAGTAAGCAATCGGGAAAATCGTCCAGTATTGTTATCGTAGCCGAGGGTGATAAATCCGGTAAGAATGTATTTGAACTTGCCGCGTATGTAGAGGAACACTTACCCATATACGATGTTCGTGTTTCCGTTTTGGGCCATATGCAACGCGGTGGTGCTCCGTCCTGTTACGATAGGGTATTGGCTAGCAGAATGGGCGTAAAAGCCGTCGAAGCCTTGCTAGAGGGCAAGACAAGTTTAATGGTAGGGGTACAGGACAATAAATTGATACTTACCCCCATCAATAAGGCCATAAAAGGCCATACTAAAATAGACAAGGAACTCATTAGGGTTTCCGAAATAATGACAACATAATTTTAATTCATAAATACAGATAAAATGTCGAACTTGAAAATAGGAATTAACGGATTTGGTAGAATAGGTAGACTGGTTTTCAGAACAACAGTTAAACGTGGCGACGTAGACGTAGTTGCCATAAATGATTTATTGGATGTAGAACACTTGGCATACCTTTTAAAATATGATTCCGTACACGGACATTTTGATGGTACTGTTGAAGTAAAGGACGGCCATTTGGTCGTAAATGGTAAAACAGTAAGAATTACGGCCGAAAGAGAGCCAAAGAACATTAAGTGGGATGCCGTAGGTGCAACGACCGTTGCGGAATGTACTGGTATTTTCACCACTCTGGAAACAGCACAGTACCATATAGACGGTGGCGCTAAAAAAGTGGTTATCTCCGCACCATCAAAAGATGCTCCCATGTTTGTAATGGGGGTAAACCATAAAGAAGCAAAGGCTTCGGATACTATCGTTTCCAATGCATCTTGTACCACAAACTGTTTGGCGCCCATGGCTAAAGTGCTTAATGATGCCTTTGGTATCGAGGAAGCGCTAATGACAACGGTGCATGCAACTACAGCTTCCCAAATGACGGTAGACGGTCCTTCTAGAAAAGACTGGAGAGGTGGTAGAAGTGCCCTGTTAAATATTATTCCAGCTTCTACAGGAGCTGCGGTTGCCGTAACCAAAGTAATTCCGGAATTAAAAGGAAAGCTTACAGGTATGGCGTTTAGAGTACCTACGGCAGATGTGTCTGTAGTGGATTTAACGGTACGACTGGTAAAGGAAACGTCTTACGAAGAAATTAAGAAAACGTTCAAAGCTGCATCAGAAGGCGAATTGAAGGGTATTTTAGGGTACACCGAAGAGGCTTTGGTATCTCAGGATTTTATTGGTGACGCAAGAACTAGTATTTTTGATGCCGGTGCAGGTATCGAGCTTAATTCCAAGTTCTTCAAATTGATTTGCTGGTATGATAATGAAGCAGGTTTCTCCAATAAAATGGTAGATCTTATTCAACATGTAAACACGCTTTAAGGCAAAGCTTAGTTAATTGTAATTTTTCCTGAAAATGAGGTTATTTTTCCTTATTTTCAGGATTCTTTTTTAACATACATATTTATGATTTTAATTGTTGATAGTGGTGCCACAAAATCGGATTGGATTGCTTTGGACGACAAGGGAAACCAACTTTTTTTAACACAGACTTTGGGTCTTAGCCCAGAGGTACTTACCAAGGAAGTAATAGAGGACAGATTGGCCAATAATTTTGAGCTATCAAAAAATCGCGAGAAAGTCACTCATCTATATTTTTACGGTGCAGGATGCGGAACAGATCGTATGAAGGTATTCCTAAAGAATATTTTCAAGGATTTTTTTCCCAATGCAAGGGCAGACGTAAAGGAAGATACCTATGCCGCCATATTCGCAACTACAAAAATTGGTACCCAGGGTATCGTTTGTATTTTGGGCACCGGATCTAATTGCAGTTACTATGACGGGCATCAACTGTTTCAAAAAGTGACCTCATTGGGCTATATTCCTATGGATGATGGCAGTGGTAATTTCTTTGGCCGTAAATTGATACGGGATTATTATTTTCATAAAATGCCACAAGACCTTGGAATAAAATTCGCAAAGGAATATAACTTGGAAGCAGATCACATTAAGGAAAATTTGTACAAGCAACCTAATCCCAATACCTATTTGGCCACGTTTGCCCGTTTTTTGGTAGATAATAAGGAGCACCCGTATTCTAAAGGTGTCATCGACAAAGGATTTCAACAGTTCATCAATAACTACATTATGCAGTTTGAGTTGGCCACAAAGGTGCCCATTAATTTTGTGGGCAGTATCGCCCATTATTTGAGGGATGAGCTTATAACTGTACTGGAGCGTAATGATTTGATTGTAGGCGTTATTAGACAACGCCCCATTGAAGGCTTGGTGGAATTTCACAAGTCCAATATGTAATTTAGGTATGGGAAGGGCTGCGACTTTTTAAATGGCCTGTAATAGCCCTTTTTTTTATGTTTTCCAATGAACGCTATAGCAGGCATTAGTGTATAAAACAACCACATAGGTAACTAGTTACCCGTTACCAAAGTATGGCAATTTCTGCCCGTTATTCCCCTCCCGATGGCTTTATAGGGACAAAAGGGTTAGCGAGCAGCAATAGTCTTGGTTCCTCCTTTTGGGCTAGGGCAAAACAAGAGGGTCTCTGGCCAGCGGTTAATAGGTATCTATTTCAAAGGAGCTTGTGTTATTGCGATATTAGAAAAACACCTTACACCTCGTAAATCTTTCAATACTTTACGTTTAGTTTCTCAGCTGCCCATTTGGCTCGTTAAGCCCTAGTAATCTAAACTAAGTAAAAAAGAGTTACTTAACCGCAATCATAGCGATTTCCACGTTCACGAACTTGGGAAGATTGGCCACTTCTACTGTTTCCCTAGCAGGTGCGGTCTTTGCATCAAAATAGGCGGAATATACCTCGTTTACCTGAACGAATTGGTGCATGTCCTTTAGGAATATACTGGATTTTACCACGTTCTCAAAAGTCATATCGGCAGCTTTTAGGATGGCACCAAGATTTTCCATAGCCTGTTTTGTTTCCTCCTTTATATCCCCTTCTACCAAGGAACCCGTTTTTGGGTCCATGGGTATTTGTCCTGAAATATAAAGCGTGTTTCCTGTGAGTATGGCTTGGTTATAAGGCCCAATAGGTGCTGGGGCATTCTCGGTGTTTATGATTTTTTTCATTTGAAAGGTTTATAAATTAATTTCTGATGGGTTGACTTCTATTCTCCCATTTAAGGTCGCTAAGTATCGAAGCATCGATGCCGATAAAGAAGAACCACCTTTTAAATTCTCCAAAAGGGGTCCAGTTAAAACGCATGTTGAAACTTCCTAATTTTCGTTCAAAGCGCAGTTGCGTTAAGGTGAAACCGGAGTTTTTAAAGTCGTATCCAGAGGATCCACCTACCTTCCATTTTGTTCCCAAATCTATATCACCGGAGAACATAAGGGAATGGCTACTAAACTCATTCTGCCGTGCCGCATTGGTGTAGTTTGCGGAATAGGCCAATCTAAAATTCCATGGTATCCTTGTTCCAAATAGTGGATTTTCTGCATCTTCGTCATTTTCTTTGCCGGCCCTAACGGGATTGTTCGAAAAACTGTCATCCCTTCCAAAAAGGTCATCGGTACGACCTCCACTTTGTGCTACATAATCAAAAGGATCCTCTTCTTCCTCCTCTTCTTTATCGCCTTTCTTTTTTCCGAACATGTCACTACTAATGGCGTAAGAAATATTTGTATTGGCCCTTGTAAGTCTTAGTAAACTACCGCCATTTTCTATGTTAAAAGTATTTATTCTGGTACCGTTATTGTCAATGGCATAGGGATCTAAGTTAGCAGAGAAGTTGATAGACATTTTATTGTCCAAAATGCTCGTTCCGCCATTTAGCGCCAGGGGACTAAGTCTAAGCGAATCCGATTCTAGGTTATAGGCGCTGGAAACGTTGAAATTGCTAAGAAGTGGTACTTTTTTTGCTTCCAGTTTAGTGGAGTCCTTGTCCCTTACTTTTGCCTCTAGGACATTGGCTATGGAAAAGCTCAAACTGTTGGATTTACCTAACCTCGGAGCCCCGTTTAAGGTGCCTTCAAACCTACTGTACTGCACATCCAATCCTGTAAGTGTATTTCTGTATTCATCATAAAATTGGTCAAAAGAAGGTGCATAGCCATAGCTTACAGAGGGTCGCATGACGTGCCTTAGCGCCTGAATTTTTTTGTCCGCTCCAAAATCAAAAGTACCGTACACGGTGGTGCCTATACTGGCACTAAAATTATATTGGTTAAAACGGTCAAAACCGCTTAGGGTATCGCGCACCACCCTGCCCGTATCGGAATCAAATCTTTGGTTAAAAGTTTCCAAGGTCCAAACTTCCTCATAATTGGCACTGGTACTTACGCTTAAAAATTTAGCCACTTTAAAGTTGGTACTTATAGGAATGCGATGTTTCGCTCCGATGCGCGCATTATCGAACATTCTTCCCGTTAAAAAGTCCTCATCGTTGGTGGTAAGCCGGTTTTGGGCATTTAGGTCGTACTGGAAATTTACGTTCTGGATGATGCCCTTTTTAATCCCGTTCCTTTTCGCAAAGGGAAAAATTCGTTCCATACTCGTTTGCAAGGTAGGCAGGGTCATGGTAATGTTGTCCGGATTTGTTGCCGTAGCGGTGGGCGAGGTCAATTGCGAGTGCGTTGCCGTTAAGCTCATGTTTACCGAAGGATATGCCGGAAAGGTCTTTGAGTACGAAATAGAGGAGGATAAGGTGTTATTTTGCGTATTAGGGAGGTTCTGTTGTAGTAACGAATTCCGGTAAAATTCGCTACTTCCCAAGTTTACCGACGCCGAAAATCTAGAATTCGGACTCGCTTTGGTATCCTGGGAATGGGAAATTTGTATGTTGTAATTTTTTGAAAGGCTGTAATCACTGAATCCTTTTTGGCTTCGTACCTGATTTTCATACCTAAAGTTGACATTGCCCCGATATTTGTACCGTTTTGTATAAATGGATGCCCCCCTAGCGCCCCAACTGCCATTGGTGTAAAAATCCCCTGAGAAGGTAACGTCCGCATAATCTCCCAAGGGCACGTAGTACCCCATCTCCTGTAGAAAATAGCCGGTGTTTGGATCGTTCCCAAAGCTAGGCATCAAAACCCCTGCCGCTCTGCCGACCGTAAGGGGAAAGTAGGCAAAAGGCATAAAAATGGGGGTGGGAACATCTTGTATATAAATATTACTGAATCCTGCTATTACCTTTTTTTTGGGAACGAATTTTGCCTTTCTAACTCGGATGTAATAATCGGGATCAATGGTGTCCTGTGCCGTGGTAAGTTTTGCCTCGCTTAAAAAATAGACCGAGTCGTTTTCCTTTTTGGTAATTTCCGCATAAATTTTCATGGCATCGCTACCCAAGGCACCTGCGGCGGCTTGCTGTTCTGTTCGGGAATTCCAGATAATGGCTTTTTGAGTGTCAAAATTAAAACGGATGGAATCTGGAATAACGATGTTGGTGCCCTGCTTAAAATAGGGTAGTTGCGTGTAGGTTCCTAAGGAATCTTTAATTCTACCTGCAGTGACTTCGTTCTTCACATAGTCCATAATAATGATGCCCGCCTTTATTTCCGTATCCTGATAGTAGATTTCAGCTTCGTTGTATAGGTATATCTTATTCTCACTTTTGCTTAGTTTAACGTAATCTTTGGCCTTGTAGGTTATTTTGTCCAGTAACAATGGCGCCTTTTTGTTCAGGGAGTCGGATGCAATTGAATCCGAGGCTATGCGCTTCTGCTCCAAAGCAGCTAAAAATGGCGGGGCTATTATGGTATCCTGTACCACTTTTATGGGTAGTGGTACAATTTTGTCTTCTTGAGCCTTTGTGGAAAATGCGACAAGAAAAAGGATGCAAAGGAAAAGTACGTGGTGTTTATTTGATTGCAAGGCTTTATATCCTATTTTTGTAAAGGTTTAGCAGTCCAACTCGCCATTGGTTTCAGTTGTCAAACTTACATATATTTTTCATTCCCTTTATAGGGTATTACCATTATTTTAACCATAACAAGGGCTTTAAAACGCCATATGAACATGAAAATCAAACCGCTTTTGTCCATTTTAGTCGTAGCGTTTTCCTTACTTTTTTTTTCGTTTGCACCTTTTCATGCTAAAGGGTTTTCTACCGATCCCTTTATAGTGGTCTTGGATGCCGGACATGGAGGTCACGATCCCGGAAATTTGGGAAACGGATATTTGGAAAAAAATATTGCTTTGAATATTGTTCTTAAAGTAGGCGAGTTGCTTGGTAAAGACAAGGATATTAAGGTTGTTTACACCCGCAAGGACGATACTTTTGTAGACCTTTTTGAACGGGGGGAGATTGCAAATAAGGCCAATGCGGACCTTTTTGTATCTGTACATTGCGATTCCCATACTTCAGACGCCAATGGGGCCGGCACCTTTGTTCTGGGCCTGCATGCCAACAAACAGAATTTCGAAATTGCAAAAAAGGAAAACTCGGTAATTTATTTGGAGGACAATTACGAAACACGCTATGCGGACTATGATATAAATTCTCCTGAATCCGTAATAGGTCTTACTATTATGCAGGAAGAATTTTTAGACCAGAGTATTGCCTTGGCAAAAATGATACAGGATAATTTTTCGGGAAAATTAAAACGCACCGATAGAAAGGTGAAGCAAGCGGGCTTCATCGTACTTCATCAGACTTTTATGCCCAGTGTGTTGGTGGAGACCGGATTTTTGACCAATAAAAATGAAGGTGCTTACCTAAACTCTAGTAAAGGTCAGATAGATATGGGCGTTGCCATAGCCGACGCCATTTTACAGTACAAGGGCAGCACTCAAATGAACAGCACCGCCGGCATACCTAGCAAACCAATAGCGGAACCGATCGTTGAAGTTGAAAAGTCTAAACCCGTTGTTAAGGAAGTTGTTTCCACGGTACTTGTAGAAAAGGCTAAAGAGCCCGTCGCGGAAGGGGAAAAGATAAGCTTGCCGGCTACCAAAGTGGCAGCGCCTGTAACGAAGACAGCGAACGAACCCAATAAGGAAAGTGTTGCAGCGAAGTCTAACATAGTCTTTAAAGTACAACTAATGGCAAGTGGTAAGGATTTAGCGGTAACGTCGGAAAATTTCAAGGGCCTGAACCTTATAACCAAAGAACCGTACCAAAATTTGTACAGGTATATGTATGGCGAGACACGTTCGCATAGAGAGGCTGAAATGATGAAATCCAATGCGGTCGCAAAAGGATATTCCACCGCATATATTGTAGCGTACAAAGAAGATGTTCGGATTCCGTTGGCAGATGCGCTATTGGAGGTTTCCGAATAAACACGGTTTGTGTAATAATTATTTCTAATTTTGTTGATAACCTTAAATCCATTTTTTTGAAACTATCTAGGGAGCTTAAAACAGGAATCATAGTTATAGGAGGAATTTTACTTTTTATTTTGGGTTTTAGTTACTTAAAGTCCACGCCTCTTTTCGATAACAGTAAAACCCTTTACGCGGTTTATCCCAATGTTGGGGGGCTACAATCCGGAACCGTTGTATCTATAAACGGTTTTGGGGTAGGTAAAGTAAACGATGTACGGTTTATAGACACTCAAGGAAACCTTGTGGTTACCTTCACCGTAAGCAGCGAATTTCAATTTTCCAAGAACAGTAGGGTAGAGCTCTACGATACTGGAATTATTGGTGGGAAAGGCTTGCAGATCATGCCCGTTTTTGATGACGGCCCCAATGTGCAGTCTGGCGATACTTTGGCTACGGACACAAGACCGGGGCTTACCGAACTCGCTCAACAAAAACTAACGCCCTTGTTCAAGAAATTTGAATCTGCAGTTTCTGATGCCGATTCTGTGCTATTAAGCATTAACGATGTCTTGGATACAAAAACAAGGAAAGATTTGAGAAGTGCGATCAACGGCTTAAGCGAGCTTATGACCACCTTAAACGGGAGTGCCGTCACCCTTAATAGTCTTCTTAAGAACAACGAAAAAAAATTGGGTAGTTCTTTGGACAACTTTGAAGTACTCACCTCCAATTTTGCAGAACTGTCCGACTCTTTAAATAATGCCGGCCTGGGAAGGACCTTGGCCAGTTTGGAAGCTACCGTCACAAGTTTGAATACGATCATGTCAAAACTGGAAAAGGGCGATGGTACCTTAGGGAAGCTTATGAACGACAAGGAACTGTATTCCAATTTAAACAGTGCTTCTAGGGAATTGGACTTGCTTCTCCAGGATTTTAGGTTAAATCCAAAACGGTATGTCAACGTTTCGGTTTTTGGAAAAAAGCAAACGGAGTATGCCGTTCCGGAGGAGGACCCTGCCGAAACCATAGAAAATTAAATTATGCAGTACCTACCTAATATCATATTTGCCACGATCCTCATTTTTGGGATTGGTTTTTTTGCAAGGAACGTGGGCCGCTTAAAGCGAAACATTTTCTTGGGAAAAGAGGTTGACGTGAGTGACAACACCTCCCAACGTTGGACAAATATGGCCAAAATAGGTCTGGGGCAAAGTAAAATGGTCGTGCGGCCGGTTTCTGGTTTGCTTCATATTATAGTGTACGTTGGTTTTGTTATTATAAATATTGAAGTCCTAGAAATAATTATTGATGGCCTTTTGGGTACACATCGAATTTTCTCCGGCTTGGGAATCGTTTACGATTTCTTGATCGCTTCTTTCGAAATTTTGGCCTTTTTGGTCATTGTGGCCGTAGTGATCTTTTGGATACGTAGAAACCTTATTCGTTTAAAACGCTTCATAAAGCCCGAGTTGGAAGGATGGCCAAAAAAAGATGGAAACCTTATTCTTTATATAGAAGTCGTATTGATGTTTCTCTTCTTAACCATGAACGCGGCCGACTTTCAATTGCAACAGCTGGGCTCGGCACAGTACGCTCAAGCAGGATCCTTTCCAATAAGTCAGTTCATTTCTGCTGGGTTTCAAGGATTTTCGGAGTCTACGTTGATATTAATAGAGCGCACCGCTTGGTGGATGCACATCGTAGGTATCCTTTTCTTTTTGAATTATCTCTATTACTCCAAACATTTACATATTTTATTGGCTTTTCCAAATACGTATTACGGTAAGCTTACACCTCAAGGGCAGTTCGCCAACTTGGAATCGGTAACCAATGAGGTAAAGCTGATGATGGATCCCTCCGCGGACCCTTTTGCAGCCCCTCCAGAAGATGCACCGGTTCCGGAGAAATTTGGAGCTTCGGATGTGCAGGATTTGAATTGGGTTCAATTAATGAATGCCTATACCTGCACGGAATGTGGGCGATGTACGGACGAATGTCCGGCGAACCAAACAGGAAAGAAATTGTCGCCAAGAAAGATCATGATGGATACCCGGGACCGTTTAGAGGAAGTGGGTAAAAATATGGATGCCAATAATGGAACTTTCGCCGATGATGGCAAACAATTACTGGACGATTATATTACCCGAGAGGAATTATGGGCCTGTACCTCCTGTAACGCCTGTGTGGAGGCCTGTCCGGTAAGTATAGATCCGTTATCCATTATCATGGACATGAGGCAGTACCTTGTTATGGAGCAGTCCGCAGCACCTACGGATTTGAACAATATGATGGGGAATATAGAAAATAATGGAGCTCCGTGGCCCTTTAACCAGATGGACCGCTTAAACTGGAGCAAGGAATCATAAAATAATACTACGTATGTCAACCGAATTGAAAGTACCTACCATGGCGGAACTATTTGCAGCGGGCCAACAGCCCGAAGTCCTGTTCTGGGTAGGTTGTGCCGGTAGTTTTGACGATAGGGCCAAGAAGATAACCAAAGCCTTTGTTAAAATATTGAACAAGGCTAAAGTGTCCTTTGCGGTTTTGGGAACCGAGGAGAGTTGTACGGGAGATCCGGCCAAAAGGTCCGGTAACGAATTTTTGTTCCAGATGCAGGCGGTTACCAATATAGAGGTGCTGAATGCCTACGGTATAAAAAAAGTGGTGACTGCCTGTCCGCATTGTTTTAATACCTTAAAAAACGAGTATCCCGGACTTGGCGGAAGTTACGATGTGGTGCACCATAGCCAGTTTCTAAAACAATTATTGGACGAGGGGCGCATTACCATGGAAGGCGGCGCCTTTAAAGGCAAGCGGATTACCTTTCACGATCCCTGTTATTTAGGTAGGGCCAATGGCGTTTATGAAGCACCACGCGAGCTGATACGAAAATTGGACGCGGAACTGGTGGAGATGAAAAGCTGCAAGTCGCGCGGATTATGCTGCGGTGCAGGTGGCGGGCAAATGTTCAAGGAAGCTGAAAAAGGGGAGGGGGAGGTAAATATCTTACGCACCGAGCAGGCCTTGGAAACCCAACCGGACATCATAGCGGCAGGCTGCCCATTTTGTAACACCATGATGACCGATGGCGTAAAGAACAAGGAAAAAGAGGCATCTATAGCAGTGATGGACATTGCGGAACTGATTGCCACCGCAGAAGAACTTTAATATCGATCTTAAAAATGTTAGTAGATTTTAGCACATTGCCGGATACGGCCCGTATATGGATATACCAATCCAACAGAAGTTTTACACCAGAGGAATTAGAGGAGATAGGTGCGGAGCTCGATGATTTTATAGGACACTGGACCGCACATGGTCAGGATTTAAAAGCTGGCCATGAGATCAGGTACAAGCGATTTCTGGTCCTTGCTTTGGATCAAAGTGCCCAGTCGGCCACAGGTTGTTCGATTGATGCATCGGTTCATTTTATTCAACAATTGGAAAAGAAGTACGCTGTTGAGCTCTTGGATAAAATGAATGTTTCCTATAAGCAGGGAGAATTTATAGCCTATAAGACCTTGTTGGAATTTAAGGCGATGGGAAAACAAAAGGCGGTCTCAAAAAACACCATAGTGTTCAATAATCTGGTAGCTACAAAAGGAGAGTACCAAGAACACTGGGAAGTTCCTGCTTCCGAAAGCTGGCATTCCCGTTTTGTTTAAGTTAAAAACAGCCTTAAATACCCTATTTTACTCGGTTATATCGATGAAATGCAATATTTTTCCTTGTTTGAAGTTATCTCCATACATTTAAAACTTATGCGCTCATTTTTCACTATATTTTTTATTTTTACAGGTATTTTTCTGGCCAGTGGGCAAGATCCGTTAGTGTCCGGTGATAGTCTATCCCAAAAGAAATGGGTAGATGACCAATACGCCAACATGTCCTTGGACCAGAAAATTGGTCAGTTGTTTATGGTGAGCATTTCATCCAATCAAAATAAGGCAGCAACGGACGGTATCAAAAACCTTATTTCCAAACAGGAGATCGGTGGCGTAATATTCTCCAAGGGAGGCCCGGTACGGCAGGCGAAATTGTGTAATGAATATCAAGCAGTGTCAAGGGTGCCATTGCTTGTTGGCATGGATGCCGAATGGGGTCTGGCCATGCGTCTGGATTCTACCTACGCCTTTCCATGGAATATGACCTTGGGAGCCATTTCGGATAACAGTATTGTAGAAAAAGTGGGCCGCCAAATAGGAAAGCACGCCAAACGGTTGGGCGTGCATATCAACTTCGCACCGGATATCGACATCAATACAAATGCACAGAACCCTATTATTGGCAATCGATCCTTTGGAGAGGATAGGGAAAATGTAGCCGAAAAGGGCATTGCGTTTATGAAGGGAATGGAAAGTGTTGGCGTACTTTCTAGCGGAAAACATTTCCCGGGACATGGGGATACAGCGGTAGACTCCCATCATGCCTTACCCGTTATTAATTTTTCTAGGGAACGTTTGGATAGTCTGGAACTTTATCCGTTCCGGAAACTTATAAAAAATGGTTTAAGCAGCGTAATGGTCGCCCATTTGGAGGTTCCTGCCTTAGAACTGAGGGAGGGGCTGCCGTCTTCCCTTTCCGAGCAGATCATTACAGTAATCCTTAAAGAGCAAATGGGCTTTCAAGGTTTGGTGTTTACAGATGCCCTGAACATGAAGGGAGCTACAAATTTCGGAACCAACGGTGCGGTTGAATTGGCCGCGTTTATTGCGGGCAACGATATGCTTTTAATGCCAGAAAATGTTGCACAGGCAAAGGAAAAACTGATAAGCGCCTATCAAAAAGGAAGAATTACGGAACAACGATTGGCTTCTTCCGTAAAAAAGATACTTATGGCCAAGTACAAGGCCGGATTGAACAAGTATGCCCCCATAAAAATCGATAATTTATACGAAGACCTCAATTCCTTGGAAGATGACCTTATATACGAGGAAGCCATAGAAAATGCGATTACCGTGGTAAAGAACAAATTCGATATTCTAGGGATAAAGAACCTGGAAAATAAAAAAATCGCCTATGTGAAATTTGGGGATGCCGCAAATGATGATTTTGTAGAAGCGCTCAAGAAATATACTAAAGTAACGGAGCTAAAGGGGAGCGATATAGCAACCCTGAAAAATAAATTGGACGATTATAATTTGGTCATCATAGGACATCATAAAAACAATGAAAGTCCATGGAAATCCTATGAATTTTCCAAAACGGAGCTTTCTTGGCTTCAGGATATATCCAACTTAAGTACCTCCAACCTCATTTTATGTGTCTTTGCAAAACCGTATGCCCTGTCCAATATTGCTACCTTCCAAAATATTGATGCCGTAGTCATGGCCTATCAAAACAGTCCCATTGCCCAGCGTAAAACAGCGGAATTGCTTTTTGGAGCTATCCCGGCGGTAGGTATTATACCGGTAACTTCAAATTCCGAATTTCCATTGGGTACAGGAATTCAATTACCGTCCCTCAAAAGATTGGGCTACTCCGTCCCCGAAGGTGTAGGATTAAGTTCAAAAAAATTATCGGAGGTAGATAGGTTGGTACAGGACGGTTTGGACAGCCTTATGTTTCCGGGGGCACAAGTCCTTGTCTCGCGCAAAGGAAAAGTAGTATATAACAAAAGTTTTGGCAAGCCTACCTATGATGCCGTTGATAGCGTAAACAACACGTCTGTCTTTGATTTAGCGTCCTTAACCAAAATATTGGCTACGCTTCCCTTGGTCATGAAAATGGAGGAAGAAGGTAAAATAGCCTTAAACGATACCTTTGAGGAGTTGGAGCCACGGTATTCCAATACCGAAATAAAGAATGTAACCGTATTAAAGGCCTTGTCCCATTATGGGAGGTTACCGGCATGGATTCCCTTTTACCTTAATACCTTGGACAAGGATAGGCGGCCGTCGAAGGTGTTGTACCGCACAGAACCTACACCCGGGTTTTCCAATAAAGTAGCGGATCATCTTTATATTACCGATTCGTACAAGGATTCTATTTACGATCGCATAGGGCGCCAAGATTTAAAATCCAATCGGTATCGGTATAGCGATGTACCCTACTATGTGATGAAGGAATATGTGGAAGATACCTATGGGGAACGGTTGGATAAGCTGAGTCAGGATTTTCTTTATGATCGGATAGGTGCAAATTACACAGGGTTCAATCCCCTGGAAAGATTTCCCAAAGCTGAAATTATTCCATCGGAAGTGGATAATTATTATCGGTACCAGACCGTTCACGGATACGTGCACGACATGGGTGCCGCCATGCAAGGTGGGGTAGGGGGGCATGCGGGTCTTTTTAGCAATGCCAACGATATTGCCAAAATAATGCAAATGTATCTTCAAAACGGCTATTATGGGGGCGATGAATTCTTTGATTCCAGAACGGTAAAAAAGTTCAATACCTGTTATTTTTGTGATCAGAATGTAAGACGGGGAGTTGGTTTTGATAAGCCGGAGCTAGCCCATAGCGGGCCTACCTGTGGCTGTGTTTCTAGAAAGAGTTTTGGACACAGTGGTTTTACCGGAACCTATACTTGGGCGGATCCCGAAGAGGAAATTGTGTATGTGTTTTTGTCGAATAGGACCTATCCAACGGCTGCAAACGGCCTATTAGTTAAATCTGGGTTAAGAACAAGGATTCAACAAGTCATTTACGATGCAATTCTAAATTAAAATGTAGTTTTGTTGTAATGAAGATAGCAATAGTATGTTACCCTACCTTTGGCGGTAGTGGGGTCGTAGCAACGGAACTTGGAATCGCCCTGGCCAATAGGGGTCATGAGGTCCATTTTGTAACCTACAGGCAACCCGTTAGGTTAGATTTGTTGAACAACAATATTTTCTTCCATGAGGTACATGTGCCGGAGTACCCACTCTTTCATTACCAGCCTTATGAGCTAGCGCTCTCCAGTAAGTTGGTAGATACCATAAAGCTTTATAAAATAGATTTGTTACATGTGCATTATGCCATACCGCATGCTTATGCAGGGTACATGGCAAAAAAGATGTTGGAGGAGGAAGGTATTTATGTTCCCATGATAACCACACTGCATGGAACCGATATTACCTTGGTAGGCAAACATCCTTTTTATAAGCCAGCGGTAACCTTTAGTATCAATCAATCGGATGTGGTTACCTCGGTGTCGGAGAGTTTAAAGCAGCGTACCCTGGAAATTTTCGATATTAAGGGCGAAATCGAGGTCATTCCCAATTTTATCGATACCAATAGATACAAGGATACATTTACAGATTGTCAACGGTCCAAAATGGCCAAGGATGATGAGCGTATCGTTACCCATATCAGTAATTTTAGAAAAGTAAAGCGAATCCCAGATGTGATCCGTGTCTTTCATAAGATACTGCAGAAAATTCCGGCTAAACTTATTATGGTGGGTGAGGGCCCTGAAAAGGCTGCGGCGGAACAATTATGTGAAACCTTGGGGATAAGCAAGCGTGTTATATTTTTGGGGAACAGTAACGAAATAGATAAAATTCTCTGTTTTTCCGACTTGTTTTTATTGCCCTCGGAAACCGAAAGTTTTGGTCTTGCAGCCTTAGAGGCCATGGTAAACAAGGTGCCTGTAATTTCCAGTGATGCCGGAGGTATACCCGAGGTAAATGTTCACGGTGTTACCGGTTTTTTAAGTGCCGTTGGTGCTATTGAGGATATGGCCAAGAATGGAATTGCCATACTCGAAAACGATGAAACCTTGGAGACCTTTAAACTGAATGCCTTGCGGGAAGCACATAAGTTCGATATTTTAAAGGTACTTCCCCTGTACGAACAAGTGTACGAAAGGGCGTACCAAAGCAGGCTGCGCAATGTCTAGGGGTACAATGCTTTTTTGTTCCTTATTTCTTCTCTTACACACATCGTGTAAAAGCCAAAATAGTATAAGTAGCAATGCGGCAAATGAGCCAACTATAGAACTGGTGTTAGTGGATAACTACAGCGGCTTTATCACAGAGGAACTTCTTATCATTAAGGATCAAAAGTCCTTACAATTGTTTTTTGCACAGATAAATAAAACAAGAAAACCGGGCTTGATGCCACCAGAGATAGATTTCACCAAAAATATGCTGGTGATTTGGTGCGAAGGCGAAACTCAAAATACCAGTCTTGGTTTATCATTATACAAAGAAACAAAGGCCGCCTATCACCTAAGTAAAATAATTCCTACGGCCCAAATAAAAAATGCTGCGATAATAAGCCCTTTTTTTGTCTATAAACTTCCCCTTAGCAACAAAAAAGTTCTCGTTGAGTAGGTGTTACAACCTTAAATACGGTTGTTCATCTATCTAACGAATAATCTTACATTTTATAGGTAAAGTTTGACAATGTTTTCAGATCGAATTAATTTTACCTTTTAAACCCTAAATTTTATAGTATGAAAATCTCAATTTATCCTTTTTTCGTTTTGTTTTTGCTCCTCTACTCTAGTGGGTATTCGCAAGAAGAAGAATTACAGATTACAGCCAAGGACAGTATTGTTGTAAGTTCTTGGATGGTAGGTCTTGGTTATAATGCCGTGGACGATTCCGGTAATGTTTTTGGTGGCCTCCTTAGGGTTTCCGATGAATGGAATATGCTTCCCTATCCTTCCAGAATTAGTTTAGGAAGGTATTTTAAAAGTGGTTTGGGACTTGAGGCCATTGGAAGTTACAACCAGTATCGTGAGGGCAAGATAGTCGATAATATGCCCAATACGGAAGTCATGGATTATTTTTCAGTAGATGCCAGACTGACCTACGATTTGAACAAAATTGTTGGACAAACAGGTTGGTTCGATCCTTATGTAGGAATCGGTTTAGGATATACCGACGCCAACAAGCTAGGAAGGGGAACTTACAATGCCGCAATAGGTTTCAGGACTTGGTTTAATGATAGATGGGGACTGGATTTTAGTTCCACCGGAAAATGGTCTATGGGAAGCGAGAACGGCGCAAGCAACCACTTACAGCATGCGGCTGGTGTCGTGTACCAATTTGGAATTGAAAAGGGACTCTCTAAAAAAGGAGAGGAAAAGTTGGAGTTGTTAGCCGCCATAGAAAACGAGAAGCAACGACAAATGGACTCCATTAACGAGGTAAACAGACAAAACGAAGCGTTATTGTTGGCGGAACGCTTAGAAAAGGAAAAGGCAGCGGCAGCTTTGGCGGCAGCCGAGGATGCCAAACGGAAAGCGGAACTGGAGCGAAAGAATACTATTGAAAAGCGTATTGCCGATTTGGACTTTGTCTATTTTGATTTAAACTCGTCAGCACTAACCAAATCATCTAAAAGCGTGCTAGATTCATTGGCCATTCTCTTAGAAGAAATCCCAAGCCTTACATTAAAAGTTACCTCGCATACCGATTCTAGGGGAGCCTCTAAGTATAACGACTGGTTGTCCGAGAAAAGGGTGGCGAGCACTAAGGCTTACTTGATTTCAAAGGGCGTAAGCGATTCTAGATTAACAACGGAGGCTTATGGCGAAAAACAGTTGCTTAACGAATGTGATGATAACACCTACTGCCCGGAGGAAAAGCATAAGATAAATAGACGATCAGAGTTTATCATTGTTCAATATTAATCTTATAGTTCAAACGTTTTGATTAGATAACTTGGGGAAACAACAACCATAGTTATTTATGATACCTTTAAAAAGGTAAAAGTATCAGGAAATTAGACACTATCCCATTAGCTTAAAAAGTTAATGGGATAGTGTCGTAAAATTAAACAGGTTATATCTGAATGCATCTTTTCAATACATCCAATTGGTAGTTGTAACTTTTCCTATTGTATATTTTAATTAAAAAAAAATCGGCTTCCTGAGTTGGAAGCCGATTTTTAAGCGTATTATTTTATTTTCGAATAAGAGGGATAGTCTGCTCAGAATTTCTCGAAATAAGAGTGAGGTAATAAATCCCAGGTGCATGCCTTGCAATGTTGGATAGCTCTAAATCAATATCGCTTTCCGACGCCTTGGCATTAAAGTTACCTTGTTCAACTTGAACTCCAAGCCCATTAGCAACGCTGTAATAAAATTGACCCGAAGTGCCTTCCGGCAAGCGAATAGAAACTTTGCCATCAGTCAGTACCGGATTTGGGAATGCAATTGCAGTTTTACCGGAAACAGAACTTACTGTGAAGTTTATAGATTTATTGGCAATAAGTGATCCGGTACCGTTACTGGCTGTATATGCCGCTGCAGTTAATTGGTATGATCCAGTCGGGAGGTTTTCGGCATTGTAATTACCTAAAATATCACCAAACAGCGCATAGGGACCAAAATTTTCAGTTGTCGCTACTGTTTTAGACCCGGAAAGCGCAAAAAGAACACTTTTAGCCTCCGACGGTACATTTGCCCTAATATTTACGCCTTGGGTATTGGAAGCACTTAAGGTCGCTCCATCCGTTAAGTCACCTTTGTCAACATTTGATATGGCGTTTATCAAATTGAAAGTTATCGTTTGTGTTGTAGGTGGTGTTGGATTTGTCGGTGTTGATCCTGTACCTACAACGACATTAACTTCAACTGCACCTGTTGCGCCTTTGTTATCTGTCACCACCACTCTAATAAGGTAATTGCCTTGTTTCGTTTGTTGGAATGGATGCGAGGTGTAGGAAACCCCATCCGTATCAACCAAGGTACCATTTACATAAACTTGATATTTAGTCACAGTCCCATCACTGTCATTTGCGGTCAAGGCAACAAAAACAACCTGTCCCAAGGGTATCAACTGCCCTTCCGTTAGGCTAATAAATTGCACAGTTGGTGCCACATTTCCAGAAGGAGGGGGCGTCGTTTGTACACCAACGACAATATTCACAACAGCCGAATTACTTTTGCCGTCATTGTCGGTCACTGTTGCTTTTATTTCGTAATTCCCTGTAGGTATTCCGGTGATAATATGAGGCGTATAACCCGAACCATCCGTATCTACCAAAACATTATTGACAAAAATTTGATGTTTTATAATACTGCCGTCCGAATCAATAGCGCGAAGATTAATAGAGACATTTGAACCGGGAGTAACGCTTTGCCCATTTGTTAGGTTTGTAAAACTTACAGATGGATCCAAATTCGTTGATGGCGGCGTCGGTGTCGGTGTTGGGCTAGGTGGAGGTGTGGGGGTACTACCGGAGCATGAAGTTACAGAACGAGACAAGTCCTCGGCTTGCGACGAGGAATAACTACCCTCTTTATAAAGAGCCATTCTATCGATCGTGTGTCCTTTAGACCTACCTGACACTTGAATAGTATAGACTCCAGGGCTATTAAAAGTAGCATAAATTCCATGTGCATCATTGTCACTGGTATTTGTAACCCAACTCCAAGCAATTTGGCTTGTATAAATCTTGAACCAACCCCCCGAAGTGGAACCCTTTGCAACTGGAGATTTACCAGAACCACCTGGATAAACTGTGCTGGAGCCCTTTTTACCATAGAAGTTAGACCCATTAATTTTAAGCCATGAATCATTATGCTCAGTATTAGGTGCAGCGTCGGTTGCAATAATACTTATTTTACTACGCCAAATAAACCTATAGGTACCGGATGAATTAATCTTAACCTTGTAAGTAATCGTAGAATTTCCTGGTGAATTGAAATAATCGGTGCCTCTATAGGTTAAAGCTGAACTACCGGATGCACCTGATACGGACTCTTTCTGCCAACTTCCTGCGACTTTTGAGTCTAATTCCAGAATCGCAATTCCATTTCTTTCCTCAAAATCTGCTCCGTCGCATTGGGCATAGATTTGATGCAAACAAAAAACTTGCACAAGTAAAAACAAAGTAATTTTCATTCTCATAATAATAATCGTTTAGTGGGGTTAATAAATAAATTTTTAATAGATGCATTTAGAATTATCCAGATCCAAATTTTTCAGTTTTATTAAAAATAAATGGCTAATCCAAAATTAAATTTTGTGAGCACACTTATTAAACAATCTAAAAGCACTTGATTTCGACGAAACGCATGATTATTACGGTAAAACTATTGTTTTATCCCATGACATACCTAAAAAAAATAAAATAATCGATGAACTGCACGTGGTCTAAACAGAAATATGAAATATACTTTTTCGATATATATCCAATAGACAATAAATTTGGATGTCAAATTTTAAACAATGAATCTTGTTTTAAAAAATAAGATGAAGTTTTCGTTACACAATAATGCACTACATTAAGAGCTTTTCTACTTTTAAAACCCGTTGTGCATTATGCTTTAAAAGAAAAAAGTTGTTCATCTTACTGATAACCAGTAATTTGTTTTAGCGATAAAACATTTATAATGAACAACTTAAGTGCAAATTATGAAAGAATTTTGGAAGTATTGAGAGAAATATCAAGAGAACAACTTTTACCCTATCAGCGTCGCCGACCAATACTGAGCGACCTTGAACTGGTGTGTTTGAGCTTGACCGCCGAATTCATGGGAATAGATAGTTAAAATGACCTGTTCAGAAAGCTTCCCAAGAATATATCGGCCAAAATAGAGCGAAGTGTGTACAATAGGCGCAGAAGAAGGCTTGCGGACGATCTGGACGAAATTCGATTGAAACTGGCTTCGCACTTTAATGAGTTCGAAGATTATTTTGTTGTTGACAGTATGCCATTGGAAGTGTGCAAACTTTCCAGGAGTTCCAGGTCCAGAATCTGTAGGGAGAATGTGTATGCCAGTCCCGACAAAGGCTACTGCGCCGCACAGAACTCACATTACTACGGTTACAAACTTCACGCGGTCTGTTCCGTAGAAGGCGTTTTTCAGGCCATCGACCTAAGTCCGGCCTCCGTTCACGACATCAACTACCTTAAGGATATCAGAATGCAGATAAGCGATTGCACTTTGATCGGAGATCGGGGATACCTCTCGGCAGAAATACAGCTGAACCTATTCGAGAGTTGTAACATTAAATTGAACACCCCAATGAGGAACAACCAAAAGGCATATAAGAAACAGCCCTATGTGTTCAGAAAGAAAAGAAAGAGAATCGAAACCTTGTTCTCACAACTGTGCGACCAGTTTATGATAAGACGTAATTATGCAAAATCGTTCGACGGGTTCAAGACCAGGATACTATCCAAAATAACAGCGTTGACAACTATTCAGTATATCAACAGGTTCATTTTCAACAGAAATATCAACAACATCAAAATTAGTATTACTTAAAATGCACAACGGGTTTTTAAATGCAAATGTTTATATTTTTATTTGTTTTCAACCTCCAGAATCGCTTCTGTTTTTTGAATTTTTCAAGTATCTTATTTTCATGCGTATTCACAAAATAATGACGCTTTTCAACAAATGAAATTATGTTAAAGATATAGCTATAATTAAAAGCAAACGCTATGAGCGAAAAACCTATCCTTATTTAAGTAGCAAAAGGCGCTAAGTGCTAATTTTTAACTAAAAAAAATCTGGTCAAAAAATGAAGTATAAGATTATAAAAATGATTAAGTGGGTTATTTCAAAACCGAACATACAAATATATGTAGGTATATCTTTCCATGTTACTTAAAATAAATGATATCATTATGGTATTGGAAAAAGTATATTTAATTCAGATGAAAATGAATCATAGGACGGGGTTTATCCTATAAATATCGAATTGGTGGTACTATTAGAATATCGGAGTCATTGGGCTTCTAAAAACCTAAAAAAGTCTTACTAGCCATTTGTTTATAACCTCAAAATTTTTTCAGCACAGATTTTTCCCGAAAAACAGGTTATTTTCTTAGATGGATGCACTGTAAATTTTTTAAATTATATGTAGGACTATAACGGCATTTTTTCGAATAGCTTACTTGTTGGTTTCCCTAAACAAGAGAGTAGAAATAAGTTAAAATAACAGGGTATTTATGAAACCACTATATAAACATTCAATCATTTAAATATGGGTAGAGTACCCAAATCAATCTATAGAAATTCCAAACTCCTTTCTAATGAATATCGTTGGGACCAACACATATTTTCCTATCCTTCTGAAAAGAGTCTGAATGGATTTTAGATTAAATAGATTTACTTTCGATCTTGCTTGCATTTCTTTATGGTCAAGTACATGGTTTGTACCGTTAAGCATACTGTAGAGAGCCCCGGGAAAGGGAAGTGGAAGAAGATATAGACCATCATCGAAAATTGTCCTTTCATGATCAAACCAATAATTCTCCCCAAACATAAAATCAATCAGTTCAGGTTTTATGATTACGCAGGATCCACAAAGCGTATTAAAATTTTTAAGGTTTAAATACGTATATTTTTTGCCTTCAGGGTAAAGATATCCCTTTTTTACATACCAGCCAGATATGGAAGCATCTGAATTTTTGGCAACAAAATCGCTTATTTTGTTACTTATGCAGTCATCAGAGTCAACCGTCATTACATAGGAAATCCCTTTACTCTTTGAGTAATCAACACCAAATTTTATTTTTTTTCCCTTATCCGCTTCTTTCAACCACTTATCTGATGCCTCATTTTTCAACATTGGAGGTCCGAAGTCAACTTGTAAAAATTCAACTCTGGAATCATTTGTAAATTTTATTTCGGGTACTTCATGACAAACTACAATTACTTTGAAATCCGTGTTCGTCTGATTACAAATCGAATTAAGAGTTCGATTCAGAAGACGTGAGACGGCAGGCCAATCTGAAGTTACAGTTTTGCTCCTCACAGGAACTATAAATGCTAACATAATATTTTTTGTTATGGTTTAAAAACGTTTGATGTGACTCTATATTGTTATACCTGTTAATAAAAGGAACTTTAGGTTCTGCTTAGAAATAAATTGCCTTTTTTTACTGGTTTTTTTGCTATTCAATTTCCTTTAAAAAATTCGCCTTGCCGGAAAACAAAGTAACTTCGTATAATATAAGTATTCTATTTCATAACAAATCCTTGGTTGCAATGCTTACCGGAAATTTAACCTATTTAAGAAATCGACAGTACTTATAGATTTTTTCAAAAGACTTAGAACAGGTTGTTTATACTATTTTTAGCAAAAATTGACATTTAGTATAAATAAAGGTTTGTAAAATTAAAATAAGGTCATATTCTATCCATTGTTATAATCATCTTCATTAAAAGGCTTTAGCCATTCTAGAATCATATTTTCTCCTTTGGAGTCAGCAATTTTTAATAGATTCTCAAGTTTCGCACCAATACAAATTTATGCAACCTGTTGATATTTAAAGTTATAAGTGTTGGTCAAAAACCCATAATTTTCGATATTGGTTATTATTTTGGAAGTAATGAGTTCAATAT
>Ga0075108_10000192_pt1 | contig 36752 bp, 32 predicted proteins | sample AntAceMetag02UK1_FD_69797 | JGI IMG/M metagenome (GOLD analysis project Ga0075108, IMG submission 69797) | Saline lake microbial communities from Ace Lake, Antarctica - Antarctic Ace Lake Metagenome 02UK1 | ecosystem: Environmental > Aquatic > Non-marine Saline and Alkaline > Saline | place...
AGTTCGAAATTTCGGAAAGTCGTTTCGAAACGGACGGCAAAGGAGAATCCGATCCCGTAGCAGATAATGCAACCACGGCTGGCAAGGCCCAAAACCGAAGGGTCGAATTTATTAAAGTGTAACATAAAACTATAATTCAATTAAAATTAATTATGAGAACAATAACCCTTATTTGCGCCTTTTTTTGTTTCACCTCGGCTGTCATTGCCCAAGATTGCAGCAAATATTTCCCTATGGACGAGGGTACCAAATTTCAAGTCACGGTATATGATAAAAAGGATAAAGTATCCGGTATTATGGATTATGTAGTCAAGGAAGTTAATGGCAATACGGCTACTATGTTCTACGAAATGCACGACGAAAAAGGAAAAATGATGACAAGTTCGGAATACGGTGTCACGTGCACGGACGATGGGGTTAAAATCGATTTTAGCTCTATGATGTCTCCCGAATTATTAGGCCAATATAAAGATATGGAGGTAGAAATGAGCGGTACCGATCTTTTATACCCGAATAATATTAGTGCCGGGCAGTCCTTACCGGATGCCGATGTACTAATGACCGTAAAAATGCCTCCCCTTAATATGAAAATGAACATGAATTTTTTTAATAGAAAAGTAGGAGGAAACGAATCCGTAACTACACCGGCGGGCACTTTTGATTGCTATGTAATCAGCTATGACAGTGAAGCTAAAATGGGTTTTAAGATGACAAGCAGTAATAAGTTATGGCTTTCAGAGGGCTATGGCATGATAAAGTCCGAAACCTATAATAAAAAAGGTGACCTTGTTGGCAAGAGTGTACTTACGTCCTTTGAAAAATGACAGTAGCACTGTTATCGGTTTAACTAGTTTTTATATTAATCTATTTTACTAAAAATATTTATCACTTTTAAAAATGTTTACGCTGTTCCCTGTCACTAAAGAGTTACAGCCTTACGTTTCCTTTTTTTATGAAATGAAATGGGAAAGTAAGGATTATGCCAATGGTATTAGTGAAGTTATTTTACCCAGTGGCAAAGCATTTATGGTATTTCAATATGCTGGTAGGTTTAGGGGATCTATCCAAGATGAGGAACGTTTTGTGCCTAAATATTATACCATAGGGCAGCAAAGCTCCAATTATACCGTTTTCTCAGATTATAAAACCATGGGGCTGATTGGCGCAGCCTTTAAACCAACGGGCTTACACAATTTATTTAATGTTGATGTCTCCACATTTACCAATATACCAACGGACTCTACCTCTCTTTTTGGAAAGGATTTGAAAACTTTTGAAAGCTTATTTGAAGCCGAAAAGCAAACACAAAAAAGAGTTACGCTAATTGAAAATTTACTCCTGGAAAAGGTTGGCGATAAAAAATTCAACACAAATTTTGTTGATGTTTCCATAGATATGATGAATGCATCACTAGGTTGTGGTACCATATCCTCGGTTACCAAGAAATTGAACGTAAGCGAACGTTATTTCCAAAAAAAATTCAAATTAATGGTAGGAATTGCTCCATCTGTTTATAACAGAATAATACGATTCAATAATCTGTTTTCCGAACTGGATGTGCACAATGAAAATGATTATCGTATCCTAAGTGCCCTTTTCCGTTATTACGATTCCTCGCACTTCAGAAAAGATTTCAAAAAATACTGTGGTGAAATCCCAAAAAAGTTTCATTTGGACAAATTTGATTTTGTTAAGGAAGCCTTTGTGAAGAATCCGATTTTTTTGAATAATACCAATTAGAGTATTGACATTTTTTACATTCTATTTTTAGTTCTATAACTAATCTAGAGGAAAAATTTCTAATTATAAAAATATACCATTCCTCAAATATTTATAGGACGGGTTTTTACCAAAATACAGTAAAAACTGTTCGTATCTTTTTCATTATAATAGTGCCCTCCCCCAAACAGTCATATTTTTCTAATGCTTTGCGTTTGTGCAAAAAAAAATATGCTACCCGAATAGTAAAATTAGTATTAAAGCTAAAATATCTGACTTTAAATAATTGAGATTATGATATAGAGTGGTTTTGCCTTGGAGCAACCTTAAACAGATAACCTCAATAAAAATATATCAAAAGGTTAACCTTTTTAATAAAGGACCATTAAAGTGTAGACCAAGTAAAAATTTAAATCAAGAAACTATGAAAACGCTAAAAATATTTTTGATGATTACCTGTTTAGGCACCTTTGGCCTTGCCCAGGCACAGACCGATCCGAAACCCAAAACTCCAGTTACCAATAATTTTTTAGATCTACAGGCCAGTACTCTCGGCAATATCTTTGGGGATTCCCTTACAGGGGGTAAGGGCAAGGTGAACAACTACCTAGATCTGGTGAACAAAAGTGATATGCCGGAGGCCGACAAGCAAAATTTAAGGGATTTCTACGCCCAATATTCGGCAACGCTGGATGCGAAGGGCAAGGATTCGTTGCAGACGGTCCTTTCCAAACAACTATTGACAGCAAAAAAAGACACCATCAAATAGCGATTTGCAAACGAAAGGAATTTTTTAAAACATACTACGATGCGAAAAATAACAGGTGTTGCACTACTGCTTTTAATCATGACCTCCTTTGGGAAAACTGTAGAAAAGAAGGTCGATAAAAACAAAGATCAAACAGGCCTAAAAACAGAAGAAAGCGGTGTGCCATTGCCCATCGGCGATTACAGCTCGCTTTTACTGAATTATGAAGGTGATATGACTACTGCCGACGTGGCCATCGAATTATTTACCCGTGAAACTGATCTTCAATGAAAAATTGAATGAGGCCATGGCTAAGTCAACGGCAAATCCAAATTTATCGATTGTTCATGTTAACCTTTAACTAGAAATATCAATAAGTGTAGAACCTTTAAAATGAACCTAATGAAAACGATTAAACTCCTATTGATAATGCTTATATCCTGCACAGTTAGTCAAGGCAATGCCCAATTCCTCGAGAAACTGAAGAAAAGTGCCCAAAAATCAGCCGAGCGCACTGTAGAAAGACGTGTTGAAAATGAGGCCTCGAAGAAAACCGATAAAACCATTGATTCAGTTTTTGAAAAGAAAGAGACTAACAATGGTGAAGCTGCTGAAACATCCCAACACTATTACTTTGATAGCTATTATGTCATGGAGTTGGTTCAAAAACGGGATACACTTTTTATGACCTCCTATTTCGGTGATGATGAAAATGTGTTGGGCAGTAGTATAGAAATGCGGCCCAATGAAAAAATTATTTCAGTTATCGACCTAAAACAGAACCAGATACACAGTTTTATGGAGTTTGGTGACCAAAAAACAAAAACGAGCATCGGATTTTCTCCCAACAAAATCGAAGATATGACCGATATGGATAGGGTCAGCATTGAGCCGTTGGGAGAACAAAAAGAAATATTGGGCTACCAGTGCAAGGGCTACAAGGTGGTAAGTTTGGAATACCACGGCACAGTCTGGATTACCGATGAGACTGAAATCCGATATCCGAGGGGATTTTCAGAGCTACAGATTAAGAATGCGAAGCATTCGGGCATTGATCACAAATGGATGACGATGATTGACGGACTAGCATTGGAGATGGATATGACCGTAACCTCCAAAAAGAAACTCCAAAAAGTACATATGCGCTGTGTTGAGCTTGGGGTAACCGAATTGACCATAAAATCAACTGAATATAAAAGTGCCTTTTAAATACAAAGCCATGAAAAAATCAATACCTATTTCAATAATAGTCCTGTTGCTCATTGCCTGCGGCGAATCCCCGAAAAAATCTGCACAAGAACAGAAAGAGAACACCGATAATACCACCCAAAAAAAAGAAGAAAGCGGTAAGCCATTGCCTAGTGGTGATTACAGCTCGCTTTTAATAGATTATCAATGCGACATAACCGCTACTGAGCTAGCAAATGTATTTAATATTCCCGAAGCCGATGTGAGTGTAACCGAATACCAAAGACCTGGACGTTGTGGTTTTAATATCAAAGGCTTCGGAAAAAACTCATTAGGTGATAATACTATAATTGCGTGGTTTCTTGAAAATCCTGGAAAAGCACAAGTAAAAAAAGAAATCCAAAGCTATTTGAAGGATCAAGCCAATAATGAAAGTGTTTTGGGAATGGGTATTGAACTCAGCGAAACGGGAGACAGCTATATAGTAAAAATACCTCATAGTGGACGCATAGTAATTATGAATGAAAATTATGACAGTTGGCTGTTTTTCAACTATTCCCAAAAAGGTATATATAAAAGTAGAACCGAAGAACAACACGCGGCATTGACAAAGAAAACCATTGTACTGGCCAATTATTTATTAAAAAAACATAAAAGATAAATCTATTTCCAATGAAAGAGGTGAAAAATATATGGATGGGCACAATACTGGTTTTTGTGTTATCATCAAGTGCTTTTGCTCAAAATAAAAAAATACTAATCCCAGAATTAGATGCTAAGAAAAACACTTACATCTTAAAATTCGCTCCCGATCCCCAGAATGAAAAAGTCATTTCAGCTTATATGGAAGGGGAAACAGAATTAGATAGTTTAAGATTTAAGGCAGAAATTTCAAAAGTTGTAGAGCGAGTTATGGTAACCGTAATAACTAAAGATCCGAGTCAAGAAATAAAAATAGACATCGTAAAAAACAATTGGCACGATGTAAAAAGAAGTGGTAAGACCACAAATGGCATTTATCAAATCTCATTTGATACTGCTGAAAAATTCGGGATAGTTCTTACCAGTTCGGAAGTAAATGTGCCATTTAATTTAGCAGTATGGACAAGTGGCGCAATTATGCCAAAATCAGATCTATTCTATGCAGTCGATAACACAAATTCAATTGCAAATACCACATTAATATCAAGTGAAGGCAATGAAATGGTTGGAAGTAATGGAAGTCAGGATAATCATAATATGTTATACTACATAGTAGGATTGCTGGCTATAATAGCCTTTTTATTGGTCTTTATTATATTAAAAAAGAAGTCTAATAAAAGCAGTCTGCTACTTATACTATTTCTTTTAAGCCAAACAATAATTTATAGCAATGCTAGAAGATCAAGTTCCGGGGGTTTTCAACAAGCAATAGTGAATGCAATGAAAAATAGTGATGAATTTATGGAGGTAATCTTCAAAATGGATGATTATGCCAGTGCATTAAATGCAATTCAACAAGGAATGGACGATATGAAAAACTATCTGGATGAAATGGATAAAGATTCGAAAGTCGATTTGGATCCCGCTGGTCAACCTGGTTTACCTTCCTCCTGCCTAAGTTCATATATCAATAAAAATCCAAATTCCAAAAACTCTCCTGATACCAATAATGACAATGACAATTATGGCGACGAAAACAATAATCCTGATTTTAGTGATGAATCCAATGACGAATCAACCGATCAGGATAAATTCCAACCTATGGAAGCCGCTGGAGGTAATTCCAATGACAAACCCGACAACGGTCCGGGCGAATCGCAAAATTCGAGAAATGCTAAACCCCTTCGATTACCACAGTATGATACACGAGGGAACTTAAAAAACCCCGGGGATTTTCCAAATGCGCCCTTAAAAATAGACCCAACAAACACTTCCCCGTCAGAAAACCCATTTATAGATGACGGAAATGAAAGCACCACAAATTTAATATCCCCCGAATATGATCGCAACGGTAACCTTAAAGATCCTGGTGATTATCCAAATGCACCTTTAAGGGTTGATCCTGAAACTGGAATTCCACTTATGAATCCATTTGTAGACGGTTCGGAAAGTACAAGTGTTCACGTAAGACAACCGAAATATAGTAAAGACGGTAATCTAATTGATCCTGGTGATTTTCCTGATGCACCGCAAAAGATAGATCCGAATGCACTTAATAACCAAGTCAATCCATCCACTAACGACGGATCGGAGCAATCGGAAAACAGAATAAAAACAAAGGCAATTAGCAGTTCAGGAAATGGCGGCACCTCGGGCTCCTCTACCTTGTCTACCAACAACCCCAATAATACTAGCGGTGAAAATAGTCCTAGTTCTGGAGGAGCAGGAGGATCAAGAAATCCTGAGGGTGGGAATGGTCCTGGTCCTGGAGAAGTAGGAGGACCGGGAAACCCAGGAGATGGAAAGGGTCCTGGTTATGGAGGCCCGGGAAATTCCAGAGGACCAAGGGACAGTGATGATACTAATAAAAAGGCAGGTTGTGATTGTTTAAAAAAAGCCTACGCCAAATTAGACGAAAGAAGATACTTACTGGAGCAATTGCGCATTATTACTGCAAACATAGACCGTTACACGGATTATAAAATAAAATTTGGTGATGATGTTTCATCTATCCATGGGGTGGTTGGTATTGTTTGGCAGAATCAGAAAATTGAAATTCTTAAGGCAATGAAACAATTTGATATCACTTATGAAAAAAAACATGAAGAAATGATAGCTGATCTCCATAAAATCCTTCTTGAAATAGATAAATGCGAAACAATGCTCGGTTTTGAAAATTGGTATAGTAATGCCGGTTTTATCTATTATTCATTTATGAAGGATAAATATAAAAGAAACTGATATGAAAAAGTCGATATTAACAGCTTCACTGATAGTAATATTTTGTTTCTCCTGTAAAAAAGAGCTCAAAAATACCGAGCCTAATATTGAAGCCAAAACTACCATTGAAAATACCGATGGACCGGTGGATGACGCTGAACCCGAAATTGACATGGGCGACATTTTGAACGTAATGGGAGGGCTTTTAACGGGAGGTGCAGATAACGATTCCACTGGGCAAGGTTTATTTACTCCAGAAGGACAGCTGAACGTAGAATTCCTAAAAAGTGAGGAGGGAAAGCCTCTCCGCAAGACTTTTGCCCAGATAGCCGAGGTAACAGAGGAGGAGGTAGACCTATCCTTAACACTGATGCCAGATAATGATATTGTAAGTGTAAAACATGCAGAACAAATTGAAAAAGACTTGTATAATCCTAAGGTAGAAGCCTATGAAAAAAGTGGTGACGCCTCCGATAATTTCCTTGAGCTCATAGCCGAAAGCCGAACCACAGCCAAAGATCGTACCTCCTTATTTAAAAAACAGGCTCTAAAAGGAAAGGAGCAATTCTACAAGGACAACCCTTCCTGGTTTGCCCTAGATGAAAGTGTTGAAGACACGTATATTGACTATAGAAATAATATGGTTTATTTACCTCTTGGCGATGCCTCCTTCGCAGACGAGGTAATAGCATTTATTCCTGGAAAACCAAAGGGCAGAGCCCCTAAAGGTTCCTTAGGTCCCGCCCAGGGAAGATTGCTAACGTTGAAAGACTGTGCAACATTAGGCATAAAAGGAATTTTGACCCTATACTTTGAAGACAACTCTATTTCAGATGTCAATGGACCCGATATTTATGTATTCGAAATTGGGCAGATAGAACCAACCAATATTGAAATTTCCAAAAATGGAATTGACTGGATAAATGTTGGTAAAATAGAAGGGGGCACCGCAGGAATTGATATTCATGATTTTGTAAAGCCAGGAGACACCTTTAATTACATACGTTTAACAGATCTTGATACCTATAGTGGTATGCCGGGAGCCGATATTGATGCCGTCGCTGCGATCGGCGGAGCCTTACGTATGAACCTGGACAGTGCAGTGCTTTTTGAAACCGGTGCGCATATACTCAAAGAAGAAGGTAAAAAAGCCATTCAAGAACTAGCTGTACAAATGAAAAATATTAAAAAAGGTACGATAACCATTGAAGGCCATACCGATGATGTGGGCAGTGACGTAACCAATAAAACCTTATCACAAAAACGAGCGGCCAGCGTGGCTGCCGAACTAAAAAAAGTGATCAACAAACCCGCTTTTAAATGGAAGGAAATAGGCTATGGGGAAACGAATCCCATTGTACAGAATGATACCGATGAAAACCGGGCCAAAAACAGAAGGGTTGAGATATTGGTGACGCCTTATTGATTAATGTATTGCTTATACTTCAGTTGGGGGTATATACTAAAAAACTAAAATCATGATGATCAATTACTTTTTTTTGAGCATGGCTATTTCTATTCTTGCGAAACCTCTATGCGAAAAAGAGCACCAAAGTTTTAAGCTCGGTGAGGAAGTCAGTATTCCCTTCGATAGTCTGGCTACGCTTTATGACAAGGAGACAACAGTGGTATTTCAATTCGCCGATTTGATCGAAGAATCGAGATGTCCTCCTAAAGCAACTTGTATTTGGGCAGGGCGTGCCTCCATTGAATTAAAAGTCGATACCGTTGAATCATTTATACTTAGCCATGGCGACTTATCTCGCAGAACCCAAGGACCCATGACCGATACAACTAGCTAATTAGGCTATAAAATATGTTTAAAAAGAGTATCTTATAATGAAAAAGTAGATTATCGTAAGAAAGGAAAATATACCATAACAATTAAAGTTGAAAAAGAAAAAACCAGCACTAAGCAATAAATGCCAAACAGTCATTTTTAAGATATGGAAATGGCCATTCCAAGGCTTAAACCCAAGGTGTAACGAAGATCAAATCAGTATCTTAATCAGTCAATATTCAATATTGAAAAATATAATAATCAATAGCTAAAACCTACATCATTTAATACTAAAGCGTAATAAAAATAGTAACTATTAAAACTTAAATTATGAAAACAAAACCGATTATTATCATGGCATTTGCAGCGCTTTTAATGACCTCCTGTATAAAGGATTATATAGGTCATGGAGGTGATAAAATAGTCCTTACACAAGACAACTATTTATACGAGGGAGATCTTTACAACGTTTACCTTGATCAGGAGATAGCAAAATTGGATGTGACCATTGAAGCCTTGAACGCCATTATAGCCAATAACCAGGCCGATCAGACTACGTATGAAGAACTTAAAAATGCCGAACAGGCCAAGGAAAATTTTATTTCAGAAGTAGCGACGATTATCTCACTTGAACAAGTGGGAATAACAATTCCAAAACCAAGACCGCCGTGTCCAAAACCACGAAACTGTGATTTTAGTTTGTTGGAATACGTTTTAGCCCCAAATACAGTGGAGAAATTAGAAATCCTGATTTTAAATAACGAGGGCAAAACTATCGGTGGGGGCACTATAGATGATTTGCAGCCATTGTCCGGTACAGGAGGTTTAGTCCAGTTTAGTAGATTAAAGATAGACTCCTACAAAGACCCTATTACTATTTCAGTACAGGTTTTTGATGTAAATGGGGACGTTGGCGGCTATATTGTGGAATACCAGTAATCCTATTAAAAAAGCAATGTATATATTAGCCCTAGGTAACCCTAGGGCTTCTTTTTTATGAACCGATATGCTTTCTTTTTTTTGGCACTTTTTTCCATTGTGGCTTTTGCACAAAAAGCGTCTTATGAAATGACTTTGGACAGTCTTTCTACCAAGGGCTATGAGCACCTATTTGTGAACAAGGATTCCGCTTACCATTATTTAAAGGAAATAGAAAACCTAGCCGTTGAAAACAAGGAGTGGAAAACCGTCTTTGAAGCTCTAATTACTTCTAATAGACATGCAGGGGAATTTTATGACCTTGACAAAATAAGCGATAATCTGAACCGCTTGGACTTCTTGTTTATGGAACACCAAACCTATCTAGATTCCCTTCCGGAAAAACGGCTGTACATTAATTCGGCATTATATGATAAGGGCAATTACTACTTTAATCTTAACGATTACAGGTCTTCTCGACAAGCTTTCGGTAGAATTATAGATTCCTTGGAACTATTGCCAGATTCGAAGATTGATCAGGAGCTAATCGATTTATTATCCGTTTCCTACAGCTTTATTGCAAAGATGCATACTGAGGAAGGCAAATACGACCTAGCCGAACAATTTTACGAAAAGAATATTAGATATATCCTTCAAAAAAAACCGAACGACCTGAGTTCATTGAACACTAATTATGGCCTACTGGCCGAGCTATATGGCAAAAAGGGGCTACTTGAAGTTTCCAATACTTATTTCAAAAGGGCACTCGAGTTTTACCTCAAAGATCAATCAAGAAGTAACGGGATTATTGCAACGGCCCATAACCTTGCAGAAAACTATGTTGCGCTTTCCAAGACAGACAGTGCCCAACACTATCTAAAATTGGCCGAAGGCCATTTGTACGATACCCATCATTTTTCTTCCTATCACCATAGGGTAAAGGCGAATCTGGAGAAGAAAATGAGCAATTATGAACTTGCCTTGAAAGAACTAAGTATGGCGCTTCAATTGGAGAAGGATACAAGGAAAAATACCAAAAATGAGAGTATATCCCTTATTTATAATGAAATTGGAACATTGCATGCAGCGTTCGGAAAGCATAGGAATGCGGTATCCAGTTATAATCTAGGATTGGATCAGGTTGAGGACTTTAGCGAAGATGGAACAATCCCACTTAAACTTCTTAAGAATAAATCCATTTCACTTAACAGTTTAGCCAATAAAGAAGATTATAGGACTACATTGGAAACTGTTGATTTGGGTATTAAAATCTTGGACACCTTAAAACCTACTTTTAGAAGTAAAACCGATCAATTGTTCCTCATTGAAGATGCTTATCCCTTATTTGAATCTGGACTGGAAGCTGTTTACCAACTTCATGCTACATCAAATGACGATTCCTATATAGACCTTGCTTTCTTGTATTCCGAGAAAAGTAAATCCATCCTATTATTGGAAGCCCTATTGGGAGCCAAAGCCACTCAATTTGCTGAAATACCAACTGACATTTTGGGACGTGAAAGTGAGCTGAAATCTGAAATAACCTTTTTAGAAAAGAAGATCAAAAATTTAGGGGAAGATAGGACCGAACAAGAAGACGCCCTTTTTAGGCTCAAGGAAGAATACCGCCAATTGGTACAAAAATTGGAGACCGACTATAAACGTTATTACGATCTAAAATACAATACGGCCACCCTTACATTGGAAGAGACCCAAAGTGCCTTGAACCAGGATGAGCTGTTGATTTCCTTTTTCTATGGTGATAATTCGATCTATGCCATTGCTTTGGATGCTGATCAAAAGAAAATAGTTAAAATTCCTATTGATAACAATTTTGAGGAACGCATAAAAAAAGTACACCAAATGCTTTCCGACCCTAACTCAGATTTAGCTGTTTTGGGAACCTTGACACATGATATTTATTCGCGATTAGTAGCACCTTTTTTAAGGTCGGACGATCATAAAAAACTCATTGTCATTGCAGATGGCCTTTTAAATTATATTCCATTTGCAGCTTTGAATACAAATACCGACGGCATTACGTACTTGGCCGAAAGCCATGCCGTTAGTTATGTTAATTCAGCAACATTGCTTTCAGAGCTACAGCAACGGAAACCTAGAGAACATACCCTGTTGGCCTTTGCGCCCAGTTTTGACGGCACCGTTACAATAACCAATGCCGACCGTGGAAAATTACTGCCCTTGCCCAACAATAAAAGGGAAGTGGAACAACTATTGACTTCCTTTCGGGGCCGTTCGTTTGTGGATAAAGACGCATCGCTCAAAAACTTCAAATCACAACTATCCGCTTTCGGAATGGTGCATTTGGCCACACATGCCGTTTTTGACGATACAGCCCCTGAATATTCATATTTAGCCTTTTCACAAAATGCTACTATTAACGAGAACCTACTCTATGTAGCCGACCTCTATAACCTAAAAATAAATGCGGACCTGGTAACCTTAAGCGCTTGTGAAAGTGGAATAGGAGATCTAAAACGCGGTGAAGGATTTATGAGCTTGGCAAGAGGTTTCTTTTATAGCGGTGCTGCCAGTATTGCCAGCACGTTATGGAAAATAAACGATGCCAGCACCACAACCATAATGGGCGATTTTTATAAAAACCTAGCCGACGGAAATACAAAAGACTTGGCATTGCAAAAAGCACAGATTGTTTTTTTGAATACAAATCGTCAGAACGGTCTATCCCATCCTTACTATTGGTCCGCATTTATGGTTTCTGGAAATATGAATCCGGTCAATAATCCATACCCATGGGTTTGGATATTTATTGGCAGCTTGGTTATACTTACAATAGGTTTTATGATTTATCGAAAATTCCGAAGGGATTAATTTAGCTCTTTTAAAAGTTCCAATGCCTTTTCCTTATTATAACTATATTTCAAGGTAAGCTTTTGCAAGGCGTCGCGGGTATTTTCAGCGTCCTTTGCCCTGAGGTAGCTCAATGCTAAATACCATTGTGCCTCGGCCTCAAATTCACCTCCCGAGCTTGCTACTGTCTTAAACAGCTCGGCAGCTTGACCGGTATCGCCCAAATTTAAATAGGCCTGCGCCCTATAAAAATCAAAATATATCTTTTGGTCCGCCTCAGGTATTTTTTCAAAATTATCCAATGCTTTTTGAAAATTACCAGACTCATAGGCGGCAAAAGCATCCCGTTCTAGTGATTCGCTAGTATCGCCCCGTGTTATTGTATAAACTGTATTTGGATATTGATCGAAGTTCTCATCAAACAAATCGTAGTAATCGGTTCTAAAAAAAGAATTGTACCCAATAAGCCCGAGACCAAAAAGTAAGACAATGGATGCCGCAACGGACCATTGGCGAAATTTGGTTTTTGGTTTTTCAATAGCAATTTTACTATCAACATCCTTCTCGAACTCGGCCAATTTTACTTTTAGCTCAACGTTTCTGTCATCTTTAATGACACGCTTCAAATTACTTTCAAAAGAGAATTGTGCCTTGAAATCGGCGTCCTTTTCCAATAACGCATCAAATAATTGCCTTTCCGCCTCTGTAAGCTGGTTAGAAAAATAACGATATAGCAAGAGCTCTTTGTCCATAATCAATTAGTGTTGGCTTGGATCCTTTCTTTAAGCGTTTTCATACAGCGCGACTTCGCAGCCTTTACCACATTTTCGCTATTGTAATTTTCATGTTCCATTATTTCCTCTATGGTGAAACCCCGATAGTAAAAAAGAGTCAACAGTTCTTGGCATTGCTTTCCTAAAGTGGCAAAATACCTTTTTAATAGCTCTTGCTCAGTGGTAAGACCTGGCTGTTCCATTTCCAACCCATCAACTATTTCTTCATCGTCCTTTACCAAGTCCAAATTAAAATTAGATCCCACCGTTTTTTTATTCTTTCTCATCCTGTCGAATATCAAATATTTGCCAATACCAAAAAGATAGGTAGCAATACTACTGGAAAAGCTTTCGACCTTACCGCTCATCACATTATCATAGAAAATGATATAGGCATCTTGATAAACATCTATATTTTCCTCATCTGACAATTGGTACCTCCGTGCAAAATTCAAGAATTTGTCACGGTTCTCTTCGTAAACCTGTTTCAACGCCTTATCAGAGCCTTTTCTTAGGTCATCGAGCGTAATTTCGGTTTTTGCTTCTTTCACTTTATGGATGGGGATAAATAAGGTTAACACCGCGCTATGCTAATTTAACATTTTTTAAAAAAAGACCCTTATCAAATACCTTAAATAGTATGCACCACTATAGTTTGTAGTATTACCACTACAAATAATGCTCCTACTTTATAACAAGAACCTTGTGTTGATAACAAAACACCAAAGAAATTTTCTATCTGATGTTAACCTTTCATTGCCATACCTATAAAAGGTTAAATAATTAAAACTAACATCATGAAAACGATAAAAATTCTATACCTAGCTTTCGTATTGATTCCCTTAATATCCTGTGATAAGGATTCCGTTGTCGACACCTCTAAAGACAAAGAAGTTGAGGCAATCCCCAAAGATGGTGAACTTCCGGCCGATTCGGTTTCACTAGCTTTTACCGTTCAGACGGCACAAGACCAAATGGGCGACTTTGCAAAAAATGCAATGGTGGAATTCAATGGAAACGTATGGTCGGTAGGAGGTATTAACTCCTATTCCTTCCCTAATCTAACCAGCGATGTGTGGCGCAGTGAAAATGGCAAAAACTGGATTTCAGTGACTAGCGATAAATTTAGTGAGCGCGAAGGCCATACCCTGACCGTGTATGACAATAAAATGTGGCTTATAGGAGGTAGAAACGATTCGGGAACCCATTTAGGGGAAATTTATTTTTCTACCGATGGAGTAACTTGGACTATGGTAACCGCTCTTAGCCCCACTCTTCTAGCACCCGCCTTTCATGCTACCGTGTTGTTCAACAACAGACTATATGTAATTAGAGACGGCTTTGACGAGAATGTGATTGTATTATCTTCTAACGACGGTATAAATTGGAACCTTGAGACCGATAGTGCCTTTTCCAACCGGGAAGAGTTTGAAGCCGTGGTATTCCAAGATGCAATTTATGTGATTGCTGGAAAGCATGTCGGAAGTTCCTTTAATGAAATATGGAAAAGCACCAATGGGATTGAATGGAATCTGGTCACCACTTCAGCTGAAATATTTAGCCCGAGATATGCGCATACAGCCACAGTACACAGCAACAAAGTTTGGATAGTTGGGGGTGTAACCGGGCCTTATTCAGAGACCCATATCAATTTCTGGTTCTCCGAAAATATGGAAGACTGGACGGAATATGATGGCACCTTGCCTACTACCGAAGGCCTTATACATCACGCAGCACTTTCCTATAATGAAGAACTATGGCTCTTTGGAGGATTACAACCAGACAGTTCAGGTGGGGCCCCTATCACTGGGGAAATTAGAAGTATCAAAGAAGAATAAAGGCAGATGTTAACCTAACAGAAACCGGGAACATAAATAATAAATATTAAAACAAAGATTATGAAAACGATAGGAAAACATATTAACATAAAATCAAAGCTTTTTTTGAATGCAATATTGACAATGTTGATTCTCTTTACCTTCTTCAGCTGTAGCAAAGATGACGAGCCCGAAATGGAAGCCTCCCTTCTAGCAGCCAGCTCTCAAGAACTAGTATTGGGCAAATGGTATGTAAACCTTGCCCAAAGTGCAATAGCTGGGCATTGTTTGAAACAGTACTATTTGGATTTTACGGCCGGGGAAGTAAAAAATGTGGGGGCCTTGGGGTTCGTTAGTGAACAATCCATGGGTTTGGGCACAACCATTCCGCTTACTAAAATTTGTGAATTGCCCGATGAGACTACCCATGGATATTCTTGGGCCGATGACGAAAATCTCAGTGTTATGATCGACTCCAGAGCAGAAACCCTTTCTATAGTTTTAGTATCCAAAACCCTACTTATCCTAAACAATGAAACAACCGGCGGAATGCTGGTCTTGAAAAAGAACCTTTAACAATTCTATTAATTAGTAACCTTATAAAATCAGCAATCATGAAAAACACAAACACTAAAAAAGTAATATTCTTATTGGTAACGACCCTGTTCGTCCTATCTTCCTGCAATCCGGAGGATGGTATGGATGGCGCAATGGGTCCACAAGGCCTGGATGGTATTCAAGGGCCTAAAGGGGATTCCGGGGAGGATGCGGAGACTCCAATCATATCCGCATATGGAAAGTGGGAAGTAACCAGTGGGCAGTTTGCCATGGACGATTCAAGATATGTCTATATCAACGAAGACAATACCATCGATATACTTGCAGAAGATGCCCTTGGGTTTAAAAGTGATATGACGACAAATATTTCGGTCACTCAAGATCAAATTACATTGGGCGGTGGTGGCGAAGGGGGATTTGCCATACATAATTACGAATTGGAAGCAGATGTAATGACCATTATGCCACCTAGCGGGGAAGATCCCATTATATTGGAAAAAAGGCAGAACGACGATGAAGCGGCGAACTGGATAAAAAACATTATAGTTTTAACCGAGGGCAGCGCACCTTGGGGCAGGGATGTGGATATCACCTTTGATGGAACCTATATTCTAGGTTACGAAGAAATAGAAAGGAACATCCTTAAAATAGACCCCAACAATTTTACCGTGGCGGGGGCCATACCCACCATCAACACAGCTAATACAGTGGAAGTGGAGAAATCGGACTCCCCTTTTAAGCAGCTATTTCAAAGCAATAATGGTTACAATAAGTTCAAATCGTATATTTATTCCTCTAATGAACTGTACTATACATCTGTTGAACTAGGTTCTTGGATACGTGGAATCGCTTCGGTTGAGCCAGGCTATCTCTGGGCTTCTAGTTCCAATGCCAAAGCGTTATATTACTACAAGTCCAACGGCTCTTTGACGCCGGGAGAAATACTAGAAACCATAGCCTTGGATTTTCAGCCAAACGGAATTGATTTTCAAGACGGATTCCTATATATCACGGAGCGGAACCGTGTTCATAAATGCCAAACATCGCCAACGTTTAGAGCCGTAGAAACATATAAAATAACAAATAACGCTGTTGATGGTATTGCTCATGATGGCACTAATTTCTGGTTAAGTACCGGTGTATGGAGTGGCAACGACTATACGTATAAACTTTTAAAAGTAGCTATGCCCAACTAGTAGCTCCATTTTAGGAGTATGAAGCCAAGACTTATTCTATACAATAAAGGATGGGTCTTTTTTTTGTACTTATGGGATTTAAAAAAATTAGATATACAGTAAACTTTCTTTTTCAATTCTGTTAACCTTTCCGGTATACTGCCATTAAGATGGTATAAACTAAAACTTATCGTAATGAAAACAATTTCAGCAGCACTGTTTTTTTGCTTCACAGGCCTATCACTTTTAAGTACGGCCCAAAACTCAAAAGACCCTATAAAAAAAGACACTATCAAACAAATGAACCTTTTAGATGAACAAACTAAAATCTTAGGTTCTGTTTTTGCCACTCTTGAAACAGGGAACGAAAATCCGTTTACCGGAACCACCAACTATTTGGAACTGATAGAAAAAATGAATGGCACCGAAGAAGAAAAGCAATTTTTGAGAGATCAATACCAGTTGTATGATTTGGGCATTGATCCTAAAAAAAAGGAAGAATTTAAAATCATGTTCAACAAAAAATTAAAGGATGCCATGGATAAAGGAATGTTGAAACAGCCATAGCCAAAAGTTTAATAAACTGACCGAAGCCAAGAGTTTGGATTTTTTTATACTTGATGTTAACCTTTTTCCTGCCTTTTCATTAAAAGTCAGAAACCATAAAAATTTACGATCATGAAAATCACTAAAGCACTTTTGGGAATATTAGTACTGATTATTATTGCAACAGGCTGTAAGAAAGATGATGACAACGGCTTCGAGGAAATAGCCGAAATAATAGTCCCAATCAATGAGGCGCCAGCACCTGTTACATTATCGGCTCCCGAAAACAACACCGAACTCATTGCATTGGCACCAAAGCTTATTTGGATTGCTTCCACAGACCCTGAAGGAAAAGACATTACCTATGACATTTACTTAGGCACCGATGAAAGTAGTTTGTCGATAATTTCTGAAAATAATAGCAATACAGAGCTTCAACTCCAAACAGATCTGGAAAAGGATACATCCTATTTTTGGAAAGTCTTGGCAAAAGATACAGAAGGTAAAGCTTCCGAGTCCCAGCTTTTTAGTTTTAGTACAGAATACGTAAAAATAAGCTTGGTAACCGACAACGCACCTTTTTCCAAAAGAAAATTTTCATCAACTACTGTTTTCAATAATAAAATTTGGGTGATTGGAGGTGAAGATGAAAGTGGTAACGTTCTTGATGATATTTGGAGTAGTGTAGACGGACTTAATTGGACTCTTGAGGTTGCCAACGCCCCGTTTGGAACAAGAAGAAATCACTATACCATTGTTTTTCAAAATAAGATGTGGGTTTATAATGGTAGCGATGGTCAATATTTAAATGCAGACATTTGGTCCTCTATAGATGGGGTAAATTGGATAAAAGAAACCAATGATAGAACATGGGACAATCTTCCTTTTTATGGGCAATCGTCTACCACCATGTTTGTGTATAACGATATGATTTGGAGGTTGGCCGCCTATGATGGTTCTATTGGCGATTTAACTACAGAACGATACATCTGGAATTCTTCTGATGGTAAAAATTGGAACCTTGTGTCTGAAAATCATGGTTTTGATTCCAAATATGGCATGGCTGTAGTTCCTTTCCAAGGGAAATTGATAGGTCTAGAAGGAAACAATTTGGCCACCAACACGTTTACAAAAATCTGGGAAAGCAATGACGGTATTACTTGGACATTGATTGATGAGAACTTACCTTTTAAATTGGGCTTTTATACCGATGCGGTTGTTAATGAAAATCGACTCTACATAACGGGAGGAAGTGGTTTTAACGAACTCTGGTTTACCGATGACGGAATTAATTGGGAAAAAGCTACTAACGATAGAAAGTTTTCTATAAGATGGGCAAAAGCAAGCATTGTTTTAAATGACAATATTTATATTATAGGAGGAGGTTTCAACAGCAACTTCTATAACGATGTTTGGGAGTTAGAATAAATTCTTTTATACAATTATCATAAACCGAGACTAATACCTCGGTTTTTTTGTGCTTCCATGTTAACCTTAGCCACTTACTTCAATTAAAAGTAAACAATGGTTAAAACAGGAAATTATAAAAACTACAATGAAATTTTTAAACTTTTAGATTAACGTCTTTTAACCACCTCTATTCAATGTATGAATGTTAACCTACACCCAACTATTCCATAAAATAGTAAACCCTTAAAAACGAAGAATATGAAAACAGTCAAATTAATTACACTAGTTACTATTATGGCCCTAACATTTTCATGTCAAAAAGAAGAACTCCTTTTTGAAACGGAAGATAAGCTACAAGATGAAAAGGCAATACCCGGAAGAGCCTCCTTTCATCCTAAAATAACACTGGATTTTAATCTGGAAAGCACCATTACCGAAATGGGGGGATTTGCAGCGCATTCCATGACCTACTTTAACGGTTATCTTTATTCTGTTGGGGGCGATAATAGTCATACACCTCCATGGACATTACATTCGGAAATATGGAGAAGCCTTAATGGCAGGGATTGGAAACTTGTAACTTCAAATCTATTCGCCGAACGCCGCAATCATTCCCTTCTTGTTTTCAACAACAAAATGTGGCTAATAGGTGGCATTAATAATGCGGGAGAGATGCTAAGCGATATATGGAATACTGCAGATGGAGTACATTGGAATAGGGTGAATTCTAAAAATCCCTTAATCGATATTGGCCAAAATAACGCAGTGGTATTCAAAGAAAGGTTATATGTTTTTTTGGGTGACGGACGAGCAAATGAAGAAGTTTGGTCTTCGTCGGACGGGATCAGCTGGCGCATGGAGACCGATAACGCCTTCTCTGTTAGAAGCCATTACAAAACAATTGTTTTCAATGGTTTCATATATGTCTTTGGAGGTCTAATTCGTGGTGGTGAACTAACCAACGAGGTTTGGGCAAGCCCTGACGGGCGCTACTGGTATCAAAAAAATCCGGCTACTCCAATTTTTGAAGCCAGAATAAATCATACCGTTTCCGTTTTCGACAACAAGGTTTGGGTCATTGGGGGACAAAGTTGGGATACCACGGGAACCCGTATTTTTTATGGAGATATATGGTATTCAAAGGACTTAAAATACTGGTCAAAATATGATGGTAAACCACCATTTTACAAGGGTCTTGAAAGTCATGAAAGCATTGCTTTCAATGATAAACTTTGGATATTTGGCGGATATAGGCCAGATGGATCTATGGCGAGTATTCTGTCCAGTAGAATTTGGAGCTTTGATTAACTGCGTATTTATCCAAAATTTTAGGAAACCGGGGCAAAACCTCGGTTTTTTTTGCTTTCATGTTAACCTAATTCACGTGAGTCCATAAAGAGAGTATAATCATAAAAACAAAAAAACATGAAAAATGCAATCAAGTTATCAAAGTATCTTTTTATTTCCCTTCTAACCGTTTTTGTCTTCGCCTGTGACGGGGAAGATGGGGAAGATGGCCTAGACGGCCTAAACGGACCCACAGGACAGGTAGGCACAACGGGAGCGACCGGGGAAGATGGCGCCAACGGGGAAGATGGTGAAGATGGCAATGCCAATGTATTTGCTTCGGAATGGATTGAACCTACTGAAGACTCTTATACTCTTAACAATCCAAGGCTTAAAGCACTTACTCTTGCTTCAAATATAGACTCAAAAGAGGAAAACGTAATACTTGTCTATTATGATGATGATATCGAAGTAACCCTCCTTCCCTATTATCAAATTATTCTTGGCTCCCCATATAAAACATTGACCTCAAAAATTAACCATGCCAGTCGATCTTTGTTCATACGAATTGAGAAATATGACTCCGACTTAACCCCGAGGGAGTATTTATGGGACCCTACAGGTCCCGCCTATACAAAAGGAGTACGATTCAGATATGTAATTATTCCTTCTTCAAATACCTCAGGTAAATCTGTCCATCCAGATTTTTTAAAATTGCCCTATGAAGAAGTAATGAACTATTTAGGCTTAGAACATTAAAAACTATACAGTTTATAAAACCTCGGTCCATACCGGGGTTTTTTTATGCTCTAATGTTAACCTTATCGATGGTCGCCCATAAAGAGAGTATAATCATAAATATAAGAAGTCATGAAAAATGCAATTAAATTATCAAAGTACTTTTTAATGTCCTTATTCACAATTCTCATAGTTTCCTGTAACGGGGAAGATGGGATGGATGGTATGGATGGAGTAATAGGCCCTGCTGGTGTCAACGGCCAAAACGGGGAAGACGGCAATGCCAATATTAAAACCTATGTATTTGACCTATCCGTCGAATCTGGGTCTTCAATTCCAAATGATTTGGCAGAACTGACACAGGAGGTTGTTGATAATGACCTTGTTATCGGCTATCTGCAAAATGGGATAAGCTCTACGTACTATCCCATACCTGCTAGCGTATGGCCTAACGGAACTGGCGGATTCTACGATATTGCCGTTGATATCGCTGTTGGCAAGTATTGGATAAACTTCTATGAAGTTGGCACCCAAACATTAATGTCCGTAACAGGACCAGAATTAGGCAAATTAAAAATTATAGTTGCTGAATCTTCCAGTACAACAACAGGTAAAACCAGCAAAGGAAGCCTCCTTTCTCAACTAAAATCAGCAGGAGTAGATAGTAATAACTACTTCGCCGTAATGGATTATTTTGGATTGGAATATTAAAAATGGCCTAAATACCAAGAATAAAAAACCAAGGTTCATACCTTGGTTTTTTCCTTTACCAACTCTGCTTCAAACAAGCTCTCAAAATGTCTTAAAAGCTTTTGTTTTACCTCATTCATATTAACTGTTATTTTACCTAGTTCCAAATTTAAAGAGGTAACGGCTTTGTCCTTTATACCACAGGGCACCATTAAATCAAAATAGCCCAAATCGGAATTGATATTAAGCGCAAAACCGTGCATGGTTACCCAACGGGAAGCCCTTACGCCCATGGCACAAATTTTACGGGCAAAAGGAGTACCCACATCCAACCAAACGCCTGTTTCGCCTTTGGATCGCTCCGCTTTTAATCCGTACTCGGCTAAAGTCAAAATGACCATTTCCTCCAACAATCGCAAATACCTATGAATATCAGTAAAGAAATTGTCGAGGTCTAAAATTGGATAGCCCACAATTTGACCAGGACCATGATAGGTAATATCCCCTCCCCTATTTATCTTATAGAATGTAGCTCCCTTTTCTGCAAGTTGGTTTTCATCTACAAGCAGATTGGACAACTCACCGCTTTTACCCAAAGTAAATACATGGGGATGCTCTACGAACAAGAAATGGTTAGGCGTTTCCAATCTGGCTTCCTCGCGGCGATTCTGGATTTTTACATCCAAGGTCTGTTTAAAAAGTAGCTCTTGGTAGTCCCAAGTTTCTTTGTAGTCCTTTAGTCCTAAATCTTGGAGAATTACTTTCTTGTTCATACCTGCAAAGATACCAAAGTCTATTTAGACCTATCAAATTTTGCTTGTATAGAAACTGATTCAATAAAAACCTAAGTGGTCTACATTGAGAAATATATTGTTGCCCTTCTCCTAAAAAACTACAACTTGCCCGCTGAACTATAGCAACAAGTGAAAGTTAATTCGGATTATTTAAAATAACCAAAGCCGCTATAACTCCAGGGACCCAACCACATAAGGTCAGAAGAAAAACGATTAGGATAGATCCGCAACCTTTACCGATAACGGCGAGGGGAGGAAATAAAATAGCCAATAAAACTCTTAGAAAACTCATTTGATTGATGATTTTGATTGATGTACTTAATAGGTCGCTATAAACTCGTTTTTGTTACAATTTACGTAGTTTTATCTTCAATTTGCAAACTAATTAATACCACCTATAGATGTACCTTAAAACTTGGCTTCTTGTGCTTATTTTGTTTTCGTGTAATGGGGTAAAAAACAGTGTAGATTATTTATCAGATGTAGAAAACGCGGATACCGAACAAAACACCAAAACAGTTTTAAAGTACTTGGCGATAGGCGATAGTTATACCATTGGGCAAAGTGTACCTTTGGAGAACAACTTTCCAAATCAACTGGAAACTGCACTAGGCCCACTTTTAAACGCATCCATAAAAACCACTATAATTGCCAAAACAGGATGGCGAACGGACAATCTGTTGAATGTCCTCAAACAAGCAAATCCAGAAAGCGACCATGATCTGGTTACTTTGCTGATCGGGGTTAACAATCAATTTCAGGGTATTCCGTTTTCAGCGTATGAAGAACAGTTTCCCCAACTATTGCAAAAGGCCCTACAATATGCAGGTGGGGCAAAAGAAAAGGTCATCGTAGTTTCCATAACGGATTGGGGCTACACCACTTTTGCAGAAGGTCGCAACCGCGAAAATATCTAATCAGAAATAGATACCTACAACGCTTTTGCAGAAATCACGACCGAAAATTTAGGTATCACTTTTATTGATATTACGGATATCACACGTAAGGGACTGGAAAAAACAGAGCTGGTTGCTTCCGATGGTTTGCACCCCTCGGCAATTGCTTATGAAAGCTTTGTGTCCCGAATGGCTCCCATTATTTCAAAACAATTGAAAGATTAGGTCAAACAAACTATCTTTACAGCCTTAAAATACGCACCATGCAATTAACCGAACAAGAGCTTGTAAGAAGAGAGAAATTAACCAGATTACGGGAAATGGGAATAAACCCATACCCTGCCGCTTTATATCCTGTAGATGCCACTTCCAAGAGTATAAAAGAGCACTACGAAGAGGGAAAAAAAGTAGTGATTTCCGGTAGGTTGATGCGAAAGAAAATACAGGGAAAAGCCTCTTTTGGTGAATTGCAGGATAGCGAGGGCCGTATTCAGATATATTTTAATAGGGATGAGATTTGTCCGCCGGACGACCACACCAAATACAATGAAATCTTTAAGAAATTACTGGACCTTGGCGATATCATAGGTATTGAAGGGGAACTTTTTACCACACAAGTGGGAGAGATCACCGTATTGGTAAAAGATTATACCATTCTTTGCAAGGCACTTAGGCCGCTGCCCTTACCCAAACAAGATGCGGAAGGCAACTCTTATGACGAGTTTAATGATCCGGAATTGCGCTACCGCCAACGCTATGTAGATTTGGTAGTAAATCCGCATGTAAAGGAGACCTTTGTTAAGCGTACCAAGATCACGAACAGTATTCGCCAATTTTACAACGACAAGGGGTATTTAGAGGTGGAAACACCCATACTTCAGCCCATCCCGGGAGGAGCGGCGGCACGTCCGTTTTTAACCCACCACAATGCGCTTAATATGCCTTTGTATTTGCGTATTGCCAATGAATTATACCTGAAAAGATTGATCGTGGGCGGCTTTGACGGCGTTTATGAATTCTCAAAGGATTTTAGGAACGAAGGCATGGACCGCACCCACAATCCCGAGTTTACCGTAATGGAACTTTATGTAGCCTACAAAGACTACAATTGGATGATGGACACCACGGAAGAACTGCTTGAAAAAGTAGCGATTGATGCCACGGGAAGCTCTAAAGTTACCGTTGGAAAACATGAAATAGAGTTCAAGGCGCCATATCCACGTATTCCTATTTTAGAGGCAATAAAAATACGTACGGGTGTTGATGTTGCCGGAATGAAAGAAATTGAACTTCGTGAAACTGCCAGAAAATTAGGTCTGGAGGTCGATGAAACTATGGGTATCGGTAAATTGATAGATGAGATTTTTGGCGAAAAATGCGAGCACTTTTATATACAGCCTACCTTCATAACCGACTACCCCAAGGAGATGAGTCCGTTAACGAAAGAACATCGGGACAATCCCGCTTTAACCGAACGTTTTGAACTGATGGTCAACGGAAAAGAATTGGCAAACTGCTACTCCGAGCTCAACGACCCTATAGACCAACGCGAACGTTTTGAAGAGCAATTACGACTCTCTAAAAACGGGGATGACGAAGCCATGTTCATTGATCAGGATTTCCTAAGAGCTCTGGAATACGGTATGCCCCCAACATCAGGTATCGGTATCGGTATTGACCGTTTGGTGATGTTAATGACCAACAATTCTTCTATACAGGAAGTGTTGTTCTTCCCTCAAATGCGACCCGAGAAGAAAGCTGTTGAGTTGACGGATGAGGAGAAAGCTATCATGGCTATTTTAAAGCCAAAAGGTTCCATGGAATTGGAAGCGCTAAAAACTCAATCTGGCTTGAGCGGTAAAAAGTGGGACAAATCTATGAAGGCACTTTCAAAACATGGTCTTACCAAAGTTAATAAGACTGATGAGGGATTGTTTGTGGCAGTGGCTCCCTAGGTAACTTTAAAAGTCCCTGAATGACAAAACTTGATTAAATAACAGAAACCTGTTATTCCGACCAAAGTAGTTCGGCTTGCGCGCAGGACAAGTAGGGAATCCCAAGCGTGCCTGGCTCAGGGAGGCCCATAAGTCCTAATTCGGGCGGATTTATTGGTTGATTTCCAATATCTTCGTGGTAGATCTAAGGTCATTCCGCATATGGACGTTACCGACATGGGGATTGTGCCGAATCTTAGATCCGAACGGTTTTCGGTAGCCGTTAAAAAGTTAATTGACATCGATAATCAATAACAAGGATAAGATGAGATTTTTAATTAAAAGTACGCAAGGCTACTTGTAGATAATGAACAAATAGTACTCTGGTTTACCTTGTTTAGGGATGTGTTTATGTTTACCAACAAAAGGTTGATATTAGGGGACATCCAAAGCATGACAGGAAGCAAAATAGAGTATAAATCCTTGCCCTACAAAAACATCTCTCGGTTTTCCTTGGAAACATCCGGAACATTTGATTTGGATGCAGAGCTAAAATTTTGATTTCTAGTGAGGATACGCCAAGTGTAAGCAATAAATTCAGTAAAAGTATAGATGTAAGAAGGATAAAAGTAATTGGCAAATCAAGGTAATGTAATTGATTGCTAGTAAAGTTTACAAAAAGGATGAAAAGTTTAAGCTAAATATATGGGGCTAAATGAGAAAAGAAAATCTGAGATAACTTGGTTGCAGAAGGCTCGTGAAAGCTGGAGCAATACCGGTAATAAAAGACCGCCATTTGCCGTAGAGCCGAAAAAAGGGCAGCGTTCCGTTTGGGATTTTCCGCGCCCTCCGATCATCGAAAAAATAAGCAAACCAATCGTAGTCAAAAATAAAGCGAAAGAAATAGCAGCTTCCCGTGATGCCCTAGCAGTGCTAGAGACAGCCAGTCCACCAACGTATTACATACCAGAGTGCGATATTGACATGAGTGCACTTGTAAGAATACCAGGAAAGACATCGATGTGCGAATGGAAGGGGAATGCGATTTACTGGGCTCTTAAAACCATGATCGACCTACCAGTGGCTTGGTCGCACACAAATCCTTTTCCAGAATTTGTAGCATTGGAAAATCATTTAGCATTCTATCCCCAGCATCTTGAATGTTATTTAGATGGAAAGCTTGTAAAGGCACAGGCCAGCGAATTTTATGCAGGATGGATTACTCCTGACTTAGTTGGCCCTTTTAAAGGGGAAACTGGGACGGGACACTGGTAAGGGGCTGTGAGGAAATAACCTGTCTATTTCAAAACACACCATTAATTATCGCATTGCTTGCCAAATTTAATGATGATCAAATAAGAATTCCAAGATTGAGGCAAACCAGTCTATTACCTCCTCAATACGAATCCGCTGATCGTGATGCCTACCTGCACCCAGCCATAACTCTTAGCACACGTATTGTTGCTCTTTTATCTTAAACTACATTAATAAATTCGAATCAAGAGTTAAAAAATTAGTGTTACAAATGCCGCGGCCAGTCTTCCATATGCATGTACGGTCAATCCTTTGGCAGACCTGACCTTGCTGGCTTTCTGTATATCGGATTTCTCGATGAGCCAACTGAAAAGGCCTTCTATGGGTTGCCTTATTCTGGACACGGCCTTTGAGTATAGTTCATTGCAGGCCCTATCGAATTTCTTCAGGACTTCGGGCATTCCCTTGACGGCCTTTACAGGTGTCAACATCTCGGAGTTGAACTTACGTTTCACATGTTCAAAAAAAGTGGTGCCGGTATATATCTTGTCGCCAAAAAAAGTACGGTTCAACAGTTCGGACCAATAGTCTTTATAAAAGGTAAGGTCGCTTACCGAGGCCGGTGTAAATATGATATGTTCCGGATGTGGCAACCTACCCGTATTACAGAGACCCAGGGCATGCAGCTTCATGCCATAATAATACATGCCCTTTGTGGCACAGTACCCCTTGTCCGTAATTTCGGGAGCTACCCTTCCCGCACGCTTGCCGCAACAGGTAACGATAGGCATGGAATCCAGCACGCCAAAGGATTCGGAGCATCCTTGCGGAACAAATTCCTCCACGAGCGCCTCGACGAACGGACCCAGAACGCCGCAGATTCTGTTGAGCCTGTAATTAAAGGCCTGATAGCTCCCCAGCTCGGGAAACCAGTCCAGTAGCCACTCCTTTGCAAATTGATGTATCCTGTTCATTTTGAAGATTCCCTGATGTTCCATAACGAACAGATATATGGTCAGGATTTCCTGATCTGTGAGCTTAGGCTTTTTATTGTTGCAGAAGCGCTCGCACCTGTACTGCAAATCCTCCTCGAACTTCTCACATACATAATAATATATTTTCACTAACTTGTCGTACTTGTTAACGGTTTTAGTATCCAAAATAATCTTGTTGAAATTGACTATTAAGATACTGATTATCAATGACTTAAATAAACTTAAGGCGTTGTTTTTCAACAAATTAAGCTTGTTTTTTTATAACTTTCAAGCCTTGATTCGCATAATAAAGTAGTCGTAAACCAAGTGTCATGCCCCACGCATCACAAGTTGAAAACCAAACTGGTACTTTCAACAAAATATAATTCCAAAAAAAAATCTCACGCCCTCCTATTCAGGGATTCCCTACCCATCCGGCGGGCAATCTCATTCTTAACAAAGTCACAAAAACTGTTAAGAAAAATACAAAGCCATACCGTCAATAGTAAAAAAACATTCTTCAAGCTAAAATTGTCCATATTTTAGTGAAAATTGTCTATTTTAATCCCCGATATAAGTTCTTAATATTGAACTGGCTAGACTTTCTCTGTTTGCCCAAACAGCAATCAAGTGCAAAGAGCAAAAAATCTAGATTGGATTAAAAATTTAAAATGGAAAAGAAAATTTTTAACGCGTCCCGTTTCCTTTACCTTTTTATTGGCATAGCTTTGCTGCACTCCTGCCAAACAAGGGAGCGTGTAGATTTCAGCACACAGATAAAACCTATCCTCAATAAAAATTGCATTACCTGCCACGGTGGGGTTAAGAAGAACGCTGGTTTTAGCCTGTTGTTTGAGGAGGAGGCCTTTGCCAATACCGAATCCGGCATACCGGCTATCATTAGGGGCGACGCCGCCAATAGCGAATTCATCAAGCGATTGCACGAAGACGATCTGGAACTTCGCATGCCCTACGAAAAAGCAAAACTTTCCGATGAAGAAATCGATTTATTGACCCGCTGGGTGGAGCAAGGCGCGGAATGGGGCGAACATTGGGCCTATTCCCTTCCAGAAAAAGTGGACGTACCTACAAAACCATCCGAAGCTAGTTTTGCGCCGGAAATAGCGTCCGACTTCATAAAAAACGATATCGATAATTTTATTCTGGCCCGTTTGGAGGACAAACAATTGGAACCCAACGCCCCTGCCGAAAAGAACACTATTGCCAGACGGGTGGCGCTGGACTTGATCGGATTGCCCCCATCCGCAGCACTGTTACAAAAATTCAACGACAACGAAATTACCTATGAAACCATGGTAGACAGCCTTTTGGCCCAAGAAACTTTTGGGGAAAAATGGGCAACGTGGTGGCTGGATGTTGCGCGCTACGCAGATTCCAAAGGCTATGAAAAAGATATGGGCCGCTCCATCTGGAAATACCGCGATTGGGTCATCAATGCCTTCAACAGTGACTTATCGTATGATCAATTTACCATTGAGCAACTGGCGGGCGACCTCCTTCCCGAGCCTTCCACAGATCAGTTAATCGCAACGGCCTTTCACAGAAACACCATGAACAATGACGAAGGCGGTACCGATGATGAAGAATATCGCGTGGCAACCGTTATAGACAGGGTCAACACCACTTTTGAAGTTTGGCAGAGTACCACCATCGGCTGTGTGCAATGCCATAGCCATACCTACGATCCGTTTAAGCACGAGGAGTATTACAACCTTATGGCCTTTTTCAACAATTCCCGTGATGAGGATACACCCAATGAATCGCCAGTACTCAAGTTTTACAACGCAGCACAACAAAAACAGGTGGATAAGGTAATGGATTGGGTAAGGGAACATGGCGACGAAAAAGCCTTAAAAACGTATCGGGATTTTATACAGTTTACAGAGCCTGTTTATAAATCCCATTTCTTCAAAGAATTTAAGAGTAGTGTTTATGACGACCATGCCTCCGTTGTTTTTTGGGACGATGGCAACCTCATCATTCCGAATGCCTACACCAACAACGCGAGTTATGTCTACTTGAATTATCGTTCGCATTACCATGGTACCAAAATGACCATTCGCGAAACCAATGCAGACGGCCCCATCTTGGCCGAGTTTACCATCAATAAAAGCGCAACCAATAAGACTTCACAATTCAAGCTTAAAAACAGCGATAAGAAAACGGACATCTACATCGAAACACAAAACGATGCCGTTGCGGCCGAGAAGAATATTTTAAATGTGTATTGGGTCGGTTTTATTCCTGATATGCCCGCCCAAGTAGAACAAGGATGGTCGGAAGTAAATGCAGCTCTTTTGGAATTGCTGAACACCAACACGGAAACGGTGCCCATTTTGGCAGAAAACCCGGCATACATGAAACGCACCACGCAGTTGTTTGACCGCGGAAGTTGGCTTACCAAGACCGATACTGTGGAACCCGCCACGCCACTAAGTTTAAATGCATGGAACGATGGGTGGACCAAAGACCGTTTGGGCCTCTCCCAATGGATCGTCAGCAAAGAAAATCCGTTAACCGCCAGAACCTTGGTCAATAGGGTCTGGCATCAGATCTATGGTCGCGGACTGGTTTCTACGATAGAGGACATGGGCTCACAGTCCGATGCCCCTTCACATCCCTATCTCTTGGATTGGCTAGCCCTGCGTTTTATGAACGAACATAAGTGGAGCGTGAAAGCGTTAATCAAGGAAATTGTGCTATCCGGTACGTATCGACAAAAATCGGAAAGTACGCCCGAAATGTACCAACTAGACCCTGAAAACGACCTGTATGCCAGAGGCCCGAGAATACGCTTGGGTGCGGAACAAATTCGCGATCAGGCCTTGGCAGTAGCCGGAATATTAAGTGATAAAATGTACGGCCCCGGCGTAATGCCACCACAACCGGATGGCGTTTGGCAAACCGTTTACAACGGCGCGGATTGGGTGGAAAGCAAAGGCGAAGACCGCTATCGCCGTGGCATTTATACCTATTTGAAACGTACGAGTCCGTATCCGTCCTTCCTAACCTTTGATGCCGGAAGCAGGGAAGTTTGCATGATTCGCAGAACGGTTACAAACACACCCTTGCAGGCCTTGGTCACGTTGAACGATCCGGTATACCTGGAAGCCTCCTACCATTTGGCAAAAAATAACCGCGTTACCAATGATGTGGAACAAAGCATTACTAAGAGTTATGAGCAGGCAACGTTCAAGAAAATTACCCCGAACCGACTGGAAGCACTAACAGAATTATACGAAAACGCTAAGATAGAGTTTACCAAAAATGAAGAAGCATCACAACTGTTCCTTCATTTTGAGGAGCGGCCCACGGCAGAACTCGCCGCCTTGACCATGGTAGCGAACGCCATTATGAATTTGGATGAATTTTTGACGAAAACTTGAAGTTAGTGGGTAGAGATTAGAGGGTAGAGGGTAGAGAGTAGAGAGTAGAGAGTAGAGAGTAGAGAGTAGAGAGAAAAAAATGGAAAAAAAATACCAAAAAAACAACCCTGTCAGTCTGAGCGCAGTGGAAGACCTTTATTGCCAAAAGTTTGCCATTCTATCAAAAGGTCGGGGCGCTCAACCTGACCTAAATTTTTATTGAATTTGTATTTGACATTTGTATTTAAAAATCGAACATGAGAGACATCGTAGAACGACTGATACAGGAGAAACTGGCCCGCGAAACGCAGGAGAAGACCCGAAGGCATTTTATTAAAAGTTGCGCCCAGGGTATGGGCGGTTTGGCGCTCAGCTCTATTTTTATGGGCTGTGACCCGTTGAGCAAATCGACCAAAAAACGGCCTATTGCCTTCTCGGAGCGTGATTTGAATCCCCTATCGACATTAGCCCCGCCTTTTGCTCCAAAAGTGAAATCCGTTATTTATTTACACATGGCGGGTGCGCCATCGCAACTGGAAATGTTCGATTACAAGCCAGAACTACAAAAATATGATGGCCAGGATTGTCCGCAATCGCTTTTGGAAGGGAAGAAATTCGCCTTTATAAAAGGTACGCCCAAATTGATGGGTCCGCAGGCGGAATTTAAACAAGAGGGCGAATCCGGTAATTGGGTTTCCAATTTCATGCCCCATTTTAAAAAGGTGGTGGACGACGTGGCATTTTTAAAAGCGGTACACACCGATCAATTTAACCATGGTCCCGCACAACTGTTTATGCATACAGGAAGTGCCCGCTTGGGCAGACCGAGCATAGGGTCTTGGGCTACCTACGGACTAGGTTCGGAAAATCAGAACTTACCAGGCTTTGTCGTTTTGACCTCAGGAGGAAATACGCCCGATGCCGGAAAAAGTGTTTGGGGAAGTGGCTTTTTACCTTCCGTATACCAAGGTGTGCAATGTCGCTCTAAGGGAGACCCGGTTTTATATATAGAAGACCCCGATGGCATTACTCGGGACCTAAAAAAGAGCACCATTGACGCCATCAATAAAATAAACAAGGAAGAATATGCCAAATATGCCGATCCCGAAATTTTGGCGCGTATCAATCAGTACGAAATGGCCTACCGTATGCAAATTGCAGTACCAGAGATTATGAACATCAACAGCGAACCCGAGCACATTCAGCAAATGTATGGCGTAGAACCCGGTAAGGAATCTTTCGCCAACAACTGTCTTTTAGCTCGGAAATTGGTCGAGGACGGCGTACGTTTCGTACAGCTATTTGATTGGGGATGGGATACGCACGGAAATATTAGGGAAGGCTCTATTGATTTAGGACTTCGGAACAAATGTAGAGAAATAGATAGGCCAATAACCGCTCTTATTATGGACTTAAAACAACGCGGATTATTGGACGACACCCTAATTGTTTGGGGTGGGGAATTCGGACGAACCCCCATGCAAGAAAACCGTGGCAATACCAAAATGGCCTATAAAGGTCGAGACCACCATGGCGACGCCTTTACCATGTGGATGGCCGGCGGCGGCATCAAAAAAGGAGCATCGCACGGAAAAACAGACGATATCGGATTTTCAGGAATTGAAGGCCGCGTATCCGTACACGATGTCCATGCAACCATCCTGCACCTCCTAGGTTTTGACCATGAAAAATTCACACATGAATTTCAAGGAAGGCCTTTTAGATTAACCGATGTAGAAGGGGAAATTATTAAGGAGATATTAGCGTAAAAAAAAACCTAGCCCCCAAAGGGGGAATTTAAAACTCGGATGCTCAATGAATAAAAAAATATTGAATTATTGTAAAAAGAAAAAGGAGGGATTATATATGAATGTAATATCAAAAAAATAGAAGTGTGAAAAGTTTCCTACCCATGCAGGGGGCAGAACCCAAGCGCTATCTCAAAGCCCCTTAAGCCCAAAAGTGAAAACCTACAAAAGAAAAACCAAAACCAAAAATGAGAATACTTTTACTCTTAACCATTTCCCTTTTTACCCTAAACTCCCATTCCCAAGAAAAAAAACTAGAATTCTACCAAACCGATTGGGGTCGGCAAATCTCTTGGGATGCTTTTTGCGAAAAAACAAAAGCTGCAGGTTATGATGGTATTGAAGTATGGTTCCCAACCGAGCTACAAAGCATGTTAGATTTAAAAAGAGCACTTGACCAATACGGCCTAAAAGTCATTTTTTTGGCCGGCACCAATAAAACGCTGCCATTTGAAGAGGCTTTAATCCGCTATACCGAGAATTTAATGAGCTTGGTAGAATTTAACCCCGTTGCCGTAAATTGCCATACAGGTAACGACTTCTATACGTTCGAGCAGAATAAAGCCTTTATAGATGCGGCCAATAAAATCGCAAAGGAAAACAACATTCCCATTTATCATGAAACGCATAGAGGGCGCTTTAGTTACAACCTTCCCGATACCAAAAAATACATTCAAGCCATTCCCGACCTCAAATTGACTTTGGATATCAGTCATTGGATGGTGGTTCACGAATCTTTGCTGGAAAATCAAGATGATGCCTTGGCCGAAGTTTTAAATCGCTCCCACCACATTCACGCCCGAGTAGGCCATGCAGAAGGTCCTCAGGTCAACGACCCAGAAGCACCGGAATGGAAAAAAGCGGTAGACCGCCATTTGGATATTTGGGAAAAAGTCATCCGTCAAAAATGGCAAACGCAGGACGTGTTTACCATTACTACGGAATTCGGCCCTGCGGATTATATGCCCACATTGCCGTACACCCGCGTACCTGTGGCAGATCAGTGGAAGGCGAATGTATATATGATGACGAAATTGAGGGAGCGAATGAATTAGTGGGTAGAGGGTAGGTGTTAGGTGTTAGGTGTTAGGTGTTAGGTGAAAATTAAGAAGTAAAAAAACGAAAGGCGCACGGCGAAAAGTCCATTTTTGTGTTTGAGTTTGAGTTTGATATTTGTATTTGAATTTGTTTCAGGTTTCTATTGTTTCAAGTTTCATGAAAAGCAGAAATTGTACAGTCAATTTATGAACTTGACACTTGAACTTGAATTTGTATTTGTATTCGATTTTTGTATTTGAACTTGATAAATGGAAATTTTAAAACAACTTTTGGGTCGCTTGCACCCGCTTATCGTTCACTTGCCCATTGGCTTTATCATCCTTGGGCTGCTGCTGCAATGGCACGACCGTAAAAAAAAGGAATTCCAAAAAGTAATTGCCCTGATTTACCGCTGGGCAGGTATCAGTGCAGTATTTGCTTGTATTACCGGCTATTTGCAATACTTGGGCGAAGGTTATGCCTTTGATACGATAAAATGGCACTTATGGGCGGGCATCGCTACGGCCTTGTTTTCCTTTTTAATGTATGCCAAGGTGGCCGGACTGAAGGCCTTGGACACCTTTAAGAAGATTCCTGTAGCCGCATTCTCCATCGTGTTTTTTATGTTGCTTTCCTACACCGGCCATCAAGGCGCAAACATTACCCACGGCGAGGAGTATCTGATAGAACCTTTACCTAACAACATTAAATCGGCCTTAGGTTTTGAGACTTTTGAGGAAAAGGAAATTGCCCTGAACGAAGCTACCTGGGAGGAGGCGCTGATTTACGAAGACCTTATCCATCCAATCCTTAATAATAAATGTGTGAGTTGCCATAATCCGAAGAAAACCAAGGGCGGACTCCTTTTACATAACCAAGATGCTATTTTAAAAGGAGGCGAGAACGGTGAAGTGCTACTGGCGCAAAATTCGGGTAAAAGCGAATTATACCATAGAATGACACTTCCTATGGAGGACGACGATCACATGCCCCCCGATGGCAAGACCCAACCTACAAAAGAAGAAATTAAATTGGTGGGCGCTTGGATAGATGCCGGTCATCCGTTTGTGGGGAGCATTAAAGATGCCGGAATGGAAAAAAAACTCTTTCTTTCCTTTTTTCCAACAGAACACGATTATGATTATCCCGACAAGGAAATTGCCGAAGCCTCCAAAGACAGTATTAAGGCCATAGAAAAAACGGGAGTACATGTGGACTTTATCAGTAAATCGTCTAACTTTCTGAGTGTTTCCGCTATCAATAAACCTTCTTTTCAGGATAGCGACTTTGAAGGCTTACTTTCCCTCAAAAACAATATCGCCAGACTTGATCTAGGCGGCACGCAAGTAACGGATGCCCTTGTTGAAAAACTGGCCCAGTTTCCTAATTTAACGGTCTTAAAGTTGGATAATACAGCTATTACCGGTAGCACTATCGAAGCCTTGGCTTCCTTGGAACATTTAAAATCCATCAATCTAACAGGTTCACAATTTGAGGCAGTCCATCTGGAAAAACTATCCAACTTCCCAAACCTGCAAAAGATATTCCTCTATAGAACAAAAGCCGATGCTAAAGGAATCGAGTCGCTTAAAGACGGACAGATAAAAATAAATTTTGGCAATTATGAATTGCCGCCCATTACGTCAGATTCTATTGTGTACTGATATGGTAAAGCTTTAGTACGGATTCCTAGTCCCAACTCAGTATCCAATTAAACACTAGAAGGTCAAATAATATTTACCAATGTGTTAAAGCTGGTTAAAATAAAACCAAACTTGCCCTATCTGGTAACTATTCACCCGTTACTAAAGTCCGGTGATTTCTGCCCTCTTTCCCCTCCCGATAGGTATCGGGACTAAAGGGTGAGAGCCCAGAAATCGTCCTGGTTCCCTTCAGGGCTAGGGTAAAACAAGAGGATTTCTGGCCAGGGGTAAATAGTTACCCTATCTGCCAAAAATTAGGGTTATGATTTCGTTAACAACCGTTTAGATTATTTTTTCGGTTCTTTGAAAAACTCCAAACTAAAACCAAATAATGACTAAAAAACTACTCCTACCATTACTCACGCTACTTTTTATGTTCAGTTACCAAACTACGGAAGCTCAATTGTTCAAAAAGAAAAAAAAAGAATACCGAAAAACCAGCGGAAAAACCCAAAAAAGATAAAATACAACCTTATGACAAGGTAATTACCAAAGAGGCAAAAACCGACAGGGGCCTTTTTGATGTGCATGTGGTAGACGACAAACATTACTACGAAATTCCAGATTCGCTCTTTAATAGGGAAATGTTAATGGTAAGCCGTATTTCCAAAACGGCGTCGGAAATAGGTTTTGGTGGAGGCAAGATAAATACCAAAGTTTTACGTTGGGAGAAAAAGGATAAAAAGGTACTCCTTCGCGTTGTTTCCCATGATGTTGTTGCAGCGGATTCCCTACCTGTTTATGAAGCCGTTGTAAATTCTAATTTTGAGCCTGTCCTTTTTGCTTTTGATATTAAGGCCTTCAAAAAAGATTCCCTAAATCCTAATGCAACTGCTACGGTCATTGAAGTAGACGACATGCTCAACAAGGACACCAAGGCCTTGGGAATGCCAGAATCCTATAGGAAAAAATATAAGGTCTCCCGTTTGGACGATGATAAAAGTTTTATTGAAAGCATAAAGAGCTACCCACTTAATGTAGAGACAAGACACGTAAAAACCTATGTGGCTGCTGAACCACCAAGTAATAGCAGTTTGGGTTCCATCTCGGTCGAAATTAACAATTCCATGATTTTGTTACCCGAAGAGCCCATGAAAAAGCGGTATTTTGACCGTCGTGTAGGTTGGTTCGCCAGAGGACAGGTAGATTATGGTCTGGATGCACAGGAAAGTAAAACCATTACCTTCTTGGACCGTTGGCGCTTGTAGGTAAAAGATGCCGATATCGAAAAATTTAAGCGTGGCGAACTGGTAGATCCAAAAAAACAGATAGTGTACTACGTAGACCGCGCCACTCCAAAACAATGGATCCCGTTTATAAAACAGGGCATTGAGGATTGGCAAGTAGCCTTTGAAGCTGCGGGATTTAAAAATGAAATTATCGCAAAAGACCCACCAACCCCAGAAGAGGATCCGGAATGGTCTCCCGAGGATGTAAGGTATTCCGTTGTCCGTTATTTGGCTTCCCCGATTCCCAACGCGAACGGCCCACATGTTAGCGACCCAAGGACAGGGGAAATATTGGAGTCGGACATTAACTGGTACCACAATGTAATGTCCCTACTAAGAAACTGGTTCTTCGTGCAAACAGCGGCTATTAATCCAGACGCACAAGGCGTTGCCTTTGACGACGAAGTCATGGGTAGGCTTATTCGGTTCGTTTCCTCACACGAAGTAGGCCATACGATAGGACTTCCACATAACATGGGCAGTAGCGTTGCCTACCCGGTCGATTCTTTGCGCTCGGCAAATTTTACCAAAAAATACGGAACAGCACCTTCCATTATGGATTATGCCCGTTTTAATGTATGCCCCCGAGCAACTGCATCTTGATTAATTGGATAAGATTATTAGGGCATTACTATTTTGATTGATTAGATTCTACCATCACTTTATAATTATGAGGATATAGATCTGTGATATTC
>Ga0075108_10000214_pt1 | contig 35143 bp, 30 predicted proteins | sample AntAceMetag02UK1_FD_69797 | JGI IMG/M metagenome (GOLD analysis project Ga0075108, IMG submission 69797) | Saline lake microbial communities from Ace Lake, Antarctica - Antarctic Ace Lake Metagenome 02UK1 | ecosystem: Environmental > Aquatic > Non-marine Saline and Alkaline > Saline | place...
GATAATCACATTTATAAACGACATGGCTTAATTTCCTATATTTACTCATAACGCAAAAATAGGCATAGCCGTCAGAACATGACCACCTGCAAAGCAGGTGGATTTTCAAGGGGAATTAAATCTAAAGAAGAATCAATCCAGAACAACAACCATAATAATTAAAATAAGGAAGCAACCAGCTTTAAAATCATTTCCTCCCTTAACAAAAACACAACAGACTTACAGTTCGTAGTTAGGTCGCATTATTGTACTTTTGCACCCTTGCTATGAATTCATGATCAATTACGAAGAAAATATAGAGGTAAAGGGCGCTCGCGTCCACAACTTAAAGAATATAGATGTTACCATTCCACGGGAGAAACTGGTGGTCATTACGGGCCTATCCGGCAGTGGGAAGTCGTCCTTGGCTTTTGATACGATCTATGCCGAGGGACAGCGCAGGTATATAGAAACATTTTCGGCCTATGCCAGGCAGTTTTTAGGCGGCCTGGAACGTCCGGATGTGGATAAAATCGATGGTTTATCACCGGTAATCGCCATTGAACAGAAAACAACTTCCAAGTCGCCACGCTCCACGGTTGGGACTATTACCGAGGTCTACGATTTTTTACGCTTGCTTTTTGCCCGTGCCGGAGATGCGCACAGTTACAATACGGGCGAAAAAATGGTGAGCTACAACGATGCGCAGATCAAGGAACTTATCATTGAATCCTATCGCGATAAGAAAATAAATGTGCTGGCGCCCATTGTAAAATCAAGAAAAGGGCATTACAGGGAGCTTTTTGAGCAAATTGCCAAACAGGGCTTTGTAAAGGTTCGGGTAGATGGCGAAATCAAGGATATTGTAAAGGGGATGAAGGTGGACCGCTACAAAGTCCACGATATTGAAATCGTCATAGACCGACTCAAAGTAGTGGAAACCGAAGACCTGCACAAACGCATTTCGGAGACCATTAAAACCGCCATGTACAGCGGCGACAATGTACTGATGATTCTGGAGGAAGGTACAATGGTACCCAGATATTTTAGTAGGGATCTTATGTGCCCTACCACAGGTATCTCCTACCCTGTTCCGGAACCCAATACGTTTTCCTTTAACTCGCCCAAGGGCATGTGCCCGTATTGCAGCGGCCTGGGACATGTGTACGAGGTAAACGAACTAAAGATATTCCCCAACAAAAAACTTTCCATAAAAGCGGGAGGCATAGCCCCTTTGGGCGAATACAAAAAATCATGGGCCTTTAAACAGATTGAGACCATTGCACAACGCTACTGTTTTGAACTGACGGATGCCGTTGAAAAAATCCCACAAGAAGCCATAGCGGTGTTATTGCACGGTGGTAACGAAAGTTTTGAGATAGACTCCAAAGCATTAGGCGTAAAACGGACCTATAAAATTGATTATGAAGGTATTTCCAACTTCATAAAAAGTCAGTTTGAGGCCGCGGAATCCACCTCTATTAAAAGATGGGCCAAGGAATATATGGACAAAATCGGTTGTCCTACTTGCGAGGGTGCCCGGTTGCGAAAAGAATCGCTCTACTTTAAAATAGACGACAAGAATATTGCGGAACTGGCCAACTTGGACATCGCGGAACTGGCTGATTTCTTTGAAAATCTAGAACAAAAATTAGAGGGAAATCAACTGAAGATAGCAGAAGAAATTATTAAGGAAATCCGTACCCGAATCCGTTTTCTTTTGGATGTGGGTCTGGATTATCTTTCCTTGAACCGGAGTTCCAAATCGCTCTCGGGCGGTGAAGCCCAGCGGATTCGCTTAGCTACGCAAATAGGTTCCCAATTGGTAGGCGTACTCTATATTTTGGATGAACCAAGCATTGGCCTACATCAAAGGGACAATGCGCGTTTAATAAAGTCCCTGCAGGCCCTACGGGATATTGGTAATTCCGTTATCGTGGTAGAACACGACCGGGATATGATAGAGTGTGCGGACCATGTCATAGATATTGGCCCAAAAGCGGGCAAACATGGCGGAGAGATCATTTCCCAAGGCACACCCGAGGAACTAAAAAACCACCATACCCTAACTGCCGATTATATCACCGGTGTAAAGCAAATTGCAGTTCCTAAAACAAGAAGAAAGGGAAACGGCAAGAAAATTGTATTGAGCGGCTGTACGGGAAACAACCTAAAAAATATCAAGGTCGAATTTCCCTTGGGCAAAATGATCGGGGTTACGGGCGTATCGGGCAGTGGCAAATCTACCTTGATCAACGAGACCCTCTACCCTATTATGAACGCCTATTATTTTAACGGCGTTAAAAAACCCATGCCCTATAAAAAGATTACAGGGCTGGAACATATAGATAAGGTAATCGACATTAATCAATCGCCCATTGGAAGGACACCGCGCTCTAATCCGGCTACGTATACCGGCGTTTTCAGCGAAATACGCACCCTGTTTACCAAAACAACCGAAGCAGCTATTCGCGGCTACAAGCCAGGGCGTTTTAGTTTTAACGTGAAAGGCGGTAGATGCGAAACCTGTCAAGGTGGTGGTCTACGGGTCATTGAAATGAACTTTCTGCCAGATGTATATGTGGAGTGCGAAACCTGCAACGGCAAACGTTTTAATAGGGAAACCTTGGAAATCCGCTACAAAGGAAAATCCATTGCAGATGTCTTGGACATGACCATAGACGAAGCCGTGTCGTTCTTTGAGCTTATTCCTAAAATACACAGAAAAGTAAGCACGATACAGGACGTAGGTTTGGGCTATATTTCCTTGGGGCAACAGTCTACCACACTATCGGGAGGGGAAGCACAACGTATAAAACTAGCTACTGAACTATCAAAAAGGGATACCGGCAATACATTTTATATCTTGGACGAACCTACGACCGGACTCCATTTTGAGGATATTAGGGTTTTAATGGAAGTATTGAACAAATTGGCGGACAAAGGAAATACCGTTTTGGTCATTGAACATAACTTGGATGTCATAAAACTGGCAGATTACGTAATAGATATCGGTTATGAAGGTGGTCGCTCCGGTGGGCAATTAGTGGCATCGGGCACACCAGAGGAAATTTGTACCGACAAAAAAAGTTACACGGCAGAGTTTTTGAGAAAAGAAATGAATATAAAATAAATCACATCGGGCCAAATCAAAAAAAGGACTCCCGAACCATTTGTTTATATAGTACATAAAATATGAGATCAGAAAAACATCATAAGGGTTGGAACGAAATTAAGACCAACGATTCATGGGCACTTTTTAAAATTATGGGCGAGTTTGTCAATGGTTTTGAAAGGATGAGCAAAATAGGACCTTGCATATCCGTATTCGGTTCTGCTCGCACCAAGGAGGACGCCAAGTACTATAAATTAGCGGTGGAAATATCCAAAAGTATTGCCGAAGCCGGTTATGGCGTCATCACGGGTGGAGGTCCAGGTATTATGGAAGCAGGGAACAGAGGTGCCAATTTAGCAGGTGGCACATCTGTGGGACTGAATATTGATCTTCCGTTCGAACAGCATGACAACCCTTATATAGATGCGGATAAAAGTTTGGATTTTGATTATTTCTTTGTGAGAAAGGTCATGTTCGTAAAGTATTCCCAAGGCTTTGTGGTCATGCCAGGAGGCTTTGGCACCTTAGACGAGCTTTTTGAGGCGATTACCCTCATACAGACCCATAAAATTGGAAAATTCCCTATAATTCTCGTAGGAAGCGATTTCTGGACAGGTCTTATGGATTGGATCCAACAAGTAATGCTCAAAGAGGGCAACATTAGTGCCGAAGATCTTGATTTGGTCAAAATTGTGGATACCCCTGCCGAAGTCGTGGAAATCATCGATTCTTTTTACAAGGGACACACCTTGAGTCCTAACTTTTAATACACCAAGTGAAACCTTTTCCAAGCAACACCGGTATTTTTTGTGCTTTCCTTTTTCTTTGGGGAATGGCAACCGCTTTTGCCCAATATGAAACAACATTAACCGTCAACTTAAACGAATACACCAAAGAGCTGGATATTCAGCAGGAGTTCACCTATTACAACGACTCACGTTACAATCTGGGCATCCTCTACTTTAACGATTGGGCCAATGCCTACTCCAACAAAAATACGGGACTTGCAAAACGCTTTGCCCAAGAATTCAAGAGAAGCCTGCATCTGGCAAAGGAAGGCGAAAGAGGGTACACTACCATTGTTAGTGTTGTGGATAGCGAATATAAGGGACTTCAATGGGATCGGGCAGATGGTGATGATATCCTAAAAGTAAGGTTGAACGAACCACTTAAGCCCAATACGTCCACCAAAATATTCATTACCTATAAAGTTCAGTTACCCGAAGATAAGTTCACTACCTATGGCTACGACAAAAGAGGTAATTATTATTTAAAGGATTGGTACCTGACCCCAGCGGTCTATGACGGCAAATGGAAGCTCTATTCCAATAAGGATTTAGAGGACCTTTACACCAATATCACCAAGACTACCATCAATTTAACGTATCCGGATAGCCTATATTTAACATCCAATCTGGATAAACTGAACGAAGCCACATTTTCCAACGGACAATTTGTGCAATTAAAGGGAGAAAAACAAAGAAGTGCGCAATTGATTATAAGGACTACAAAAGATTTCACAACTCACGTAACGCCTTTTTTAACAGTTGAAACTGATCTTTCCGCACCACGCTACAGTCCTGTTGAACAAGGGATAAGTATAAATAGAATTACGGATTTTATTCATAAGAATTTGGGAGATTATCCACATAAAAAATTATTGGTCAGTGAAATTGATTATAATAAAGATCCGCTGTATGGCTTAAATCAGTTGCCTTCTTTTATAAGACCTTACGAGCAGCAGTTTCAGTTTGAAATGAAATTTCTGAAAACCGCTTTGAACAGTATGCTCAAGGAAACCCTCTTTTTAGACCCTAGACAGGAACAATGGCTAAATAGTGCCATTGCAAACTATCTCATGATCGCGTATGTAGAAGAATACTATCCAGATCAAAGACTATTTGGAAATTTATCACATATTTGGGGCCTACGTAGTTTTAATTTGGCAAAAATGGAATTTAATGATCAATACGCGTTCCTATATAACCTCACTGCAAGAAGCAATATGGATCAGGCCCTAAATACGCCCAACGACTCCCTTATCAAATTCAATCAAAAAATAGCCAATAAATATAAAGCCGGTCTTGGCCTGGCCTACCTTGCAAATTACATAGGTAAGGAAAAGGTAGATGAAAGTATCAAAACCTTTTTTAAATACTATCAAGTAAACAAAGTAAATGCCAGTGATTTCGAGTCTATCCTAAAGAGGGCCACGGAAGAGGATATCAATTGGTTTTTCAAGGATTATGTGGCATCGGATAACAGAATCGATTTCAAGATAAAAAAGGTCGAAAAACGTGGAGACTCCCTAAATGTAAGTATAAAGAACAAGGAAGGAACCAATGTACCCATTTCTATGTTCGGTCTTAAAAAGGATTCGGTTATTTCCAAATACTGGTTCAAGGATATTAAGACCTTGGAAACTTTTAGTATTCCCAATAATGATGAGGACAAGCTGGTGCTTAATTATGATCAAAAAATTCCTGAATTTAATCAACGGGATAATTGGAAATCCTTAGGCGGATTTCTATCCAGCAATAAAAAATTACACTTTACTTTCTTTAAGGATTCCGAAAACCCTTACTACAATCAAGTATTTTACGTTCCGGTGCTTAATTTTAATATTTATGACGGATGGGCACCTGGCCTGCGTCTTTATAATAAAACGCTTTTGGAACGACCTTTCGTTTACGATTTTGCACCGTCCTATTCATTTAGGGAAAATGCCTTTGTAGGGTATGGCAAGTTCAACTATCGCAAATATCTGAATAAAAGCGGCCTTTACGTTTCCAATTACGGTTTAAATGCGTCTACCTCGCACTTCAACATAAATTCCAGATATACTTCTGTAACGCCTTCGGTAAGTTTTGGTTGGCGACCGGATGACCTGATATCTGACAAGCGGCAATTTCTGACCTTTAGGTACGTAAATATCCTAAGGGATTTCGATACGCAAGTGCAAGGCCAACAGAACGATGACGAAAATCCTGATTATAGCGTATTCAACGCGAGATACCTTAATAGGCACAATGGAATCCTTGATTACAATTCCTGGTTTTTTGATTTTCAATTGGCCGGCAATTTTAGTAAAGTGGCTTTTGAATACGAATACAGAAAGTTATTTGAGAACAACCGGCAATTCAACCTTAGATTTTTTGCCGGTAAATTTTTAAGCAATAGGACAAATTCCGCTTTTTTCAACTTTGCGTTGGACCGCCCTACAGATTATCTTTTTGATTATGGCTACTTGGGCCGCTCGGAGGATTCCGGTATCTATAGTCAACAAATAATCATTGCAGAAGGTGGTTTTAAATCGTTTTTGGATGAGGAATATCGATTTTCCGATAATTGGATGACCACCGTGAACACCAGTTTTAACCTTTGGAAGTGGATAGAACTTTATGGCGATGCAGGTTTGGTAAAGAACAAAGGACAGAGGGAGAAATTCGTTTATGACTCCGGTATTCGGTTGAACTTGGTAACGGATTATTTTGAACTTTACTTTCCATTATACTCCAACAACGGCTGGGAAGTAGGCCAACAAAACTACGGGGAAAAAATACGTTTTATCATAACTGTAAGTCCCAGAACTCTTACGGGATTATTTACTAGAACCTGGTTTTAGGTTTCGTATCCGCAACAAAACCACCCATTTTGAGTACTAATTTGATAAATACATAATTATTTGTTCGTAAAATTACTAATATCTCAACCAATATTGCCGTAATACCGTTGCTAAAACGCTTTAGTTTAGGTATTTTTGTGACAATACCATATAGCTTATGAACGTCTCATCCAAAACTAGTAACGATATTTCCTTTCAAGATTTCAAAGATCAAATCCTACATGATTACGAAATTGCTTTCCTTAGTAGGGCCTGTAGTCTTTTGGGCAGAAAAGAAGTGCTTACCGGAAAGGCCAAATTTGGAATCTTCGGGGATGGAAAAGAGCTTCCGCAACTGGCCATGGCAAGAGCCTTTAAAGAAGGTGATTTTAGAAGCGGGTATTATCGCGACCAAACCTTTATGATGGCCTTGGGCCTATTGAAACCAAAGGACTTTTTTCACGGATTGTACGCCACCACGGATATGCAAAAGGAACCCATGAGCGGAGGCCGGCAAATGGGTGGGCATTTTCTTACGTTTAGCCTAAACGAAGACGGCACATGGAAAGATCTTACAAGCCAAAAGAACAGTAGTGCCGATATTTCCTGTACCGCCGGGCAAATGCCAAGGTTGTTAGGTCTGGCGCAAGCATCAAAAGTATATAGAAAAGAAAAGGGTATGGACAGTGCCAAGTTTTCGGATGACGGAAACGAGGTAGCTTGGGGAACTATAGGCAATGCCAGCACAAGCGAAGGTATGTTCTGGGAAACTATAAATGCCGGAGGTGTGCTTCAGGTACCAATGGTCGTAAGCATTTGGGACGATGCCTACGGAATATCGGTTCCTGCAAAACATCACACTACAAAAGAGGATATTTCAAAAATATTATCCGGTTTTCAAAGGGACGAAGACCATAATGGTTACGAACTTTTGAAGGTCAAAGGCTGGGATTATACCGCGTTGATGCATGCTTACGAAAATGCATCCGATATTGCAAGACAAGAACATGTTCCCGTAATCATCCATGTTACGGAATTAACCCAGCCCCAAGGGCATTCAACCTCCGGTTCGCACGAACGGTACAAGGACGACAAGCGTTTGGCATGGGAACGGGACAATGACTGCAATAAGAGATTCAAGGAATGGATACTCGAATCCCGTATTGCCACAACGGCAGAACTGGATGAGCTGGAGAAACGCATCAAAAGAACTGTTAGGGAAGCCAAAAAAGAGGCATGGATCGAGTTTTTGCAGGAAAATATCATAACTAAAAAAAGATTGGTTCAACTCATAGATGCGGCAGCGGTAAAAAGCCCCAACAAGAACTTTTTGACCAAGATCAAAAATGACCTTATTGCAGTTGAGGAACCGATCATGAAAGATTTGGCGGTTGCATCCAGAAAATCGCTCAGATATCTATTAGGGGAAACATCCGCAGAACGAAAAGCCCTTCTAGATTGGACCCAGTATTATCTGAATAAGGTACAACCTGAGTTCAGTTCCTATTTATATAGTCCGCATGATAATAGAGCCACCAATATTGATGCCATTGAACCTACCTATGATCAAAACGCTGAAAAGGTAGACGGACGGGTTATCCTTAGGGATAATTTTGACAAGCTGATCGAAAACCACCCGAACGCCCTCGTTTTTGGGGAGGACAGCGGTGCCATTGGTGATGTAAACCAAGGTCTGGAAGGCCTACAGGAAAAATATGGCAGCACCAGGATAGCGGATACCGGAATACGGGAAACCACGATTATTGGCCAAGGCATAGGGATGGCCATGAGGGGCCTCCGCCCTATCGCGGAAATTCAATATTTGGATTATATTTTTTACGCCATGTCATCACTTACCGACGATTTGGCCACACTACTATACCGAACAAAAGGCAAACAAAAAGCGCCCCTGATCGTTAGGACACGAGGTCATCGATTAGAAGGTATTTGGCACTCCGGTTCCCAAATGGGCGGTCTAATACACCTGCTTAGAGGTATGTATATATTGGCTCCAAGAAATATGACCCAAGCGGCAGGCTTCTACAATACGTTAATGAAAAGTGATGAGCCCGCGCTGGTCATAGAAAGTCTAAACGGATACCGTTTAAAAGAACCAAAACCAACGAATTTAGGAGAATTCTGCACCCCTATCGGCGTTGTGGAAACACTAAAAGAAGGGTCGGATATTACCTTGGTCTCTTATGGCTCAACCCTTAGGATAGTGCTACAGGTGGCAAAGGAACTGTTAGAGGTTGGTATAGATGCGGAGGTAATAGACGCACAGACCCTGCTCCCTTTTGACATTAAAAAGGATGTGGTTAAAAGTGTTCAAAAAACGAACCGTCTACTGGTCATAGATGAGGATATGCCAGGAGGTTGCTCCGCCTATTTGCTCAATGAAATTGTAGAAAAGCAAAAAGCGTATCAGTATTTGGACAGTGCGCCCCAGACCTTGAGTGCACAGCCCCATAGGCCGGCCTACGGCACGGACGGCGACTATTTTTCAAAACCAAATGCGGAAGATATTTTTGAAAAGGTGTATGGCATACTTCACGAAGCAAATCCGGAGGATTATCCGAAGTTGAGGTAATATCGGATTGTTTGGTTGCCTTATTCTATTACATTATATAATGGAAATATCAACAAGACTATTACGTGAAAGTAACTGTTACGTATGCTCTTTCCTATGGTTGAAAATTTTTACTTATAAAAGGACATCCTTCCATTAGATTTTTATTCTAAAATAAGCCGTTCATTACCCTATTTCAATTTGTTAAACTAGCTTTGTTTCTGATTATCAAATTTAGGATATGATGACATCGATTCTGGAAAAGTACTACGGACTAACCAATTGTACCCTTGTTTCATTGGAAGGTTATGATAGCATCAATTTTAAGGTAACTTCGAACACCGGTACTTTCGTATTAAAAAAATATACCTACTCAGAAGAAACCCTAGCCCTACTGGAGGCTGAGGATACCGTTGCGAAAAAACTTCAAACTATTCCCCATCTAAGCTTCCCTAAAAGTATCAACACGATCAAAAACCTTCCTTTTGCACTAGTAGATGAGGCTATTTTTAGGTTATTACCGTTTATAGAAGGCACATTTTTGGCTGAACTACCTAAAGCCGAATCGCTATTGATTTCCTTCGGAAATGCTTTGGGTACTATTGACAAAACCTTATCGGGACACTATAATCCTATATTCGCGGCTAAAGAAACGGTGTGGGATTTAAAGTATTTTGGAAATAGCCGTCCGTACTTGGATGACATTCCAGATGCAAAAGACCGTAATCTGGTACGCTATTTTTTTCTACAGTTTGATGAGCACATTGTTCCAATACAGCATACCCTTAGAAAAAGCATCATTCATAACGATGCCAACGATTGGAACGTACTCATTACCCAAGGTAAGGTAAGCGGATTTATAGATTTTGGGGATATGAGCCATACTTGGCTCATTAACGAACTTGCCGTAGGCTTAACTTACATCATGTTTCAAGAGGAGGAACCCTTGCCTATTGCCGCAACCGTTATAGCGGCCTATCATAAAATAGTTCCCTTAGAAATAGAAGAACTGGATGCCTTGTATTATTTAATTGCTGCACGTCTCTGCACCAGTGTATGCAACTCTGCCCATACCAAGAAACAAAAACCGGACTCCGATTATATTACCGTAAGTGAGAAGCCCGCTTGGGATTTGTTGAGAACATGGTTGCGGATCAATCCCATTCGAGCCAAAGATGCTTTCAGAAAGGCCTGTGCTTATTCAGAAACACCAAAACGGTCTTTGGAGCATCAGCTTAACAGGAGAGATAAAACGATTGGCACGGTTTTGTCATTAAGTTATAAGCGACCGATTCAAATGTCGCGTTCCGCTTTTCAGTATATGTACGACACAGAGGGCAATACCATTCTTGATGCCTATAACAATATAATGCAGGTGGGGCATTGCCATCCACGTGTGGTTGAGGCAGGCCAGCGGACAATGGCTCGTTTAAACACCAATACCCGCTATGTCTACGAAGAACTGCTGTCCTATTCGGAAAAACTATTGGCCAAGTTTCCACCACATCTCAATAAAGTGTTCTTTGTAAATTCTGGTAGCGCGGCAAGCGATCTCGCCATAAGAATGGCAAAGACCCACACCAAAAAAAACAAGGTCATGGTACTGGAACACGGTTACCACGGTAATACGCAGAACGGTATCGATATTAGTAATTACAAATACAACCACAAGGGCGGAAAAGGAAAGGCCGAGTATATTCTAGAGGTACCAATGCCCAAAGTGTACGGTTCCGGCTTTACGTTGCAATCCGAGGCCGGTAAACACTATGCCGAACTTACAAAAAAACTAATTACCGAGGAACATGGAACCATTGCCGCATTTATTGCGGAGCCCATTGTGGGTTGTGGTGGACAAGTGCCCCTGGCAGAAGGATACCTAAATGAAGTCTATCCAAAAATAAGGGCGCAAGGCGGACTTTGTATCAGTGATGAAGTTCAAGTAGGATTTGGACGATTAGGCAGCCATTTTTGGGGTTACGAAATGTATGGCGTTGTACCGGATATGGTCATTTTAGGAAAACCCATGGGCAACGGACATCCCATTGGTGCTGTAGTGACCACTTCTGACATAGCCGAAAGTTTTGATAACGGTTTGGAATTTTTCAGCTCTTTTGGTGGAAACCCCGTTTCCTGTGCTATCGGGGAAGCCGTATTAGATGCTATCGAAGAAGACGGACTACAAGCACATGCGCTAGAAGTTGGCAGCTTTCTAAAACAGAACTTGGAGCAACTAAAAAAGGAATATCCAGAAATAGGCGATGTTCGTGGAAGCGGATTATTCTTAGGCGTAGAATTGATGACAAAGGACGGAGGGCCCAATACAGCTTTGGCACAGACCATAAAAAACAGTTTAAGAGAGCACTTCATCCTCGTAAGTACGGATGGTCCTTACGACAGCGTGCTTAAAATAAAACCGCCATTGTATTTCAATCTGGAAAATAGCTCGGAACTTTTAAATCAATTACAGATAATCCTAGAAAAACAGTAAAAATTTGATAATTTTGTAGGGACTTATTAAACTACAACATGACAAAATCCCCCCTCAATGATATTGGTCTTGCCTTTTTTAGGATTGCCATATCCGCCATGATGCTTACACATGGCTTGCCAAAATTTCAAAAAATGATTGCTGGTGATTTCGAGTTTGGAGACCCGATCGGTATTGGGGCAGCTCCCTCTTTATTTCTTGCCGTAATCGGGGAATTTTTATGCCCTATTTTGATTATTATAGGGTATAAAACCCGTTTGGTAACTATTCCTACTATTATAACCATGTGCGTTGCCGCATTTATTGTGCATGCCGAAGACCCATTTGGCATAAAGGAGAAAGCGCTGTTATATTTGGTAGCCTTTCTTACAATAGCCCTATTGGGTCCTGGAAAGTATAGCATTGACCGAAAATAAAATATGCTACTTTGACTTAGATGCAACATATGAAGGTATCCCAAGAAATTTGGCGACCAAAAAACTAAAATTCCTACCGAATTCTGGGTTACAAATAAGCAAATTAGGAGATACCAATTAGAAAATTGAACCCTAAGGGATCAAAAAATCTTTACTAATAGTTCTTTCAATAGATCGGTATGCGTCATTTGTCCCGCTTCTACACCTTTACTTTTCAAGTCCATTTCCCGTAAATGGGATATGACCTGACTTACTTTTTTCATAGGGAAATTCCGAGCGGCTGTTTGAATTTCGTTAACAAAGTAGGGATTGATGCGCAAGTTTGAGGCTACATTTTTTGGCGAATGGTCTTGTAGTCCATGATATTGTAACAATTGCGTAAAAAACATATGAAGCAGGGTCACCGTATGTACAAAAGGGTTGTCCTTAGGGTTTTGCGCAAAATAAGTTATGATTTTGGTTGCCTTTAGGACATTGCGCTCCCCTATGGCCTTCTTTAATTCAAAATTATTATAATCCTTGCTTATACCAATATGTTCCTCTATATATGCCGGGGTTATTTCGGTACCTTCTGGCAACATCAGTTTTAACTTATTAAGTTCGCTTGCAATCCTTCCTAGATCGGTTCCCAAATGTTCTGCCAATAGCATAGCTGATTTCTGGGGAATAGTAAACCCTACATTCTTTCCTGCATTTTGTATCCAAGCCGCTATTTGATAGTCCCTTAAAATAGCACTTTCATAGACCAGCCCGTCTTTTTTAATGGTTTTATAAAGGGGCTTGCGCTTATCCAGCTTTTTATACTTGTAACAGACCACCAAAACCGTGGTTACTTGGGGGTTCTTGGCATAGGAAACCAGATTTTCTATAGTTCTGGATAGATGTTGTGCCTCTTTTACAATGACCACTTGGCGCTCTGCCATCATTGGGTAACGTTTGGCATTCCCTATAATATCCTCTATGCTAACATCCTTACCATATAATACCATTTGGTTAAAACTTTTTTCCTCTTCCGTTAGCACGGTATCAGCAATGAAATCCGAAATCTTGTCTATAAAATAAGGTTCTTCCCCAAATAAAAAATAGATAGGTTTCAAATTGCCCTTCCGTATATCGTTTACTATTTGCTGTACTTCGTCCATTCAAAAAAAATGTTCAAATTTGTCCTATGCAACCATTATATTTTCCCAGTTACACCTTCAGGCTCAAAAATAGACAAAATAAGCCCTTTATCTTTGACCAGATCAGGAAAAAATTCGTTGTTCTTACTCCTGAGGAATGGGTAAGACAGCACGTTGTAAATTATCTCTTACTGGATAAGAAATACCCGCTTAGCTATGTTAATGTAGAAAAGCAAATCCTCCTGAACGGATTAAAAAAAAGATATGACATCTTAGTCTTTAATGCTGACGGCAGCATTCATTTGTTGGTGGAGTGCAAAGCGCCCCAGGTTGCCATCACGCAAAAAAGCTTTGACCAGATAGCCAGTTACAATTTTAATCTCGATGCTACCTATCTCATGGTCACCAACGGACTGCAGCACTATTACTGTCAAATACTTAAAAATGAGGAAAAATATGAGTTTTTGAAGGAGATTCCTGAATTTAGCCGTTAATTTGCCATCGTTTTGAAGATAGCTGTGGTCATACTTAATTGGAATGGAGAAGTGCTTTTGGAGCGTTTCTTGCCCTCAGTTATCCAAAATTCTTCCAATGCCGATATTTATGTAGCGGACAACGCTTCCACCGATGGCTCCGTGGCCTTTATCAAAGCAAACTACCCAAGTGTAATTGTAATAGAAAATAGTAGCAATGGTGGCTTTGCCCAAGGCTATAACGAAGCCCTAGAACATGTAGATGCGGACATATTCTGTTTATTAAATTCAGATGTGGAAGTAACCAAGAATTGGCTCTCCCCTATTGCAGAAGCATTTAAAACCTTGTCACATGTGGCTATTATTCAACCCAAAATATTGGATTTGTTGAAAAAGGACCACTTTGAATATGCTGGTGCGGCAGGCGGTTTTATAGACAGACTGGGTTATCCCTTTTGTAGGGGAAGAATATTTCAAAGTCTGGAAAAAGATAACGGACAATACGAAGAAACGAAAGAGATTTTTTGGGCAACAGGTGCCTGTATGTTCGTGAAAAGTGTTGTTTTTAAATCTCTGGGCGGATTTGATGCGGATTACTTTGCCCACCAAGAGGAAGTTGATTTTTGCTGGCGGGCCAAGAATCAAGGCCACAAGGTATATTATATTGGCAGTTCTAAGGTATATCATTTGGGTGGATCTACGCTTAGTAATATGAATCCAAAAAAGACCTATCTAAATTTCAGGAACTCCCTTTTTTCAATCCTTAAAAATCTACCCCTAAAGAAATCCCTAGTTATTATTTTTGTCCGTTTATTACTTGATGGCATTGCGGCGTTACGCTTTATATTTCAACTTAGATTTAAACACTGCTGTGCCATCGTAAGAGCCCATTTTAGTTTTTACCGGCAATTGCCAAAAATGCTCAAAAAGAGGGAGAAAACTAATTTTACATTAAAATATTATACTACCACGTCCATTGTATGGTCTTATTTCGTAAGTAACATTAGAAAATTTAACATTTTAATAAAAGATTAACTAGGCTTACTATTTAACATATCACAAATTATCTAAATTTGATGGCGCACAGCGTAAAATACAGTAAATAACGAACAATTAATATATTTAAGCAATTATGAAAAAAATCATTCTAGGATGTCTTGGAGCAACGCTTTTATTATCTTCTTGTGTATCCCAAAAGAAGTATGCGGATCTTGAGACGAAACAAAAAGAAACGCAAGACCTTTTAAATTCAGCAACCGTAAAATTAAACGGCTGTTTAGAGGAGAAGGCTACCTCTACTTCCAGATTAAAAACCTTGGAAGATCAAAATGCATTCTTGAAAGCTAATAATCAAGACTTGATCAACAACATGGGCAACCTTACCACGTTAACAACCAAAGGTGCCGAGAATTTGGAGAAATCCTTGGAAAGTCTTCAGGAAAAAGACCTTACCATACGTAAACTCAACGACGCCATTACAAGGAGAGATTCTGTAAACCTCTCTTTAGTACAGAGCTTAAAGGGTGTTTTGGGCAACCTAGATGACGAGGATATCGAGATAAGTGTTGAAAAAGGAGTGGTATTCGTTTCTATATCAGACAAGTTATTATTCAGCAGCGGAAGCTACAACGTAACCAACAGGGCAAAAGATGTTCTAGGTAAGGTTGCTAAAGTTGTAAACAACAAGCCCGATTTTGAATTTATGGTAGAAGGTCATACTGATGAGGTACCTTACAGAAGCGGTGTATTGTTAGACAACTGGGATTTGAGTGTTAAACGTGCAACTGCAGTAGTACGGATTCTTCAAAATGACTTCAACGTAGATCCTAAGCGTATGACCGCGGCTGGTAGAGCTGAATTTATACCAGTTTCAGCTACTGAGAAATCTAAAAATAGGAGAACACGTATCGTAGTTCTTCCTAAAATCGATCAATTTTACAGCATGATCGAAGAAGGAATGAAAGATCCTGCAATAGGTGGAAAATAATGTATTGAAACCATAAATGATAAAGCGGCTCCCCATAAGGAGCCGCTTTTTTGTTTGAAATTTTCCAGACATTAGGCAGGTGTCGATCATCCATAAGGGATAAAGAATACAAGCTGAAAAGTGATTTTAAAGCTTACAGCAAAAAATAGGCGGAAGGTATTAAAGAATATCTAAGCTTCCCTTTCCTTCACGTATTACTTCCGGATGGCCTGTAGACAAGTCAATAATGGTGGATGCGACATTATCCCCATAGCCACCATCTATAACAATATCTACCAGATTATCCCATTTCTCATAAATGAGTTCAGGATCGGTAGTATATTCCAACACATCGTCCTCATCACGGATCGAAGTAGAAACGATGGGATTTCCCAAGCCCTCTACCAGTGCCTTGGCTATTCTATTTTCCGGAACCCGGATACCCACGGTTTTCTTGTTTTTAAAATCCTTTGGCAAATTATTGTTCCCGGGAAGGATAAAAGTATACGGACCCGGCAGGGCTCTTTTTAAAATCTTAAAAGTTGCAGTATCTATTTGCCGCACGTAGTCAGAAAGATTACTGAGATCGGCACAAATAAACGAAAAATTGGCCTTTGCGAGTTTCACGCCCTTAATACGTGCAATTTTCTCTAAAGCTTTGGTGTTGGTTATATCGCAACCGAGTCCGTATACGGTATCGGTTGGATAAATAACCAATCCGCCTTTACGCAAAACCTGCACTACCCTACTAATTTCTTTAGGGTTGGGATTCTCTTCATATATTCTAATGAGCTCGGCCAAATGACTTGTTTTATTTTTAAAGATAATGAAAACAAATTTTTGATAGCCTCATGACGGAAAAATTTACTTCTTTGGGAAAGTTCATCAGGTTATTGACTTAATAGTCTTTAAAATTATCTTAAATTTAAAAGCCATTGCTTGCCTGCGTCTGTAGTTTTCCAACATCCCCTTTTTTGACTTCCAATTGGCCAGCAACACTAAAAAATAATTGAAGTACGCAGCCAGCACCTAAGCTTGCATTGGGAAAGTATTTGGATTAAAATTTCAACGAAAGTGATCTAAATAATGTATAATTCCAGAAATGATAGTAGTTTGCCTCTTCTAATCAATAGGACTTAAAATGGCAGATCCCTTGGTAAGCATACTTATTCCCTATAAAAATACAGCGGCATATATTAAGGAATGTTTAGATACAATCTTGGCCCAGACCTACACCAATTGGGAAGTTATTTCCATAAACGATCATTCCACCGATACTAGTTATGACATAGTGAAAAGGTATGCCCAACAAGACGCCCGAATTAAAACTTACGTGAATTCCGATAACGGTATTATCCAAGCCTTACGCATCGCTTACCTCAAAAGCAACGGTTCCTTTATTACCCGTATGGACTCCGATGACCTAATGACTCCGCATAGAATTGCCCACATGGTACGCGATCTGACCCAAAAAGGCATTGGACATTTATCCGTAGGACAGGTGTGTTATTTTTCGTCACAAGGCATAAGCAATGGGTACGAACGTTATGAAAAATGGCTGAACGCTTTAACCGAAAAAGGTGCCAATTTATCCGAATTGTATAAAGAATGTGTGATCCCCTCCCCTTGCTGGATGGCGCACCGCAGCGACCTGGATGCCTGTGGCGCCTTTGATAGCGATCACTATCCAGAGGACTACGACCTTGCCTTTAGGTTTTATGCAGCGGGACTCCAAATTATCCCCTGCAACGAAATACTGTTATTATGGAGGGATTACGACTCCAGAACATCTCGCACGAGCGAACATTATGCCCAAAACAATTTTCTGGACATTAAACTAAAGTATTTCCTAAAACTACATTGGGATAAGAACAAAAGGTTATCCGTTTGGGGCGCAGGAAAAAAAGGAAAGCAACTAGCACAAATGCTGCAAATGGAGAATGTAGATTTTACATGGATTTGCGATAATCCAAAGAAAATAGGAAAGGAAATTTATGGCGTTATTCTGAAACCGTTTCAACACTTGGTGCAAATGCCCAACTTTCAAGCGATAATTACGGTTGCCAATGAGGACGAACAACAACAAATACGCACCTATCTACATCAATTGGAAAAAAAACAGATGACGGACTACTTTTTTTTCTGCTAAACTCCCTAAAATTTCATTTTTGAAAATAGAACGATATAAACTGAAAATGGACAAAGCGGGTAACCCCAAAATAAGTATCTTTGCGTAATCATAAACAGGAATGCAGTTTAAATATCCAGAACTTCTTTGGGCCTTACTACTTCTAGTCATTCCTATTATTATCCATCTTTTTCAACTCCGAAGGTTTAAAAAAACAGCTTTTACCAATGTAAAGCTGCTTAAAAAGGTAGTTTCTGAATCCAGAAAAAGCAGTACGCTAAAGAAATGGCTGCTCCTATTTGCCAGATTAGGACTTATTACCTCACTAGTACTCGCCTTTGCACAACCTTTTACAGCGGATGCCATTGCCCTACAAAAAAAGGAACATGTCTTTTACCTGGACAACTCCTTTAGCATGCAGGCCAAGGCACAAGGCAGCACCCTACTCCAAAATACGATACAGGATTTTATTAAAAATGTACCGGAAGGCGAAATATTTACCCTTTTCACGAATGATAATGTATTTAGGGATGTAGAGATACAGGACATAAAGAACGACCTGCTGCAATTGCCCATTAGTAGCAATCAATTAACGTTAGAAGAAATCCTGCTTACCACAGAAACCTATTTTAAAAAAGATGCGGGCAGCAGCCAACAAACCGTGATACTATCCGACTTCCAGAAAAGGATGGGGGAAATTCCTTCGGATACCATACAGAATACTACGATCCATTTTATAAAACCGGTTTTCGGTGCGGTAACCAATGTCGCGATCGATTCGATTTATTTGGGTGCCATAGAGAACTCGATTATAGAGCTGACCGCTGAACTTTCGGCCAACGAACACTTGGAAACCACCGCGGTATCTCTTTACAATGACGATAAATTGATAGCGAAAACGGCAGCAAAATTCAACGAGAACAAAAAAGCGACAGTCAATTTTTCCATTCCGGCCAATGAAGCCATACTGGGGAAAATAGTACTATCCGATAATGGCCTATCCTACGACAACCAGTTCTATTTTAACTTGGACACACCGGAAAAAATAAAAGTACTGACTATTGGGGATACAGATTCTTCCTATCTCTCCAGAATATTTACACCCGAGGATTTCGATTTTTCCAGCGTCAGCCTAAAACAGCTCAACTACGGCACCATTGGCGACTACAACCTCATTGTGCTCAACGAACTTGAAGCTATTCCTGCCGGACTTTCCACCGCACTTCAATCGTTCACGGACAATGGCGGACATATCACGCTCATCCCAGCAGTTACGATTGATTTGAATAGCTACAACCAGCTGGCATCGGCCTATTTTAAAACGCGTTATACCACTAACACACCTCAGGAAATTGCCGTGGCCAAAGTGATGTTCGACCATCCGTTGTTCGTCAATGTTTTTGAAAAAAGTGTGACGAATTTTCAGTATCCAAATGTTAAGTCCCATTACTCGGTCAGCACAACGGCTTCATCGGCCTTGCAGCTGCAGAACAATGCGCCATTTTTGTTCGGGAGGGATAACGCCTATTTTTTTACCGCTTCCCTGTCGGAACTCAACTCCAACTTCAAGAATTCTCCTTTGATCGTGCCCAGTTTCTATAATATGGGCAGAAACAGTTTAAAACTGCCAACTTTGTACAGTATTTTGGGCGATGCTACCACCATAGAAATCCCGGTATCCCTGGCCAAGGACAACATCCTTAAACTGGTCAGGGAAAACCAAGAGTTTATACCCCAACAGAAATTGCTCCCAAAAAAAGTACAGCTTTCCTTTAAGGAAAACCCTACGGCAGATGGTATCTACCAGATACAGAATAACGGCAGCACGCTCCAAAATATGAGTTTTAACCACAACAGAAAGGAGAGCGATCTCTCCTACTCTAATTTGCAAGACATCCCCGAAGAACGCTTGCACCAATCGGTTGCCTTGTTTTTCGAGAAAAGTCAAAGGGCTAACCATATCAGCGAATTTTGGAAATGGTTCGTTATTTTAGCACTGCTATTCGTTATTTTGGAAACCATTTTTCAAAGGCTATTTAAATAAACCAGTTAGTTAAGCACAGGCGACATGAAAATACTCTTAAAATCAGCAAAAATTATAGATGCCAGTAACCCAGATTTCCATTTAAAAAAGCGGGATATTCTAATCGTTGACGGCATCATTGAAAAAATCGCAGTAAACATAACGCCGCCCTCAAATACTAAAGTCGTAGACCATAAAAACCTACACATTTCCATTGGTTGGTTCGATAGCGGAATTGCCTTGGGAGAGCCTGGTTACGAGGAAAGAGAAACTATTGCCAACGGTCTGTTAGCCGCCGCAAAAAGTGGATTCACAGATGTAGTGCTGAATCCTAGCAGCCATCCGGTTCCGGATAGCAGCTCCGATATTGTATTTTTAAAGAATGCCGCCAAAGACCACCTTACAGGATTGCATCCGTTGGGCAACCTTAGCGTTAAAGGACAGGGGGAGTCCTTGGCAGAACTTTACGATATGAAAAATGCAGGCGCAGTAGGGTTTTATGACTACAAACATGCTATCACCAATGCCAACCTATTAAAGATAGCACTACAGTATGCCCAAAATTTTGAGGGTCTTGTATATTCATTTCCTTTGGAAACCAAGATTGCCGGAAAGGGTGTGGTAAACGAAGGAGAACAAAGCACGCAACTTGGACTAAAAGGGATACCTTCCTTGGCCGAAGAACTGCAAATAGCAAGAGATCTTTTTATTTTGGAATACACCGGAGGCAAATTACACATCCCGACCATTAGCACCGCCAACTCGGTTAAACTGATTGCCGCTGCCAAAAAGAAAGGACTGAAGGTTACCTGTAGTGTTGCCGTTCATAATCTCTTGTATACAGACGATACCTTGGAAGATTTTGATACCCATTTTAAAACACTTCCGCCCCTGCGCAATAAGGAAGATAATAAAGAACTAATCAAAGGCCTTAAAAATGGGACTATCGATTTTGTAACCAGCGATCACACTCCACTGAACATAGAACTAAAGCAAGTGGAGTTTGATCACGCAGCTTACGGAACCATAGGATTGGAAAGTGCCTTTGGGGCCTTAAATACTATTTTTAACCTAGAGGACACCATTGCCCTGTTAACCAAGGGAAGAGAAATATTTGGATTACATACCCCGGAACTACGAGAAGGAAAAGAAGCTAACCTAACCCTTTTTGAACCCGAAACGGAGTATGAATTCTCAAGCCTTGCCATTCTAAGTGCTTCCAAAAACAGTCTCTTTTTAGGAAAACAACTCAAAGGAAAAGTACTGGGAAGTCTTGCCCGTAATAAAATGGTTCTTAATTTTTAATTCATGACAAAGGATAATCAGATACCCGGCAAGACTACGGCCATAGTTGCTTATTTGACACTAATTGGTGCTATCATTGCCATATTTATGAACAATGAGCCCAAGCACGACTTTGCGCGATTTCACACAAGACAGGCCTTTGGACTGCACCTGATGTTTCACGCATTCGCCCTATTTTCAAGTGTTTGGTACAACCAATATGCGCTATATGGGCTGTACCTTTGCTATATTGTACTTTGGGTCTATGGCTTTATTGCAGCCCTGAACAATCAAAAACAAGAAGTACCCCTTTTAGGTCCCTACTTCCAAAAATGGTTCACTTTTATTTCTTAAGACTATGACTACCGCCCCCCTTTCTTTGGAACACATTATTAGACCCTCTTCCCTAACAGATAAAAAAGCACCCGTGCTATTTATGCTGCATGGCTATGGTAGCAATGAAGAGGATTTATTTTCATTTGCGCCGGACCTGCCCAAGGAGTTTTGTATTATATCCGTTAGGGCGCCTTATACTTTGGAACCCTTTGGATATGCTTGGTATGCCATAAATTTTGATGCCGATAAAGGAAAATGGAGCGATGATGCGCAGGCGAGAGCATCTAGGGATAAAATAGTCGATTTTATAAAGGAATGCTGTGACACCTATAACTTGGACGATACCAACGTTACCTTGTTGGGCTTTAGCCAAGGCACCATTTTAAGCTATGCAGTTGCCCTCTCCTACCCTGAAAAAATTAAAAATGTAATTGCGCTTAGCGGTTATATTAATGAAAATATTCTGGTGGATGGTTTTGCTCAACTAGACCACTCCAATCTTTCTATTTATGCGTCCCACGGACAAGTAGATCAAGTAATTCCTTTGGAATGGGCCCAAAAAGCACCCGAACTATTGACAAGCTTACACATCAAGCATGTTTTTGAAGAGTTTCCTGTGGGCCACGGCGTAGCACCACAAAATTTCCATTCTTTTAGGAAATGGTTGGATGATAAGATCGATCAGTAGGTGTAACAGAATATTTTTTTTTGATGGGCTGGTACCTAAAAAGGCTGTGTACTTTAAAAAGTTATTTCCTTAAGATTGGGAAGAGTGAAAAGTGCTGTCCTACTTTCTGTCAACTATGTACCGTTTAACAGGTAATACCTAATTGTTCCTTGTATACAGCAAGTGGTTTATTAGGGTGAAGTCCACTCCCAAATCATCCTTAATTTCATATTTAATAAGAAGTTCTCCCCAGTACTTCCCATCAGAAAAGTCGGTCAATATCCATTTGTGGTTCAGAATCTTGATTTTGTTGATTTTAAAATCGTTCTCCATACCCTCGTAGGGAATTAAAGGATTGTCTCCTTTAGATTCATTGGTCTCCAGTAACTTATCCGCGACATAACGCGATGGATTCTCAAGATTGAGATGGTCGAAGTACGCCAAGGCATCGTCATTGTTATCCAAAGAAAAATACTGCATCTCCAAAAGTTTCACTCCTGATTTTTGCAAGGAATCTTCTAGGACACTTACCTCTTCTTTTAATTTTACGATGGATGCCATATTGGCCTTGGCCATATTCCCACTACTTACAAAAAGATACATGCAGATCAAGGAAGCAAATAGAAAGAGGTAAAGAAATATTTTATTTTTCATCAGATATTTAATTCAAGGTTCTAAAGTGTAATTTTTTAATTTTTATAGTCTCCATAGCTCCAACGGCTTGAAAACCCGTTTCGTATTCATATATCAAATTTCTATAGTGAGGTTATCATAGGCCAAATGAACATTTTCCGGCAGGCTTTCCTCCACTTCTGCATGGAAACCCATGTGATGGCTAATATGGGTAAAATAAGCCCTTTCCGGTTTTACTTCCGCTACAAAATCCAAAGCCTCCTGCAAGTTAAAATGGGAATGGTGGGGTTCCTTACGAAGCGCATTGACTACCAACACCTTAGACCCTTTTATTTTTTCGATTTCCTTGGGTTCCATTGATTTTACGTCCGTTAAGTACGTAAAGGCGTCTATGCGATAACCCAAAACCTTTAACCGGTTATGAAAAGCTTCAATAGGAATTACCGATTTACCATCAATAACAAAACTCCTATCCTTTTTTACATAGTTGATTTCAACTGCTGGTGCTCCTGGGTATCTATCTTTTTCGTCAAAAATATAACCGAATCGTTTTTTTAGCGATTTAACGACCTTTTTGTTAGCATAGATGGGAATATCGCCTTGTTTGAAGAAGAATGGACGAATATCGTCTATCCCTGCCGTATGATCAGAATGTTCATGGGTAAAAAGAATACCATCCAATTTGGCAACCTTATTGGTTAGCATTTGCTGCCTAAAATCCGGACCACAGTCGATCACATAATTAATGTCGTCCCAGGACATGAGTACGGATACCCGCAACCTTTTATCCTTTGGGTCATGGCTAAGACAAACTGGATGTGTACTCCCAATTACGGGAACGCCCTGCGAAGTACCGGTGCCTAAAAATGTAATCTTAAAGCTCATATTTCTATATCAAATTTAGGGCTTTATTTAGACAATCGCCGAGATAAAAATGAGGACTAACCAAGCACAATAGTAAAATGGCTTGTACAAAATATCACAAAGTAGGCTTGGTTGAAAGTAATTTCAAATTTTTGAATGGTTTAACCGTTAGATAGTATGATCTTTATAACTTTATCAAAGCAAAACAAACAACATGTCATCAGTGTTTAACAGAGAATCGGCCTTCGAAAATATTCCCTCCATAAAGGCGAAAACTTTAAGAATCAACCTTAATCCCGATATTTACGGAACGTTTTCTGAAATAGGTGCTGGACAGGAAACGGCGCGTCATTTTTTTCGTTCAGGTGGTGCGTCGGGCACCATTGCCAAGGCCATGAGTGCCTACGACAAGGATTTTAGTGATGCTATTTATGGTACGGAGAGCGATGGGAGGTATGTAACTCAAGCGCGACTAAAAACCATGCTTACATACGAAATGTCGCTTATGGAGGAGCGAATTAGCAGAGAGATCCATCCGGATAGGTTATTTTTTTCCTACTCAAATACTGTTGCTACCATTGATTTTTCCAAAAGATACAAAGGGCACGGCTGGGTTGGGATACGGTACCAACTAGACCCTAGCCAAAAAGAATATGATGAAATTGTACTGCACATCCGTTTTAAACAGAACGAAGCAAGGTTACAACAAGAAACCTTGGGAACACTAGGGGTTAATCTCATTTACGGTGCATTTTACAAGTATCATAAGCCGAGAAAATTACTGAAGTATTTATATGACCATATTGATAAGGACACATTGGAAATTGATATGATCAATTTTTCAGGACCCAATTTTATGGATGTGGATAATAGATTAATGAGTTTACAGCTGATCAGGAACGACATGACAGATGCCGTTATGTTTGGCCCGGACGGCAATAATTTATTACCGGCGGCAATCCTCTACAAAAAGAATATTCTTGCCTTACGAGGTAGTTTTAGACCGGTAACAAAGGTAAATCTGGATATGTTCCAAAAATCCTATGATATTTTTGTAAGGGACCCACAGGTTGAGCAAGAAAATACGATTGTGATTTTTGAAATTACCTTATCCAATTTAAAGGCATCGGGGGAAATAGACGAACAGGATTTTATGGACAGGGCAGAATTATTATGTTCCCTAGGCCATAGCGTAATGATTTCCAAATTTCAGGAATATTATAAATTGGTAGAATACTTTAATAATTACACAAAGAACAGGATCGGTCTAACCATGGGCGTAAACAACTTAGTGGATATTTTTGATGAAAAATACTACCGTCATTTAAGTGGTGGTATCTTGGAAGCCTTTGGCAAACTGTTCTTTAAAGATCTACAAGTATACCTCTACCCAATGAAAAATCCGGATACGGGACAAGTAATGACAAGCAACAATGTAAAGGTCCACCCAAGAATGAAAGAGCTCTACAAGTTCTTTAAGTATAATGGCAAAGTGATGGACATCATTGACTACGATCCTGAAATCATGCACATTTTTTCTAGGGATGTCCTTAAAAAATTAATGAACGATGAAGAGGGCTGGGAAAAAATGCTCCCGGAAGGTATTGCTGAAATCATTAAAGAGAAAAAACTGTTCAACAAAAAAGAACTGTTGGAAAATTAGGTAGTCCAAATAAAGTCTAGATAGCCTGGTTTTAAAAGCTATTTGAAGGGTATTGGCCATAAAAAAAGCAAGTTGTCTATTTTAGAATAAGGCAACTTGCTTTTTAAGTTATATCCGTGCTTAAAGAAAAACAAAGAGACCAAAACTTAATTGTCGGTCTATTGAATTTTCTATCCCTCTAAAAGTTGAGCGGCATGATCTTTGGTCTTTACCGTATCGATCACTCTAGATACCTTTCCTTTCCCATCCACAATAAAGGTTTTTCTGTGGATACCATCAAATTCCTTTCCCATAAATTTCTTGGGTCCCCAAACACCAAATGCATTAATAACGGTGTGGTCTTCATCTGCCAATAAAGGAAAGGGAAATTCATATTTATTCTTAAAACTGGCCTGCTTTTTCTGAGAATCCTCGCTCACGCCCAACAACTCGTAACCCGCATCTTGCAAGGTCTTGTAATTATCCCTTAAATTACAGGCTTCCGCTGTGCAACCCGGCGTATTTGCCCTTGGATAGAAAAAAACAATTAGATTTTTTCCCGAATAGTCGGATAAATTGATAGTATTACCATCTTGGTCTTGGGCGGAAAATGAAGGAACGGTGTCTCCTACTTGTAATGTTTTCATAGTGAATTTGTATTTTTATATCGTTTAAGTATATTAAAGTAAAATTAAACAATAAATGACGAAAGCCGAAAAAGTTGCCTTTACTATTTCTACCTTACAGGAGCTCTACCCAGAAATTCCGGTTCCTTTGGACCATAAAGACCCATACACCTTACTCATTGCCGTACTTTTATCGGCTCAATGTACAGATGTGCGTGTGAATCAAATTACTCCTTTATTGTTTGCTAAGGCAGACAATCCGTATGACATGATAAAGCTTTCGGTAGATGAAATTAGAGCGATAATTAGACCTGTTGGACTATCGCCAATGAAATCCAAAGGCATATACGGACTTTCCAAAATGTTGGTAGACAAGTATGGTGGTGAGGTTCCTAAAGATATTGCCCTGTTGGAAGAATTTCCCGCCGTGGGCCATAAAACAGCAAGTGTAGTAGTCTCCCAAGCCTTTGGCATCCCTGCCTTTCCAGTAGACACACATATTCACAGACTACTTTACAGATGGGGATTTACCAATGGTAAAAACGTAGTGCAGACTGAAAAAGATGCAAAGCGGTTATTTTCAAAAGACTTATGGAACGAGCTGCATTTGCAAATTATTTGGTACGGGAGAGATTATTCACCCGCAAGGGGATGGGATTTAGAAAATGACATTATTACCAAGACCATTGGAAGAAAAACGGTATTGGACGAGTATTATAAAAAGAAAATCTCGAATCTTAAATTCTTACACTCGATTTCATATAGTGCCTGGGAATAACTCAACAGAAAGTTGATAGTTTTTGGGCATACCTTATTAAAACCGGTCTGTTCTTGGTAATTAGAGTAAATTTTTTCCATATTTCCAATGTTGTTACACTTAAATAACGCAACAAAAATGGAAATATTGTTTTACCTAAATTTCGGCAAAATTAATTTGTAAGAACAATATTATTTTTTTCTATTATTTTCCTCATGTTAATTAATGCATAGCGCATTCTTCCTAGGGCCGTATTAATGCTAACTCCAGTATTTTCAGATATTTCCTTAAAGCTCATATCCCTATAGATACGCATTAACAAGACTTCCTTTTGATCGTCTGGAAGCTCCTCTATCAAATGACGTAAATCTGCATCTATCTGATCTTTTATCAATTGTTTTTCAGCATTTAACTGATCATCGCCAATTACAGAGAAGATATTAAAGTCATCACTACCTTCGAACATGGGCATTCTTTTGTTCTTTCTAAAGTGATCTATGATAAGGTTATGTGAAATGCGCATAACCCAGGGCAAAAATTTACCTTCTTCACTATAGCTGCCCTTTTTAAGTGTTTTTATGACCTTAATAAAGGTATCCTGAAAAATATCTTCCGTCACATCCCTATCCAATACTTTAGAATAGATAAAACTGGTGATTCTTTGGTTGTGTCTATTAATTAGGACTGAAAGCGCTTTTTCATCTCCACTGATATAATCTCTTACTAGTTCTGAGTCATCAATTTGTAGTTCCATATGAGTTACTTTCTTTAGGGTTTAACGATTTGGGAATGCGTTAGTAAATTTCTTTAGTTATTTATTTCTGATATAAAACTAGAGAAAAGCCACCCCGTGCAAAAAAGTATGTTGTAAAACCCTCCTTTTATGATGTGAAACAACGGATAATTATTTTTTGTGCAATAAATGGATATATAAGTAGTTGTGTGGGAAACATAGGTCAAGGCTTGTCTCAATTGTTATAAACACTATAATAATGGTCGCCTAAGACCATATTAAAGAAAAAAAAAGCCCCAAGAACAATGTTCTTAGGGCCGTAGAGCATATAACAGTACTCGTATTAGTTCAGATTACTTTCAAAGGTTATACCTTTTGCCTCGGTAATTTTAAGTGATTTGGAATATGCCAATAAAAATTCTACTGTTTCGGGCTTTGCGCTTACTAGTTTGCACTGGTCTTTTGTCTTAGTGTAAATTTTCTCCATAGTACTTTTCGTTTTGGTTCAATAGTAGAACGGTGCGAAAATAAATATAGTAGATCCACTCGACCTGTGGTAGATTAATTCGTTAAAACTATGTTATTGGCTTCAACGAGCTTTCTTAAGTTGATAAGGGCATAACGCATCCTGCCCAAGGCGGTATTGATGCTCACTCCTGTATTGTCCGAAATTTCCTTAAAGCTCATATCCTTATATAAACGCATTTCCAAAACCTCTTGCTGATCTTGTGGAAGTTCCTTGATCATCTTGGCTAAATCGGTATCTATCTGTTCCTTTATCAATTGCCGTTCCGCATTTAGGCACTCATCGCCCATCATGGCAAATATATTGTAGCTTTCCGTGGCGTTGAATGTAGGCATTCTGTTGTTTTTCCTAAAATGGTCTATAACCAGGTTGTGGGCAATACGCATAACCCAGGGCAAAAATTTACCTTCCTCATTATAGGTACCCCGCTTTAAGGTTCGGATTACTTTCATAAACGTATCCTGAAAAATATCCTCGGTCAGTTCACGGTCGCCAACTTTGGAATAGATAAATCCTGTTAGACGGGAATTGTGGCGATTGATAAGAACTGCAATAGCCCTTTCATCTCCTTTAATGTAATTACTAACAAGTAGGGAATCTTCGATTTGTGGGTCCATAACTTTTACTTTTGTGGTTTAAACGAGCCTCAACAATTATGAAAGAGGGTTGCTTTAGGTTAAATTCTAACGTTACAAAGTAAAAGTGCGCTATAGGCAAATCGAATTTTTGTGAGCCCCAAAGATATAAAAAATTAGACAGTCCAAAGATTATGTGAAAATATTCGATGAAATGCACTATCCATAGATATTCGGTTCAAACTAAACAGTTATGCGCTAAAGCTCGAGTTTACTGCGAAAACTCATGCCTAAAAGCAAAAGAGTTAAAAGTTAAGTATATCAGTTTAAACTATTAAGTTCTGCGACGAGTTGGGGAAATGAACCAATAAACTAATCCGACAAAGGACTTATAGACGTAGGACATGAAACCAAACACCATTGCCCTGCTACTATAATAACGTAAATACTTGAATGTTAAAAACTTGAATAGTCGAAAGTCTTACTTCTTAAATCCTTTTGTAATATGTAGGGGTTCCAAGAATTATATTTTATACCCATAACGTTAATGTTAGAAGCAACTATTTTTGAAACTACTTAAAATCAATAAGTTAATAAGGGGGAAATTAACACTCTCTTTAATTACTTACCAAAACCACTTTTTATAGCGAAATCAAGATGGATGGTTTATCCTTCCGGCGAGAAGTCGGCCAAAGACCGAAAGTGCATCCCATGGCCATCCGCATATCGTTTTGGGATTTTTTTAAGCGTATAGCGTATGGCGCAAAGCGAACATAAAGTCAAGGGATTTTCCCAAAGAATGACACATTAAAAAGAGCATAGCGTATCTTTGCGGCCTTAATCTATCATATGCCCAATATATCAGAAGTAAACCCTAAGGAGAACATCATTATTAAAGGTGCAAAATTGCATAACCTTAAGAATATCGATGTTGTTATACCTAGAAACAAACTGGTGGTCATCACGGGACTTTCGGGCTCTGGGAAGTCCAGCTTGGCCTTTGACACACTTTATGCGGAAGGTCAACGCCGCTATGTAGAGAGCCTTTCTTCCTATGCACGGCAGTTTTTGGGGAAATTGGATAAACCCAAGGTAGATTATATAAAAGGTATAGCACCGGCCATTGCAATTGAACAAAAAGTAAATTCTACCAACCCAAGGTCTACCGTTGGTACCACCACGGAAATCTATGACTATATTAAGTTGCTGTACGCCCGTATCGGAAGAACGATCTCGCCTATCTCTGGGAAGCAAGTAAAGAAAGATACCGTAACCGATGTTATAGAACATGTAAAGACCTTTCCCGAAAATACCAAACTTTTGCTTTTGGCACCTATTACCATTCGGGAAGATCGTGACACAAAGAAATCTTTGGAGTTGTTTTCTAAACAAGGCTATGCGCGTATCAAATACAATAAGGAAGTTATAAGAATTGATCAGGTACCAGAAACCATTGGTAGGGAATTTTATTTGGTTATAGACCGAATCATCACTAAGGACGACGAAGATTTTTACAACAGATTGGCCAATGCCGTGGACACCGCTTTCTTTGAAGGAAAGGGAAAATGCAGTATTGAAAGCTTGGCGGACGGCGAGCAAACACTATTTACCAACACCTTTGAGCTAGACGGAATGCTTTTTCTAGAGCCCAATGTGCACTTGTTCAGTTTTAACAATCCCTATGGTGCCTGCCCCAAATGCGAAGGCTATGGCGATGTTATTGGTATCGATGAAGATCTGGTAATTCCCAATACGGCTTTGTCCATTTATGAAAATGCCGTTTTTCCTTGGCGGGGCGATAGTATGGGCTGGTACCGAGATCAATTGGTCAACACGGCCTACAAATTCGATTTTCCCATTCACAAATCTTGGTTTGAACTTACCGAAAAACAACAAAAATTGGTCTGGGACGGTAACGACCATTTTATAGGCCTACATAAATTCTTTGACACTTTAGAGGAAAAGAGCTATAAGATCCAGAACAGGGTGATGCTCTCCAGATATCGGGGAAAAACAAAATGTAGCACCTGTAACGGAAAGCGACTGCGCCCAGAAACCGATTATGTAAAAGTGGGTGATAAATCCATTTCCGAACTGGTTGGCATATCCATAGAAAAACTGATTACCTATTTTGGACAGTTGGAATTAAGTAAGAACGATGCACTTATTGCAGCACGTTTATTAATAGAAATAAATACCCGTTTGGGTTTTCTGGACAAGGTAGGGCTCAATTATCTAACCTTAAACCGAAAATCCAATACCCTATCCGGTGGGGAGAGTCAGCGCATAAATTTGGCGACCTCTTTGGGCAGTAGCTTGGTAGGTTCCATGTATATTTTGGACGAGCCAAGTATTGGCCTGCATCCCAAGGATACCGAAAATTTGATTGATGTATTGCTTTCCCTACGGAATTTAGGGAATACCGTCATCGTGGTAGAGCACGACGAGGATATTATGAAGGCCGCGGACGTCGTCATAGATATTGGTCCCGAAGCAGGTACCCACGGTGGCGAAGTGGTCGCGCAAGGTACTTTGAGCGAAGTTCTAAAATCCAGCTCGCTCACGGCCAGTTATTTAAACGGAAGTATGGAAATTGCGGTTCCAAAAGAAAGGCGGACTTCCAAGAACCACATTCAGATAATAGGATGTAGGGAAAACAACTTACGGAATATCAATGTTACTTTCCCGCTGGATATGTTAACAGTAGTTACGGGAGTTTCCGGTAGCGGAAAAAGCACCTTGGTCAAGAAACTACTGTATCCTATTTTACTAAAAGAAGTTGGAGGATATGGTGAAAAAGCTGGACAATACAGTTCCGTTTCAGGGAAATACAAGCATATTCAGCATGTAGAATTTGTAGACCAAAATCCCATCGGACGCTCGTCCCGTTCCAATCCGGTTACCTATATCAAGGCTTATGACGATATTCGGAACCTGTTCGCGAACCAAAAACTGAGTAAGATTCGAAATTACCAAGCCAAACATTTTTCTTTTAACGTTGATGGTGGCCGCTGTGAAAAGTGCAAGGGCGAAGGCGAAATTACCGTAGAGATGCAGTTCATGGCCGATGTGCATTTGGAATGCGACACCTGTGGTGGCAAGCGCTTTAAAAAGGAGGTGCTGGAAGTGACCTTCAACAATGCCAATATAGATGATCTCCTTAGCATGACCATTGATGATGCCATTGCATTTTTTGAAGTTAAAGCGCAGACAAAAATCGTAACCAAATTAAAACCATTAAAGGACGTAGGTTTGGGCTACGTAACCTTAGGGCAGTCCTCCTCTACCCTTTCCGGTGGCGAGGCACAGCGGATAAAATTGGCGTCCTTCCTAGTCAAAGGAACTACCAAGGACAAGGTTTTGTTCATTTTTGATGAACCCACCACAGGATTACATTTTCACGATATCCAAAAATTATTGAAGTCGTTCAACGCGCTCATTAAAAAAGGACATAGTATCGTCGTCATTGAACACAATGTGGAATTGATAAAATGTGCAGATTACATTATTGACCTTGGCCCCGGCGGAGGCGAAAACGGTGGCGAACTGTTGGCAGAAGGTACGCCTGAGGAAGTAGCTAATAGCAAGAAGTCCTTTACTGCTAAGTATTTGAAAGAAAAATTATAATGCAAAAGCAACTTCTATCGGTTTCATGGCTGAAGGAGAACATCAATAATCCTAATTTGGTATTGCTAGATGCGACTATTCCCGTGATAACGGAAAATCTTTAAACCCCTGCTCATACTATTATTACCGGTGCCCGCTTTTTCGATTTGAAAAATATATTTTCAGATGCCGATGCCAGCTTGCCCAACACCATCCCCTCCCCAAAACAATTTGAAACAGGCTGCAGAAACTTGGGCATTAATTCAGATTCCTTTATCGTTATTTACGACACGAAAGTCATCTATTCCAGCCCTAGGGCGTGGTTTCTATTCAAAACCATGGGTCATAATGCGGTGGCCGTTTTGAACGGCGGACTTCCAGAATGGGCAAAACATGGGGGAAGTTGCACCACAGCGTATGCAAAAAACTATCCCCGAGGTAATTTTAAAGCCGATTTTGAACCCACTCGATTAAAAAATGCGGAAGTTATCCTGGATAATATCAATACGTTCAATTGCACAGTTATCGATGCCCGTAGCGAAGAACGCTTCCTAGGTAAGGTTTCAGAACCAAGAGCGCACTTGAAAAGAGGGCATATTCCTAAATCCATCAATCTACCCTTTACAAACCTTTTAAGGGATGGTAAATTTCTACCTATAAAAGAACTGAAAGAAACTTTCAAAAATTTATCCTTAGGCAATAATCCCTTATTATTTTCCTGCGGTTCGGGCATTACGGCCTGCATCCTTTTTTTTTGCCGCTACTATGGTTTTAAAGAACGAGCTTTTTCTTTATGATGGGTCTTGGTCGGAGTGGGGAGAAGGCGACAAATATCCTATTGAATACTATAAAATAAGTCTGCTCTTCTAAAAATAGTACGCTTCGCTCTAAACACTACTACACCTTTTATTATTTTAATAAATTGAAAATCAGTTAACTATAGATAATTTTTATTTTTTGGCACGCGGTTTGCAGTATCATATTGGGAATGTAAATAGTTACTTCCAGAATACACCTACCCAGTGGTAGGTCATTAAAACCTTATATTATGAAAAAGTTCGTACTTATTATCGCAGCGGTACTTTTTGGAACAGCAATGGCCCAAGCCGCAACAGCTGAAGATAAGGTTGCTTACGTCAACCTTAATGCTGGAAACTCATTTATTTTTGTTGAAAATGGAGTAACCTTTTCCGTATTTCCGGATGGCGAATTCGATTTTTATGTAGATAACAGATTGAATATTGGTGCAGGTCCACAAATAGGAAATGTAGCCGTAACCTTTAATTCAGGTTTCGATTATAACCCGTATGTACAGTTCGATGATTTCGGAGCTGTAATCCAAGTGGAAAATATTCCTATATTTTATGACTTTTACGGTCGTGTAAGCCAGATAGGTAGTGTAAACCTAAACTTTAACAACGGTTTTGTAAATCAAATCGGTGGGATGAATATCTTTTATAGCCAAGGTGCCTTTAGTCACTTCAACGGTTTTATCAATATACATAATAGACGCTATATATACAGTCCCTTTCATAGCTGGTTCGCCAGACCGACAATTGGGTTCTTTAATGTATGGAACACTCCTTACAGAAGGTTTTATACCCCTGTTAGATACACCTGGTATAGCCCATATAGAAACAATGTGAGAAGGGCATATGCCGAAATTGGTAGGGAACACAGATATAATAACGTTAGAAGGGAAAGAGCTTCGATTTACAGAAATGATAAAAGGGTAGCTGTAAGGGATAACGCTGAAAGAAGCAACAGAACCGTTGCCACAAGAAGTAATTCTAATAGAACCAATACCGTTGTAAAACGTGAAAACGGACGAAAAACCAGCAGAAGTGTTGCGTCTAACGGTACAACCAGTTCCAACAGAAGTAACAGTGTGACCAACAGAACTGCGACAGTTCAGCGAAATGCCAATACCACAAGCCGTAGCAACACAAGTTCGGTCAGGGATAATCAAAGAACAGCGGTTACCAATAGAACCGTCACCAGAACCCCTAGCAGGACCACGGTTTCAAGAACTACGACTGCCTATAAAAAACCTGAGACGCGAAGCAGCAATGTGCAAAGCCGTCAAAGAAGCGCAAGCACTAGAACGGTGAGGAGCGCCCCATCTAGATCAACGGGTACGGTAAGCAGAACTACCAGCTCTAGTTCGGTCAGCAAGGCCCCGGCCAGAAGTTCGTCTAGGTCTGCTACAACAAGGACTAGTAATGGTAGAAGACAGTAATATAATAGAATTGTTTAGGTTGGTTAGTTGTTTAGCCCCGCAATGGATGTATCCATTGCGGGGCTTTTTTTAGTCCCCTCCCCTAAATCCCCTCCCCGAGGGGTAGGGGACCGTTTGTTAATATGTTTACCTTGAAAGTTTTAATTGTAAATGCTCCCCTAAAGTAACTTTGCTAGCCCTCCCTGATACTGAGACAAGCTCAGCACAAAAGGGAGAGGGGACAGCTCGTAGATAGATTTCAACCAAGAGGAAACAACTTCAAAAACTTTTTGGGCAACTCATTTTGCACAAGTACTTTAGCTTTTGTTATAGGATGTATAAATTGAAGGGAATGGGCGTGTAAATACAGCCCCTTTCCTTTTAATACTAAACCTTCTTTTCCATAGTCCGCATCGCCTAGGATTGGGTTTTCTATGGAAGCTAAATGTTTTCGTAGCTGATGCCTTCTGCCTGTTTTTGGTTGTAGCTTTACCAAATTCAGGTACCCAAAACGCTCGGAGATGATGGTTTGTTCTACTTCATAGTCGGACACGGACTCTTTGCCGTCTACAGGAGCCACTACTCTACCGCTTGCTTTCATGGTACCAATGGCAACTGCGTAATAGACTTTCTTTATCTGTTTTGTTTTGAATAAGTGGTTGAGCTGAATAAGGGCGGAACTCGTCTTGCCGACCAAAAGAGTTCCGGTAGTGGGGTAATCCAATCTATGAACGGGTTGAGGAATAACAGCATCAAAAGCAGTGCTTTTTTGTAGGTTTTGCTCCAAGGCATTG
>Ga0075108_10000234_pt1 | contig 33968 bp, 35 predicted proteins | sample AntAceMetag02UK1_FD_69797 | JGI IMG/M metagenome (GOLD analysis project Ga0075108, IMG submission 69797) | Saline lake microbial communities from Ace Lake, Antarctica - Antarctic Ace Lake Metagenome 02UK1 | ecosystem: Environmental > Aquatic > Non-marine Saline and Alkaline > Saline | place...
CATGCTGCTACTTGGGAGAGCATATGTTCTTTCTTGTCCATATAATATCTTTGTTGTTTTGGACAAAGCTACTGACTTAGTATATGCTAGGAAAGATGGGGTTGGTCGGGCGGTTACGTTTTAATTACATTGCCCAACCGGGAGATGAAGGTGTTGCTTTGATGCCGGATATTGGAATTTATGACAAATACGCCATAGAATGGGGATATAGACCTATTTTGGAAACCTCGGCAGAAGATGAGAAAGCTACTTTGGACAAGTGGATATTGAAACATGCCGGAGATCCATTATACCGATTTGGCCATCAGCAGGCAGGTGATGTTGTGGATCCAAGCTCGCAAACCGAGGATTTGGGAGATGATGCCGTTAAGGCCAGTATATATGGCATTGCCAACTTAAAACGCATTATGCCGAAACTGGTGGAATGGACCAAGGAAGACGGAAAGAACTATGACGATCTGGAAACCCTTTACGGACAGGTAGTTTCCCAGTTCAACAGGTATATGGGACATGTCTCCTATAATATTGGCGGTGTTTACGAACATCATAAAACGTACGACCAAGAAGGAGCGGTTTATACGCCTGTGCCCAAAGCCCATCAAGAAAAGTGTATGGCTTTCTTACAGGACGAACTGTTCAAGACCCCAGAATGGCTCTTAGATCAGGATATATTCGGCAAAACCCAATATTCCGGTTTTGTGGAGGGCGTACGTGGCATGCAGGTTAGAACCTTGAACAATACATTAAGTTTAGGCAAAATGGCCAGATTGATAGAACACGAGACCGCCAATGGCTCCGAGGCCTATACGTTACTTACTATGATGTCCCAATTGCGAAAAGGCATCTGGTCCGAACTCCCTAGCGGCAGAAAAATAGATACCTATAGGAGAAACCTTCAAAAGGCGCATATAGACCGTTTGGCTTATTTGATGACGGCAGAGAACGAAGAAAAAAAGCCCGACTTTGGAGGATATCAAAAATCGACGGCGGTTAATACCAGTCAGTCTGATATCCGATCTTTGGCAAGAGCAGAATTGAACACCTTGAAGCGTGATATCAGGAATGCCTCTTCCAGAACTTCGGACAGCATGAGCAAATATCACTTGCAGGATAGTTCAGAACGCATAGACATGATATTAGATCCTAAATAAATATTCTTTAATGCTTAGGTGAGCAGTTAGATTCCATTTATTAAAAATTCTTGCTCATCGAAGGAAAATTTCTATTCAACAGCACTAAAAGCCCATTAAGCAACGATGGCTTTTTTGTGTTTTAGTCTGTCCTACCTTTGGAGTGTAATTGGAAAACCCCCGAATCATGACCAATAAACTAAAAAGTCTAATCTATTTAAGCTGTTTTATTTTCGCCTCTATAATCTATAGCATAACCCTTGAGGAACATACTTCAGAATATTTCAAGCAAATAGAACTGACCAATTCAACTATTGCTGTACATACAAACGCTGAGGAAGTGCAGCACAACAGTAAAAAATAAAACCAAGATTCCCCCGAATCTAAAGCGCGGCCATTTGCCGCGCTTTTTTTATTTTTAAACACCTACCAGCCCTCTGAAAAATAATCCGTTTTGAGCCTAGCTCGACCAACGGCAAATAAGTCCGCCAAAAGGATTCGTTTTACCACAACAGGAGCCACCTTCACATCAAAAAACAACTACTTCACCACAACCGACTTTTTACTAGTTTACTATTATTTACTTTTGAAGTATAATTAAAAACCCCCAAATCATGTCAAATAAAATTAAAAGTTTAATCTACCTAGGCTGCTTTATTCTTACAGCAATTATTTACCAAAAAGCCGGTGTTGCCGCTGAAGCAGAGATGCTGACCGACAAATCGGAAATTACAGAAGCTCACGCAACGACCGATACCTATTCCGATGATATTGAACTAACTCGAAAAAAATAGTACCCTAATACCCGAATCAAAAAGTCTGGACCTACCCAGGCTTTTTTAGTTTCTGGTATTTTCCAATTAGGTGTTAAAGCCATCCCAAAAATAGCTTTGAACTTAAACCTTCTTAAAAAAAGGTAGTCCTAAGCGCAAATCATTTAAAATTAAACTCGTGAAAAAATTAGCGATTATGGTAGTATTGTTATCCGGGATAACACTTACGGCTCAAAGACATGATGGCAAACGAAGCGGCATGCGGGATTTAACGCCCCAACAAGAGGCTACCTTGCAAACCAAGAAATTGACCTTGGAACTGGACTTGAACCAAAGCCAACAAAAAGAAATTGAATCTATGCTGTTGACCAATGCGGAACTAAGGAAAACGAAACAGGAGCAACGGAAAGCAAAAAAGGAAGAAGGCACCAGACCCACTAACGAAGAACGATTTGCCATGCAAAACGAGCGTTTGGATAATAGAATAGCCCACAAGACCGAAATGAAAAAACTTTTGACCGAAGAACAATTCACAACCTGGGAAAAAATGAACGACGGCAAAAGGAAAGGCCATAAGCCTGCAGGCAAGAAAAGACCTGGAAGGAGTTAAAAGCTTTCTAAAATCATAAAAGGTAAGAGCCAAGTTCTGATGAACTTGGCTCTTTTTAATACAATCACCTCTGAATATCCAAAATCAAGCTATACTCCAGGAAATAGCCCAAAAAGCGCTACTGCAAAGAACTTACCCGTCTCTGTTTAACAGAAAACAACATAAAGCAAAAGAGATTTCTGGTCAAATAATTTCAAATCAAAATCCGATTGTAGTACTTTGGGATATGCAAAATACCATTTCTGATAGAATTGCCGATTTCCTGAAGAAATTCCCTCCGTTTTCCTACTTGAAATTGGAGGAGCTACAAGCGTTTGCGCCGGAAATTACCATAGTTTACAAGGAAAAGGATGCCATAGTTTTTGAACGGGACTCCGCCCCGCACCTATTTTTTTATGTGGTGCATAAAGGCGCCATTGGACTCATTCGCAAGGAAGATGGCATAATTCTGGATATTTGTGATGAGGGCGATATTTTTGGCCTTAGACCCCTAATGGCGAATGAAAACTATAAACTGGAAGCCAAGGCGCAAGAAGAAAGTATTTTATATGCCATACCTATTGAGCTCTTTAAACCCCTAGTAAAACAGAATGTTGACGTAGGCAGTTTTTTAGTGGAAAGTTTTGCCTCCAATACCAGAAACCCCTACTCCAATACACATAAAGGGCAACTGTTGGGAGATGCGGTTCAGTTTAACCCAAATAATTCCGGATCTAGATTGTTGGACGTGCAACAGGTGGAGTACAGCACTAAAATTACCAGCTCTAAACCGGGTACGGCAATACAACGCATAGCCAAAAAAATGTCAGAAAAAAGTATCGGCGCCATGTTGATAGAAAAAGACGGACTCCCCTTGGGCATTATTACCGATAAGGATTTTAGAAATAAAGTGGTTACGGGAACGTTCCCAATTACGGCAAAGGCGAAAACGATCATGTCCAGTCCCGTGATTACCTATCCCAGTACTTTGACCATTACCCAGGCACAGATGGCCATGATGAAGAGCGGCATAAGTCACTTGGTGCTTACCGAGGACGGCACGCCCAACACAAAGGCCATAGGCATACTTTCCAAACACGATGTCATGCTTTCCTTGGGCAATAATCCGGCAGTTTTGGTCAAAGCAACAAAACGCTGTAAGCACATAGACGAGTTAAAACCCATAAGAAAAGGGGTTATGAACTTATTAAAGGGATATCTGGAACAAAATATCCCCATGAGCCTTACCTCCAAAATAATTTCAGAGCTTAACGATGCCTGCACTAAACAGGTCATTCTGCTCTCCTTAAAACAGATGGACACACCTCCTCCGACGGAGTTTGCTTGGTTGGCCATGGGCAGCCAAGGAAGAAGCGAACAGCTTTTGCATACCGATCAGGACAATGCCTTGGTCTTTGCAGCTGTTGCCGAAGATACATTGGAAGAAACGCGCGACTATTTCTTACGGTTGGCCAAGTTGATCACACAAGGGCTTCACGAACTGGGGTATGACTATTGCCCTGCGGATATGATGGCCTCTAACCTCAAATGGTGTTTGAGCGTTGACGAGTTTGAACAGTCTGTCTCAAAATGGATAACCAACCCAGGGCCGGACGAGGTGCTTTTGTCCTCCATTTTTTTTGATTACAATCTCGCCTATGGCAGCAAAGAGCTAACCGATGAACTGTCTTCCCATATATTTGAAACCGTGGCCAACTACCCTATTTTCCTCACCCATTTGGCTAGTGGGGCTTTGCAAAACCCTTCGCCTACAGGTTTTTTTAGAAAATTTTTGGTGGAACAGGACGGTGCGCATAAAGACTTTTTCGATTTAAAACGCAGGGCTTTAATGCCTTTGATAGATGCCGCCAGAGTGCTTATCCTATCCCATAGCATAAAAGGGATAAACAATACATGGCAACGCTATGAGAAACTAGCGGTGTTGGAGCCGAACAATGCTGAATTGTATCTTTCCTGCTCCTATGCCAGTAAAGCCTTATTGAAGTTCCGGACGCGCCAAGGGCTTCTGCACAACGATTCCGGTCGTTTTATTTCATTGGAAACACTAAACAAGGAGGAGCGTATGAAACTTAAAAGGACATTTTCTACCGTTAAGGATATTCAAGAGGTACTTTCCGTTCGATTTATGACTTCTATTGTACGTTGATATGTTCAAAAAAAAAATGTATCCCGACTTCTGGAACGAATATGCCGATTCTTTTGAAAACGGACTCCCCAATTTAGTCCAAGACAATAAATTTGTGGTGTTGGATACAGAAACCACGGGATTTAATGTCAAGGAAGACCGGATTTTAAGCATAGGTGCCTTGGTGCTCCAACACCAATCCATACAACCCAAGCAAGCCTTTGAAGTTTTTGTGGCCCAAGAACGCTACACTACCGAAACCGTAAAAATACACGGCATATTAAGACATGGAAAGAAAGCTGGGATATCAGAATTGGAAGCTTTAAAAATAACGCTTGACGCCCTTAAAAATGCGGTTTTGGTCGCGCACCACGTGGGATACGACCTTGCCATGCTCAACAATGCCTTAAAACGAAACGGACTGCCCAAATTAAAGAACAAAACACTGGACACTTCCAGATTATACTTTAAAACACTTAGTAGGACAAAACAAAAAGAAACGGAAACTCATTATACGCTCGATGATTTGGCCAAAATCTACAATATTTCACAACAAGACCGTCACACGGCTCTGGGCGATGCCTACATTACCGCGATAGCCTTCCTTCGTATTTTGGAAAAATTGAAGCCCGCCACACTCAACGAACTGTTGAAAAGGGACAGGCTTTTTAGACTTTGGTAAACGATTTGTTCCTATATGGATTCTTTGATAATCTCTTCTACCACCTCCGGATTTAGCAGCGTAGAGGTATCCCCAAGATTACTGGTTTCCTTGCAGGCAATTTTCCTTAAGATACGTCGCATAATTTTTCCACTACGCGTTTTTGGAAGTCCGGAAACAAACTGAATTTTATCCAACTTCGCAATAGGTCCAATATGTTCGGTAATTATCTGATTGATTTCTTTTTTTAAATTGTCCCGATCTCTGGACTCGCCCGTTTCCTTTAACATCACATAACCGTATAGTGCGTTGCCCTTAATATCATGGGGAAAACCGACGATAGCGGATTCAGCCACGGCAGGGTGTTCGTTGATGGCATCCTCAATGGGTGCCGTACCCAAGTTATGTCCCGAAACAATAATAACATCATCTACACGGCCCGTGATACGGTAATAGCCTACCTCATCCCTCAAAGCACCATCGCCCGTAAAATACATCCCTTTAAAGGCGGAGAAATAGGTGTCCTTATAGCGTTCATGATCTCCCCAAATGGTACGTGCTATTGCCGGCCATGGGAATTTGATACACAGCCTACCATCTACTTGGTTGACCGTAATTTCCTTTCCGTTTTCATCCATTAATGCGGGTTGTATACCGGGCAAAGGCAAGGTGGCATAGGTAGGCTTCGTAGGTGTTGAGAAAGGTATGGGGGAAATCAAGATACCGCCCGTTTCGGTCTGCCACCAGGTATCTACAATAGGACACTTTTTATCGCCCACATGATCGTTGTACCAATGCCAAGCCTCCTCGTTAATAGGCTCCCCAACGGTTCCCAAAATCTTAAGACTTGAAAGATCGTGGTTGGTCACAAAATCGAGATGCTCCTTGGCCAATGCCCTAATGGCAGTTGGTGCCGTATAAAATTGGGTAACCTTATGTTTTTGCACTACGTCCCAGAAGCGACCAAAGTCGGGATAGGAAGGCACGCCCTCGAACATGACGGTGGTGGCACCGTTCGCCAAAGGTCCGTAGACAATGTAGGAATGACCGGTAATCCACCCAATATCCGCGGTACACCAATAAATATCGTTCTCTCGATATTGAAACACGTTTTTAAAGGTGTAGGCGGTGTATACCATGTATCCAGCGGTGGTATGCACCATTCCCTTAGGTTTACCGGTAGAACCGGAAGTATACAAAATAAACAAAGGGTCTTCGGCATCCATTACCTCTGGCGGATAATCGGCATAGGCATCTTCCATCAAAGGTGCAAGCCACGCGTCCCTGCCTTCTTTCATGTTGACCTTGGAATTCGTACGCTTTACGACCAGTACGTTATCTACAGCCGGACAATTCTCCAAAGCATCGTCTACAATTCCTTTTAAGTCTATTGATTTTGTCCCACGGAAAGAACCATCGGAAGTAATGACCATTTTTGCACCACAATCGTTGATTCTAGTAGCTACCGCAGTCGACGAAAATCCGGCAAAAACAACCGAATGTACAGCACCGACCCTTGCACAGGCCAAAAGCGAAATGGCCAGTTCAGGAATCATGGGCAAATAAATAACTACCCGATCTCCCTTTTTAATTCCTTTTTCGCTGAACACGTTCGCCATTTTGCAAACAAGCTCCTTTAGCTCTTTGTAGGTAATATGTTGAGCCGCTTCAGTTGGGTCATTAGGCTCAAATAGGATAGCCGTTTTATCGCCCCGTATATGTAAATGCCTATCAATACAATTTTCGGTAATATTGAGTTTGGCGCCCTCGAACCATTTTATTTCCGGCTTTGAAAAATCCCATTCCAACACCTTGTCCCACTTTTTACGCCACAAAAAATGCTCTTCGGCAATTTCGTCCCAAAAACTTTCAGGGTTTCTAACGGATTTACGATATACCTGATAGTACTCTTCCAAATGTTTGATATGATAATTACTCATGTATGCTGTTTTTTTGATTTATCCCTTCTCGATTTTGCCTCATCTGCCCTTACAGTTTCCAGCCTTTGCCACTAATTGAAATTTATCTTTTCAAAATAAATAAAATAAAAAAAGTTGCTATCTCAAATATAATTACAAAATGGTACAGGACATACCGAGCTTCCTATTTTTTTGACATCCAATACTAATAAATCAATGTGACGAAGCTTCGCCCGCACCGCTCGGTATTCTTATATTTTCCACGATTTCCTGAACTTCTAAAGGCGGCTCTGGTGTAAATGTATTGACTGCTATGGCCACCACAAAGTTGACCAGCATGGCTATAGAACCGAACCCTTCCGGAGATATACCAAACCACCAAGAACCCTGTAAGCCGGCGACCGCTTCCTTACCACCATCAAAAACACCGAATTTGAATTTTAGCATGTAAAAAAGCATCAATAAAATACCTACGACCATACCGGCAACCGCACCTTCCTTGTTCATTTTCTTATAAAAGATTCCCAAGACTATAGCAGGGAAAAAGGAAGCCGCTGCCAAACCAAAGGCCAGCGCCACTACGGCGGCCACAAACCCAGGGGGATTTATTCCAAAATAGCCTGCAATAATAACTCCGACGGTAGCAGCACCACGGGCGGCCCACAGCTCTCCTCTTTCGGAGATGTTGGGAACAAAGATTTTCTTTACCAAATCGTGCGAAACAGAAGATGAAATTACCAATAACAAACCGGCAGCGGTGGATAGCGCTGCGGCCAAACCACCAGCGGCCACCAGGGCAATGACCCAAGCCGGCAAATTGGCTATTTCAGGATTCGCCAAGACCATAATATCGGGATCTATGGTCAGTTCGTTCTGGCTTACATTGGCGACATACTGAATCTTACCATCCTTATTTTTATCATCAAAAGCAAGCAATCCGGTTTCTTCCCAATTTTTAAACCATTTAGGCATATTCCCATACTCTTTATTGCTCACGGTCTCGATCATATTCGTTCTGGCGAAAACCGCAACCGCAGGGGCCGTAGTGTACAAAATAGCAATAAGCAACAAGGCCATTCCCGCCGATTTACGGGCGTCCTTGACCTTCTTTACCGTAAAAAATCGGACAATTACATGCGGCAGACCTGCCGTACCCACCATAAGCGCCAAGGTTATGGCAAATACATCTACCATACTTTTAGACCCCGATGTATATTCCGAAAAACCAAGTTCCGTAGAAAGTCCGTTGAGTTTTTCCAATAAATACATGCCAGAACCGTCATTCACGGTTGCGCCCATTCCCAATTGTGGAATAGGGTTTCCTGTCATTTGTATGGATATAAAAATTGCTGGCACCATAAAGGCGAATATCAGGACACAATATTGTGCTACTTGGGTATAGGTAATTCCTTTCATCCCTCCTAACACCGCATAAAACAATACGATGACCATCCCAATAATAACACCGGTATTGATATCTACCTCTAAAAATCTAGAAAAAACAACCCCTACCCCGCGCATTTGCCCCGCCACATAGGTAAAGGACACTAGTAGCGCACAAAAAACCGCCACCATTCTGGCGGAATTGGAATAGTAGCGGTCACCGATGAAGTCTGGCACAGTGAATTTTCCGAATTTTCTCAAGTAGGGAGCCAAAAGTAAGGCCAGCAGTACATAACCACCCGTCCAGCCCATTAAATAGACGGAGCCATCATAACCCGCAACCGAAATGATACCGGCCATGGAAATAAAGGAAGCGGCGGACATCCAATCGGCCGCGGTGGCCATGGCATTCGCTAAAGGGGAAACACCGCCACCGGCAACGTAAAATTCTTTGGTAGAACCTGCACGCGACCAAATAGCGATTCCGATATAGAGACTGAACGTTAACGCAACAAGGACGTAGGTCCAGATTTGAACATCATTCATAGTGTAAGTTTTAGTGGTTGGTTATTATTCGTCGTAGCCGTATTTCTTGTCCAATTTGTTCATTAACCGAACATAGACAAAAATTAAAATGACAAATACATAAATACTCCCTTGTTGTGCGAACCAAAAACCGAGTTGAAAACCGCCAATACTAATCGTATTCAAGGCATCTTTAAATAGGATGCCCGCGCCATAAGAGACCACGAACCAGATAGCTAGGAGAATAAAGAGATACCTAACGTTCTCTTTCCAGTAGGCCGAAGCCTTTTTTTGTTTTTCTGACATACGGTTATTGGTTTGAAAATTCTTTAAAAAGTAATCCTAAAAATACTATTTAAAAGCGAAACCAATAGTAACATTGCTGGTTCTACCACGAATATTGTGGAAATGAACCAATAAACCAGAACGACGTAGGACTTATTGACGTAGGACATAAGACCTCATATCGTCATCTAGTAAAACAACAATGCTGTTACTATCTATATGCTAAAAGCTTTAGTCAAACAATAGTCATACGTCTTAAGTCCTTTCGTCCTATGTCAATTTCCAAGGGCTATATGACCTACCCACAAAAATAAAGGTAGAACCTCATTGCTAATAGAATCAAGGTATATGTGAACAAAATTTCATTAAGCGAACAATAAGTTCACGATTTCCCGTGAACTTGAGTAATTTATAACCTTTAATTAGGCTTTAGCAAACCCTTAATTTTATTGGGATTATCAAAATTCCCCCAAAAGTATTCTATCTCTATTTTATCATCCATTACCCTGTAGAACATGGTCGTATGTTTGGTAATAAAGGCTTCCCTACTTTGTTTGTCATATTCTGACACCTTGAACATTTCTGGATGCTGTACGATTAAATCTATGGTATGTTCTACGATATCCACAAAGTTGGTCGCAATCTCAACAGACCATAAAACCAACAGATAATCCACTATATCATTAAAGGAACTCTCGGCTTTATGCGTCCAAATTACGGTCATGAACGCAACTTTTTACGAACATCCTTCAGTACTGATTCATGGGTTCTAATTCTTCCTGCGGCGCTATCTTTTCGACTAGCACCGAGTGCTTCTTTTATTTCAAAAGCTTTTGCATCATCAGGGAAAAGCATTTTGCTCAAAACAACCATTTCATCAATAGTGAAATTCCTCTTTTTGACCTTATTATAGAATGTAGCTCTAGAGATACCGAGTTCCGCTATGATATACTCTTTTTTGAACTTACTACGCTCTATGTAGCTATTAATGTTATCCAGTAAATTTTGGTAGCCGTAAATAATATCTAACATTTTTATATATTTTATAAAAAATTATTAGACTAATATAACTAAAATATTGGAATTTTAAATAGCGTGTTTATAGAATAGTACTACTTTATTTGAACCTTTATTCATCATTACCATTAATTGTCGTTTTAACGGCTGTCCAAAAAAATTTAGATGTGGGATTTGGCACCAATGAGGTCTCGGAAATATCATTTAAAGGATTTACCACAATCTCAAGATATTTAAACTAGTCATTGGCCAAGAACATTTTCTCATAGGCCATTCATCAAACTCAATTGAGTACATATGGCTGCTGGATAAAAGTGTTACATCAATACGGTAAACGTCATTCTATTCCAATAGTGACATTATTCTAGAAAAAGAGGTCTGTGCCTCCTAAAGCTGAACTAGCAAGAAATGGTTATACTTTTTCTTAAGTACCGGTATAATTTCAATTCTCACTTTGAAATTTATTCCAAGAACCTAATCAAATCACGGCCACCATATAAAACTCTAACAATACGAAGTTTGTCTTTAAGTTTGCGGTAAAATATAATATGTGAAATGTAAGGCAAGCTATAAAGATATTTTTTGATGTCGTTCCTAGCGCGCCCAATATTGGGGTTGGCACTTAACTTTTGAAAATGTTCTTCCAGACCAATCAAATACTTTATAGCTTGGGCATTACCGAATTTGTATTCGCCGAACTCAAAAATCTCATCAATATCTATGATTGCTTCCTCAGAGACCACATAAGAATAGTTCATGTCGATTTTTTGGACGCTATTATCTGGCTCATTGATAGTTTACTATCCGGCCCATCCCACCCTTTCTCGATTTCCCTTCTAAGGTCCCTAATAACTTTTTCTCGATAAATACCGTGCAAACGCAACGCATCCCTGATTACTTCGCTATTATTCTGATACTCTCCTGAAGCTACCTGTTCGCTTATATACTCCTCCTGTTTTTTAGTAAAACTAATATTCATCTTTCAACTATTTAAAACAAATATAACAAAAATGTCCAAATTTAGCTTATTTGGACATTTACAGCTGAATTTATGAGATATCTTTCAACCCTCAATTATGTAGACAATAATTACTTTTATGCTATTCTACAGATATAAACATGTACTAGTTTAATCTATCAACTTTTTAAGCTCGTAAATTAATCCAGCGATACTATCTTCTATTATGGCCCACATGATTTCGTAATCGATGCCAAAGTATTCATGAACAATCCGATTTCTAAATCCGGTTATTCTCAGCCATTCGATTTGTGGATTTACAATTTTAAAATCGGAATCTATTCTGTTGGCTGCCTCTCCTATAATCTCAAAATTTCGTGTAACTGCATCAATTACCATTTCGTTTTCCAAGAATGCATCGTAATCAAGTTTTGAAGTATATTTTAGGATTTTTTCAGCACTTTCAAGCATATCCATCAACAAAAGTTCATTAACTCTTTTAGACATAAATCAAATCTTCTTCAATGGATTGAAGGTATCTTTCTTTGATTCCCTTTCTAGAAACAAGATCAACTTTTAATTCCATCAATTTTTCAAGCTCGTTGGCCAAATCAATGAACCGAACCCCAATCCTATCATTGAATTCTACAATGATATCCAGATCACTATTTTCATCTCCTTCATTTCTCGCAAATGACCCGAATATGGCTAAGGATTTAATAGGATAAGAATAGAATAATCTACTCTTATTTTTTTCCAATGTTGATTTTATCTCGCTTAAAGATTTCATATAGCTAAGGTAACAAAAATCGCTAAAAGCGTGTAAGCTTATATCTGACCTATTATTTGTTATATATTTCTGATTATTTCATGCATTCAACTGAACCTTAACCTATCTAACGACGAAAGGTAAAACGAGATTACAAAAAGGAGTAGACCCTAAAACCTCAACTTCCCAACAGCATCAATAGTCTCCTCCAAATCGGCATAACTAAGGGCATCGTTAAGAAAATAGCTCTCAAATGCTGATGGCGGCAGGTATATTCCCTGATCTAACATTCCGTGGAAATAGGCATTAAAACGTTCGTTATTTCCTTTGGCGGAAGATGCAAAATCTACTACAGGTTGCTCCGTAAAGTGTACGGAAATCATACTTCCAAAGCGGTTGATTTGATGTGGAACTCCTTTTTTCTCCAAAGCTTTGCCAATACCGTCATGTAGAAAGGCGGTTTTTTTGGCAAGACTTTCAAAAATATCGGGATTTGTATTGAGTTCGGTCAACATGGCAAGACCCGCACTCATCGCCAAGGGGTTTCCACTGAGAGTTCCGGCTTGATACACAGGACCGTCCGGTGCCAACTGATTCATGATTTCGGTTTTTGCGGCAAAGGCGCCTACAGGCAAGCCACCACCGATGACTTTACCAAAAGTGACCATATCGGCTGCAACACCTAAGGCTTCTTGCGCACCACCTTTTGCCAATCGAAAGCCGGTCATGACCTCATCAAAAATCAATAAAATTCCTTCTGCCGTGCATAATTCGCGCAGGCCTTTTAAAAACGCATTGGTTGGAACAATACAACCCATATTTCCTGCAACGGGTTCTATAATTATAGCTGCAATCTCGCCTTTGTTGGCGTTTACCAAGGTTTGCACCTCTTCAAGGTTATTATAGGCCGCCAACAAAGTGTCCTTGGCCGTACCTTGGGTAACGCCGGGACTATTGGGACTACCAAAAGTCATGGCGCCACTCCCTGCCTGTATTAAAAAGGAATCCGAATGGCCGTGGTAACATCCGGCAAATTTTATGATCTTATCCTTACCCGTATACCCGCGCGCCAAACGCACGGCGCTCATACAGGCCTCCGTACCACTATTCACGAAACGTATCTTATCTATATTTGGCACCATGGACACCGCCAACTTGGCCAACTCGGTTTCTATTTCGGTAGGCATACCAAAAGAAGTTCCTTTTTTAGCTTTATCTATTATAGAGTTTATAACCGGTTCGTAAGCGTGACCTAAAATCATAGGGCCCCAAGACGCGATATAATCGATCAACCTGTTCCCGTCCTCATCATACAAATAGGCACCTTTGGCCTCTTTTACAAAAATAGGATCTCCGCCTACGGCCTTAAAAGCCCTTACTGGGGAGTTGACACCACCAGGTATATATTTTTTGGCCTCTGCGAACAGAGCGCTACTTCTTTTATACATCATGGATCACTTGTTGATTTGGGTCTTGACCATCAATTTCTGGCCAACGGAAAGATTGGCATCCCTTAGCTGGTTCAATTTCATTAATTCATCTATAGAGACATAGTATTGTTTGGATAAGGAATACAAGGTGTCTCCTTTTTTAACGATATGTAAGGCGATGTCCCCATCAATTACCGGTTTATTCTTTTCATAGAGCGATCTGGGCACATCGCTATCATATTGGTATAGTTGATGTTTTTCTATGAGATAGATAAGCTTTTGCGGGTATTTTTTATCGGTGGCGTAACCTGCTTTACGCAGCCCCTGTGCCCAGTTCTTATAATCGGTAGTATCATAATCGAACAAAAAGGCATACCTGCTGCGCGTAGTTAAAAAAAGACTATGGTCCCTGTAGGAATACATGGGATGGTTATACTTTCTAAAACATTCCCCTTTGGCGTCATCGTCATGAAAATCATAATCGCCCTGCCAACCTGTGTGGCATTTAATACCAAAATGATTGTTCGTCTTTTGTGCCAATTCGCCCTTTCCATAGCCGCTTTCCAAAAGGCCTTGTGCCAGCTTTATGCTTGCGGGAATTCCGTAGGCCTTCATTTCCCGTTGCGCTACTTCGGCAAAGGTTTCTATGTAATCCGACATATCGTTAATTTCAAAACGCTCGAACCTACCTGTATCCTGAGGCAATGACGTATCGGCCTCAAATTTTGGGGCGTCTGAATCCGACTTCGGTTTTTTACTTTCGGAAAGGACATTCTTGGTCCGTAACGCATCGGAATAGGATTTTTTAGATTTACATCCTATAAGCGAGATGCTAAAACATAATACCAACAGCAGCAGACTTTTCTTTTTCATATTGCAAGCAAAGGTAAATTTTTCTTCTTCAGCACGGTGTTCATTCCTGTAATTCCTTGTAGACCTCCCGTATGTATGGCCAATATCTTAATACCTTTAGCAAAATTATCATTCTTAATCATATCCAACAACCCAAATAGCATTTTTCCAGTATAAATAGGATCCAAAGGAATACCTGTGACCGTTTTAAACTGATTTATAAATTGAATCAATTCCAAACTAACCTTGGCGTAGCCTCCGAAATGATAGTCCGTCATCAATCGCCAATTCTCCTTAGTCGTAATCTTACCAATAGTTTCGTTTAGAAAATCCCCTTTTAAGGCGGAAAAACCCAGCACCTGTTGGTAACCATGGGAACTATTGATGAGTCCGGCCACCGTCCCGCCGGTACCCACACAGGTACAGATGACATCAAATTCTGCATCCTGCTCCACCAAAATCTCTTCACAGCCTTTTACCGCCAAGGCGTTCGTTCCTCCTTCCGGTACCAAGTAAAAATCCCCGAATTGCTGCTTTAATTGCGCTATGAATTTCGCACTTTCGTTTTCCCTGTAGGCTTGGCGACTCACAAATTTAAACAGCATGCCATTCTTATGCGCTTGCTCTAAAGTTGGATTCCCCTGCCAATTATCCTGAAGTTCTTCTCCTCTAATAATCCCAATGGTCTTCATTCCGCGTTCCTTGCCAGCAAAGGCAAGCGCAGCGATATGGTTGGAGTAGGCGCCACCAAAAGTCAGCAGAGTATAATAATTTTGTTCTTTGGCCGCTAGTAAATTGTACTTTAATTTTCGGTATTTGTTACCGGATATAAAGGGATGTAGCAAATCCTCTCGCTTTATGGCAAGGGTAATGTTCTTTTCCGCAAGGATGGGAAGCTGTACGAATTGATTTTTTGGCTGCAACCGAAATGATTTCAGCCACAAAGGTATTTAATAAAGCGGAACGGTTTACGCCGGGAAAGGTAATCGGCTTGGTTTTCATTAAGGTAGGCCTCACGCTCAAAACTAATGTTTTGGTAGGCACGGTAACTATCCATGTACCAAATGCTGCGCAACAACCATTCGGAGAGGTAAAGGACATAAAAAGGTATAATTAGCAATTCCTGCTGCTGCTTTAAATGAATTTTCTCGTGGTTGATAAGAATGCCATCCTCTTTAAGGGCATCGGTTTTTAAAAAGATGAAGGGCCACAAGGAGAGTCCTACATAGTTTTTATAGAAGAAATGTTTGAAAACCAATATCATAGCTAATTGCCTAACCGATTTAAACAAAGATAAATGTTAAATTATCGATTTTAAAACATACCGGTTTTTCTTCCCAACAATACCGATGAACGGCACATCGCCTTAATTTACTCATAAAATTGACGATTGAATTAAGGTTATCAACAGAAAACGATTAACTTTATTCTTGTTGCTCGAACTTAATCAAGTGTATTTTGAAGATACAACCAAACAACATAAAGGTAAGCGCAAAAGATGCCAATACCTAAGTTTTAGATAGATGAAGGAAATAATACCGATTGAAGAAGGCGATTTTTACTGGACAGAAGAAGGATATCGTGTTTTTACCAAACAGTTTCATTTAAAACGGGGTTATTGCTGCGAAAGCGGCTGCAGGCATTGCCCTTATGGCTATGACCCAAAAACGAACAGCCAATAACCAAACATTCTGTTCGGCATGATTTTTGAAGTTATTTTAACAAATAAAGAAGCCTGAAAAATTTAAAAATAAGTATATGAAAAATTTAAAATCACTCCTATTATCGGTACTTGCCCTCGTATTGCTTGGTTCTTGTAATTCGGTTCGAGTACTATCCGATTATGACCAAAAGGCTAACTTCAATGAATACAAGTCTTACGCATTTTACAAAACCGGAATCGACAAGGCCGAAATTTCAGACTTGGACAAAAAGCGTATCCTTAGGGCCGTAGAGACGGAAATGTCCTCCAGAGGTTTCCTAAAATCCGATAATCCAGATATCCTGATCAGCATTTTCACCAAGGAGCAGGAGCGCGTTGACATTTACAACAACAACTTTGGTTGGGGTGGAATGGGCGGCTGGGGCTGGGGAGGTATGGGCGGCTGGGGTATGGGCGGCTGGGGCATGGCAGGTATGTGGGGACCTGGACTCGGTTGGGGCTGGGGAGGCGGCGGCAACATGGTAAGCACAAGCACGGAAGGCTCCTTGTATATCGACTTGATAGATACCAAAACCAAACAATTGGTCTGGCAAGGGAAAGGCGAAGGCACTTTGGCGGATACCAGAAACAGAGAAAGGAAAGAACAGCGTATAAACGAGTTTGTTTCACAGATCATGGAACAGTATCCCCCTAGCGGGATAGTCGCTAACTAAGGTCTTTAACTTACATTCAAAGAAAAATCCAATAGGTAAATTCAAATAGGTATTGGATTTTTTTTAGGTGTTACCGTAAGGTTTTATTAATAGAAAACTTGGAATTCTATCCTAGCGGAGTCCAGGACACTTTCCCTCAACAAACTAAAATATCTGGCTTCTGCTCTATATGACCGTGTGATCAAAATATGCCCCTTTAGGCTGGCTACATGTTCGTTTTTAACCTATAGAAGCGGAAAGTGTTGGCTATTTTTGGCCTCGTTCAGTACAAAGGCACTTTTTACGGCACCGATATTGGGGAGACTAGCTATTTTTGATTTTGCAAAATCATAATAGGCATCCAAGTTCTTGACCGTTACCTTCAATAGAAAATCGAACTCCCCTCCTACCACATAACAGGCGGTAATTTCATCAAACTCCTGAATCCTCAGTAAAAAGTCATCCATAAAACTACCTTTCTGGGCATCTAAGGAAACAAAGCTGAACACGGTAATACTTCGTTCTATTTTAGAGGTGTCCAAAATAGCGACATAGCCTTTTATATATCCTTCCTTTTCCAATCGCTTTATACGTTCATACACAGATGTTTTGGTCAGTCCCAACTGTTGGGCAATGGTTTTTGCGCCTGTTTTTGCATCCGTTTCCAAGATTTTCAATATTTCTCGATCTATACTGTCCAAACTTTCTGGCATACTTTTTCCCGTTTTACGTATCGTTAATCGATTTAATATATACAATATTCCTAAAACTATATCCTTTTAAAGGAATTATCACCAAATTACAGTCCATATAAAAAGATTTACCCCATAATAACTACCTTTAATAGAAAATAATAAATACGATGTATCATTTAGCTCAGGCAAATATTTCCCGATTTAGCGCGCCTTTAGATGCCCCTATGATGAAGGAATTCGTAGATTTCCTAGAGCCCGTGAATAAATTTGCAGAGGAAAGCAAAGGATTTGTATGGCGCCTAAAGGACGAGGAAGGGCGCTCCGCCTCCTATTTGGAATCCCCTTTTAAAGACGAAATGATGGCCATAAATATAAGTGTGTGGGAGGACATGGATTCGTTTAAAGATTTCGTTTACGGCTCCGTTCACAGCTATTTTCTTAGGAACAAGAAAAAGTGGTTCGACCTTTCCCAACCCTCCCAATTTATTATGTGGTGGATTCCGGCCTGCGAAATTCCTACCTTGGAATCGACCAAAGAAAAATTGGAATATCATGAAAAGCACGGCGATACGCCCAAAGCATTCTCCATGCGCACCCTATTTGATACCCAAGGCAATCCTATAAACCTATCTTGATCATGAACTACGAAAGCAACCCCATACTGGATAAACTTCCCAAGCATCTAAAACAATACGTAAAACCGCAAAACTATGCCGATTATACGGCTATAAACCAAGCAGTTTGGCGCTATGTGATGCGGAAAAACGTAGATTACCTAAGCCAAGTTGCACACGGGTCTTACATGGGTGGCCTACAAAAAACAGGTATTTCCATAGACCATATTCCCAATATGTACGGTATGAACCGTATTCTAAAAGACTTGGGCTGGGCAGCCGTTGCCGTAGATGGTTTTATTCCGCCAGCAGCATTTATGGAGTTTCAGGCATATAATGTACTGGTCATTGCTTCGGACATACGCCAATTGGAACATATAGAATACACGCCAGCGCCGGATATTATACACGAGGGTGCAGGACACGCACCCATAATCGCCAATCCGGAATACGCGGAATACCTAAGGCGTTTTGGGGAGATAGGTTGTAAAGCGGTTTCGAGTGCCAAGGATTTTGAACTCTATGAAGCGGTACGCCACTTATCTATCATCAAGGAAGCCAAAGGCACCGACCCCTTGGAGATAGAAAAAGCCGAAAAAAATATAGAGGAACTACAAGAAAACATGGGTGAACCCAGCGAAATGGCGCTTATACGCAACCTACATTGGTGGACGGTGGAATACGGACTGATAGGCACGGTAGAAAATCCAAAAATATATGGCGCCGGATTACTATCCTCCATCGGCGAAAGTGCTTGGTGTATGACAGACGAAGTGAAGAAAATACCCTATTCCATAGCGGCGGCACATACTTCTTTTGATATTACCAAACCACAGCCACAACTGTTCGTAACGCCTGACTTTGCTTTTCTGAATCAAGTTTTGGAGGATTTTGCGAATACTATGGCGCTACGTACCGGTGGGCTAAAGGGCATTCAAAAGTTGATACATTCCAAGGAACTGGGCACTATAGAACTAAGCACGGGGCTACAGGTCTCCGGAAATTTTGACTATGTGATAGCGCACGAAGGTGAACCCGTTTATTTTCAGACCAAAGGAAAATCGGCCTTGGCATTTCGGGAAAAAGAGTTGGTAGGACAGGATACCAACAAGCACGCCACCGGATTTGGTTCGCCCATTGGCCGCCTAAAAGGCATCAACATAGCTATAGAGGAAATGAGCCCAAGAGACTTGAAAGCCTACACTATCTATGAAGGCAAATTTATTTCCTTGGATTTTGTGGGCGACATAAACGTAAGCGGAAAAATCATAACCGGCACTAGAAACCTACAAGGACAGATCATTCTTATCACTTTTGAGAACTGTACCGTTACCCATAAGGGAAAAATACTGTTTCAATCGGACAATGAGCCCTACAACATGGCCATAGGAGAACATATTGTATCTGCTTACAATGGCCCTGCGGACGTAAAAAGTTTTGACCTTCTGGACCACGAACTCAGTAAAACCATTTCTAACAAAGAGGATATCTCCGAAAATGGAATAGAATTGTATTATCGGCAAATACGTGATTATAGAGAGGGAAAAAATACCACGATTTCCAGAAATAAAGTATTTAAAGAGCTAAAGGAACGATTTTCTAAAGATTGGCTCTTGTCCGTTGAACTCTATGAATTAGCGATTACCAATGGTGATGCAGCTTTTGCGGTGGAGATTAAAACCCATTTGGAAAACGTAAAACGCGACCAACCAAAACTGGGGCATTTGATAGACGATGGTTTATTATTAGCGGAAGGTTCAGCTTTAATTACCGTTTAAGTTCCAACTCGTTAAAATTTGTTATCGGGGTATCCTCATACATCAACTTCCAGCCCATACTATTGGTAAGGATATAAAATTTTTGAAGCTCGCTCAATAATCTGTTCTTAGCGTTTGTTTTCAACGTTGATGTTTCTATTTTTTTAAGAAGGGACGCATTTACATTACGCTTTATCTGATTATAATCCCCAGCACTAAACGGATTTAGATAATCTGCCGTAACATCGTAATATTCAAAATCGGGATTCAGTTTTACTTCAGGTTCGGGGATGCTGCTTATAGTTAATGTTTTATTGGCCTCATCTAGTTCAAAGCCTATTTTGGAGAGGTCGTAGGCAATGAATACCTCGGCATTTACTACCACCAAAGCCTTTTTATCCGCCGTAATCAATGGCCCAAACAGCTCTTTGGAATCCTTGTAATTATAGACTTCCGCAAAATGACCTTCGGTAACGATCAGTTTGGAAACATTGTCTATCTGCTGTTGGATGAGCATGGAGTTTTCTTGCAGAATAGCTTTGGATTCTTTTTTATCCGCGCAGGTCCGGAAAACCAAGAAGGCAGCTAACAAGGTTACCATAGCAATTAAAATTTTCTTCATATTAAAGTGCTTTTATTTATGAACTAAATTCCATAAAGGGATACCCAATCTGTAGGTCGACGATTTTCTCTTGAAGCGATTTTTGAAACTTTTGATGTTCCAATCCCTTAGTATTAAATGGCCTGTGCCGTAATCCTTTCTGTATTTCGTCTACCTTTTTCATGACTTCTTTGGCATCATTGGAAACCCAAACTTCCACAAACTTCTCCCAAATATAATCAATGGCCAATTGATTAGGGTGTACCATATCCGTATCGTAGAAACGGTAATCGCGTAGCTCGTCCATCATGATTTCGTAGGAGGGGAAATAATCCTCCCCCCAACCCCCTCCGAGGGAGGGGGAGTTGACTATGTGATGAATGGCAGTAATTAGATGTGATTTGCTTCTTTGGTTTTCGATGAAACCATCTTTTAAATGGCGTACCGGAGAAATCGTAAATACAAGTTGTGTATTTTTGTTTATACTTTGAATCTCTTGAACTGTGCGCTGCAAGCTTGATGTTATTTCGGCAACGGATAACAAGTGCTTTACAAATTCTTGCTGAGGGACTTTATGGCAATTGGCAACGGTTTTTCCCGATTCTTTTTTTCGGTATACCCATGCCGTTCCGAAGGTTATAATGATGTGTGTCGATTTACGTAGCTGCGCTTCCGTTTTTATAAGCTGGGTGTTTAGGTTTTCTAAAAGCTGTTCTTTGGATACATCGCTAAAACCGGAATGTGCGTCAAAACAATGCCAACGTTCATTTAAAAAGAAAAGCTCATCTTCCCTGTAGTATTGTTTTTGGATAGCCTTTGATATCAGATTCTCAATAGCCAAGGGATGAAAAAGGATTCCAAACGGATTTTGTAGCGTCCGAAATTTGAAATAATGGAGCTTTGCACCCATATTTTCAGAAAAACAGGAACCCAACAACACTAATTTACTGGAATAATCAATTTGATTAGCTGCTTTTTGGAATGGGATTTGGGTTTGTAGTTTCATTATATCGGTTTACGGTATCCAGTTTCGGTGTGCAGTTTGAATTAATAAGGACTACAAATTTGAGCTATTATAAATACCCCTTCGCCTTCTCCAAAGCCTCCGCAATCCCTGCCGGATTCTTACCTCCGGCAGTAGCGAAAAATGGCTGTCCCCCGCCGCCGCCTTGAATATATTTTCCTAGCTCGCGCACAATAGTGCCGGCGTTCAAGTTTTTGGAAGCTACCAATTCTTTGGAAATATAGCAGGACAATAAAGCCTTGCCGTCTTGTTCCGTAGCGAACAGAAGGAATAGGTTCTCCTTGTTCTGGCCCATCTCAAAAGAGAGGTCTTTGATGCCCGCCGCATCCAAATCTAGCTGTTTGGCCAAAAACTGTACACCGTTTACTTCTTGCAACTCTTGGGTCAAATCGCCTTTTAGGTTTTTCGCTTTTTCCTTTAACAATTGCGCCACTTGCTTTTTTAGTTCCGTATTTTCTTGCTGAAGACCGGACACCGCTTTTAAAGGGTCTTGCACGTTCCCCAAGACTTCCTTGATGTCCTCTAAGGATTTGTTATTGTCGAAAAAATATTCTTTCACCGCATCACTTGTAACTGCCTCAATACGCCGTATTCCAGCGGCAACGGCACCTTCGGACTTTATTTTAAAATGCCAGATATCTCCTGTGTTTTTTACATGAGTACCACCGCATAGCTCAACCGATTGGCCAAATTTTATAGTCCGTACCGTATCGCCATATTTCTCGCCGAACAAGGCCATGGCACCTGTGGCCAAGGCTGCTTGCATAGGAATGTTTCGTTTTTCCTCCAAGGCCAAATGACCTTCTATTCGTGCGTTTACAAAATCCTCTACTTGTGCCAACTCGTCATCGGTCATTTTGGAGAAGTGGGAAAAATCGAACCGGAGGGATTTGGGCTGCACGGCAGAACCTTTTTGTTCTACATGCGTACCTAAAATTTCCCGTAAGGCTTGGTGCAACAAATGGGTAGCGGTATGGTTGGCCTCGGTAAGTTGTCTGTGTTTCGCATCTACCACGGCCTTAAAATTTCCCTCCAGTTTTTTGGGAAGGTTCTTGGCAAAATGAACGATTTCGTTGTTTTCTTTTTTCGTGTCTATGATGTACACCACGTCACCATCGGCAGATTCCAGATAACCTTTGTCACCTGTTTGTCCGCCTCCTTCGGCATAAAAAGGGGTAAAGTTGAACACCAACTGATACTGTACACCTTCTTTTGTAGAGGTGATTTTCCTATACTTTACAATATTCACATCGGCCTTTAGGGTGTCATAGCCTATAAATTCCTGTTCACTGTCATAGGCCAACACTTCCCAATCCTGTTTGGACACCTCGGAGGCCGATTTGGAACGTTTTTTCTGCGCTTGCATGGCTACATCAAATCCGGCCTCATCCAAGGTATATCCTTTTTCGCTTAGAATGAGTGCGGTCAGATCTATTGGAAATCCGAAGGTATCGTACAATTCAAAAGCCTTTGCCCCGTCTATCGTTTTGGTTTTGGCATTGGAAATGATGGCATCCAAAAGCACCAAACCTTGATCTAAGGTCTTTAAAAAGGAATGCTCCTCCTCTTTCATCACATTTTGAATCAACTGTTTCTGTTTCTTTAGCTCCGGAAATGCGTCACCCATGGTCTGGGCAAGCACATTCACCAAACGGAACATAAAGGGTTCCTTGGTGTTCAGAAAAGTAAAACCGTACCGCACCGCGCGTCTCAGTATCCTTCTTATAACATAACCCGCTCCGGTGTTGGAAGGCAACTGTCCGTCGGCAATAGAAAAAGCTACGGCCCTGATATGGTCGGCAATAACGCGTATCGCAATGTCGGTTTCTTCTCCAGATTGTTCGGGATTGCCGTATTCCGTATAGGTAATGGTCTCTATCTCCCTAATGATCGGGGTAAACACATCGGTATCGTAGTTGGATTTTACGTTTTGCAATACCATGCACAGGCGTTCAAAACCCATTCCCGTATCTACGTGCTTGGCCGGCAAAGGCTCCAGACGACCATCTGCCTTGCGGTTGTATTGCATAAAAACCAAGTTCCAGATCTCTACTACCAAAGGATGGTCTGTATTTACCAAGCTGGCACCGGATACCTTTGCTTTTTCTTCCTGTGAACGTATATCTACATGGATTTCCGAACAGGGACCACAAGGCCCTTGATCGCCCATTTCCCAGAAATTATCCTTTTTATTGCCTAGTATAATTCTGTCTTTAGGTACAATCTTTCGCCATAATTCATAAGCTTCGGTATCTTTTGCCAAGCTGTCGGCATCATTACTGCCTTCAAAAACCGATACATATAAACTGTCTTTATCGACCTTTAAAACATCCGTCAACAACTCCCACGCCCAAGTAATGGCTTCTTCCTTAAAATAGTCGCCAAAACTCCAATTGCCCAACATCTCGAACATGGTGTGGTGGTAGGTATCCTTGCCCACTTCTTCCAAATCGTTATGCTTGCCGCTTACGCGCAGACACTTTTGGGTGTCGGCAATCCTGGGGCGTTTTGGTTCAGTTATGCCCAAAAAATATTCCTTAAACTGGTTCATTCCGGCATTGGTAAACAGCAGGGTGGGGTCGTCTTTAATGACCATGGGGGCAGAAGGCACGATTTGGTGTTTTTTGCCTTCAAAAAAGTCTAAAAATTGTTTACGTATATCCTTGGAATTCATCTAAAATGCTAAGCTTTTACAAATTTTAACCGTTTATAGAAAACAATTTTTATATTTGTTTGTTATGTTAAAAAATAAACCACAAAAATAGCATAAAATCCATTCATGTCTAAGGTAAAATACCATTACGACCCAGACACGCTATCGTATCGAAAGATAGAGCCACAAAAATCCAAACGCTATAAACATATTGCCTTGTTTTTTTTAGGTTCGTTTCTCTTTGGTACTTTGGGATTGATATTGCTTTTGAACACCAACTTGATCAACACCCCGCGGGAGCTCTCCCTTGCACGTGAACTTAAAAATTATGAACTTCAGTTTGAGCTCCTAAACAAAAAGATGGAACATATTGAAGATGTTTTGGTTAACGTAGAAGATCGGGACAACAATATTTACCGGTTATATTTTGCGGCCAATCCCATTCCCGAAGAACAAAGACGGGCCGGTTTTGGCGGTATAAACCGTTACAAAGCCTTGGAAGGTTTCAATAATTCGGAAATGGTCATCGCTACGACAAAACGGTTGGATATTATTAAGAAACAGATGGCCATACAGTCCAAATCCTTGGACGAAATAACGAAACTGGCGGAAGAAAAAGAAAAATTACTCATGGCCATACCCGCCATACAACCTATAAACAACGAAGACCTTGCGAGAATGGCTTCCGGATACGGCTGGCGTTCCGACCCCTTCACAAAAGCCCGTAAAATGCATTATGGCATGGATTTTACCGCTCCAAACGGTACGCCTATCTATGCCACCGGCGATGGAACGATTACGAGAGCCGACAACAATTCCTCTGGCTACGGAAAACACATTCGGCTAGAGCACGGGTATGGTTATCAAAGTCTTTACGCACACCTTAGCCAATACAATGTAAGGGCAGGACAAAAAGTAAAACGGGGCGACCTGATCGGTTTTGTAGGAAGCACGGGACGTTCGGAAGCACCGCATTTGCACTACGAGGTATGGAAGGACAATGACCGCATTAACCCACTTAATTTCTATTACGGCAGTTTGACCGCGGAAGAATTTGAGAACATGTTGAAATACGCAAACCAAGAAAACCAATCCCTGGATTAATGCAAATAGAACTTACTGAAAAAAGATATTATGGCATAGGCGAAGTAGCCCGTGCCTTTGGGGTAAACACCTCCCTTATCCGTTTTTGGGAAAAGGAGTTCGATGTGCTCCAACCCAAGAAGAACGCTAAGGGAAACCGTAAATTTACCCCCACGGATATTAAAAACCTCCAGCTTATCTATCATTTGGTAAAGGAGCGCGGTTTTACGTTGGATGGTGCAAAAATCCACTTAAAGGAGGAAAAACAAAAGACCCTTTCCAATTTTGATATCATCCAGAAATTGGAAGGCGTAAAGGCAGAACTCATCAAAATTAAGAATCAACTATAAACACTATACCATTTGTTCCCAAAAGGAACTACCTAAATTACACTGATCATGAAAAAAGGAATCATTGCATTAATCATACTGGTCGTCATCGCTTTTGGCCTATACCAATGGGGCGTTGGATTTAACAATACCGCTATCGCACTAAAAGAGGCCTCTACCAAAACATGGGCAAACGTGGAAAGCTCCTACCAGCGTAGAAACGACCTTATAGGAAATTTAGTGAAAACCGTGCAAGGTGCGGCCGATTTTGAAAGAGGCACCTTGACCGATGTCATAGAAGCCCGTGCCAAAGCAACGGCAATAAGCATAGACCCTACCAATATTACGCCAGAACAATTGGCACAGTTCAATCAGGCACAAAGCGGGTTAAGCGGTGCCTTGAGCAAGCTATTGGTTACCGTGGAACGGTATCCCGACCTAAAGGCCAACCAGAATTTCTTGGAACTGCAATCGCAATTGGAAGGAACGGAAAACCGTATCAACGTAGCGCGAGACCGTTTTAATGCCTCCGTAGAGCCTTACAACCTACACATTAAGAAATTTCCAAATTCCGTTTTAGCAGGCTTCTTGGATTTTGACGAATTGACCTATTTTCAATCCGAAGCGGGTTCCGAACAGGCACCGGATGTTAATTTTGATTTTTAATAAAACCGGATGTCCAGAGTCGAGGATTTTTTAAATAGTACGGACGAGCAGGAAATCGTGGAAGCGATTCTGAAGGCGGAGAAAAACACGTCCGGAGAGATCAGGGTTCACATAGAGGCACATACTGACTTGGATACTTATACGCGAGCCAGGGAAGTTTTTCACCTCCTTAAAATGGACAATACCAAGGAGGAAAACGGTGTACTCTTATATGTCGCCGTAAACGACAGAAAATTTTCTATATGTGGCGACAAGGGCATAAATAAAGTGGTTGCCAAAGATTTTTGGGAGTCCACCAAGGACATCATTCAATCCCATTTCAAAAAAGGAAATTTTAAGGACGGCATACTTGAAGGGGTTATAAAAGCAGGGACCGAACTGGAAAAGTATTTTCCTTGGGAACATGGCGACAAAAACGAACTTAGCAATGAGGTATCTAAAGGCTAGTCTAAGCTTTTTATTGATTTTAAGTTTTCTTCCAGCATGGAGTCAGTTTGAGGTACCCGAAAAACCGGACCTGCAAACTAGCGTCTACGATTACATTACCCTACTCTCAGATACCCAGAAAAATGCACTGGAACAAAAACTGATCCGCTATTCGGACAGCACTTCTACACAGATTGTCGTTGCCATTATCGCCAGTACAGAAGGGGAGAACATTACGTATCTTGGAGCGCAGTGGGGACAGAAATGGGGTATTGGTCAAGGCGGCGATGACAACGGTGTCTTACTGCTTTTAGCCCGTAACGACAAAAAAATTGCTATCAATACCGGTTATGGCGTAGAGGGTAGCCTAACCGATGCGATGTCGCGCAGAATTATTGAAAATAGTATCATACCCGAATTCAAAGCGGGCGATTATTATGGCGGACTTGACAACGGTGTCGATGCTATTTTTCAAGTATTGACAGGCGAATTTAAAGGAGAGCCTGGGTCAACTAGCGAAAAAGGCTTTTCCTTGCGTGCCTTTTTACCTTTCATCATCTTTTTCGTCATCCTCATTATTCTCTCCAAACGCAGTAAGGGTGGCGGAGGTCGCAATGGCGGTCGTAGAAAAGGTATTGGTATTTGGGATATGATCATCCTTAGCAACATGGGCCGGAGCGGTGGTGGCTTCGGAGGCGGTGGGGGCAGTTTTGGTGGAGGCAGAGGTGGTTTTGGCGGTGGCTTCGGTGGCGGCGGATTTGGCGGCGGCGGTGCTTCCGGGGGGTGGTAATTCTAATACAGGCTCAAAAATCAAATTCAAATACAAAATTTACCTTTTCGCTTCGCTTGGGAGAACACGACAAACACAAGTTCAAGTTCAAATACAATAAAAGCTATTCGCTGATCGCTTTGCGCTAACCGCAATTTTTACACTAGCCTTACCCTCTTTTCAAACTTAAAAAAGGCTATATGATGATCGGCATGCGCCATTTTTACTCTTCACTTTTTTTCAAACTTAAGATCAAACAAAAAAAGCAACAGACGTCTTTGCGATTAGGCACGACGAAGTTATGTGTTGAGTCATTATATTGAATTCCATTGGATATCCACTATTTGTTTGAAGAGATTGCTTCGACCAAAAAGAGCCTTGCAAAGAGGTTGGTCTGGATTTTTACCTTACTGTTCTTTACGTAAAACACAAATAGGAATGGGGATTATGTATTTATTACGCGCTAGCAACTACCTACTACCCTCTATTTCAAACTTGAAACCACAGAATTCTGAAACTTCGCGCATCGGGCCACCTACTTCTTCCGCATAAAAACGGTAATAGGCACTCCCGTAAAATTAAATTCTTCCCTGATCTTATTTTCCAAATAGCGTTTGTAGGGATCCTTTACATATTGCGGCAAATTACAGAAAAAAGCGAATTGTGGATACCGCGTGGGCAGTTGGGTGCAAAACTTGATCTTTACATATTTACCCTTGTAGGCCGGCGGTGGATACGCTTCAATTAACGGAAGCATGACATCATTGAACTTCCGGGTAATTATTTTTTTGTTCCTATTGTTGTACACCTCAACGGCGGTTTCTATCGCCTTAAAAATACGTTGCTTGTTAAGTACGGAAATAAACAATATAGGTACGTCCGTAAACGGGGAAATCGCTTCCTTTATGCGTTGGGTGTACTGCTTTATAGTATTGGTCTCTTTATCTTCTACCAAATCCCATTTATTTACAAGGATAACGATACCCTTGTGATTGCGCTGTGCCAGCCAAAAGATATTTTCCACCTGACCATCAAAACCCCGTGTGGCATCCATTAACAACAAACAAACATCGCAATGCTCTATGGCACGTACCGATCGCATGACGGAATAAAATTCCAAGTCTTCCTTTACCTTGGCTTTTCTACGGATACCCGCGGTATCTATCAAATTGAATTCAAACCCAAACCTATTGTATTTGGTATCTATACTGTCCCTGGTGGTTCCGGGGATATCCGTTACTATATAGCGCTCCTCGCCAATAAGGGCATTGATAAAAGAGGATTTTCCGGCGTTTGGCCTCCCTACTACGGCGAATCTGGGGAGTTCGCTTTTTTCTTCGACTACATCTGGCAGTTCTTTCACCAAGGCATCCAATAAGTCGCCCGTTCCGCTCCCGTTTATACTGGAAAGGGTGTGAAATTCCCCAAGCCCTAAAGCGTAGAATTCAACCGCATCTTCTTCGCGCATGGCATTGTCCACTTTGTTGATAGCCAAAAAAACAGGTTTCTTTACCCTTCTTAGCAATTTGGCAACATCCTCGTCCATACCGGTTACCCCGGTTTCTACATCCACCATAAAAATAATAGCATCCGCTTCTGCAATGGCCAGTTCTACCTGTTTGTCTATTTCCTTCTCAAAAACATCATCGCTTCCCAGGACATAGCCACCGGTATCTATTACGGAAAACTCCTTGCCGTTCCAGTCGCTTTTCCCGTAATGCCTATCTCGCGTAACGCCGCTCTCGGCATCCACAATGGCTTCTCTACGTTGGATTAAACGGTTAAACAGCGTTGATTTCCCTACATTAGGCCTTCCTACAATGGCTACAATGGCGCCCATAATTCTTTATTTAGGGTGCAAAGGTAATGTATCCTTTAGAATAGGAATCGTTAGCCGTTGATTATTTGGCTACTATAGCTTTACTTGGAAGCGTACTCCGAGATATAATTGGAATGGGAACTTCGCCCCAAATAACTTTCGCCATGATCGCGATTTCTTATGACCTTGGCAGGGGCCCCAAAAGCCACGACATTGCTGGGAATATGGTTTACCACCAAGGCACCGGCACCAATAACGGAATGGTCACCGATCTCTATATTTTCAATAATACTGGCTCCCAAACATATAGCGGAATAACAACCTAAAATAAGATTACCTCCCGTACTGACCCGTGGCGCCAAGCTGGAATAACTGCCGATATGACTATCATGATCCAATGAAGCATTGGTATTGATGATGCAATGCTGTCCTAAGATAGATCCTGCATTTACAATAGCCCCGGGCATGATCACGCTGCCGGCCCCTATTATGGCATTACTGCCTATGGTAGCCCTAGGATGGATGGCATTTACAAACAAAAAGTCGGGGTCGATGGCCAAAATACGATCAACCATGAGCTTTCTGGACCAATTATCGCCAATAGCTATGATGCCACCGTAAATGTTAAAAGAAGATAAGATATAGGGAAGGTCAAATTCCGTACCTAAGACGGGATATCCTTTATGTGAAATGCCTTTTTTCTTGTAGGAATCCACAAAACCCTTAATGTTATAAACACCTTGTCGCTCAATGCAATCCGCCACAACACTACCATGTCCTGAAGCACCAAAAATAATTACGTTTTTCATATTATCGGAGAATTTATGCATTTCATCGATAAAATATGCATTTCATCGATGATTCAAATATACATAAAGTCTTCGCGAAACTTAAAAAAATGTGAAAATTAAATACGGATTATATACTTTACGATAAAAAAAGGCAGATTGTACAAACAAAAAGGAACAACAACCGGGTCTTACCACACGCAATCTTCTGGCAATATTGTCAACCGGAATACCCAAAGCGTTTTAACTGATTGGCGTTACTTCGCCAGTTTTTGTTCACTTTAACGTAGAGTTCTATATGCACTTGCTTGTCAAAGAATTTTTCCAAGTCCTTTCTAGATTCCACTCCCACCCTTTTCAAGGCGCTTCCCTTATGGCCGATAATGATTCCTTTTTGGGAATCCCGTTCTACCATAATAACGGAACGGATGCGTATGATTTCCTCGTCCTCAAAAAACTCCTCGGTCTCTACCTCAACGGCATACGGAATTTCCTTTTTGTAGAACATCAAAATTTTCTCCCGTATGGTCTCGTTTACGAAAAAACGTTCCGGCTTGTCCGTTAACTGGTCTTTTGGATAGTAGGGTGGCGAAACGGGCAACAATTCTAAAATGCGCTCGAATACGCCTTTGATATTAAAATTTTGCAATGCCGATATGGGGTGTATCTCCACGGTAGGCAACTGCTCCTGCCAATACTGTACCTGTTCCTCTAAAAGCTCCTGTGTGGCAGTATCTACCTTGTTCAGTAATAAGAGTACAGGAATTTTAGAATTTTTTATTTTCTCAAAAAAAGCTTCGTCCTTTAATGCCTTTTCCCCAATTTCTACCATATAGATAAGCACATCCGCATCCTCAAAGGCCGATTTTACAAAACCCATCATACTGGATTGTAATTCGTATGCCGGTTTGATGATGCCTGGAGTATCGGACAGTATCATTTGAAAATCGTCCCCGTTCACAATTCCCAAAATACGGTGTCGGGTCGTCTGTGCCTTGGAGGTGATAATGGATAGTTTTTCGCCCACAAAGGCATTCATCAAAGTCGACTTTCCTACGTTAGGGTTCCCAATTATATTTACAAAACCTGCTTTATGCTCTTTCATGCTTTACTTTTAAAAAATAGGCTTTCATTGCCTTGTTGACCCTTGGTGCCAAATACAATACCGCTATCATATTAGGTATCACCATAAGCGCAAATGATAAGTCGATTAAATTTATCACTAAATCTACCGAAGCTACCGCTGCAAAAGTAATACTACCCACGTAAATGAAATTATAAAACTTCCCAATTTTCGCATTGGTAATAAAAGAAAGACATTTAGTACCATAATACGAATAGGTAAACAAGGTAGACAAAGCGAAAGCACTCACCACAACCATTAATAAAACGCCACCGTAGGGTATAGCCCTTTCAAAGGCATTTAAGGTCATTGCAATTCCGTTGGTTTCCGTATCTAAATGTGCACCACTTATGATAATCACAATTGCGGTAAGCGAGCACACTATAATGGTATCTATAAAAGGCCCCAGCATGGCCACCAAACCTTCCTGAACAGGTTCTTTTGTTTTAGACTGCCCGTGGAACATAGGTGCCGTACCTATACCGGATTCATTCGAAAAAACAGCCCTACGGATTCCGATAATGATTAAACCCCACAGACCGCCGGCAACGACTGTTTTGAAGTTAAAGGCTTCGGTGAAAATCAGTTCAAAAGAAGGCAGAATTTCGGATACATTGGTAAAGAGAATATACACAACGGCCAGCAAATACATCAAAACCATAAATGGCACAATAGCAGTAGCCACTGTTGCTATTTTTTTTAGTCCCCCAAAAATCACAAATGAAGTAACAATAGAGAGTACAATTCCAATAATTAATTTCCATTGAAAATCGCCCAAAACCATAAAAACTTCATCGGGCTCTATGACCGTCATCAAGGTTTGCGTAAACTGATTGGTGGTAAACGCGGGCAATACGCCAAACAAACCCGCAATACAAAAGAAAATAGCGAGCGGTCTTGCTTTGTTCCCCATTCCTTTGGTAATGTAATACATGGGGCCGCCTTGCAGCGCTCCCTCAGAATCTTCCCCACGGAACATGATAGATAGGCTACAGGAATAGAATTTAATGCTCATCCCGATTATGGCCGTAATCCAAATCCAAAATACAACACCCGGCCCGCCCAAATAAATAGCAATGGCGACCCCGGCAATATTTCCCATGCCCACCGTTGCGGCTACCGCAGAAGAAAGGGCTTGCAGATGGCTTACTTCGCCCGGATCGTTGGGGTCATCATACTTGCCTGCTGTAATCTGTAAGGCATGTTTAAAATACCGATAGGGCAGTAATTTGGAGTAAAATACCAAAAACAGGCCGCCACCTATAATTAAAAAAAGCATTACCCACTCTGTATAAGGCAGTATGCTCGATAAGAATTTATTAATTATTTCCATTTACAAATTGAAAAACGGGTTTAACTTGGTAATTTAGGGAATTTTAAATGGATGGCTTAAGAAATATTTATCAATTTAAGTTTTGATAGTCGAAAAAAAGCATCGTATATTTGCAATCCAAAATAAATCAGTCAGCCTAATGAACTGAAAGCTTAAAAGCTAAGTTGAATGTTTTGGAAACCCATATCGCGGGATAGAGCAGTAGGTAGCTCGTCGGGCTCATAACCCGAAGGTCACTGGTTCGAGTCCAGTTCCCGCTACTAAATTAACCCATTGATTAACAGGTATTTAAACCTTTTTTCAATGGGTTATTTTTTTAATACCTTACAAACCGCATACGCTACCGCATACAGTCACGGTTTGAAAAAGAAATTTACAGAGCCCAAAATATACCATGGTGGGGAGGATTTTGACCTCTCCAAACGTTGGTATGTCTACTATTCCTTCGAACATCCCACAAAAAAAGATGCCAAGGGAAATCCCATTTTAAAACGTCAAACACCCATAACCTTAAAAGTCAACCAGCGCTATAAGTCCAAAAAGGAGCGCCTGTTCCATTTACAGTTGATCCGTGATGCCCTGCACCAAATGTTGAAGGATGGATATTCCCCTTATATAGAGAAAGTGGAAGGAAAAATCATGGCCTATACAGCGGTGTCCGCCCTGGATTTTGCTTTCGACCTTAAGAAAAGTCTTTTAAGCGAGACCTCTATCCGTGACTACAAGAGCAGGGTGGAGCGGTTTAAAAGATATTTAAGGCAAAAGGGAATCCTAGAGCGGAACATTCTTGAAATCGACAAAAAAGTGGTCAACGGATATCTTAACGAAATACAAAAAACATCCAGTGCCCGTAACCGTAACAATACCAAGGTGGTTTTAGGGGCTCTTTTTTCGGTCCTGGAGGACAATGAGATCATCCCAAGGAACTTTGTTCATAATATTAAGAAGTTAAAGACCAATCCAAAACGAAACAAGACCTATTCACTCGATATCGTTGACGGCCTTTATGAATTTTTAAAGGATAAGGACATCCAACTCCTTTTCTTCATAAAAATGGTCTCCTATAATTTCCTGAGACCGATAGAGGTGTGCCGATTAACGGTAGGTGACGTAAACATCGGTCAGAAGCAACTTCAGGTCAGGGCCAAGAACAAATTGGTGAAGACAAAGATCATCCCCGACCAGATTCTGGATGAACTGAAAAAACTTGACCTTTCGAATGCCGACCATTTTCTGGTATCCCCTGAAGGTGTTGGTCCATGGGACACCACGGAGACCAATAGGCGCAACTATTTTTCAAAGCGGTTCAAAAAGGCCAAAATCCAATATAATCTATTTTTAAAGCAGGAAGGAAAATCTTTTCAGTTGGGCAAGGACCATACGGTCTACTCCTTTCGACATACCTTTATTACCAAGCTCTACCGTGAACTTAGAAAAAGTTATGCCACTACCGAGACCTATGACAGGCTCATGTTGATTACCGGACACTCCACATT
>Ga0075108_10000236_pt1 | contig 33895 bp, 29 predicted proteins | sample AntAceMetag02UK1_FD_69797 | JGI IMG/M metagenome (GOLD analysis project Ga0075108, IMG submission 69797) | Saline lake microbial communities from Ace Lake, Antarctica - Antarctic Ace Lake Metagenome 02UK1 | ecosystem: Environmental > Aquatic > Non-marine Saline and Alkaline > Saline | place...
CGCTACCATCAAATCGGAATAGCCGTTGATGACTTTAGGCTGGTCCGTGAAATCAGGGGTTGTATTGACCATACCCAAAACTTTTACGCAACGTTTTACTTTATTTAAATTTCCCAGTTCGGCCTTCAGCACTGCAAGCTGATTGATACCCGTTACACGTGCGGCCTCGTAACCCTCCTCAATGGTTAGGTGCACCCCTATTTTACCGGTAATATTCCCGCCGTCATCCTTAAGGGGACCTTTGCCGGAAAGGAAGATGAGATTGCCCACACGCACCGCGTTCACATAATTTGCTACAGGCACCGAAGGTGTACCGAGTTCAATTCCCAACTCTTCCAATTTGGCCTCTGGGTCATAGCTGGCTTCGGGCTTTTCAAAGGGTTTTTCTTGTACACTACTTGGAACTTCCCTATCCATGTTGGTATTACAGGCAAACAGGGCAGAAACACAGATAATCAGGTATATTTTCTTCATTTTTTATTATTTTTTATGCGTTGGACAGTATTTCTTTAATTCTTTTGGCAACAATCCGTTCTTGACCTGGCTCCATCATCCACGTGGTAATGCCCACTTCGTCTTTATTGCCCACAGTTTCTATCGAGGGATGACCTTCACGGAGTTGTTTGCGCATTTCGTCCGTGCTGATCTTTACCATACTTTGGTCCCACCTAATTTTTAGACTTGGCACGTGGTTCGCATGCATGGGTACATGAATTTCCGTTTCCACGCCATTTACAGCAGATGCGCTGTCACTAATCAGTTTGATCTGTTGCTCCCAAAGTTCCCATTCCTTTTTATGGTCCCTGGCAAGATATAGTTCCAAGGCCACCATCATGCCCAGAACTTCTTCCTTGTTTACCTTCATACCCCTACCAATAGTGGCTCCCCTAGGAGGCGTATGCATTCTGGCCGCTTCAATATACTTTCGTTTGCCCAATAAAATACCGGCACTTTGCGGTCCGCGAAGCCCTTTTCCTCCAGAGAAACAGACCATATCAAATCCCATCTTGGTAAATTTAAAAAGATTCTCTACAGGTGGTACATCTGCTGCACAATCAATGAATGTGGGAATATTATGTTTTTTGCCCAAGGCGATGAACTCTTCCCATTTAATTTCGCCGTTCTCCGTGTTGGCATTTAAAAACCAGAGCATTGCGGTTTGGTCGTTAATGGCTTTTTCCAGTTCCTTTGCAGTAGTAACTTCAACGATTTTGGCTCCGGTATTAATGAGCGCATGGGTATAGCCTATAGCATGGCCTTTTTGCACGATGACCTCATCTTTGAGCCCTTTTGTGTTGGGCAACTGTGCCACTTTTTTCTCGTCCGTACCACACATGACTCCGGCAAGCCCAAGGGTCATTGCAGAAAAGGCACCAGAGGTTACTGTGGCGTACTCACATTGCAGTAATTCGGCAATACGCTCGCCCACCTTGTCTTGCAGTTCATCCAAATTCACATATTCCGTGGCGCCATATCCAATGGCATCGGTAACTTCTTTGTGCATCAAGGAACCGGTCATTGCCGTATAGGTACCTGCCGCATTGATGAAAGTGCGTAACCCCAACTCTTTAAAAAAGTCTCGCGCCGCCGGCTGTAGTACCGCTTTTTCCACCATTTTGGCCGATATCATACTTGGGGCCAATAAACCACCTACCAGCGGTAATGCAGATAGGGTCTTTAATGCTTTTCTTCTACTGCTCATGTTTTTATTTTTGTTATTCCCGTGAAAAAAGGAATCTGGTTAATATGACTTTAATCAATGGCCGCAATACAATCCATTTCTACCAAGGACCCTCCGGGAACTCCCCCATACGTGGCCACCGTAGTACGTACTGGGGGATTTTTTCCGAATCTGCCCCTAAATACCTCGTTCATTCCTTTATAGTCGCCCAAATCTGCTAGATACACATTTACCTTCAATACCTTCTCCATGGATGAGCCGTTCCGCTCCAACTCCTTTTGTAGTTCCTGAAGCACTATTTCGGTATGTGCCTTTATCTCGTAAGGTTCCACATGGGCGCCCTTACCTGCTATGTATAAAGTGTTTCCGTGTTTAACGGCCCCTGAAAAAAGCGGAATGTCTTGATCGGTAACGATATCGCCAACAATCTCCTTTTTAGCGATTTCTTTCCGATCGGCAGCTTGTAAGCTGGCTACACCAAACAGGCCTGCCAATCCCATTCCTATTTTCTTAAAAGAAGCTCTTCTCGTCGTGTTGTTTTTCATGTGTTCTCTGTATTAGTGAATTAATTTACCAAGTCCGTTTTTTTAATAGTTCTTGAATTTGAGCCTTGGGCACGGGCAATTCGTCTATATGGTCATTGAGCCATTTAGAAAAATCCTTTTCGATTTCGTCCGTCCATTTATTATCAATTTGCCCAGGGGTATATTTACCTTCCTTTAATCTACCTATTCCGAACAGGTCCCTTAATCGAACTACTTCGGAAGTAACCACCACAGTTTCTGCCAAATGTGCAGGAATAAAGACCACCCCTTCCCTTTTTGCCAAGACCACATCACCGGGAAGAACGGTGGCGACCCCTATGCGGATGGGTGAATTGATGCCCAGCAACATTACCTCGGTCAGAAATGAGGGATGCCAACCACGGACAAAAGCGTTGAAACCTTCAATTTGCGAAAGGCCTTCCTGATCTCTACTGGAAGCATTAAAGACCACACCAGTTTTAGTTTTTGCATAAATGGAATTGCCCAAATTGTCACCTATGAGGGTCCCGTCAACAATTTTACCAAAGCCATCGGCTACATAGACATCGCCCAATTGCAACATATCTATAGGCCAAGAATTGGTGTTGCCTATTTGACCCTCTTGTTTGCCTTTTTTTATAATCTGGTCAGAGACATCCGGTCTATTGGGCATATATTGCACGGTTAAGGCACGGCCTACTACCGTCACATCATCATGCAAGGGTTCCCAGCCCCCTTCAAACTGATTATGATAACCTTCATTTCGCAACACGCCCCAAGCCTCCTCAATGGCCACTCCCTTCATCCGTTCCAAAACATCATCGGCCACTTTGGGCCTTCCATCCTCAAAACGTTCCCCAACCCATTGTGGCGTTAGAAAAACAATGTGCTCCTTTGTTGTTGTTTGTGCGTAAAATAGGTGGCCCATCAACAAAAATATAAGGCATCCCATCCATAGTTCTTTTTTTTTCATCTCTATAAAAATTCGCTAACCAGTTAATATTTGACTATATCGATTGGTATCGCCATTATTTGATTAATACCCATTATGGGCTTTTATCGGTTCCGATTTCCAGGTTAGTATCTGTTTTGTTTTCAACAGGGTCTTTATCCCGCCACCATGTGGCCAATGAAGATCCCGAAATATTCATCCATGGTCCAAAAACGGCAGGAGCCAAGCCTACTGTGGCCACTTTTCCCATTTCCAGGGCAATTCCGGAGGCAAGTCCGCCATTCTGCATCCCTACTTCCAAGGCAATGGTGCGGCAGTCTCGCTCGTCCATTTTAAGGGCCCGGCAACTCCAATAGCCCAAAAAGTACCCCGCTATATTATGTATAATGGCAGCCATTACCAAATATAGTCCGATCGTTAGTAAACTGTCGCGCCCAGCGGCCGTAATGACCATTATGATCAAAGCGATGCCCGCCATGGATACGAAGGGCATGGCCTTGTCCACCCAAGGTGTTTTTCCATGAAAAAAATAATTGAACAGCAAACCTAAAATAATGGGCACAATTACGATTTTTATGATACTGAGCATCATCCCCCAAAAATCGATAGGCACAAACTGACCGGCAAAAAGTTCCATAAGAAGGGGAGTCATCAAGGGTGCCAGCAAGGTAGATACGGCAGTTAAGGTAACGGAGAGTGCCAAGTTGGCCTTTGCCAAATACGCCATAACATTAGAGGCCAGACCACTTGGCGATGACCCTATAAGAACCACACCAGCCGCAATTTCAGGCGGAAACGCAAAGAAAGTAGCAATAAGAAAACCTAAAATGGGCATGATGGTAAATTGGCATAACACACCGACCAGGACCCCTTTGGGCATCTTAACAACGCCTAAAAAATCCTTTAGGCTCATAGCAGTTCCCATACCGAACATAATGATCTGTAATAAGGGTACGATCAATAATTTCATTTCAAAACTACCTATTTGCTGTAGGTATTTTGGATAGAACATGGAAAGGGAAACAGCTCCAAAAATCAATACGGTAAAAGAGAATCCTTTAAGCTTATCGGACCCCCGCATGGCCAAGGCCGCAAACAAAAAGAAGAAAATGACCAAAGAGCCTACCAGTTCTTTGGAACCTGAAAGGAGCATCACTAAAAACGCCAACAAACAAATTCCCGCCAAAGCCCATAAAAGTTTATATCCCTTGTTCATGACAATGTCGCTTTACCTTTATTCATTCCAAAGAGGGGCCGCTATACCGTTCAGATCATATACCACTACACCGTTGCGTATGGTAAGTTCACATTCCAATTTTTGATTGCCCTCCATCTTTTTGCCCTGACTATCAATAAAGCCAAATTTCCCTTTTCTAAGGTTTAAAATGGCCACATCGGCCACGGCACCTTCAGATAGGTGTCCTAGGTCTTCCCGCTTTATATTTTGGGCGGGATGCCATGTAACGCCAGCAATGACCTCGTTCAAGGACATATTCAAATTTAAGAACTTCGACATGATATTGGCAAGGTCCTTCATCCCTGCATTCATGCTGCCCGTATGCAGATCCGTGCTAATAGTATTGGGTTTGAATCCCTGTTGTATGGCGGGAGCCATCTGTTCAAACAAAAAGCTACCGCCGCCATGGCCAACATCAAAGATAATTCCCCGTTCTTGTGCCTTCCAAGCAAAATCCTCCACTTTACCGTTCTCATTCACAATGGGCGTGCGTCCCTTAACATGGGCGTAGGCATGGGTAAAAATATCACCGGGACGCAATTTTTCCATGAATAGGGTCGTAAGGGAAAGTTCGGGCTCGCTACCTCCAAAATCGATCATGACCGGAATATTTGCAAGTTTTGCTGCCGCTACAGCCCTTTCCGTAGGAGTCCAATCAAAACCACTATAATGCGCCAGTTTAACACCGACCACGAAGTCGGAATATTGCCGGGCAACAATTGCCGTGAGCTTTTCATCCATATCGCCCACATTTTGCTCAATAGCACCTCCCTGCATACCAGCCCCCACAATATTCAAGAATGCCAAGACCCTTGTTTTAGAACGATCAATGGTCTGCTCCTTAAAAATTCTGAAGTTGCGCCACCCAGCACTACCTGCATCCACCGTAGTGGTAACGCCTGTGCGAAAAGTGAAGCCGTCCGGGGGGAGGGCAGAAAAACTATTGCTTAAATAGGCTTCGGGCTGCGTGCCAAAAAAGTTATGGCTGTGCATGTCTATCAGGCCGGGAGTAACATATAGGCCTTCGGCATCTATTACCCTTTTTGCTTCTTTAATGGCTATGTTAGGCGCAATACGTGCAATTATGCTGTCTTTCATCGCTATGTCCATTTTTTTGTCAATACCGCTTTTGGTATCAATAAGATGGCCATTCTTAATCAGGATGTCATACTGCTGCGCTCTACCAAAAGTCATCGTTAATGACATAATCGCCAATGACCACAGCATCTTTATATTGGTTTTTGTTTTCATGTGTTCAAATTTTATTTTTTTCAAAGGTCTGATGTATTTTTATCTCTTGCCGTAACTATTCACCCCCGGCCAGAAATCCTCTTGTTTTACCCTAGCCCTAAAGGGAACCATGACGATTTCTGGGCTCTCACCCTTTAGTCCCGATATCTATCGGGAGGGAAAAAGAGGGCAGAAATTGCCGGACTCTTTTAAGGTGTAAATACTTACCTCTTGCCAAGCGAAGGCCGTATTGGCTTGGCCTTCATGTAATTAGATATTCATTTATGATGTTCATACTTATTTTTCCTCGAAATCCGCTTTTATGGGTACAATGGGTTCTCCACTTTCAGATTGTGCAATTCTTATGGCAGCAACTTCAGTAACATTTACATCATCCGCCTCATTGCCAAAATTGGAGCGGATATAGGTCAACACCTCGGCAATCTCCTTATCACTTAAAAAACTGTGCCGCGGCATTACCCCATTATAGACATTGTTGCCTATTTGAATGCTTCCTTCCATACCGTTCAGAAGGACTTTGATCAATGTTTCCTTATCGCCTGTTACCCAATCCGTACCCGTTAGGGGAGGAAATCTTCCTGTGGCTCCTTGCCCGTTCTGCTGATGGCAGGCGCTACAATATTGGTAGTAGATTTTTTCGCCGCCAACCAGGTCGCCCTTCATTAGGTTATCGCCCTCCTCATGCGGAGAACGAATGTGTGATAAAGATTTTCGGGATTCCATGGTCAAGAGCTGTTCATCACCAAAACTGGCCTTGTCATCCTCGTAGCTAATTTTCCATATTTTTCCTTTAACCGAGTCTGAAATGTACATTTCCCCGTTGGGACCAAAAGCTATCCCCATGGGTCTATAATGTGCATCTTTTACACTAACAATAGGATCAACAACGGCAAAACCATCTGCAAAGACTTCCCAGTCTCCACTAGGTTTGCCGTTCTTAAAAGGAACAAAGCCCACAATATAACCAGATTGAGGATAGGGTGCCCTGTTGGTAGATCCATGAAAAGCGATAAAGGCACCATTTTTATAGCGTTCCGGAAATTGATTTCCTTCATAAAAAACCAAATCGTTGGGTGCCCAATGACCTGGAAAACCCATAACTGGATCGTCAAAATCTGCACAGCGACCCACAATTTCGCCATCTCCACCATATTCAGGCCCCAACACTTTTTTTCCCTTTACCTGATCATAATAGCAATAGGGCCAGCCAAAATTGGAGCCTTCGGTAACACGCATAAATTCCTCTGATGGCAAAAGGGCGCTTTCCCTTGGGGTAAAGGTATTTGGCCATAGCCTTAAAAGATCGTCCCGACCGTGTTGTACCACATAGAGTTCGTCATCTAAAGGATTCCAGGCCATGGCTACGACACTACGGATACCGGTTGCGTATTTAAAGCCGTCTTTTTGGGTCTGATTCAGTTTGTTCGCATCAAAACGCCAAATACCTCCATGATCCGCCAACTGGGGACAAGGATCCAAACCAGGTGCACCCGGTACTCGTTTGGGTTCCTGACACGCATTTGAGGGCGCCCCGAAAGGAATATACATATATCCTTCATTGTCAAAGGCAATAGGCTTGCCGATATGTTCATGTTTGCCATGTTCGTGATCATCTGTCATCACTACTTCCATTTCCCCTTCGGGAAGCATGGTATTAGGATTAAGCTTATAGCGATACACTACCAGTTCCGAACTAAAATACAGGTAGCCTTTGTAGATGCGCATACCTGTTGCATAACTCCATTTTTGTTTTTTACGATATGCCCCAAATTTCTCTATAACATCGGCACTGCCATCACCATTTTCATCTTTAAGGGCTATGATACCCGCTTTATCATGTGATTCCCGCAACTTGCCATACAGAATACCATTCTCGGCAACGGCGATATGGCGTACCCTTTCTGCAACACTATCTACAACTACAACGGACGTAAAGCCATCGGGCAAAAAGAGTTCGCCCTCTTTTGCAGGCTCCTTGCATTGAATACAGATAAAAATAACGGAGAGGACAAGAAAGGAATTTCTTAAAACGGAAGAAAAAGCCATAGGCAAAAATTTTGTGGTTGGTAAACTAATTTTTTAAAGGGCTGGTATTGAAGACCTTTAGGAGTCTAATATATGCAAAAAACAATCCCCGAAATAAGAAAGTTTTATTCCTTTTGATTTAGTAGTTCAAGACGGATTAAAGATAAAACTATAATACTGGTTTTTGTTAGTTTTCACTCAAATCGCAGCAAACCAAAGAAATCTGGCTGATGAAAATCCGGTCGTTCCGTACCAACTGGGTTCCACGTAAGGTAATGTGGTTGGGTGGTGTCATCACCACATTTATAAAAATTGGCGTTGGCGGCAAGTTGCCCCAACTGAAGTCCCTTATTATGAATAAAGACCGATTTGGGAATAATTACGGTCATTTCCCATGAGTGCTCCCCACTTTTCTCCTCAAAGGGCACGTTGCCTAAAGTTGAAGCTATTTGTATTTCGTTTTCAATGATTGCCGCAGGGACAAAAACCCGTTCATGTCGGCCTGCTCCATAGGCCAGGTGCACTGTTCCGATACAATTAAACTCGAAATTATAATAACTTCCGGTCTGCTCCGGATCCACAAAGAACTCTACACAGCTATCCCTGTGGGTGGCGGAATTGGTTTCGGTATGTTGGGCAAGAATATGGTTCTCGGTTACATAGAACTTCAGCCATATTTGGTCATTGGCATGGGCAATTCGGAATTTGACATCGGGCGCATAGGGAAAGGCATCCCAATTGACTAAAGCTATTACCTGAAGTTGGGTTTCTTTCTCTAGCATCGCACCTATTTCCGCAATAGCAATGGATTCAGGGGCACTTAGCTGTTTTACGAGGAGTTCTTTTTTCATATCGGCTTGGGCGAAACAGTTTGTAATCGTTAAAATAAATAGCATCGCCTGGAGACTTATAGTGCCATTGTGTTGGTAATTTTTAGTTAGTTTCATAGTAAAAATAGTATTGAAAGCTAATATACTACTTCAAAGTACAACTTGTTCAAATTACACGATGGCAAAAAGGCCCGAAGTATGACTTATTTATTGTTTGTTTTCCACAACACACGGCAGAACCTAGGAACCTGGAGGCTACCACAAAAGAATGTCCTTTTAAAAAAATCAGGCTTATAAATACCCTATTTTTATTAGAGTTTTAATTTCAATAAATGAGTCAAATACTGATCGATATGACAAAGACCCCAAAGGTTTGATACTGAAACCCCCGAAGTTTCGGGGCAGCATAAACCTTTGGGGTCTGACCTGCGAGTTAGATTTAAGTAGTTTGAATAGTGTTATTGCCAAGGCGTATCCACCAAAAAAAAAGACTTGATACTGAAACTCCCGAAGTTTCGGGAAAGCATGACCCTCTAAAAAGCCTAGTTAGACTACCGGCTCCCCGTACAAATCAAAATCGGCTGCTTCCGTGATTTTTATATCCACGAACTCGCCTTGTTTAACGTAATGCTTCGCTGCGTCTATTAAAACCTCATTGTCAACATCGGGCGAGTCAAATTCGGTTCGACCCACAAAGTAATTGCCTTCCTTACGATCTATGATACAACGGAAGGTGTGCCCTATTTTCTGTTGGTTCAATTCCCATGAAATCTGCGACTGCAATTCCATAATCTCGTTGGCCCGTTCTTGCTTTACCTCCTCGGGAATGTTGTCCTCCAGGTTGTAAGCATGGGTATTTTCTTCGTGACTATAAGTAAAACAGCCCAAACGCTCAAAACGCATTTCCTCTACCCATTGTTTTAGGGTCTGGAAATCTTCCTCGGTCTCTCCCGGATACCCTACGATCAAGGTGGTACGTATGCTCATGTTGGGCACGGCCGACCTAAAATCCTGTAATAATTTTGTGGTCTTGGCCTGTGTGGTACCGCGCCGCATACTTTTTAGAATACTATCAGATATATGCTGTAAAGGGATATCCAAGTAATTGCAGACTTTTGGCTCGCGATTCATGACATCCAAGACATCCATGGGAAAGCCTGTTGGAAAGGCATAGTGTAAGCGTATCCACTCAATCCCGTCTACCTTGACCAATTTTTCAAGCAATTCGGCCAAATTCCGTTTTTTATACAGATCCAATCCGTAATAGGTAAGATCCTGTGCGATTAAGACCAGCTCCTTTACTCCTTTTGCAGCCAGTTTTTCAGCCTCGATAACCAAATCTTCCATCGGCTTGCTCTTATGCTTGCCGCGCATTAAGGGAATGGCACAAAACGAACAAGGTCGGTCACAGCCTTCGGCAATCTTCAGATAAGCATAATTTTTTGGTGTTGTAGTCAATCGCTCTCCAATAAGCTCGTGCTTATAATCGGCACCAAGTGCCTTTAATAGATTGGGCAGTTCACTAGTACCAAAATAGGCGTCCACATTAGGGATTTCCTTTTGGAGGTCTGGCTTGTAGCGTTCACTCAAACATCCTGTGACAAAAACTTTATCTACCAACCCAGCTTCCTTCTTTTCTACATATTCTAGGATGGTATTGATGCTTTCCTGTTTGGCATTCGCAATGAAGCCACAGGTATTTATTACCACCACGTTGCCTTCCTCTTCATGCACAACCTCTTTCTTGTTGGCTTTCAATTGTCCCATGAGCACCTCAGAATCGTAAACGTTCTTACTGCATCCTAGGGTTACTACATTGATTTTGTTCTTCTTAAGTGATTTTGTACGCATAGCTTTTTAATGGGCTGCAAAAATACGATAAGGGAAATAAAGAACCGGCTTCTTAAACGATTTCTTATGATTTTACGTTAAACCATAAGGTCGAATTGGAGTCCAATACCAAAACCAAGGCTATGAAAAATACAACACATATATTTTTATTGATTTTAGGCATGCTATCTTTATCCTGTTCCTCAGATGCAGATGTTAGCACCGAAAATAAAATAAATGAGGAGGAAACTGCCGTAAACCTATATTTCCCTCCCTTGAATACCACCGAATGGGAGACCACGACCTTTACAGAACTAAAATGGGACGAGGTTGCCGCGGAAGCATTGTATGCTTTCTTAGAAGAAAAAAATACAAAAGCTTTCGTAGTATTAAAAAACGGGAGAATAGCCATGGAGTGGTATGGAACGGATTTCACCAAAGATTCCCCATGGTACTGGGCATCCGCAGGAAAAATCTTAACTTCTTTTACCACGGGAATTGCTCTTGACGAGGGATTTATAAATTTGACTGATAAAAGTTCCGAATATTTGGGCGAGGGCTGGACTTCCCTTTCAGCGGACAAAGAGGATTTGATAACTGTTTGGAACCAATTGACCATGACAACGGGAATGGACGATACCCAAGGGGATTGTAAAACCGCGGACTGTCTTACCTATGTTGCAGATGCGGGCACACGCTGGTCTTACCATAACGCACCTTATACCATGTTGCAAGATGTTATAGCAAACGCCACCAATACCAATTTTGAAACTTATTACAATTCTAAATTGAGGGATAGAATTGGAATGACGGGACAATGGCTTTCTACCAATGGTTCCAATAATGTGTATTGGAGTACTGCCAGGAGCATGGCGCGATTTGGACTCTTAAACCTGAACAATGGGATATGGGAAGAAACGACAGTATTAGGTGATCTCGATTTTTTAAAAGGTATGAAAAACACCTCTCAGGAATTAAACAAATCCTACGGATATCTGTGGTGGTTAAATGGGAAGGAAAGTGCTATGATTCCGAAGTCCCAAGTTGTTTTTCAGACGCCATTAATGGCTAATGCTCCCGAAGACCTATATGCTGGACTAGGAAAAAATGACCAAAAACTATACATAGTTCCCAGTCAAAATCTTGTGTTAGTCCGTATGGGAGACAATACGGGAGAACCTACTCTTGGCCCTTCTAGTTTTGACAATGACCTTTGGGAATACATCAATATGATTATTGAGTAAATAACAAATTAGAATTTTACTTTTCAACAATTCCCTGAGATAAAACTGAATGATTAAAACAGATCATTTATCGTTTGTGCAAATACTACATAAAGCCCGCAACTATTGATACCCCACAGGCCTTTTCCGTCTGGCAAATACCTTCTCATAAGCCGCTCCCAATCGCAGTAATTCGGCTTCTTTAAACTGTTTTGCGATAAAGGTGAGACTTATGGGTTCTCCTGAATTTTTATAGCCCATTGGCACGGTCAAGGCCGGATATTTGGCTACCGCGGCATGTCCCGCATGATAATTATTGATAGAGAGCACGGCATCCAAATCGTTCGTGTCCAGTACGGTATCAAAGAACGTCCGCCCGTAGGTTTCCAATCGCTGTTTGATATCTTCCAGACCTTCTGCGGTTGTGCTATCCGCTAAAATACCATGGAACAATGCTTGGCCGTATGGAACTCTAATTACGGAGTCCGCGGAATTGAATGCAATAGCATCCGCAATATTTTTAATGTTGACCTTTTTAGAATCGGTATTGGTTTCAAGATATTTAGGCAAATCGTTCCGCATATCGATATTCAGAATACTCAGAAACCCATCCATGGGAACCTCGGGTGGTATAAATTCGATGATTTCTGCCCCCAAGGAGCGCATATTTTCTACGGTAGCCTTATAGATGGAATCGCTTTCTATTAACGTTGAAAAAGCACCAAGTCTCATTTCTTTGAAGTCCGTAGGATGCAAGGGAGCGGAAAGTATACCAAGAAACTGATCATTGACCGACTTCCCATCAGCAGCATCATAGCCCATAAGGGCAGACAACAAAATGGCATTGTCCATTACATTCTTGGTCATAGGCCCTGGCGTATCCAGGGTACTGGAAATAGGTACGATTCCCGAGCGACTCAACAAGCCAACGGTAGGTTTAAGGCCCACGACCGAATTCTGACTACTTGGAGATAAAATAGAGCCCGAAGTTTCTGTTCCCACCGCTGCAACAGCGTAATTGGCCGCCACCGAAGTACCGCTACCGGAACTGGAACCACCTGTTTCAAACAAACCTCTCCCATAGGGATTCATCGTTTGTCCGCCAACCGCGCTATAACCAACAGGACAACCATCGCATAGAAAATAGGCCCATTCGCTCAAATTGACTTTACCAAGTATCAAGGCTCCTTTTTCCTTTAACTGCGTTACGATAAAGGCATCTGCCACTTCATTATCCATTAAACTAATGGACCCTGCCGTGGTGTTCATTCCCTTGGTATTAATGTTATCCTTTAACAGGATCGGCATCCCGTAAATAGGATGTCGAGACTCGGGTGCGGTACCATTTTCAATCTTTTCGTCAAGGGCGCGCGCTTCGTTTACAACGTTTTCGTTTAGGGCTAGTACCGTATTCAGGGTTGTTTTGTTGTCCAGTTCGTATTCGTAAATGCGATGAAGATAAAATAGCACCAGACTCTCATAGGTCAACCGACCTTCTTCAATACTTTTTTGAAGCGAAACTATATTCTGCTCTAAAATCAGGGGTTTTAAAGCTTTATAGGTTTCCTCGGTCATTTTTGAAACAGCATCGTAAAGCGGCAGAAATACATCGTTCTTGTCCAAAACCTTGGACTGTATTAAACGATACTGCATGCGTTTGGTTTCATGATCGGTATTGGCGACCACATCTGCTGCATCGTCATACGGTTCCCAAATGCGAGGCTTCTCAACCGTTTCTTTTGAACCTTGATTGCAGGCCCCCATTACAACACAAAACAGCACTACTAACACGTTCCTCATCGCTACTCTTTTTTAGACTTTTCTATTTTTTTTCCAAATGCCGATCATTCTCTGGTTCATTCTTACAAACTCATCCTTTCCTTCGGTTTCTGACATATTCATTGATTTTGTAGCAGATAAGATAGCGTCCTCATAGCGTCCTAATTCAGCTTGCAACAGGGATTTTATCCGATAAAAATAATAGGTTTCCCCGCACAGTTCCAAGGCCTTGTTTACATGATCCAGAAATGTTGCGGTCTTTATTCCTTGCTCCTGATAATACCTTGCAATTTCATAGTACGTTTGGGCAGTGGGCGTATTTTGTAGTTTTTCCTGAATTTGTACTTCCATGACGGACTGTGTATCTACAGCTATAGGCAGCGTAATCTTCGTGTGCGCCCAATGCCAAATCATAGCGACGGAATCATGTGTGATTCCGTCAAAAGAAATACTGAAATTTTCTTGAAAAGCAAGGACTTTAGCCGGTGTAACGGTAATGCGGAGTGCATCCTCGGATGCATCGTACGCAGTCCTACCATCGCCCCAATGCGTCGTATTTTTATGAAAAACGATTTGCCATTCCCTCTCGGATGGAAAAGCATAAAGCGCATAGCTTCCCTTTGGAAGAATATTCCCCAAAACGCTTACATCGGTATCAAATATAATCTTGGTAACCTCATTGGCACCAACACGCCAAATAAGATTATAAGGTACTAAACCAGGAAAACCATCGGAATCATTTCCGAAAATAACCCTTCCCGTTACCGCAGGCCTGAAGTATTCAATACTGATTTTTGATAGACCTATTTCCTGTTCTATTTTGGCCAAAGGACTCGCTTCGGGATGGTTAAGCTGTCCCGAAGTACTACCGGACCAGAAAATGCAAACAAGAAATAGTAGAAATTTCAACTTTTAACGGTAAAGAAAGAATCTACGAATTCGTGCTTATTGAAGACCTGTAAATCTTCAATTCCTTCGCCTACACCAATGTATTTTACCGGAATCTGAAATTGGTCAGAAATACCTATTACCACACCTCCCTTAGCCGTTCCGTCCAGTTTAGTAACCGCCAAAGCGGTCACTTCGGTAGCCTTTGTAAACTGCTTGGCCTGTTCAAATGCGTTTTGTCCCGTAGAACCATCCAACACCAATAGTACTTCATGAGGTGTATCCGGCACTACTTTTTGCATAACACGCTTTACCTTGGTAAGTTCGTTCATGAGATTCACTTTATTATGCAAACGTCCAGCTGTATCAATAATTACTACGTCGGCCTCTTGGGTAACAGCGGAACTAAGGGTATCAAAAGCAACGGAAGCGGGATCACTTCCCATTTTCTGTTTTACGATAGGCACTCCCACGCGGTCTGCCCAAACTTGCAACTGATCTATGGCGGCCGCCCTAAAGGTATCCCCAGCGCCCAATACCACTTTATAGCCTTGTTTCTTCAACTGAAACGCAAGTTTGCCTATGGTCGTTGTTTTTCCCACACCATTGACTCCTACCACCATAATCACATACGGCTTTATATCCTTGGGGACTTGAATCTCGGTAGCATCCCCTGTATGGGTTTCCGACAGTAGGCCGGCAATTTCTTCGCGTAAAATACCATTTAGCTCGTCCGTGCCCATGTATTTATCCTTGGCCACGCGAGCCTCAATGCGCTTTATGATTTTTAGGGTGGTGTCCACACCAACATCGGAGGAAACTAAAACTTCCTCCAGATTATCCAAAACATCATCGTCCACTTTGGATTTTCCGGCAACGGCCTTTCCTAGCTTGGAGAAAAAGCTTGTTTTGGTCTTTTCAAGACCTTTGTCCAAACTTTCCTTCTTCTGAGAAGAAAATATCTTTTTAAATAAACTCATGTTATCCTTAAATTGTTACTCAAATATAAAAATTAAAAAGCCCCTTTCAGAAGAAAGGGGCTTAATAACATTTTAAAAAAAATGTTTTAATTTTTAGCGATCCAAGCATCCACCAATTCTGGTGCCATAACCGACTCAACGAAAACGTAAGCACCGGATTTTGGTGACTTTACCATTTTTATAGCTTTTGTCAATCTTTTGGAACTTGTCTGTAAACTTGCTACCGTCTTCTTTGCCATGACTAATTATATTTTATTGTCATTTCCGCGTATGCGGAAACCTATTTAATTTCTTTGTGAACTGTCATTCTCTTTAGTATAGGATTAAACTTTTTAAGTTCCATCCTTTCTGGAGTATTCTTCTTGTTCTTGGTAGTAATATACCTAGATGTTCCAGCCTGTCCCGATTCTTTATGCTCGGTACACTCTAAAATCACTTGAATTCTGTTGCCTTTCTTTGCCATCTTAATCTATAATTTTCGGGATTATTTTACTAACCCTTTAGCTTTTGCCTCTTTCAACACAGCTGAAATACCCTTTTTATTGATGCTCTTTAAACCTCTTGCAGAGACTTTTAAAGTAACCCAACGATCTTCTTCAGGAATGTAAAATCTCTTTTTGGAAATATTTACATCGAATCTTCTTCTGGTTTTATTTATGGAGAAGGAAACGTTATTTCCAAACATCGCTCTCTTTCCGGTAATTTCACAAACTTTAGACATTGTGTCGAATTTTTCTTTTAAACAGGGTGCAAATTTATATCATTTTTATCTTATCGGCAACATTCTACTTCACATTTTTAAAATTTCTTTTTGAAGTAATTCAAATGCCTTATTAACAGACTTTTCCACAACCCGTTGTCTATGATTGCCCATTAGGAACTTTTGTGCAACTACGCCATTAGGGGAAGCTATCGCAATGTAGACCGTTCCCACCGCAACCTCGGAATCTCCAGTAGCGGGCCCGGCATTACCGGTGGTGGCAATGGCAAAATCCGATCGCATTAATTTTTGTACACCGCTGGCCATAGCTATGGCGACCTCTCCGCTTACCACGGAATGCTGCTGAATTAGCTCACTTGGAACCTTAAGCACCGTTTCCTTAATGGCTGTTGCGTAGCTTACCACACTCCCTTTAAAATAATGGGACGCACCTGGTATCGATGTAATTTTGGATGCAATCTTACCACCGGTAAAGCTTTCGGCCGTAGCCAAGGTCAACTCTTTTGCGGTAAGCAATTTCGCCACTACTTCTTCTATGGTCTCCTCGTCTTCGGTACCATAGATAATATCCCCTATCAATGGAATTAACTTTTTGGACTCCGCTTCAATGGCGTTCGCCAGCACATCGTAATCGGTTCCTTTGGCCGTCAAACGCAATCGTACTTTTCCCAGATTGGGCAAGTAAGCCAGTTTAATAAATGAAGGTAGCGCATCTTCCCATCCCTCAATCTTTTCGGCTATAGCGCTTTCGCCCAATCCGTAGGTAACAATAGTTTTATGAATGATATAGGGCCGTTCGTAAAAATCGACCAACTTGGGCAACACTTCATTCACCATTAGGTTTTTCATCTCAAAAGGTACTCCCGGAAGTGAAATAAAGGTAGTTCCCTTTTCGTGAAACCACATGCCAGGTGCCGTACCATTGGCATTGTGCAACACTTGGCACTTGCTGGGCACCAATGCCTGCTTTCTATTCAGATCCGAAATAGGCGTGGAAATATAGTTGGCAAAAATAGCTTCCACATGTCGTAAAACTTCTTTGTTTTCTACCAGTACGTCATCAAAAAAATCACAAAACGTATGTTTGGTAATATCGTCCTTGGTAGGTCCCAGACCACCTGTAACGATTACTACGGCTACCCTTTCTTTTGCATCGGCCAAGGCACTAAGTATGTGTTCCTTTTCATCCTGTACCGAAGTTATTTGATATACCGATATACCTATTTTATTGAGTTCCTTAGCGATAAATGCGGAATTGGTGTCCACAATCTGGCCAATGAGAATCTCATCGCCAATAGTAATAATTTCTGCAAGCATTATAGGTCAAAATCTTTTTGAAGCTCTGACACCACTTGATGAATGTCTGCCTTTAGCGAAGGAAAAATGCGTTTAATTTCCTCCATATTGGATTCGTTCTTTCCAAGTGTTTCCATTTCCAAAGCGGCCGCCCGGGTCTGTTCCATTCCCAAGAGATCTACATTGGGCTTTATTTTATGCGCCAATTGATAGACCTGTTGGTAATCATTTTCTTCCAAGGCAATCTCCAGGGCATTCAAATCTTCCGGAACTTCTTCAAGAAAAACGGATACCACAGAATTTATGAAATCCTGATCGCCTTCCGCCATCTCGTTAATCTTATCAAGACTATAAATCATTACTTTATTGTTAGGTTAAAAAGTTCCTTATCCTCCAAAATGCCGGAAAGGTAGTCATTTGCCGTTACTTTCCCAACACCGGCAGGGGTGCCTGTAAAGATAACATCTCCTTTCTTCAGCATAAAAAAAGTGGACACATAAGCGATAAGCTCATCGATTTTCCAGAGCATCAGCCCCGTATTTCCGGATTGCACGACCTCGTTGTTCTTTTTAAGCTCAAAACTAATGTCGTTCAAATCATTATAGTCTGTTTTGGGCACCCACTCCCCTATAACTGCGGCACCGTCAAAGCCTTTGGCCTTTTCCCAAGGCAAGCCCTTTTCCTTTAGCTTGTTTTGTAAATCCCTTGCGGTAAAATCTATTCCCAGTCCAATTTCGTCATAATAGGTATGGGCAAAGGATTCCTTTATATGCTTTCCTACTTTTTTGATCTTCACCAATACTTCCACCTCATAGTGTACGTCATTGGAGAACTCGGGAATATAAAAGTCCTGCTCTTTTGGCAACACGGCAGAATCCGGTTTAATGAAAACTACCGGTTCCGTGGGCCTTTCATTTTTAAGTTCCGTAATATGGTCCGTATAATTACGACCTATGCAAATGATTTTCATAAGGATTATTTTACTTTTAAACTTTTTTGAGAAAGAGGGATAGTTTTAAATTTTCGATTGCTCCTAAAGACTAAGCTATCGATTTTTGTCCAACACCTTTGCCTTTATTTGTTGTTTTTTGTTCAGTCGCACATTTCAATTCAACTAAAAATAAGGTTTTAGTTTCTTGTACGTTTCAGCCAGGTTAAAAATAGGGTAACTAAAGAAAAATATTTGGTGAAATTTTACAAGTCGATAGGTTATATAAGGCATCACAGCAACACTATTCTATGGCGAAATACATTAAGTATTACCAACCCAAAGGCTTGAAATATATGGGTTCACCACATAAATCCAAAAAATTAAAAACCGTGCTTACCCCAGCTTAGTATTGAGTTTACTAAGTTTGATCTGTGTCAATATTTTTTTGGTGTACAGAGGAAAATCGGCATTGAGTATCCATCCAAAATAGCCCGGTTCTTTCTCCAGCACATCGTGAACTTTTTTGCCCTTATGCTTGCCGAAAGAGAAAATTTCTTCTCCATCTTCGTCCATAATAATAAAACCTGCAAAATCTACGGATTGCTTTCTGGTAGAAAATTCGGATAATTTTTTAATGTTGTTTTCCAGTTCCGGATAGCGGTCCAATTGTGAAAGCAACACCTCATACGTGGCGTTGGTGTCCGCAGCTGCACTATGGGCATCGGTCAAATCCTTGTCACAATAAAACTTATAGGCCGCTTCCAAGGTGCGTTTTTCCATTTTATGGAAAATGGTCTGCACATCTACAGAAACGGTATTCTTCATGTCAAAATCTATACCCACGCGCAATAGCTCCTCTGCCAACAAGGGAATATCAAATCGGTCAGAGTTAAATCCCCCTAAATCCGCATCCTTTATCATTTTATAAATTTCCTTGGAAAGTGTTTTGAATGTAGGCTCATTGGCCACCTTTTCATTAGAGATTCCATGTATGGCAATTACTTCATTAGGTATGTGCATTTCTGGATTTACAAGCCATGTTTTGCTTTCCTTGTTTCCGTTGGGAAACATTTTTAGTATCGCAATTTCAACAATACGATCCTTGGCTACGTTGGTTCCTGTAGTTTCTAGATCAAAAAAACAAATAGGGCGTGTTAATTTTAATTCCATTTTATTGGGACTTTTTACAAATATAAGTTTTAGAGAATTGTTGGAAAATATTTAGACCCTTATTATTAGCATCTTCTTATCGAACATAAGTTAGGTGATTTCGTCAGTAGAACTTACAACCTAAGGTTAATAATGTTGTTATAGGCCGAACCAAAAGTATACCGAAGTCCTATTCTAAAACCGACTTCAAAATCTGTTGCAATCTGTTTTTGCTGAAGCAGTACGTCCTCTAACGATGCATCACCGGCAGGAAGGTTGATCAAATCCCTAATGACATCAAAATTTCCCGAAAAGGAAACCGCAAGACCCTTAAAAATACGAATCGCCAATCTTCCGAACAATTCTATTCTATTCTTCTGGAAATCCTCTAAAAAAGTGGAACCACGCAATCGGGTGTAAATATTTCCCCAAGGCTGGCGGTAATTGAGTTGAATATCCAAAGAGTGGTTAAAAATTCCCTCGGAATTTTTCTCGAAAATCGTCGTATCAATATAATTATTATAGAAATACCCTATGCGGTACGCAAATACTATTTCCCTACGAAGCACTTCTTTGTAAGGAAAAATATTATATTCTATAGCAGGGTTCACATAGGTAGAAAAATCGATGTTGGTAAAGGTGTTATGACGGGCACCGCTAAAAAAACCTGCCGACCAATGGTCCGAAAGACTTCGCACCACACTACCTTCAAGCGAATAGCGTATACGCTCACTAACGAAGGTTTCATCGCTCCGTTCAAATTCAGCTCTGGACTCGTTCAATTCCCCATCTGCCCTGATTCGCCATTTTTCGGTTACCCGATCGCTTTCAAACCCAAATTCGTATTCAAATTCATTTCTGCTGGTTTCTTTATCCAATTGGGCTTCGCCGTAGATTTCAAAAATCCAATTGTTCCACGGGTCGTCAAAATCAATATCCTGCAGCTCTTCGGATCCCTCCTTATCAATAGTATAATTAATCTTATCGGCCAGATCGGATTCGATCACATAAGGTAAAAGACCTATTTTTATTTGCTTTACCAGCCCTTTTCGCACTTCATCGGAAGTCATATTGGGATTTGTGGCATAGGACAAGTCCTCCCCTGTCACGGCCTCATAATCCCTAGTCCCCTTAAAATCCAACACATAAGTTCTACCGCCGGAACCGTTGGCCACATCGTAGATGAACAATTGCACATTGGCCAAAGCCTGATCGCGAACATGGCCCACGAATTTTATTTCCTGCTGGATGTAGGTTCGTTCACAATTACAGTCCACAAACAGTTTAAGGGCTTCCTTATTTTCAGGTACGGGCGGCCTTTGCGCAAATAGCACAAAGGGTAGAAATATCAAATATAAAAGGACAGAGCCCCATTTTGAAAAAGTAGAAGTGGTCATACTAAGGATTGTACGTAAAATTAACCCTCCATATAGGATATGAGACTCGCTATCGATAAAATTATTAGCTGAACAACCTTTGTGACTGGTTAGACATCAAATCTCCCTATTCGGGTCCCAGGCCTCTAAATAGTCTGCCACGGACTTTGCGAACATACTCCCCAGCGCTCCGTTGACCACACGATGGTCGTAGCTGTGCGACAAATACATTTTACTGCGGATACCTATGAAATCACCCTCTTTGGTCTCTATAACCGAAGGGATTTTCCTAATGGCACCAAGTGCCATAATACCCACTTGTGGCTGATTTATGATCGGCGTACCAAATACACTACCAAAAGTACCCACGTTGGTTACGGTATAAGTGCCGTCTTTAACCTCGTCTGGTTTAAGGGCGTTATTGCGGGAGCGATTGGCCAAATCGTTGATTACTTTAGCCATGCCGACCAAGTTTAACTGGTCTGCATTCCTTATTACTGGAACAATAAGGTTACCATCCGGCAGCGCTGCGGCCATACCGATGTTGATGTTCTTTTTCTTAATTACGGAATCCCCTTCCACCGAAACATTCATCATCGGATATTTTTTGAGCGCCTTTGCAATCGCCTCCATAAAAATCGGCGTAAAGGTTAGTTTTTCACCTTCGCGCTTTTCAAAGGCATCCTTCATCTTAGTACGCCAGTTGACGATATTGGTCACATCCACTTCAATAAAACTTTGTACATGTGCGGAGGTTGCAATACTGTCCGTCATGTGTTTTGCAATGAGCTTGCCCATCCGTGTCATGGCAACGACCTCATCTCCTTGGGCCACTTTTGCCGGTGCCTGAGCCGGTTTTTCGGGAACTTCTGCTTGTTTTTCGGGAACTTCTGCCGGTTTTTCTACAACGGCCGCCGGTGCTGAAATCACAGGAGCTGGCTCTTGCTTCCCAACTTCCTGCACAGGTGCAGCTTTAGTCGGTACAGTCGCACTTCCCTTATGTTGTACATAGTCCAAAATATCGTTCTTGGTCACGCGACCATCTTTTCCCGTACCCGCAATGGCTTCCAGTTCATCAAAAGACACCCCTTCTTCCTTGGCAATATTTTTTACCAAAGGCGAATAAAAACGTTCCGAACTCGAATAATCCGGTGTGGTCATGCGAACCTTATCTTGGGCGTGGGACATGGCCTTTTCGGCAGCGGCCACCATTTCCTCGGCTTCCGCAGGATTATCCTGCACCGTTTCCGTTACGCTAGATGCCGATTCTTCATGGCTTCCCCGTATTTCTATTATGGCAACGGTCTGTCCTACCTTAATGACATCGTCTACATTAAAACACTTTTCTACCAATACACCGTCTACCTCGCTGGGCACTTCGCTGTCTACTTTATCCGTGGCAATCTCAAAAATAGCCTCGTCCATTTCAATAGTATCCCCAACTTCCTTCAACCAAGACGTTAATGTCGCCTCCGCAACACTTTCCCCCATTCGCGGTAGTTTCAATTCAAATTTTGACATATCGATAATTTATAAGTGCTTTTGTTCGTATTTTTTGCAAAAATAGTAAATATTAAGGCTATTTACTGGTTTTGCGTCATTATTATCCCTAGCCATTACTTTTTAGGGAGGCCTCAAAAGGCACCCTGTTCAAAATACTTCTGCCCAAGGTTACCTCATCTGCATATTCGAGTTCATCGCCCACGGCAATGCCCCGCGCTATGGTAGAGGTGCGTATTTCCAAGCCTTCTATCTGCTTAAAGATGTAAAAATTTGTGGTGTCGCCCTCCATGGTTGAACTTAATGCAAATATCAACTCTTTTATTTCGCCTTCCTTCAACTTGCCTACTAAAGACCTAATGGTCAGGTCCTGCGGACCAACGCCTTCCATTGGCGAAATTTTACCCCCTAGCACGTGGTACTTTCCTCTATACTGTCCTGTATTTTCTATGGCCATCACATCGCGAATATCCTCTACGACGCAGACCAAAGAACCGTCCCGCTTTGGGTTTGCACAGATTTCGCAAAGCTCCGTATCCGAAATATTGTGGCAATTGTTACAAAAGCGCACCAAACTCCTTAATTTTGTAAGTGCCGATGACAATTGTTCTGTCTGCCGCTCCGACTGTTTCAACAAATGCAGCACCAAACGCAAGGCCGTACGCTTTCCAATACCAGGCAATTGCGACATTTCGTAAACCGCATTTTCCAATAATTTCGAAGAAAACTCCATGTATTTAAGTTTCGGGTAAAATTACGCACTATTTTTACTTTTTGTACTTTGGCCCAAAATAATTTCCAATGAATCCTATCCATATCCTGTTCTTGATCGGGGCCTACTTCGCTCTATTGATATTGATATCTTATTTTACCGGAAAGAACGATTCTAACGAAGATTTCTTTAAGGCGGGGAAACAATCCCCTTGGTTTTTGGTGGCCTTTGGTATGGTTGGCGCCTCCCTTTCGGGAGTTACCTTTATTTCGGTGCCGGGCTGGGTAGAGAGTTCCCAGTTTAGCTACATGCAAGTGGTCTTCGGGTATTTTTTGGGCTACATGGTTACGGCATTCGTGCTGTTGCCTGTTTATTACAAAAAGAACGTCACCTCTATTTATCAATATTTAGACGAACGTTTTGGTTTTGTCAGTTATAAGGTAGGGGCTATTTCCTTTTTTGTTTCCCGGGTCTTGGGTGCTGCTTTTAGATTATTTTTAGTTGCTATTGTACTTCAGCAATTTGTGTTCGATGCTTGGAACGTACCTTTCGAAATTACCGTAATCCTTTCTATTCTATTAATTTGGATATACACATTTAAGGGCGGAATTAAAACCATTGTTTGGACCGACACCTTGCAGACACTCTTTATGCTGGTTTCCGTTGGATTGTCTATTTATTTTATATTGAACAAGTTGGAATGGACCTTTGCCGACTTCCTGAAATCCCCCGAACTAGCGACCTACAGCAAAACCTTTTTTGTAGATGACCTTGCCGATAAGAACCACTTATTAAAATCTTTCTTGGGCGGTATGTTCATTACTATATGTATGACGGGACTGGATCAGGACATGATGCAAAAAAACCTGACCTGTAGAAACCTGAAAGACGCGCAAAAAAATATGGTTTCCTTTAGTATTGTATTGGTCATCGTAACCTTTGTCTTTATGCTGCTGGGCGCACTGCTCTTCATTTATGCCGAGAAATATAACATCGCCATGCCGCTCATGGACGGCAGTCCAAAATCCGACCTCCTATTCCCCGAAATTGCCCTGAACAGCGGTTTGGGCATTACTGTAGCCATCACTTTTATGTTAGGTCTTATCGCTGCCGCTTACAGTAGCGCCGATAGCGCGCTAACCTCCTTAACAACATCCTTTTGTGTGGATTTTCTAAATACCGAAAAGAAATCTGAAAAGGATGCCAAAACCACACGACAAAGAACCCATATTGGCATGAGCGTGCTGCTGGTCTTGGTGGTTATTGCCTTTAAATATATCCTGGACCGAAACGTGATAGACGGCCTCCTTACCGTAGCCTCCTACACCTATGGACCTTTATTGGGACTCTTCTCCTTTGGTATTTTTACCAAGCACCAAGTAAAGGACAAGTATGTATGGGTTGTGGCGCTACTGTCCCTAAGCATTATTGTCAGCCTTGGAAAACTACCAGCCGAAACTTTGGGCGGTTATGTTTTTGGCTATGAGCTCCTACCGTTAAATGGCTTGTTTACCTTTATTGGGCTTTGGTTGATACGGAAGAGGTAAGTCGTCTGTGATGTTTTATTCTGTTGAGCAATTTCCATGACTTTTTTGTCGTCTTTCCGAGGCACGAAGCAATCTTTTGAATAAGAGCGATAACAATGAAAAGATAACATCACTTTGTCCACCATCAGCAAATATTTTCACGATGACATTTGAGGTGATTTTGCAGAGCCTTTCAACAAAAAGCAACATCTCAATAATCAACCAAGGGTCATTTTAAAGCGTTGTTTTGTTTCACAAACAATGGTGTCGTTCCTAAAAATGCCAGTAAGGCGTAAGGTTGAATCTGTCTTCTTGAAATTCATCAAATAGACTTGAGTCGAATCCTGAAATTCCGTCAATGCTATTGTATTTGTTGCGCTATCAATTTCTGAGTTCAATCCAAATCTGGATTTATCCATTATTGCAAATTGAATAGTATTGGGATATTCAAAAAAAACATACCTCCATCTTTTATCATCTGTCAACACAGGCTGAACCACTTCTCCATTACTTATAAAACTTGTTACTTCATACATACCGTAAAGTTCAGGTTTGTTCTGCCTTGTTTTATGAAGGTCGCTTGTATACGCAATAGTATTATACAAAACGAAAAAAACAAAGGTCCATTTTATCATAGAAGCACCCAACATCCATTTCTTGTTTTGAAACGGGGCATTAAAAAGTACACTCTCCGTAGGTTTATTGAAAACAACAAAATTGAGTATGCGTTTTACATCCGGTGCCACGACTATAAAGGCCATGAAGAGTAGTTCAGACGAAAAGAGTTTTACGGGAATGTCATAAAAGAAATTAATGGCCACAATGTTTGTAATTACAGGAATTAAAACAAGGCCGCCCAACAATCGTGTTTTTTTATGGAACAATAACACGCCACCAATGAACTCGGCTAATCCCATAAACAAATTATAGCCTTTGGAGTATCCTAAAAAAGTCCAAGCAAATCCCATTGGGGAAGAATCGCCATAAGGTTGAAGCAGTCTCCAAAAGGCAATCTCCCCAAATTGAATCGGAAGAATTTTAAAGAGGCCGTAGTAAATCATTTGATACCCTAAAAAGTATCTAGTTAGGGTAAGAAACCAATAATTTAAGTTTTCATAATCCCTTTTCTTTTTATCGAGAATAGACCAAAGTATCGTACCAGCAATGGCCGATAAAAAGAGCAATAAAAGCAAAACATAATCGTACGTTTTGTCCCCGCTACCACTTTGAAAGATAGCAATAGATTTTTCTAGACCCAATACACTAGACCCCATCCAAGGAACAACTTGTTCATAAAATCCAAAAACAGCCTCCTGAACAAATTCCAACTTAGGAATAATACTGAAAGGAAAAGGTATCGTTATCAGCGTAACGAACAAGACCAAAAATCGAAATAAAATTTTGTTATTCGTTACCGTACACTAAAATTGATATTACAGCCGTCCTCACTTTAATCCAACCCCCTCCCAGGCGTATATGGCGCCCCAGCAGCTTGCAATTGCCCCTCATACTTCTCAAGGGCATCAAAATAGGACTTCATATCGGTTTTAAAAGTATTAAAATCCGTTTCCGCTAGGCGGATATTCTCTTGCTGCGTTTGAGTAGGCATTTGCGTGGTCTCCCAATGTCCGTAAGCAACCGAGCCCGCTCTGGACATGATGGAGGGTTCCGTTGATTCATTGAATTTGTTCTTAATGGGATTGCCGTAGAGGCGCTCCCTAAGATTCCCCAATTTAGTTTCCAATGTCTTTAATCCCGCAAACAGCCGTTCGTTGGCCTTTGGTGTTTCAATCAAGGCCGCTTTCATATAACGCAAGCGATTATTGGCCTCTCCAATTTTTGAACTTGCCCCATACATATCTTTTAAGAGCAAACTCGTATTTTGCTGGAATTTAGCTACTTCCTCAAAATTAGTTTCGCCCGGACTATTAGGCGTAGGTTTCAACTTAAATTCCTGCACTTCACCTAATTGTTTCAAACTTCCATTTTGAAGCATAAATAATTTTACGGAATAGGTGCCCGGGGCGGCTAGCGGACCTGAGGCCTCCCCTCCCCATGGTGGTACAAAATCGGGCACATTTAAGTCGATTGGGTCCGGTGGGGATAATTTTAAGTCCCAATTGGTACGGTGCAATCCTTTTTCAGCTTTCCCCTTGATCCAGCGGATCGGGGTGTTGTTCTTATCGCTGACCAAAAGCAGCACTTGCGGTTTTTCCTCATCTGCCTCCTTTTGCAGTCTTTCCCATCCCGGAAAGGGTATACTGGCTTGGTTCTCCCTAGATTTTTTTTCCGCATCCGTGCGGGTTTCCTGCATGGTTTGGGGAACATCGTTTAGATAGTAGGTAAATAGGGCACCAAAAGGTGGGTTCTCCGTAACAAAACTGGTTGTTCCTTGTCCGGGCATTCCCTTCGCTTGCATGGGAACACTTTCCACGTACCACCATGCATCCCTTACCGGAAACAAAGCGGCCGATTTATTCTCGATCGCCTCGGTCAGATTTCTAAGTGGCGTATAGTCGTCCAAAATATAAAAGCCCCTACCAAAAGTAGCCCCTATTAGATCGTTGTCCCTTGGGTGCAGCTCCAAATCGCGAAACGCAATAGTGGGTGCTCCGGCACCCAGCTTAATCCAGTTACTTCCTTTATTTGGTGAAAAATAGATACCGAATTCGGTTCCAATAAATAATAAGTTTTCATCCACCGGATCTTGTTTTAGCACCCAAACGATCGTTCCAGCCGGTAAATCGCCCGCAATAGATTTCCAAGAACGACCACGATCGGCACTCATAAAAACATAGGGACTGTAATCCCCGAACTTATGCGCATCCGCTACAGCGAAAACAATATTCTCGTTGTGATGCGACGCTTCTATATCGTTAATAAAAGAACGCGCAGGAAGTTTGGGGAGTCCTGCACTTTTTTGCCAATTCTCTCCGCCATCGGTGCTGCTATGTACTAGGCCATCATCCGATCCGGTGTAGAGTAGCCCTTCCTTCAATGGGGACTCGGCAATAGCCGTAAGCGTTGCGTATTTGGACATGGCACCCGTATCGTATAAGGCATCTATGCTCCAGATACGGTCTATAGTCTCCAGTTCATACCTAATCGTATTGGTGGTCAAATCTTTACTAATGGCCGTCCAAGAATTACCGCGGTCGTCACTACGCCACAATCGTTGGGAGCCAAAATACAATCGCTTATGACGGTGTGGACTAATGAGCAAGGGACTATCCCAGTTCCAACGTTCCGCAGCATCGCCGGGCGCGGGCTGTGGTTGAATATTAATTACCTCTTCTGTTCGCCTATCTAACCGATGAAGCATTCCCTGCTGTATTTCCATATATACCGTATTGGAATCCTCTGGGTCAAAAGCGGAATCGTAACCATCGGCACCTAAAGGCACATACCAATCCTGGTTGCGAACGCCCTCTGTATTCATAGTACGGGATGGGCCTAAAAGCGTTCCTAAATCCTGCGCCCCCCCTACAATATTGTAAAAAGGTTCTGCATTGTCCAAGCCCAACTTATAAAACTGTGAAATGGGCAGGTTTGGAAAATGTCGCCACGTAGTACCTTCATCAAACGATTCGTAGAGTCCACCATCGGTACCTGCCAGTAAGTGCTTTCCGTTATGGGGATCTATCCACAAGGCGTGGTTATCACTATGCTTTTCGCGGCCGGTACCCAAAATATTGAAGGTTTTGCCACCATCACGGGAAACCTGATAAAAAACATCCATTTGGTATACGAGGTCGGCATCTGTGGGCGAAGCCTCTATTTCCTGATAGTAATGTGGGCCTGTTCCCCCCGAAATATAACTGTTTCGCTTTTCCCAGCTCTCCCCTTTATCAAGGGACCTGTAAAAGCCTTTTTCATCATCATTGGCTTCAATAGTGGCATAGACGATATTTGGATTTGCAGGAGTAACCGCCAAACCAATTTTTCCCATATCTCCCTTGGGCAAGCCTGTTGAAACTTTGTTCCACGTAGCGCCATTATCTAACGATTTATAGATGCCAGATTGCGGACCACCACTTAACAAAGACCAAGTTTGTCTGCGCCTTTGATAAGCGGCGGCATAAAGCACATCTGGATTGGAAGGGTCGAATTCCACATCGGTTACACCTGTATTTTCATCGATCTTTAGCGTTAAATCCCAAGTTTTACCACCATCGGCACTTCTATAAAGACCACGTTCGCCACCGGAAGACCATAAAGGTCCCTCGGCCGCAACGAAGACCACATTGCTATTTCTTGGGTCGACCAGAATTTTACCAATATGTTCCGATTTTTTTAGGCCCATGGATTCCCATGAAGCGCCACCATTATTGCTCTTATAAATTCCGTCTCCCCATGCTACGTGGCGTCCGCTTACATTTTCGCCTGTCCCCACCCAAACGGTCTCCGAATTATTTGGATCAATAGTAACCGTACCAATAGAGTATGATGGCTGATCATCAAAAATGGGTATCCAAGAAATACCACTGTTCGTAGTTTTCCATACCCCACCAGATCCCACGGCAATGTACCAAGTGCTAAAATCTGTTTGGCTAATGGCGATATCGGCAATACGGCCACCCATAAGTGCTGGACCGATACCCCGCAACTTCATACCAGATACGGCATTTTTGAGGTCATCTGTGGTCGTAGTTTGCGCAAGGCCATCTGTTATACCCGTGAAATAAAGGGTAAGTAGCATAAGAACGGTGGGGAAGAATTTTTTGAACATAGGTATCAATTTTTCGTTGGATTTAAATAAAGGGATTTTGACCGCTTTTGAGCCTCCTAATGTAATAAATGTAATCGGGTGCTTCATACCCGAGTGTCGTTTTTCAGCTCAAAACTGTCCAGTACCCAAGAGTACCAAGGTACAGGCAACTTCTACAGCTATACCATTTTCCCTTAGTAAAGTATAAAATTCAGGGTTTTCGGTTCCCGGATTAAAAAGGACGCGGCTGGGTTTTAATGCTATTATACTTTGGTAATATTGCACCTGTCTTGCCGGGTTCAAGTATAAAGTTATTGTGTGTATGTCTTGGAAATCATCCAAATTGGTCTTAACTTTAACATTCATAATAGCTCCAAGTCTAAGACCAAATGCATACGTGTTAATTCCTTTGTCCACAAGCCTATGTACAACGATATTACTGTAACGATTTGGTTTTAAGGATGCTCCGAAAACAAGGGTATTTTTCATGTGTTATGAGGTTGTTAAACTTTGAATTAGAATGTAACTATTTGCCAAAAAAATCGTCTCTTAGCGAACTGAAGTTACAAAAAGCTCCTTTATCAAGTAGGATAAATCATATTTAAGAGTGTTGATAACGCTATATTTTTATAGTTAATGGTTAGTGTTTAGTATAGCCTATCAGCTTAGAAACCCAAGCTTTTGCTTGGGTTTCGCTTTTTTAAACAACTCGGTTCTATCCTTTCTCGATAGTTTTTGAGGATGCTTTGTTCCATACAAATGACCGTGAATACATAACTTATGTGCTGATGGCCGAGATTGTTCGTTTACAAAGAATCGCAATTCTGTTCTTCAACTTAGCGTTAAAACCATGGTTTAGTATAAGATGAGTCCACCGAGAAAATTAGCTTTGACAAGTTATTGATGAAAACTACAATTTCACAAGAATTTCCTTCATTGATTTAGGGTTCTTATTAAAAAAATCAACTAAACCAAGATGGTTGCCTTTTTAACTCTTTTACCTTTTCACCTTAGCTTCCAGAGTAGTTATAACGGTATGTCTTAGAAAAAAACGACAAAAAAAAGCTGCTGTTTTATAAAAAAACTACAGCTAGATTACGTTAGAATTTCTAAACAAAAGTCAGCAAAGTGCCAAAGCTATTTTGATTTTATCCTTTTTATCGTTAGTTAAGCTACCATCTGATTATAGCGCTGCCCCAAGTAAATCCGCTACCAAACGCGGCCAGCACTATCAAATGCCCTTCCTTTACTTTTCCGGATTCCCAGGCCTCGGTCAAGGCTATGGGGATAGAAGCGGCGGTGGTATTCCCATACCTCATGATATTATTGAATACCTGATCGTCATCCAGACCGAACTTTTTCTGAATAAACTGTGAGATTCTTAAGTTGGCCTGATGTGGCACCAAAAGATCTATATCCGTTGGATTTAATTTATTTTGGTTCAATCCCTCCATGATGACCTCACTAAAACGTACCACGGCATTTTTAAAGACAAGTTGACCGTTCATATACGGAAAGTAAGATTCATCGTTTGGATCGGCGTCCTCTATGATATCCGTAACCCATCTTTTTCCCATGCCAGGGGCAATTAATGAAAGCTCCTCTGCATACGTACCTTCGGAATGTAAGTGTGTGGATAAGATGCCTTTATTGGTGTCCTCTTCCCGACTCAAAACGGCAGCACCGGCACCATCGCCAAAAATAACGGACACACCCCTGCCCCTGGTGGTCATATCCAAGCCGTGCGAATGCAGCTCAGACCCAATGACCAGTACATTTTTGTACATTCCGCTCTTTATATACTGGTCCGCAACGGAGATTCCATAAATAAAACCTGAACATTGGTTACGTACGTCCAAGGCACCAACAGTTTTTATACCTAATTCGCGCTGCACCAAAACTCCGGGGCCAGGAAAGTAATAATCGGGACTAAGGGTAGCAAAAACTATAAAGTCAATATCATCTTTGTTTATCCCTGCGCGTTCTATGGCTATTTTTGCGGCTTTTACGCCCATGGTGGTCGTGGTATCGCCGTCGCCCATTACCACGTGCCGTCTTTCCTTTATGCCCGTTCGTTCCTGAATCCAAGCATCGTCGGTATCCATAATTTTGGATAAATCGTCGTTAGTGACCACGTTGTCGGGAACATAGTAGCCCAGACCTGTTATTTTGGAGTTGTACATGAAAAGTAGTTTTTGTCTTCGTTAGTGTTTAAAAACAGTAGATGCAATATAACCAACTATTCTGATTTTGCTCCGAAAACTAAAGCTAAAGCGAAAAAGAGTTCTAAAGCTAAAAATTTCGCATCAGGTAATTTTTCAAACGGCTTTAAATCAATATCATTAAAACCAAAAAACTAAATTTTTGCCTATCACAACACCAAGCTTCTTTTAGAAGTAGATACAACAGGTTTACCTGAACCGATGTATCCCCATCCGACTTATTTTGGCAGGTATTGTCTAAAACTATTTACGGTTACTTTGGCTTTAAGATCGTGCAAAAGATTGTAAAGACCAAAAAAGGTTCTATTCATGTAAAGAAAGTGCTTGGATCCTCTGTTCCCGTTCATTTTACGGATCTGTTTATCAGAAGAAAAACGCTCGCCTAAATCTGCAATTGTACTCCAAAAGTCGCCATTTCCAAAATCGAAGGTTTCCTCATGAAAGGGAGAAGTAAACAAACTAAGCATCTCATGGAACAATTCTTTGAAGAATTTAATTTCCGATGGACTATCCGTAGCCACCAAAATTTCTAATTGGTACAAGGTTTCCATGAAAATTTTCTCGTTATTGATGTTGTCCTTTTTGGCCAGCTCAAAATATGGGATATAAAAAGAATCCGGAACTTCTTTAATGCAGCCAAAATCTATTGCGATAAGCTCTTCCTGTTCGTTTACCAAGAAGTTTCCCGGATGCGGATCTGCATGTACCTTCTTAAGCCCATGTATTTGGAACATATAAAAATCCCAAAGGGTTTGTCCCAATTTATTTCCCAATTCCTGGGAAAAGGACGTTTTTGTAAATTCTCCCAAATGCTGACCGGTCATCCAGTCCATCGTAATGATTTTTTCGCTGGACAATTCTGGGTAATATTGAGGAAACTTTAAGTTGGCTATTTTCTCGCAAGCCTCGGTAATTTCCTGACTTTGCTCTATTTCCAACAAATAATTGGTCTCTTCCACTAATTTATCCTCAACCTCTTTGAAGTATTTGTCCGAGTCTTTTCCTTTTATGTTAAACATTCTAAGGGCAATAGGACGCACTAGGGCAAGGTCGCTACTTATGCTCTGCGCCACCCCTGGATATTGAATTTTGACCGCTAAATCCTTTCCATCTTTGGTTGCCTTGTGCACCTGACCGATACTTGCGGCGTTAATGGAATCTTTTTCAAAGGTATCATAGACCTCCTCTGGATATTTACCTAGGTAATTCTTGAAAGTTTTGCGCACCAAAGGGGCGGACAGGGGAGGAACAGAGAATTGTGACAGGGAAAATTTCTCCACATAAGCATTGGGAAGAAGGTTCTTCTCCATACTCAACATTTGGGCAACTTTGAGGGCGCTACCCTTTAAACTTTTGAGTCCATCATAGATATCTGAAGCATTATCCTCGTTCAATTCGTCTTTGGACATCTCAGGATTCACGAATTTTTTGCCGTAATATTTGGCATAATTCCCACCGATCTTTACTCCGGTGCGTACCAATTGACTTGCTCTTTCTATTTTTCCTGTAGGTATTCTATCCAATGTTTTCAATAGACTTGGGCTTCAAGGGTTAAGCAAAAGTTTCTTTATAAAGGAATTTTCCAAAATCCACTATATTGTCCAAAGGTGTATTGTCAAAAACATCAAAAATGGTGTTGACGGATTTTTCAATGACCATATCGGTCTTTTCAAATCGGGCGGAATCGTCTTTCATCCAAAATCTGAGAATAAATAGAAATTGAAACCACGCACCCTCCGAGAAAATCTGTGGGTTGTGCCTTGTTATCCTTAAGTTCTTTTCCGCATTACCGTCCTCTATAAGATCTTTGGCAAAATGTTTTATGTTCTTTCGAAGCCCTTTCAATTGCTCCATGTTTTTCATTGGATTGTTGGATTGGTCCAAAGTAAAAAGAACGTAACTCCTATTTAGCGTAAGAATTTCAAAAAACGTATAGAAGAATGTTAGCATTTTATCCTTATTGCTAAATGCCGCAAACTCCTTGTTTTCCTGCATTACATTAAAGGCGTTTCCGTAAAACTGTTCCCAAATTCCTTTTTGCAAGGATGGTAAGGACCCATATAACAAATAAAAATCCTCTTCTTTGATGCCGGCAACCTTACAAAATTTATAAACCGACTTAGGAGCCATTTCATGCTCTAGGACATATTCCATGTACTTTGTTAGTACCATGTCAACCGTCATCTTTTTCGTCTTTATGGCCATAGATTTAATTTCTTTTATGAAAGTTACAACTCCTATTTCACTTAAGAACAGGTTACATAAAGTTTATGTTTTATTTAGCAAAAACGTGCTTTCCGGGGGCGGAAAGCACGTCCTAAACAACCTAACCAATAAATAATCAAAACGTGATTATAAGTGTAGAAACTTTTTCATAGCAATCTCTTTCTCTAATCACTTTGTAAAGATACATAATGTTTAACCTTTATTAAAATATCACTACTAAACGAGTAAATCTGTAAACGAACAAATTAGAGGTCTAACTCATTGTTTATCAGTGGTAATTGTGGCTATTCATAAAACCTACCCCTCTTGTTTTCAGAATAGGGCAGTC